>VFQQ010001760.1_pt1 | contig 28160 bp, 56 predicted proteins | sample 3512341 | NCBI WGS metagenome assembly VFQQ01 (sample SAMN10412373, study PRJNA504923) | tailings metagenome | isolation source: Relicate 2 Philex TSF1 revegetated site | place: Philippines: Tuba, Benguet | collected 2017-08-29
CGCTGCGGCCGCTTGGCACCAGCTGCTGCAGGCTTGCTGCGCTTGGCAGCAGCGCCTGCTGCCGGCTCGCTGCTGCTGCGCTTTGAGCCGGCAGCGGGGGAGCCCTCGGCAGCTGCGGCAGCAGCGGCGGCAGCTGCGGCGGCGGCAGCTTCAGCGGCGCGCTGCCGCTGTGCCTCCTCCAGCAGCGGCACCAGAGGACTGCCTGTGCCAAACTTGCTCAGCAGCAGCTGCCCATAGCTGGCTGCACGCTGCTTGAAGGAGGACACCTGCTCCTCTGTGGCCGGCTGGGCAGACAGCGCGCTCAGCAGCCAGTCCTGCTGCTCCCACAGCTGCTGGCAGGCCTGCAGGATGGCAGGCGGGCAGCTGGGCCCCAGGCAGGTGGGCAGCCACTGCTTGGCTGAGCGGCGCATCATCCTGCCCTCAGCCCCTGTCAGCTTGGAGTGCGGGCCCTTGCGGTTGGGCACGCCATGCTGCTTCTTCAGCTGCTGCCGCACTGCCTCCACACTGCTGCCGATCAGCTGCGCACCCAGCTCTGCACAGCACTCCAAGCTGTGGTTGTCCAGCTGGATGCCAATGTGCAGCGGGTCTGGCAGCTTTTGCAGTGCTGTGAGCGCTGTGACCGTGGGTGGCTGCTGCTGGTTGGCTGTTTCGCTCGCCTGCCAGCGGTCAAAGTCGTCCCGCACCTGGCCGCCGCCCTTGCCGGTGCCCTTCACGCCTGCTGCCTCCATGGCCGCAGTCGCCTCCTGCCTGTTGGCTGTCCACTGCCACAGCCCCACCTCCCGCCGCCGCTGGAGATCGTCATAGAAGCGCTGGGCGGGCAGCGCCGCTGCCGCAGCCGGCTGCTGCTGCCGCACCACGCCGACCACTGCCGATTTGTGGCAGCTGCGGTCCCAGGCCACTGGCTGGTTGCAGCTGGCGATGGCGCTGCCAACGCCCATCTCCAGACCCAGCATCTTGTAGTCTGGCGTCAGCGTGGGCTGCAGCCAGACTTCAACTGGGCCTGCAAAAGCGACGCAAAACCGTCACTGCATCAGTAGAGGCCACCTAGTAATGAGGCCACAGGTCAGGAGGCTAGAGATGGTGGGCAGGGCTGCATTTCCCACCGCAAGCGCTCGGACGCACCATCGGCTGTGGGCACCTCCAACGGGTAGCGGTACACGATGCCGGTGGTGCCGTTGGCACCCTCCAGCACGCAGCTTTCCCCTGGCAGCCCCCATAGCGCCTGCTGCCAGGGCCCCAGCAGGGCTGCAAAAGCCGCCTCCTCCTTGCTGACTGCGTACCCCACCGGCAGAGCCCGGCTGCTGCTGAGCGCTGTGTCGGGCACCCAGCCGCCTATGCCATTGACGCTGCAGTTGAGCTGCGTCATGGTGCGCTTGTCACCATTGGCTAGCTCAATGGAGTGGCCGTCCAGGCCGTGGCTGAGCTCCACCACTGCCCCGGCTGCGAATGGGTGCTCAGCATACAGCGCCGCCAGCTCCCGCTGCACCAGTTCCAGCGGGTTGGCCAGGATGCAGCCATCCTCCAGCCCCTCCAAGTCCGCCAGCTCTGGCACATTGCCCCGCAGCGCCGCACGCACATGGTGCAGCGTGGGCAGCGCGGTGGCAGTGCGCTGCAGCTCGCTCCACTGAGCGTCTGTGAGGCCCAGCCGCCCCTTCAGCACCGCAGCGGCCAGCGGTGCCAGCCGCATCTGCAGCTGTGCTCCATCGCAGAACACATCCACCAGCTGCTGCACCAGCTGCTGCAGCAGCGGGATGGCAGCTGAGGGGAGCCTGCCGCCCGCTGCTGCCCTAAGATGCTCCCTGATCAGCCGCGGCAGGCTGTAGTGCACCAGCTGGCCCCACAAGTCGCCACCTGCCGCCCGCACCATCTCCACATGACGCTGTGCCAGTGTGCGCTTGTGGCCATCGCTATCAGCGCTACTCGCAAAGGCGCTGCTGGGCTGCCGGTTGCGGATGTTGCCCTGGATGATTCGCTGCCGCAGCGCTGCCTTCTCGTCAGCAGGTGCTGTATCATAGTGCCCCGCCAGCGAGAGTGGAGGGGCAGCAGCAACTGCAGCAGGTGTGCCCTGCTGCGGGCCCAGGCGGCTGGGCTGCCGCACACTGCTGCGGCGGCCGGGGCCTGCGGCACCGCCAGGGCTGGTGGCCGGCGGGGAGCCGTCCGGCAGGCCGTGCGGGCTGCGGCCTGCTGCGGCTGCAGCTGCGGCACCGCCAAAGCTGGTGGCCAGCGGCGAGCTGCCTAGCAGCAGGCCCAGGCCCATGAGGGCGGGTGGCGCTGGCATCGGCAGCAGCGCTGGTGGCCGCACTGCCGGCAGCAGCGGGTCCTGGTTTTCCTGACCCGCTGCTGCCTCTGCCAGCACGCCCAGCCCGCCCTCTGGCTGGGCAGGCAGGTTCTGCACCTGTGCCAGCGGCTGGCGGGCGGGTGTGTCGCCGGCCGCAGCACGCCTGGCTGCTAGTGCAGCATTGAGAGCAGCTGTCTGGCTGGACACACGGGTTTTGCCAGGCTTGCGCTTCTCCTTGTCCTGCAGGACATGCAGAAGCCTCCAGCTTTGAGGTGCCAAGCTTGTAAGCTGGGCTGCAGTTGCTGCCGGCACACGCACGTGGCAGGCAGCGGCACCGCTCACCGTCACACCGCCGCCGGCACCCTTGCGGCGTGGCTTGGGCGCTAGAGCTTGAAGCGCTTGCTGCATTTGCACAGGGGCGGGCCTCCGAGGCCGCCCAGAGGGCTCCTGCTGCGAGCTCTCCATAGCCGCCGCGCCTTAACACCGCCCCGGCGCTGCGCGCCCCGGCTGGCCGCCGGGCTCCGCAGGCTGCTTCTGCGATCTATTTTCTACAAATTGATCGCGGCGGATCACAGGAAGGTTGCCGAACACGCCGGGCCGGCAACGAACCGAGGCCCGCGGGCTGTGCAGGGCCTGCCTGTCACGATCAGTCGCTGGGTGTGTGCCTCAGAATGAGGAAAATCGAAACACAAGGCAATTTGGTGCCAATTTGAGCCCAGGGGGTGATAGGGTGCCCCGTCTGCCGCCGCCGCCCCCACGACATTTCATAGTGGGAGGGCGGGCGGGAATGGGTTCGGCATGCATGCTGGTAGCAGGTGTCGGCGGCAGGAAGGCCAGCTGCCGCAGTTCTGTTTGGTGCTGTCAAGCCACACGAGAGCCATGGATAACAGCAGGCAAGCAGGCGCTGCATGCCCACCGTGGGTAGTAGGGCCAGGGGTTGTTGGGCGCACGGTGCTCGGGCGGCTGGCTCAGCAGCTCCAGGTTGACAATCTGGGAGAGGGCCCGGGAGATGGGGCAGCAAAGGGGGCGGGCTGTAAGGTGCCGATGAGCAGCGCAGTGCAAAGGCAGGAGACCAGCTTCACGTTGCCCTGTGGCGGGCAATAAGCAGACGCTGCATGCTGAACGCTACAACACTGCAACGTGCAACGGCATCACAAGCACAGGATGCTCACCGAGTTGGCGCCGTGGCGCACGCTGGTGCCGATGCAGTCGGTGCCGGTGTCGCCGCCGCCGATGACCACAACCTGTCAGGAGGAGGGGCGGGAAGGGTGGGAGGGTGGAGTGAGATGTGGTGGTGCGAGCAGGCTGGCTGAGCACCCTTGCTACTGCTGCGAGCAAACTGCTGCGAGCAGGCTGGCTGTGCATCCTTGCTACTCCTGCACAGCTGCCAAATCAGCCAGCCTGGCTTGCAGCCAGCCACTCTTGCAAGAGCAGCCACCCCTGCGCCGGCAGCCAGTTGCCTGCACCCTATTGCCCTTTCTTCACCCAGCTCACCCCTCTGCACATATAGCCAGCTACAAGCATCGCACCTTCTTGCCCTTGGCCGAGATGTAGGCCCCGTCCTCCAGACCAGAGTCCAGCAGCGACTTGGTGTTGGCCGCCAAAAACTCCATGGCGAAGTGCACGCCGTTCAGGCCGCTGCGGAATGGTGGCAAGGGGTGGGGGGCAAGGGGCGGGGGTCGGTGAGAGGACAGGTGTTGCAGGAGTGGTTGCAGCTGCTTGCATGCATACAGGGCAGGCCCCACAAACCAAGCCGCACACGTGCACTTCTCATGCCCCACACTCGGGCTCACCGGCCATCGATGGGCAGGTCGCGAGGCTTGGTGGCTCCCGCCGCCAGCACAATGGCGTCCGAGGAGGCGGCAATGTCGTTGATGTCGATGTCCTGCAATTTTGGGGTGGAAATGAGTTGGTAAGTGAGGTCGCAACTCCAGAGATTGCAGGAACCACGCAAGATGGAGCAATAAACCGCGGCCTGGCTGCATAGCGCAACGTGAGGCGTGGATCTGCAGGCGGCCGCACCTTGCCCACGTGCGCGCTGGTCACAAAGCGCACGCCCTCAGCAGCCATCAGGTCCACGCGCCGCTGCACAATGTCCTCCTGCACAGATGGGGCAGGGTTATGGTGGGGCGGGGGGCTGGTTGAACGGTCGTTTGAAGCAGGCATGAGCGGTGTCTTGCCAGCAGGTGGCTGCAGGGAGCGTGCGCAGTGCCTGCTGATCTCCGGCCCCAGCCACACCCTCCAACCACTCCCTTCCCTCCAACCCAACTCCCACACCCACCTTGTCGGTCTTCATGTTGGGCACTCCGTACATCATGAGGCCGCCCACGCGGTCGCTGCGCTCGTACACAGTCACACTGTGCCCCGCCTTGTTCAGCTGGTCGGCCGCCGCCATGCCCGCGGGCCCACCGCCAATCACCGCCACGCGCTTGCCGCTGCGCACCGCCGGGGGGCGCGGCACGATCCAGCCCTTCTCAAAGCCCTGCAGAGGGAGGGTGTGGTGTGGTGGAGCGGTGGTCAGAAAAAAGGTTACATACCCACCAGGCCCGCGTGCGAGCGCTTGCATGCCAGGCGACCTTCGCACCAGGTGGTGGTGATGCTGCGATGAAAACCCTCCCCAGCCCCCCTGGGAAAGGCTCCCTCCCTGCCCCCAATTTAACCGCCACCTCACCATGTCCACAATGGACACTTCCATTGTCTTGATGGTCACCGGGTTCTGGTTGATGCCCAGCACGCAGGCGCCCTCGCAGGGGGCGGGGCACACCCGGCCTGCGGGGCGGGCATTCGGGGGGCATGGGAGGATTTCTTGCAAAGATCTGGGCAACAAGCCTGCCATCTTCAGCCAAGGGAGCCAGCAGTTCACGTTCCCCTGCAACACCAGGCAGCACTTCCCGGCTGGAGCTGCCACCCACCCCAGCAGCCCCACACTCTGCCCGCCCTCATGCCCACCCGTGAACTCGGGGAAGTTGTTGGTCTCCAGCAGGCGGTGCAGCGCCTCCTCCCACCGCCCCTGGTGCACCAGCGCGTTCCACTCGGGGATCAGGTTGCCCAGCGGGCAGCCTGCAAGGCACAGGCGAATTAGGGCAGCAACGGGGTGAAGGCCTGGCTCAGCAGGAGCCGCAAACGGTGCACTTCATTCCCACCCAGCTCCCGTTCCCACCCACCACTTAACTTCCCCCCTACACAAGCCACCCACCCGTGGTCTTGTTGAGGCAGTAGGGCGTGCCGCAGTTCATGCAGCGCGCGCTCTGCGTGTTGAGCAGCTCCGACTTCTCCTCAGGGGGCATCTGCAGGGGGTTCAAGGAGGGTGCGCATGTGATGAATGAGCGGCAACGCCCTGATCTCACTGGCAGCAGCTAGCCACCTCATGTCCCAAACGACTGCGCCTGGGCAGGCATCCTGCATCACCTTGCTGTGCCAAGCAGCTCCCTGCTCAGCACGCCGCCAAGCAATCCCCTCGCTCCTCCAAGCAGGCCCCCCGCTTCGCTCACCACCGCGTGCACCTCCCCCCAGTCGTGGATGCGCTCCTCCACCGGCCGGTACGGCAGCGGCGAGCGCTCGTAGGTCACAAAGCCGCGCGGCTTCTGCAGGCGGTGGCGGAGGAGGAGAGCAGCAGGAGAACTAGGTCAGAAAGGACAGGGAGGGTGAGGCGGACAGCTGGACAGCAAGCAAGCAAGCAACACCTGCGTTTACAGCCACCATCACAGGAGCAGGGGCTGAAGCCAGCCAGCACACCGGTCATGAAGCAAGCAGCGCAGCACGCAGCAGCGCACCTGCGCGGTGAGGCCGTGCACCACGGTGGGTCGCCCCGCCTCCCACACCGGCTTGCGGCCGCCCACGGGCAGGCCATCGGTCGCGTCGCGCAGGAGCTTGGCAAACTCGCGCTGCAATTGATAAGTGATGCGTGAGCGGAGAATGAGGGTGGTTAAGCAAGGCAGCTTGCAGCCGGGCTGGGCAGCTTCTAACGCAAGTAGCATGATCCTGAATGCCGACCCTCCATTTGCTGCACTGCATTTCCAAGCTCAGCCTGCAGCACGCCAGCTCACCTTGGCCTCCTCGGGTGCCACCGCCCGCCCGTTGCCGTTGCCATTGCCGTTGCCGTTGCGAGCCGCCTTGGTCAGCTGCGTGTTGGTGATGGCGGGCTTGCGCTTCACCACTGCAGAGGGGCAGGCAGGGTGGGAGGGGAGGCATCGCGTTAGGAAACCAATCAGTGGAAACAGCAGGGAGGCAGGCGGATCAGAGCAGCACACAGCTGCTACAGGTCCGATGATCACACAGACCTGCCAAGACCCCAAAGTCAGCCTGGTGCACCCTCACCATCGATGGCCATCTTCTTCAGCTCCTCAAACGCATCCACGCCGTTGGCCTGCAGTGGGAACGGCGGCAGCACATAATGAGCACCTTCAATGTTGTTGTTGCAACCAACCGTGCTGGTGCTTGGTGCTGCCCCTCTAACCTCAAATGCCATTGCCTTCCCAAAACTCAAGCCACAACAGTGTCTCTGACAGACAGTCCAACAGTCTCTCACCTCTTTCAGCAGCTCCGCCTCGGCCGCCTGCGCCACCTTGAGCTTGGCGGCCTCGTCCATGGCGCGCCGGTACTCACGGGGGAACACCTGGGGGAAGGATGATTTGGGAAGGAAGGCGTGAGGTGGGAAGGAGAGAAGTGCAGCAGGGATGGGGCCGCATCCGGGACTGGCACGTGCAGGAAGCAAGGTAAAGAGGCGGGTTCCACCAGGAATGCATTCATTCGTGCGCCAACCACCGCGGCTTCACACGACTCGCAGCCCCACCTTGACAAAGTGCTTGTGCTCCGCGTCCCAGTCCAGCAGGATGCGGCGGCCCACGGTTGAGTTGGTGTACTTGACGTGCCGCTGGACCAGGGAGCGCAAGTGCATCAGGTCCTGGAGGAGGCAGGGGAGAAGGGAGGCTGGTTTGATAGCAGGACAGGGGTTGGCATTAGTGGTCCATTTCAACAGTCTACACGCCCAAGCCACAAACCGTCCGCTCTCAACAGCCATCCCCGCCCAGCCAGCCCCCAGCCGCACCTGCCCGCTCTCCACGGGGAACAGGTCCTGGGCCACGTCCACGTTGCACAGCGGCGCAAAGCGGCGCTCGGGGTCGTACACGTACGCAACGCCGCCGCTCATGCCTGTGGTGGAGTGATGGACAGGGGAGGGCAGGCAAGCAGTGGCGGTGGGTGACTTGTGAACGCCCAGAGGCAGGCACGGCACACTCAGGCTGGTCATGGCGATTGGCTGGGGGTAGCTGCGCCACCAAAACGCAGAGCATCCGTGCGCACCTGCGCCAAAGTTCTTGCCGGTGCGGCCCAGGATGACGGCAGTGCCGCCTGCAAGGGTGGGAGGGGCATCGTAGCGCCATGTCAGCCACAGCACATGCGGCTGAAGGCGCAGACACCAACCGCCAGCAAAAGGGGCGCAACGCCAACTGTTTTACAATGACCTATCACCCCAAGTTGCAGCCCCGCACCCGTCATGTATTCGCAGCCGTGGTCGCCGCAGCCCTCCACCACGGCGTGCGCGCCCGAGTTGCGCACACAAAAGCGCTCGGCGGCCACGCCCCGGAAGTAGGCCTCGCCCTTGGTGGCGCCTGGAGGGAGAGGGAGGGCAGAGAGGCAGGGAGATTGAGGCGGTAAGCAACAAGCGGGGTAGGATGGGGAGCAGAATTTTCCGTGGCAGTGCCAGCTGCAGCGGTTGCCAACCCAAACTCAAACATGCGTGCCGGCAACGCCGAGCAAAGTGCCCACTGCTGCACCAGCAGCCACCCAGGCGCGTGCCACCCACCGTACAGCACCACGTTGCCCACAATGATGTTCTCCTCCGCCTTGAACGTCGACTCGCGGGGCGGGTACACGGCCACCACGCCGCCAGACAGGCCCTGCAGGGTGGCAGAGCGGATTTTGAAGCACTTCATTGCAGTCAACTGGCTGGTAGAAATGGACTTCCAATGCAGCGGTCAGCACCCACGAGCTTGGCCAGGTGCGGGCCAACATTCTGCCCTTGCATCAGCTGCCCACCCCCGCCCACCTTGCCCACGTAGTCGTTGGCATCCCCCTCCAGCTCCAGCGTGATGCCGTGGCACAGCCAGGCGCCCATGGACTGGCCCGCGTGACTGGGGGCAGCAGGGGCAGGGCGGGGGAGACGGGTTTGAAGGGGGCATGTTGGTGCCAAAACCACTGGCACCATGAAAGGTTGTCGGAGCACCCTGCCACTCCAAAGGATTCCTGGTCATGCAAACCCCAACTAGCCAACCTTCTGGCTCGCTCACCCGTTGAGCTTGATGTGGATGGTGCCCTCGGGCAGGCCCTCCATTCCGTACCGCTTGGTCACCTCGTGGCTCAGCGTGGTGCCCACCGCGCTGCGGCAGACAAAGCGGGTGTGAGGGGGAGTTAGCAGGGCAGTCGTCAAACCGCTCTTTCATACAGTTCCGACCTGTGCACATACCGCCCCTGTCCGCCGCTCCCACTAGTGCCAGCCCCACCCGTCCCTCCTCCCCATCGCACCGGTGCGTGTTGAGCACCCGCATCTCGGCATACACCGCCTGCGGCTGCGCGTTGCTGCCGGCGTCGGGCAGCGCCGCCTGGCAGACCTGCGGGGGCGGGGCGGTGGCAGCAGGTAAGATCTTCAGCTGAATGCACGTGGGCATGCACAAAGCGGCAGCAGGTGGCGGCCCACAAGGTGGCAGCGCATTGCCACTAAAATGCAGGGCTGGCGTTTCCAGTCCCAAAGAGGCAGCATTACGTGTGTTCCCCCCAAGTACCTGGATGAGCTTGGCATCCAGGCCGGTGTCCAGCCCGTGGTCCTGCTTCTGCACACACGTCTGCGCGGCGCCGGGCCTGCGGCAGGGTCGGGGGATGGCGGGGGCAATTGGGAGCTTTAGAGGGTCACCAGAGCAATGTTTGCTGAGGCGAGGATGCGCAGTTGCAGGACCAGCGGGGATGCAGCCAGCAGAGCAAGCAGCCAGACCCATTCTCGGCCCGGCTGGAGGAAAGGCGCGCCTGAGCGTGGCGGCGGGCGTCAGCAGCTTGGACAGGTCCACCTTGGCCAGCTTGGGGTTGGCGGCAACCACCTGTCAGGGGGCGGGCCAGGAAGATATAGCCGCAGGGCTGTGAGCAGGGCGCCACCACGCTTGGAAGCATGGGAAGACAGCTGGCAGAGTACACATGGGCTGCACCTTGCGCAAGACATTCACAGCATGCAGTTCGATCAGCAGTTCGGTAGCTGGAGCTTTTATGGAAAGAGAAGCAGCAGAGCGCACCTCCTCGTCCACCTCCAGCATGTCGGCGCGGCCCACCATCTCGCTCACGGTGCGGAAGCCCATGGCTGCGGGTGGGCGGGCAGTGGGGAAGAGATGGTGGAGCGCACATCCTCTCAGCCAGCAGTGTGATGCAGCAGATGAGCATGCTCAACTGCACTGCGCTGCACTGCAACGGTGCAATGCTGCCTGCAGCTGCCTCAGGTGGACTGCGCCGGCTGGCCCGACACATTTCCCTACCCCTTGCCCCTGAACCTGCCCTCTGCTCACCCGCCATGTATGTGCGCAGCTCCTCGGCCACCATGAACAGGAAGTTGATCACGTGCTCCGGCTCGCCCGCAAACTTGGCGCGCAGCACGGGGTCCTGATTTCCGAGAGGGGGAGGTGGAAAGCATGGCCTGGTTACAGATGGTGCCATGCGCGCAAGAGATGGCAGACCAACACCGCAAGACTCCTGAGCTGCCTGCCGCCCAGATTACAGCGCCGCCCAGTCCACGACTGCTTTCCCAGTGTCCTGCCCCGGACCTCGCACCTGGGTGGCGATGCCCACGGGGCAGGTGTTGGTGTGGCACTTGCGCATCATGATGCAGCCCATGGCGATGAGCGGCGCAGTGGCAAACCCAAACTCCTCGGCGCCCAGCAGCGCCGCCACCGCAATGTCACGCCCAGTCTTCATCTGGCCGTCCGCCTGAGGGTAGGGAGGGTGGGGAGGTGGGGGTGGAGGGTGGCGGTGGGCACGTTGCAGCGGAGTCCAAGGTCCCAGATACAGTGCAGGTTCACCCACCCGTCAAAACTCCGCCCCGCCAGCCCCTCCACCCTCGTTGCAGGCACCACCTGCCCACCTGCACCACGGTGCGGCCGCGCAGGTCGTTGGCCACCAGCGTTTGGTGCGTCTCCGCCAGGCCCAGCTCCCAGGGCAGGCCTGCCGACTTGATGGAGGTCCACTTGGCGGCGCCCGTGCCGCCGTCGTGGCCGCTGATCAGCACGTGGTCGGCGTGGCCTGGGGGCAGGGCAGGGGAGGGGAGGGGAGGAAGTGTGGTTGAGGGGGAGGTTGCAGCAATTTGCAGCCTGGGGTTGCACCGCGCCAAGCTGCACTGGCTGGCAGCAGCCCAAGCGAGCTAGGTTGTCGCATACCCCAGCAGCCCCATGCAGCTACATGCCGAACCGCCCCTGCACACAACCACAACGCAGGCGCACCCTTGACGACGCCGCTGGCCACCACGCCCACTCCGTTCTCCGACACCAGCTTGACACTGACGCGCGCAGAGGGGTTGGAGGACTTGAGGTCGTAGATCAGCTGGGCCAGGTCTGCGGGCGGAGGGAGCGGTGGAGGGGGGTGGCAGGTGAAGGGTGCGTCAGCTTGAGGGTAAGAAGAGGCAGGGGGCGGGCATTTTGTGGAGCGTTCTTAACCCGAACTGCACAGCTGTTGAATCAACATTCCGGACCTGCTCTCACTCCACCTCCTCTCACCCTCAATCGAGTAGATGTCGTGGTGGGGCGGCGGCGAAATGAGGCCCACGCCCGGCGTGGAGTTACGCGTCACCGCGATGTCGCCCTGGGGAGAGAATAGGAGAGCGGGATGCGGATGGTGCCAGTGAGCACAGGGAGCATGTGGCAGCTACTGCCCAGCAATCACCCTCCTGGCCCGCGCTGCACCGTCACCTGCAAGTTGCAGCCGGACGCGAGCTAGAACCTGCAGCCCAGCCCACTCACCGCCACTTTGTGGCCGGGCAGCTCGCCGCCTTCACCGGGCTTGGCACCCTGCGGGCAGAGGGGGTGGGCACATTGTCAGCTGGCATGCCCGCAATGGAGGAGCGGCTGCTGTAATGCAACGCATGCACAGCTGCCTGAAATCCAAGCTGGAGTTCCTTCAGAGCCGTCCACTGGTCAGCACCCTCCACTCTGAGCCCACCTGCGCAATCTTGATCTGGATCTCGTCGGCATTGGTGAGGTAGTGGGCTGTCACGCCAAAGCGGCCCGAGGCCACCTGCTTGATGGCCGACCGCATGGGGCTGCATGGGGGGGGGGGGGGGGGGGGTGGGGGGTTGAGGTGACACGACAGGGCATGGTTAGGGATGGCAGCGATGAAGATGTAGGACGGCAGGAAGCACCGAACACCCAGCAACCCTGTGGCCATGTAATGCCGCATATCTCTCCAGCCTGCCGCACTCCTGCTGCACTGCTCCCTGCTGTTGTCGCCCCTACTCAGCACCGCCTCACTTGTTGCTGCCATCGGGGTTGGGCTCCAGCCGCCGAGGGTTCTCGCCGCCCTCGCCCGTGTTGCTCTTGCCTGCAGGCAATCAGGCAGGTGTCCGATTCCAGTGACACATTGTTCAGGTGGGTAGACCCAATGCCCAGCATGCTTCCAACGGAATGCCATGCACCCAAGCTGCTCCCTTCCACTATGCTGCCACCTTCCGCTCCAGCACCCTGCCCAGGCAGTCACGTGAGACGCTGCACCACACACCCTGTGCCATCGGCCTGCTTCTTCCACTGGTGTGGCACTCACCCCCCAGCGAGTTCATGGCGATGGCCAGCGTGGTGTGGGCCTCCAGGGAGATGGAGCCGTAGCTCATGGCGCCGGTGCAGAAACGCTTGACAATCTCTCGGGCCGGCTCCACCTGGAGCGACGGGGAGCAGGGTGGGAGGGAAGAGCAGGAAGATTGAGGGCAGTGGGCATGAGCGGCTGCATGATAGCCGAGTGTTAGCGGGCATGGCCGAGAAAGGTGCCAAACCTTGACAACAGCAGATAACATGCCCTTGTCACGTCGTGGCATGACATGAAATGCCCAAAACTACCCATGCCTGTGCCATGCCATGCTGTGAAATGCCAAAATAACCCATGCCATGGGGACCCATGCCACGCCATGCCGTGCATGCCACGCCATGCCCATGCCATGCCCATGCCGCGCCATGCCCATGCCATGCCATGCCGCGCCAAAATAACACATGCCATGCCATGCCATGCTCATGCCATACGTGTCATGGCCATGCCACCCCACTCCCCTCACTGCCCCCTCACCTCCTCCAGCGGCACCGCCTCGCCCGCCCGGAACTTGAGCATGCCGCGCAGGTTGACCTGCTTGTTCAGCTCCTGCGTCAGCCGAGAGTACTCCTGGTACGCCGCCACGCTGCGCAGGGAGGGAGAAAAGAAGGGAGGGCAGGGGTTGGAGTTGAGCAGGCCAGGAATGGACACGCCAAGGGCTACCAACATGCCAGCCAGCCAGCACTTGGCACTCGTGCTCTGCAGCCACTGGCACTTGGATTAGTCGCCATGCTGGGCAGGGAGTGCCCCACCAGCAATTACCCACCTGCCGGTGCGCGCCGCCTCCTGCAGCTTGGCCATGGCAATGGGGTCGTTCAGGTGCACCTCATGGTTGGGGGTGGACCTGTGAGGGGCGGACAGGGGGGGTTGGAATGGGTGAGTCACGCGGGGCGTGCGTGCTGTGGTCGGACACTGGCAAGGCAGCAGACCAATAAATGCCTGCAAGAAGCGGCAGTTGGCAGTTGAGCGCGCGATGCCTTGCCAATGCAGGCAACCAGATGAGCAGCAGCAATTGTCAGCAGCCCATGCAGCCCTGCGGCTCCCACCCATGCAGCCCTCCACCCCCGCACCTGAAGTGGTACTCTCCCGGGTCGGGCAGCATCAGCTCGCTGCTGGCCACGCCCGGCTGGCCGTACGCCTGCAGGGAAGATGGAGCAGCAGTGCTGTGCATGGGGGCTTGGTAAGAGCAGCTGATCATCCTTGCGGAGGCATCTTGACGGAGGCATCAAGTAAGCAAGCCATTGCGGCTCTAAAGGCCGCCCCCCAGATAGCTTGCCTGCGCGTGCAGCTTGAGCTGGTCGGCCGCCAGCTGCTCAAAGCTGACGCCGCCGATGCGCGAGGCCGTGCCTGCGGGCATGGGGTTGATGGGGGTGGACTCAGCAAGCGGGTGACCACGTACAACAAAAGCCAGCTTTGGTGCTATGCGCTTGGTGCAGGTGCCGCCCGTGTGCCCCTTGTGCATGCGGTGCACGGCATGCATGTTGCCGGCCCTCTCACCAGTGAAGCAGGCGCGGATGACATCAGAGCCCAGGCCCAGGGCCTCAAAGATCTGGTGGGTTTATCGGAGAAGAACAAGGATTAACATCAGAGCAGGAGAGGCAGGTGGCATGGTGCAAGACGGCGCCACATTGCAGAGGCCAGCAACAGGCAGGCCCACCCGCCAGCAGCAGCTGCCTGGCTGCCAGCGCCCACCCACACAGTAAGCCGCCCTTCCCCAGCCACACGCACCTGGGAGCCCTTGTAGGATGCGATGGTGGAGATGCCCATCTTGGACATCACCTTGAGCACGCCGTCGGTCACAGCCTGGGGCAGGAAGCAAGAGTGTGGGTTGGGTGAGGGAGGGATGACAAACTCCCGCATACAAATTTAAGCGGGAAGCAAGGAAGGGAAACATGCTTAGGTCTTGTGCCCACAAACTTTGAAAATAAAGTGTTCATTATAAAGCCCAGGCAGCCCTGCCCACCCAGCCGCACCTTGATGTAGTTGTCGGCCAGCTTCTCCAGCGACAGGTCGCCCGGGATGTGGCCGTCCTCCTGCACAGGGGCAACACGCAGGGAGAGCAGCTGAACTTGCATGTGCAGCCCCGCAAACAGCCAACCAGCTGCGCCCGAACGAGTCGCAAACAAGCAAGCAGCGTCCAGCCGGCCAGTGCACAACGAGTGGGTGCAGCACCTGCAGCGCCGCCAGCGTCTCGAATGCGAGGTAGGGGCAGATGGCGTCCACGCCGTAGCCCAGCAGCAGGCCGATGTGGTGCACCTGCGCCAGAGGCAGGCAGGAATATGGAGGAGGGTTTTGTGGGACCGCGGGCTTCATAGGCTGGGTGGTAGCAAGCTGAAGGAATGGCTAGCTTTCCGGGTCATTCTGCCCAGACAACAAGCTACTTGGCTGTCCGTGCACTGTGCCAGCAAGCCGCATGCCAAGCCCACTGCCCCCGCTGTGCGCACCTCCCGCGCCTCGGCCGTCTCCAGCAGCAGGCCTGCGCGCGAGCGCTTCTGCAGGTTGACCAGTGTGTGGTGCACGTGGCCCACCGCCATCAGGCTGGACATCGCCACGCGGTCGCGGCCTGGAGTGCAGGGTTGGAGTGGGGAGAGAGGGCAGGTTGTAAGCTTACGAGTTGGGAATGCAGCGGGCAAGGCCTGCAGACCCTCCGAGTCAACAGTAGAACCCAACATGACCCCCACTGCAGGGCTCCCCTCTTCTTGCACACACCCAGGAGTCCTTCCTCACCCGCCCGGCGATCGGACAGCACGATGTAGTCGTAGCCGTCGTCAATGGCCTGGCCAGCCTCCTCAGCCACGCGCGCCAGCGCCTCGGACAGGCCGGCAGGGCCCTCCGCCACCGGCCACGTGATGTCGATGACCTGGCAGCAGTAGGTGTTAAAGGCAAGAGGTAGGGCTGAGTGGTGCAAAGGGTGCACGGTGTGGGGCAGCAGGAGCAGCGCATTGGCGCAGGACCAGCCCGGGTGTTGTACCGGGACACTAGCCTCCACTGCCCACCGCCCACTGCCCCTCTGCTACTGCCACTCGGAATTATGCTCCGATAGAACCCGCTGCTCCCCACCCACCACCCGTCTGCCGCCCACTGCCCACTGCTCTCCCACCTTGGTCTCCCAGCCGCGGAAGCTCATGGCCTTGATGGCCTCCATCTCCTCGGGCTTGAGGATGGGGGAGTGCAGCTCCAGGCGGGACGCGTGCTTGGGCGTCACCGCGGCTGCACAGTGGGGTGTGGTGGGAAGGGCAGGTGGGTTGAGGCAGACAACTCAAGCTGTGCCGCCTGGCTGGCAAGATTGAAATAACCTGTCAGCAGGATGAGCAGCTGCCAAACGCCTGTGCATCAACTGCCAGTCATTGCAGGTTAAACACCGGCAGTTGCAGCCCAGTGCACCAATATGCCCCCTCACCCGTGATGTCCTCCTGCGGCCCCACCATGCAGCGCGCGCTGGTCACAAACTTCTCGCGGATGGGGTCGATGGCGGGGTTGGTGACCTGCGGCAGAAGCAACAGGGGTAAAAGCATCTTGAGTGCAAGGGGCGGAATGAGGTGCAGCCGGGTAGCGAATGCAAAGCAGCAGGGCACGCAGCTCAGTGTGCAGCGGGCAGTCTGCCCAAAGCCCAGGCAGCTGCTGCTGCCGCCACCCACCTGCGCGAACAGCTGCTTGAAGTACTCGTACAGCAGCTTGGGGCGCATGCTGCACCAGGGGCGAGAAGCCAGTGGGTGCAGCAGCCGAGTCAGAAGAAGCGAGTGGCCAGCAAGGCGACGAGGCACCACGGCACCGGAAAAGTGCACAGCAGCAGGTGCTGCTGCTGCTGTGGCCACGATTGTCGACCAATTCAGCCAACAAATCACACTACCCTGCCCCATCAGCAGCACAAGCGCGCCTCATGGGCGCCAGCGGCGCGTCGTTGCCCATGGAGCCCAGCGGGTCGGCCCCCGCCTTAGCCATGGGCGCCAGCAGCACCTCCAGCGTCTCCACCTGGGGGAGGAAGGCAGAGACAGGGGCGAAAGGCAGGTGAAAAAAGGGATGCCGGTGAGGCAGCACGGGGAGTTGAAGCGGCCGGTGTGAGCATTGGCTACCACACCGCCCCTCCAGGCCGATCTCACAACTGCCCAGCCGCCGCCAGACAAGTCGGCACAGCGAGGTCCCCACAAGCTCAGCCAATCCAGAAGCTCAGCCACTCCCCCTGCACTCGGTGCCTCACCGTGTAGCCAAAGGCCTTGAGCGGCTTCATGAGGCGGGACACGCCCCGGGGCGCCCCCTTCTGCAGCGCCATCGCTTCAAAGCTCTGCGGGGCAAGGGCAGGGAGGTCGGCAGCCAAATTGGTTGCTCGGCCGGCCTGGCATTTCGCGCGGCAGACGTGCCAACAATTAACTCGACAAGATAAGGGTCCGATCCGTCAGCTTGCTAGTTGCCACACAGCACTGTCAGCACCTCACCTGCGTGTTGTAGGTGGACACGACGTCGCAAGGGTAGTGCGCCTCGCGAATGGGCGGCGCCACGCGCGCTGCAGTCAGGGTTGTAGGGCAAGTAATCAACAGCAGCTGAGCGCGCCACTACAGAGCCCAAGAAGACATTCGTGCGATGCAATTCAAGCAGCAGCAATAACCTCAGCAGCCCAGCCAGGTGGCGCCTGCAGCCTGCACGTGCTGCAACCTCCAAATCCACAGCTTGCCAAGCCGTTGAATCCTCCTGTCTCTCCAGCCCTCCCAAGCCTCCATACACCCCCTCCCAATGCACAAGCCTCACCCCGCTCCGGCACGGAGCGCACAATGGCGTCCAGCGTGACCAGCTCCTGCGCCAGCCACTCGCCGTACGGCTTGGCGCTGCTGTACCGCTTCTTCATCTGCAGGAGGGGGAGGCGGTCAACCAAGCACGGCGTGAAACCCACTGAATAGCTTGCCTTCAATCTAGCAGTGAACCAGCAACTCTGTTAAACCAACTGCCCAGCCTGCTCCCGTCAATTCTGCCCCCAAACAGCAGCCACCGGCACGCCACAACGCCCCCGCACCTCGCCATCGTACAACAGCTAATGCAACTGCCCAGCCTGCTCGCATCCTTCTGCCCCTCACAGCAACCAACCCCCCCCCCCCCCCCCCCCCCCACCTCCTCGTCGTCCACCAGCTGGTGCGCGTCAAAGTCGACCAGCAGGATGTTGCCGGGCATGAGGCGGCCCTTGCGCGCCACCTCCTGCGGAGGGATGTCCACCACGCCCACCTCCGAACCCATGATCACCCGGCCGTGCTTGGTCACGTAGTACCTGCATTGGTGAGATAGGGCACAGGAGCAGCAGGTTGGGGGAGGTCACATGAGCTTGCTGGGCGGGCAGGCTGCGGTGGTCACAGATCAAAGCAGACGAGCACTGCTGGCAGCAGGGCAGAGCAGCGGCGGCAGATTGCATGCTGCCGAGCCTGCCTGCAACTCCAGCCAGCAGCACCATCCTATCAACGTAAAACAGCAAGCATTCAGCCGCAGCCAGCAATGGTCCCCCACCTGCCGGGACGCAGGCCGTTGCGGTCCAGCGTGGCGCCGATGTAGCGGCCGTCGGTGAAGGCGACCAGTGCGGGACCATCCCACGGCTCCATGACGGCGCTGTGGTACTTGTAAAAGTCTTTCTTCTCCTGGAGCATGGCGCAGGCGCGTGGGGCCAGTTGGTGAGTGCTAAATCGCACCTGCAGGCTGCACCAATAGAAAATACAATTAAACAACACCTCAGCAGCAAAACCCACACACATGCGCACCTGCGGCATCTGCTTGTCGTTCTGCCAGGCCTCGGGGATCATGAGCATCACCGCCTGCGCAATGTCGCGCCCCGTGCGCACCTGCGGCCAACAAGGGTAGGAGCCAAGCAAGGCAAGCAGCGCGTCAGAGCGTTGCTTACATTGGAAACTGTGAATGTGCTGGGTGCTGCGCTGTGATACGGCAGGCTGCCCACCCCTAACAGCCGTCTGCCCACTGCAGCACACACATGGGGCGCCACCAAACACCCAGCAGCAATGTTCAGGCAGGGCAGCCAGCCGGCGCACCAGCAGCTCCAGCACGCCGTCAAACGAGCCTGAGTCGGACTGGTTGGGCGGCACGATGGGCAGCAGCTGCAATGGGCAGGGGGTGCCGGCGGCCGGCAGGGGGTGTGAGCTGGCTGCAAGGCAGAGCAGCATGGGAGGGCAGCAGAGGGCAGCAGGCAAGCACGTGAGCTCAGCCCTGGCCCCCGAAACAGCAGCCCCACCTCCCCAAACTGCCTCTCCATGCCCCATCCCTGGCAGCCCCCGCACCTTCTGCAGCGTGCGCTCCTGCACCAGCCCCAGGTTCTGGCACTTCATGATGCCCTGCCGGCTCTTCATCCAGTTCACGTTGCCGCGCAGCGTGTTGATCTCGCCTGCGGGGGGAGCAAGGTGGACGGCAGGTGGGCTGATGCATGTTGCTGCAGGCATGTGCACACTTCAACAGCCAAGTAGCAGCGGCAAATGCCATCGCAAGTGCAAACCATCACCTCCCTCTGCGCACCGTTGTGCCCCAGCATGCGCATGGGCTGTGCGCGGTGCCAAGAGGGGAAGGTATTTGTGGAGAAGCGCGAGTGCACCAGGGCCATGTACGAGGCAAAGCGCTGGTGCTGCAGGTCCAGGTAGTACAGCGGCACCTGCGGGTGGGAGATGGAGGCATGGGGCAGTCAGTAAACACAGTAAACTGAGGTGGACGAGTGCTGGGCGGAGATGGCAGCATGGCGGCTGGGCACAACATCCTGATTACTGGCAGCGCAGCCCAGCAGCACACAGCCTCAGCATCAGATCAGCTCCCTGCCCCTGTAAACACACCCTCCCAGGCTCGCCTGCTCCGGCGTCAGCTGCCCCTTGTACACCAGGGTGCGGGAGGAGAGGGAGCAGATGTAGGCGTCGTCGTCGTGGATGCCGCGCATGCGCAGCCGGTGCTCAATCAGCTTGCGCAGCACGTACGCCTGCAGCAGTGAGAGGGTGTGCGTAAAGAAGTGTGGGTTGGACTGGCTCCGACTGCAAGCCGCGATGGCATGCATGCCACAGCGGCAGACACGTGGTTTGCAACCACCGCCTGCCTGGTTCCACACTGCTGCCCCAACGCTGCCCCACATTCTTGCCACCACACTGCTGTCCCACGCAGCTGTCCACCGCTGCGCTGCTGCCGCCGCACCTGTCGCTCCAGCGGCAGCGTGGCGCACTCCTCCAGCCTGGAGCGCACCACAAAGAACTGCTCCACCCGCGGCTCGGTGGCCACCTGGGGTGGTGAAGGGCAGGTGTGTGCAGGCGGCGGCGGTGAGCAGGAGCGGCAGCAGACAGGCGGCAACAGCGGCAGGAACTGCAACCCATTTGGCAGCAGCAGTAACTGCCATGTGCACGGTTGCTAGCAGGTACTGCCAGAAGAAGCAGAAGCGCTACGTCTCCCCATGCAGGCGGACCAGGCGCTGCATGCACTATTCCACCCACCGCGGAGGGCCCCAGCGAGGAGTTGTCGGTGGGCACGTGGCGCCAGCCCAGCAGGTCGTGCCCCTGGTTGGCCGCCACCTGGGGGGCAGGGTATTGGGGGCACACAGGCCAGGTCGCGCAGCCGCTGCACAACCAGCAGCAGGGCCTTGCAGCGCACCCCTGCCACCACGCCCAGCGCCGCACCTGGTGGATGACCTTCTTGGCCTGGTCGTACAGGATGGGGTCCTTGGGCAGGAACACCTGGCCCACCGCGTAGTCGCCCTGGGCGGAGAAAGGACGAACAGGGCGAGCATGGGTGGATGAATGAGCATGGGTGGGTGCAAGGTAGCCTGGTGATGATTCGGCTCGGCGTTCCCGCCACACATTTGCGCCCCATCCGCCCCGCCCCGCTCTTTCGTCCCCTGTACCTGCGGCGGCAGCTCGATGCCGCACTCCTTCTCCGCCACCTCTGACAGGAAGAGGTGGGGGATGCCCACCAGGATGCCCGCGCCATCGCCTGCGCACAGGGCAAGTGGAGGGGAGGAGGAGGGGAGGAGGAGGGGAGGTGTGAGGCAGGGGGTGGAGAAGAGAGCGCCAAGAGGGGATTGCTCTTGGCGACCAACAAACATGGTTCCTCGCACGTTGGCATCACACGCATGCGTGCTCTCAGCCAGCAGCACAGCCGGCCCCAGGCCCCACCCTCCGCACCCACCCGTGTTGGTTTCGCAGCCGCAGGCGCCGCGGTGCGTCATGCGGCGCAGCATCTCCAGCGCCTCCACCACCGTCTGCCGCTTGGGCTCCTTGGACAGCTCTGTTATAGGGGGAGCCAAAAGGATGGCGCGGTTGTGTGAGGATCCGACATCGGGACAGCTTGAAGCAGCCGTCACCCAACCGCCCCCAGCTGCCGCCAGCCTCCTCCTCTTGGGCGGCCGCAGCCCGCACAAGCTCACCCGCCACAAAGCCCACTCCGCACGCGTCCTTGTCATTCTCCGGGTTGAACAGGCCCTGTGCCTCCGGGACCGCCGAGTGCTTGCTCACCACCTGCACGGGTGGGAGGGGAGGGGGTTGAGTAGTGGCAGCGGCAGGCAGCGGCAGGCAGGCGGCGGCGGCGGCAGGTGGTGCTGCAGCGCCCGATCGCATGCATGCATGCTGCCACCCGCCCACAGGCGCCGCCAAACCCCAGCCGGAGCGGCACGTGACAATAAAGTTGCGGGCGCTTTTGCAGCTGGCGATCCCGAACCCCGGCGGCAGCACAACACTGCCAGCGCCCGCCACCCACCTGCAGCTTGCTGCCGCGGCCTGCCCGCAGCGGCCCGCAGCGCAGGGTGGCCCCAGTGCTGCCATGAGCGAGCGGCACCCGCCGCAGGCCGCTGAAGGGTGTGAAGGGCGCTGCACGCGCGCCCAGCAGGTTGCTGCTGCCCCTGGACACCCCGAGCCCGGCGGTGCGGGCCGCCATGACTGCAAGCCCTACCAAAGCCCTTGCTCGGTCTCTGGGCTCTGCAGCGCTTGCAAGCAGCGGGGCGGGGTGTGTGGATGCTTGATTCAGTGGCAGGCGGGCCAGGGGGCTCGCTCAGGCAAAGCCGAGCGTAGCATCCACAGCAGGTCACGCTCCTCACGTGCTGGCTGGCCCCCCACCAGTCCGCGATCAGCCACAAATGCTTGAAGTGCTGTGGGCACCCGTCTGGCAGCGGTGCAGCCTAGGGTTTGGGGCCCTTCCTGCCAGCTCGACCGGTCGGGAAGACGCCAGCCTGCGCTCTGAGACTTGCCAAGGGGCTGGCAGCACAGCTTGGGGGCTAGATGGCACTGTAGCAACAGCACAGCCCCCTGGAAGCCCAGATGGTGCCGCCGTGCCCGCTGCTGCCGCTGCCGCCGCCGGGCGCCGGCGCCCGGTTTTGCCGGGGCCGCGGGCGCCGGCGACAAGCCGGAGTCGTCAGTGGCTTGGAGCCACCACTTGTTACGATTGATTGACAACAGACATCCCAGCCGCAGCATGCACAACCGTTGCACCACAGTGTCCAGTCCTTTGGAACAGCTGGCTGCTCTGCTTCTCACGCATCGGGCTCCGTGGACGCTGCCATCGCCGCCGCTACGCGCACCCCACCCCCATGCCTGCCAGCCGTGCCGCTCGAGTGCATTACACGTGTGCTGCAATGAGAGTGTGAGCGCGCGTGCGCCAACAAAATGCAGGTGGGGGAGGAGCGGTGAAAATGGCAGGAGGCGGGCGGGCCCTCAGGGCCCTGCACGACCGCGCCGTCCATCCGACATCATCGACATTTCAGGAAGCCATCATCTATTGAAAAGACAGGATAAAAAGGTGGGAGAAAACTGGCATTTGTTCTGGCAGAATCAAATTCCTTCTGAGCAAGCGGCGTGGGGCGGCCTCGGGCCGCGGGGCCAGGGCAAAGGGGCTGGGAACAGGAAGACGAGTCCGCGCGTGCATTGGGCAAACAAGCACGGCCGGCCGGTGGGCCTTCAAGGCTGCAGTGTGGCGGCCGCGCGGGGGCAGAGGGAGCCGAGGCAGCGGTTGTGCTGGTTTGGAAAAAATGAACCGATTGACAGAGACCAGGCAGGCACGGCCGGCCTCAGGCCGAGCTGTGCGTGCCGCCTGTATGTGTGGATGGGATGGCAAGGTGCCTGGCTGCCGACGTGCCGCAAGCTGCGCGGGCCTGGATGCATGCTCAGTTCTCGCCTGCGTGGCAGGGGCGGCAGCGGCAGCAAGTCGGTGCATCAGCGCAGTACGGAAGTTGGCTGCTGCTGCCAATCATGACAACACAGGCAGTCTGCCAAGCAGCCATGACAACCACCAGGCTGCTCCTCCATTTCGATGCCCTCATATGCTGTCTCACCAGGAAGCATGGTGTCCTCAGTGATGGCGCACACCGCCTTGGAGGCGCCCGGAATCAGGTGGCCCACGCTGCGACGAGGAAGGACGGGCGTGAATGGGGTGAGCGCTAGCGCGTGGAGGCAGCGCAAGCATCCACTGGCATTGGACCAGGAAGCCAACCGCTGTGCCATGCGGTGCAAAGGCCTCCTTTGCCAGCCACGCAGCTGAGGCAGAGCTGCGGCGCTCACCAGTCGCGCTCCTTCTGCAGCTCGGCCTCAGACTCCTGCAACCGGGCAGGCAGGCAGCGGCAGTGAGCGGCGGCGCTCGCCGGAAAAGGGCGGTGCTCAGGTGGCAGATGCTAAGGGCCACAACCAAGAGAACATTGGGTGTTTGAGGGCGGAGAGTTAAATCCGTCCAGGCAGCTGCTCCCATCCACGCACCTGCAGCTTGTCGCGCAGCCAGTCGTCGATGACAAAGTCGTTGATGACCTCGTAGTTGCCGTCGCCGTTGGAGCGGCAGGGCATGGAGAACACCAGGTCCTCTGTTGCGAGTGGCAGGGGGGCGGGAGGGGTGGAATGTTGTTGTGCGTTGGGGTGGGGACGGCAGCCGGCGTGGGAGCGCAGTCCCATTGGCGCAGCAACTTGAGGTGCAGGACAAGCTATTCATTGCTGCAAAGCGCCATGGCAGCAGCAGCATTGGCGCATCAGCGTCGATCAGCCCTGCCCTGCCCGCACCGTCAAGGCCGTAGGGGTTGCCCGCGGTGTAGACGGCGGTGGAGAAGCAGTCGCCGGGGGCGGTGGGCGTGTACAGCGAGCGCAGGTGGTCGGCGATGGACACGGCGGTGGAGGCGGCGGAGGAGCGGCCCCACTTCTTGATCAGCGCACCGCCGCGGTTGGCCACCTGTGGAGGGGAGCAAGAGTGGGGCGGGGAGGAGGTAAGAACTTGCTACATATTGGGTGGGATCGTGCAGCGGCACAACAACTTACTGCGGCTTGCAAGGTGTGCAGCTGTGTCTGGCTCCAGCAGCCGTCCCCAAGTCACCCCCCACCCAGCCCCACCCTCCCGAGCTGCGCACCTTGGGCGTGAACTCCTCCTTCAGCCACTGCTGATCGCGGATGACGTTAGGCACGCGCACGCCGCCAATCTTGGCGTTCAGGAAGTCGGGGACCTGGGGTGGATGGTTGGAGGGGGAGGGGGTTAGGAGGACGGGTGTGGGAGCCAGGAGCAGCCAACAGCTTGGATGCAAGGTTGGGTGCAGGGCTGCCACTCAGCCAGGGTCGCGGTTAGTTGCACAGCAACTAGGCAGCTGCTGTCACATGCATGCCCACACTCGCCCCCTGCCCCCACCTGGGTGGTGGAGTGGTTGCCCCAGATGGCCACGTTGGTCACGCTGGTGTAGAACTTGCCCGCCTTGATGGCCAGCTGGCACTGCGGGCGGCAAGTGCAGGCAAAGCAAAGCACGGTCATTGCATTGCATTCCTCCCAAAAGTGGCTGCCCACTGTCCTGCAGGCTGCTTAACCCTTTGATTACGGCAACTTCCTGGAGTTGCACTGCCTGTGTTCCATCGCTGCCATTGGTGTCGCTCCATCCCCTGCACCGCCCACCTTGGCGCGGTTCTCGTCCAGCCGGGTCAGCGCGTGCCAGTTGCGGGCGGGCAGGTCGGGCGCGTTGTGGATGCCTGCAAGTTCGGCAACACCGTCAGCAGTGAGCAGTGAGCAGCCAGTGGCGTGCAGGAGCAGTGGGATGGCTGTCAAAAGCACTAGCAGCTGGAGCAAAGCGGGGCTGCTGTGTTGATTGGCAGCAACCCGGCTCACCGATGAGCGCGTTGGTGTTGCAGGGGTTGCCCACCACCAGCATCTGCGGGCAGCAGCATGAGTTGAGAGTGAGCAGCAGGTTGGCCGCACTGCAACAGCCAGCAAGCTGTGCATCAGCCACACCGCCCCCAAGCAGTGCTGCCATCCGTCAGGCTGTGTGCCATGCCTACAGCCTGCCAACAGCCTGCCCACAGCAGCACATTGCTGCGCGCACCTTGCAGTCGCGGGAGGCCACCTCGTTCAGGGCGCGGGCCTGCTCCTGGAAAATCTGGCCGTTGATGTCCAGCAGCGCGCTGCGGGGAGGCAGGGGGGTTGGTGTGAGGCGAGCAGGCGGTTGGGGACAAGAGCAGCGCAAAGGACTCTTGGATTGGGCCAGCCTGGCAGCAGCGGCATGGCAGAGTGCGCCGTCACCAAGAAATGGCAGTCCCACATGATAGCAGACACAGGACAGATAGAGGCAATGCGATCTCACCTGCGCTCCATGCCGGGGCCGCGGGGCTTGGCGCCGATGAGCAGCGCCCAGTCAGCGTCCTCAAACACCTGCATGCCAGCGCGCGATTGAGCAGCCTCGTGGTTTGCAATGCACAGTTAATGTGTCACGGGCAGCACCACCATATCACATGCAGCCGACTAGTTGCACAGTAGCAGCCTGCTTGTGTGCAGGTGCACATTGAGCACCACATCCAGCGCACCTTGTGCGCATCAATGCCCAGCTTGACCTCGCGCAGCAGCGGGTACAGGCTGCAGACAGGGTAGACGGGGGAGCGACATCTCATGTCATTCAGCAGCCAACCCAAAGCGAGGCACACACTCCCATGGTCAGGACTGCTGTGCTCCCAACCTGTCTCCCGCCTCCCGCCGCAGCCCGTCCATTTGTTGAACAGCCATCTCCCTCAGCAGTCCGCACCCCGCACAGCCCTTCAACACCCAACATCCCAAACACACCCCCTCACTACCCCTCAACCCCCACCTGTCCTCCAGCTCCATGGCCACGCCCTCCAGCGCCTCGCGGCTGCGCTCGCTGCCAAGAAGCTGCAGCGCCACGGGCTGGTCACGCCCAAACACCTCGCCGCTGGCAAGCATGAACAGCTGCGGAGAGGGGGCGGTGTGCAGGGCGCAGGGAAATTTGCTCAGTGCCTTCCTGCCAGCAGGTACCACTGCGGCCAAAGCCCGACATTCGCATCTCCCATGTGCCGATGCTGGGCAGTTTGAAAGCTCCCCCGCCCGCCCGCTGCAGCCGGCGCACTGCCACACACCAGATGGTTGGAGATCTGGCCAGCAGCGCCCGTCACCGCAATCTTCATGGTCTTCTTCCAGCTGCGAGTCAGGTCGGGGTGCTCCTGCGGCAATGGTGCATGTCGGGCGGGGGGACAGGCGTCACGGGCGGGGTCCGCCGGGCAGGCAGCGGCTGCTCAGTGGCAGGCTGTGACGGGAGAGTACACATCTGTTGTTATATTACTGCTCATCTTTCGACACGCAAGTTCAGCAGCACGCTGGGGAGGCTGGCCGACAAGCGCATGCCGCCGGCCTGCCGCGTGGTAGAGTAGGGTTCTGCGCCTGTGGCTAGCAGGCGGGCAGGCACCCGGCGGTCTGCGGCTTTTTTGTGCCAAGCAGAGCGCTGGCTAGCTGCCACGGGGCGCCCTCTCACATTGTCGGTGTCGTAGCTAAGCCGGAACAGGGGCGAGGTGACGATGCCGTTGGTCACGGCCTCGGCAGTGGCGGCACTGCGGGAAGAAGAGGAGCCAGCGGGTGGGCGGTACGCCAGCTGGTCAGCGCCCCGGGCGAGCAGGCGGCAGGCCTACAGCCGGGCCGCTGCACCTGCCGCCCTGCTCTAGGCACAGGGTGCCCAACGGCAGCGCCAGCCGGCCAGTCAGCGCCAAAGCAGATCAGATTTGGGCGGGCCGCGGCGAGCGTGCCCGCCGCCTTGCGCCGCGAGCGGGGCGGCTGCCGCTGGCACTGCCAGGGGCGGTGGGGGCGTTTGTGGGGCTGTGGCACGCATCCTGATCTTGCCCCCGGCTCACCCGCTCGTCTGCACGCTCCTGGGGGCCTGCTGCGACTGGCCCCTGACTGCAAGCCGCGCCCGTGCGGCCCCTGCAGGCAGTGCGGGCGCTCGAAACCGTTTACAATTGGTTTCCAAGCAGGATGCCCAGCGCGGGCGGTCGGGAGGCGCACCGTTGGAGGCACGGGGCTTGGCGGGCAGGGCGGTGCCCCGCACGCTGCTGCTGAACGCCATCTGCTGCTGCATGGTCGTGCGATACCGGAGGTACGCCGTGATGGGCTGCTGACCCGCGATTGAGCGGACGTGCTGCGTGCTGCCTTTTGCATGGCGGTCCCAGGACGCCGCCACGCCTCCAGCGGGCGTGCCCCGCGCTGCTGGCACTCCAGACATTCATCTCAGCACCCGATCGGGCCAATTGGGCTTGTGCACGACTTGCACAGCCTGCTGCAAGCAGCTGCACGAGCATCGGCAGCACCGGCGCAGCTGGGGGCGCAGAGGAGGCCCGCACCAGTGACCAGCAGCGCCCGCAGCCCCCTGTGAGCCGCCGCCACCGCCAAGCAGCCTCGCGGCGGGCGGCTGGCTGGCCCAGGGCCCTTGCATAGCCCAGGTGAGGCGCAGCCGGTCGTGCCACACGCTCATGCACCTGCGCTCTGTGCTTGCACGGCCGCCGCTGCTCTCGCCGCCGCCAGCGCCGCCGGCTGCTTGCCTGCCCCCGCCTGCGTGTGCCGAGCGCTCAAACTCCCTTTCCCCGCCCTTCAGCAGCAGCAGCAGCAGCATGGAGCGCAAACGGAAACTGGAGGTGTATGAGGCGCCGCCCGTGCCGGCGGCGCCCGCACAGCCCAATGGGCAGGGCATCGGCTGGCAGCAGACGGCGGCGCCGCCCGCAGCAGATGGCAGCGTCAACCCCTACACAGGGCGGCCCTACAGCACGCGCTACCACCAGATCCTGGCCACGCGGCAGGGTGAGCGGGGGCGGGGCCGGCAAGCGGGCTGAGGGAGCAATGCATGCGCCTTGCAGCATGCGTGCATGCGCTTTTGCCGCCTGTTCCGTGCGTCACCGTCCATCACCTTGCCTCCTCCCGGCTTGCTGCAGGGCTTCCGGTGTGGCAGGCCAAGGCCGACTTCATCAACATGGTGAACAGCAGCCAGACGATTATCCTGGTGGGAGAGACAGGCAGCGGCAAGACGACGCAGATTGCGCAGTTCATTGCAGAGGTGCGGGTTTGGTGCGGCTGCAGTTCCAGCGGGGCAGCTGTGATGGGGCTGCAGCAGTCTTATGTGGATGTCCGTGTGGTTGACCCTCAGAGCAGCTTGCAATGTAAAGACACTCCAGTTGCCCCAGCCTGGCCAACTTGCATTGCTCGGTGCCTGCCAAGCAGGCCTGAGGTCTGCTGTTTGTGCCCCATCAATGCAGCCCATGCGTCGCTCGCTCACCCAACACCTGCTGCCCCCTCTCTGCCCCCCTACCGCCAGGCCGGCTACTGCACGGGCGGCAAGAAGGTGGTGTGCACGCAGCCGCGACGAGTGGCGGCGATGAGCGTGGCGCGGCGCGTGGCGGAGGAGATGGATGTTAGCCTGGGCGAGGAGGTGGGCTACTCCATCCGCTTTGAGGAGTGCTCCGGCCCCAAAACCATCATCAAGTGAGGCGGCGCGCAGGAACAGGATGGTGGTGCAGAAAAGCGGACCGCAGCAGAGCGCTGCTTGGCTGGCAGGAATTGCTGCTGATTTGGTGCCGGTTCGGTGCACAAAGTGAACCAGCAGCACATTTCATGTGTAGTTGCACATGAATGTGCCTTGCCAGTGCCTTCCATCAACGTCTGCTGCTCAATGAGCCCACCCGCCACACCTGTCCCTGCGCCAGGTTTGCCACCGACGGTATGCTGCTGCGCGAGGCGATGACCGACCCGCTGCTGGAGAAGTACAGGTGTGTGCAGGGGGCTGCCGGGCAGGGCTATTAGGAAACAGTGCAAGTGCGCCTCTCGGCATGGCGAGGTGATG
>VFQQ010001761.1_pt1 | contig 28159 bp, 18 predicted proteins | sample 3512341 | NCBI WGS metagenome assembly VFQQ01 (sample SAMN10412373, study PRJNA504923) | tailings metagenome | isolation source: Relicate 2 Philex TSF1 revegetated site | place: Philippines: Tuba, Benguet | collected 2017-08-29
AAAAATGCACTTTTACCACATAGCTAATAGATGATTATCAATCGTAGTTTTAATAACAATTTACTTATATGAATTTGCAAGATTTTGTTGGTAGTTCTTGGAATACTTGCAATTTAAATGATTAAAACAACTAAAAGTATCTTGCTGCTGTATGTTGAAATAGCTTTTTAAGGAACAACTATGTAACTTATTAAGACAGCGTTAAAAAATTAAAATTTGTTTGTTGAATGTAATTTTTAGCGACCAATTGCAAATATAATGTGAATTAAAATGGCTAAAAACAAACATTAACTTCTGAAAATGAAGTGTAAACCAGGTAAACACCTGTAAAATAATAATTTTTAATCCCCATAAAAATAACCAACTGTTTGGCTACCTTTGCAGCCAATTATGGCTTGGTGGAAATACTTATCTGTAGGTTTGGTTTTATATGCACTTATTGGGGGCTTGTTATTACCGGCACCACAAATTGCAATACTAGACCAAAGCATACGTAACTTATATTATCATGTTCCTATGTGGTTTGGCATGTTGTTGCTGTTAATAGCATCTACCTATCATGCCATTAAACAACTTAGCAGTGCCAGTATGCAATCCGATTATGCATCGGCATCGCATGCGTTGGTAGCTATGGTTTTTGGCGTTATGGGATTAATTACCGGAATGATTTGGGCAAAAAACACCTGGGGTGCATATTGGACAAACGACCCAAAACTTAACAGTGCAGCCATAGGTATGCTAATGTACACGGCCTATTTTGTTTTAAGAAGCAGTATAGAGGATGAAGAAAAACGCGCACGCATATCGGCTGTTTATAATATTTTCTGCTTACCGGTATTTATTGTACTTATATTTGTTTTACCCCGATTAACAGACAGTTTGCATCCCGGCAATGGCGGAAATCCGGGTTTTAACAGCTACGATTTAGATAGTCGCATGCGCATGGTTTTTTATCCTGCCGTTTTAGGATGGGCCTTAATTGGATTCTGGATGGCTAACCTACATTTTAGAATTAAAGTATTACAACAAAAAGAAATCTTATAAAATGTTATTTAATCAAATTCAACATACAGCAGAAATGCCCAATGCAACCGGAACCGGAAAAATGGAAGTAGTTGTTGCGGTAATTTCTGTGATTTTTATTGGTATTGCAGTGTTTATGATATTGCTCGAACGCAGGCTAAAAAAACTAGAAAACAACAAGCAAAACTAAGCAAAAACATAACCTAAGTAAAACAATGAAGAAGTCGTTTATTATTTTAATAGCCCTTATTGCGGTTGCCATTGGCGCCATAGTTAGCATGTATGGCGATGCCAGTACATACGAAGATTTTACGGTAGCAAAAGAAAATCCGGGTAAAGAATTTCATGTGGTTGGAACCCTGAATAAAGAGAAAGAAAAAGTATACAACCCACAACAAGACCCAAACTATTTTACTTTTTATATGATCGACGAAAAAGGAAACGAAAGCAAGGTTGTGTTTAGACAACCTGAACCGGCCGATTTTGATCGTTCTGAAAAAATTGTACTTATAGGCAGCATGAATGGCGAGGTATTTGAAGCATCGAAAATCTTGTTAAAATGCCCTAGTAAATACACCGATAACGAGGTAAAAACATCATAATTTTAAAACACCAGGTTGTTAATTGGTGTTTGTTATTTATTAATCAACTCTATGAATCAAATTATTTTTGAAGGCGAAAACCTGTTTTGGGGTAACTTAGGCCATACTGCCGTAGTTTTATCTTTTATTACCGCAATATTAGCTACTGTTAGTTACTTTTTTGCGCAACAAAAACCACTGGAAACCAGTTGGCAAAAGTTGGCTAAAACCGCATTTTACATACATGCTGTTGCCGTATTAACCATTATTGCCACCTTATTTTATATTATTTATAACCATTTATTCGAATACCATTATGCCTGGCAACACAGCAGCAGAGACTTACCTGTGCATTTTATGATTTCGTGTTTTTGGGAAGGCCAGGAAGGCAGCTTTTTACTATGGATTTTTTGGCAAATGGTAATTGGTTTAATCTTGTTAAAAACTGCTAAAAACTGGACAAGCCCTGTTATGGCCGTTTTAATGCTTAGTCAGATTGCCCTTACAAGCATGCTATTAGGCATTAATATACTTGGATATAAATTAGGAAGTAGTCCGTTTGAATTGCTGCGCAATGCCATGGGCGATGCACCACTTTTTAAACAACCCGACTACTTAAGTAAAGTTAAAGATGGCAATGGCTTGAACCCACTTTTGCAAAACTACTGGATGGTAATTCACCCACCTACCCTATTTTTTGGATTTGCTACCACCATTGTTCCATTTGCATACGTAGTTGCCGGTTTGTGGCGTAAAGACTATACCAATTGGTTAAAACCGGCCTTACCGTGGGCTTTGGTTAGCGTTATGGTGCTTGGTGCAGGCATTATTATGGGCGGATTTTGGGCTTATGAGAGCTTAAGTTTTGGCGGTTATTGGGCCTGGGACCCTGTAGAAAATGCAAGTTTAGTGCCTTGGTTAATTTTAATTGCCGGAGTGCATGTAATGATAATTTATAAGAGCACCGGAAACTCACTGGCTGTTGCACAAATTCTATTAATTGCCACTTTTATATTGGTATTATATGCCACATTCTTAACCCGCAGTGGAATTTTAGGTAACTCATCGGTTCACTCATTTACCGATTTAGGAATGAGTGGTCAGCTATTGGTATTTTTATTAATGTTTGTAGCACTAGGTATTGTTTTAATGGTTGTTAGGTGGAAAGAAATACCAAAATCAACCAAAGATGAAGAAGTTTATACCAGAGAATTTTGGATGTTTATTGGGAGCTTAATCTTAATTATTTCGGCCTTTCAGGTTACCTTAACAACCTCTATTCCCGTGTTTAATAAAGTGTTTGGCTCAAACATGGCACCACCTGCCGATGTTATTGGGCACTACAACAAATGGCAAATGCCAATGGCAATAATTATTGGCATTTTAACAGCGGTTGCACAATTGTTAAAATACAAAAAAAATAAGCCCGAAGCAGCTCGCGTAATTTTAACTCATGCCGGCATTTCGTTGGCAATTACCATTGCTTTGTTTTTTGCGTTTAACTTACAAAATTACGTATTTATAGGATTGCTGTTTGCAGGGGTTTTTGCCATATTTTCTAACGCAACCTTGTTGGTTAATTTATTAAAAGGCAAAACCAAGCAAGCCGGAGCAAGTATTGCGCATATAGGCTTTGGGTTGTTGTTAATTGGTGTTTTGGTATCGTCGGCCAACAAAATGGTTATATCTATTAACAATAGTGGTTCTGAATTAAATCCGGAATTTAGCGCAAAAGAAAATGTAGAAAATATTTTTCTTGAGCGTGGCATAACCAATCGAATGGGCGATTACTTAATTACTTATACCAAAGACTCTACCCATTGGGTAAACACCTATTACGAAGTTAATTACAAAAAGCTGAACAAAAGTGGCGAGGTTGATTATGAATTTAATTTATATCCAAACGGACAAATTAACCCAAAATTTGGTTTGGTTGCCAATCCGGATACCAAACACTATTTATCGCATGATGTTTTTACTTATGTTAGCTCGGTACCTGTAAAGAAAACAGAACCAAAATACATCAATCAAAAAACGCATCAGGTTAAACAAGGCGACACCATTTATACCAACAATGGCATTGCTGTATTAAACAAGGTAATCAGCAGTGGCTCGGTTGCAGGTGCAGAAAATAACAACATGCAAGTAATGTTGGCAGCAGAGTTTACCGTGTACAACTTTAATAAAACATTTCAAGCACGACCCATTTACGGGGTACAGGGCAATAAGGCTGTAAATTACGATGCCTTGGTAGAAGAAGCCAATTTAAAATTTAGCTTTACCGGTGTTAATCCGCAAGATGGTTCAATAACCATAGAAACATCAGAAGCCGACTTATCAGGCAATTTTATCATTATGAAAGCCATTGTTTTTCCTTGGATAAACTTGGTTTGGGCCGGCACCATTATAATGATAATTGGCTTTATGCTTGCCATTGTTAGAAGAATTAAAGAATACAGAATTAGTTCTGTTTAATTGCTTACATACATCGAAAAAAGCCTGAAACTGTTTAAACAACTTCAGGCTTTTTTTTTGAACCAAATATTATCTGTTAATTACTGTATTGGAATTTTATTGATATTGCTGTTAAATTCATATCTGCACAAGATTCCAGGCAAAGTCTGGCAGGTATTACATAGTCAGCTCTTAAAAAGCCTCTACAACATTCAATTTTGTTAATCATGTTTCAGGTACAATCAAAATTCCGGTAATATTTTCTTTTTCCACCTTTGCTTCTCCAGATTTTTAATGGTAAAATACCCCACTTCGTATTCCACTTTTAAAAAACATGATAAAAATCATGTTTTTATTTTGAAGAAGTTTTGTAATATTTGTGTAAACATAATATGATTATGAAAAAACTCATCATTGCATTTTTGGTATTTGGATTGATACCAATATGCGCAAAAACTCAAACAACCGTAACCATTACCAATTGTGTAGATGCACGGGTTGACTCTGACCAGCCAAATGCCAATTTTGGCTCACACTATGAACTTTCTGTTTATTCCAAGTATGAAGGCGTAACCAAAAATTCACGTGCATACTTACGTTTTTTACTTGACACATCACAAATACCGGCTAATGCAAATATTATTTCAGCTAAGTTGTATTTGTATAGGAACGGAAATCCGGAATTTGCACAACCATATAGCCATACCGGTAATAATCAATTAAAAATAAGTAGAACAATTGGTTCAATTAATTTTTCTATGCTCACATGGAATACCCAACCAAGCACTACAACAACAAATCAAGTAAGTATTCCAAAATCAAGCAGTCCATTTCAGCATTTAGAGGCAGATGTAACAGATATCATACGGGATATTTATGAGAGTGGAAATAATTTTGGCATGAGTTTACAATTACAAGATGAAACACCTGATAAATCATGGAGTTTTTGTGCAAGCGAACACCCCAACAGTGCATTAAGACCTAAATTAGTAGTTACTTATGTTGCAAACAGGCAAATAATTTTGAATAGAGAGATGATTTATGCAAATTATTTAACAAGAGGAGAAGGAGCTAAACCTATTGATTCATTAATTGATGAGCAAGGCTCAAATGTACCTTTAACGAAGTTTCAACTGCCTGCATATTATGATACAGCACAAATTAATATAGCAAAATTAACTAATGCAGAAATTATTATAGACCTCAATGATTCATTTGAGTTAGATAATGTTAGCTTTTATGATACATATAATTCGGACACAATATTTATTTATACAGGGAATTTAAATTCTTGGACATATTCTGGATTTGTATTTACAGGAACATATAATACATGGATAAACCTCAATCTTAATCAAGCAAAATCAAGATATTTAAAAATTGTATTTAGAAGTAATCTTGCTATTGTAAATGAGATTAAACTATATGGCAAATTACACAAAATAAACTCAATAAAAAATTCAGAGATAATTAAAAAACAATATACTTTGCCAAAAATTGAAGAACTACTTGGTGTGAATGGGCATTGGTGGGATAGTGCAAAATACATAAATTGTGGGGGTAATTTTAGAGAATATAGACATTTATGGTGGAATGATGGTGGAAGAAAAAACAATTATTTTGTACTAGATAGCATTGATTTAGGACACACATATACAGGTTATCCAAATAACAAATTTGCATTTAGCGATACAATTGAAAGAGATTACAGAGAATGGCCTTGGGGCAGCCAATATGAGAATTTCTATCGAAACTGGAAAGATTCTGGTAATTTTACAATATTAGCAACCATACAAGGATCACCATTTTATATTAACCCGGGCAAGCATGAATTAGTTATACCTACTTACCCTAATCAAAATAAAAATGATGCAAATTCTTACAAGGCTCATGCTGATTTTATGTATCAATTTACCGCAAGATTTGGAAGTGTAAAATTCTTAAGAAATAAAGAAATAGATTTAATTGATGATAAATTACGTTTAAGAACTCCCAACTCGTGTTCACCAAGAACAGGATTAAATTATATTAATTATATAGAAAATTGGAATGAGCCAGATAATGAATTTGCAATATATAATAACCTGCACTTAAAAGATAAATATTTTACTCCATTTAATTTTGCTGCAATGTGCAGTATGGATTTTGATGGGCATGAAAAATCAGACACAACAGTTGGTGCTAAAAATGCTGACTCTACTACTAAATTTGTTATGGGTAGTTTAATGGAAATTGATATCGATTATCTAAAAAGCATGAAACTTTGGTTTGACAATAATAGAACTGACAAAATATTTGCATCCGATGTAATTAATGTACATCATTACAGCAGATTATTTAAAAAAAATCACCCAACAATTGATTCAATCGGAATTTCACCAGAACAAGATAGCTTGAAATATAGATTAAAAAAACTTGTTGATTTTAGAAATAATCAATTACCTGATAAAGAAATTTGGTTAACTGAATTTGGTTATGATACAGATACTCCATCAGCTTTACTTGCGCCTCAGATTGGACCATATAACACAGAAGAAACACAAGGTAGATGGTTACTTAGAAGTTTTTTAGAAATTGCTGCTGCTGGAATTGATAAGGCATATTGGTTTCAAATTTCAGATAATCTATCTGGAGTTGGTTATAAATTTAGTAGTACAGGTCTTGTAACTTCAAATTATACAAGGATAAAACCATCGTGGTACTATATGAAAGGCATGAAAGAAACCTTAAAAGGCTCAAGGTTTTCAAAAGAATTGGCATCGGGCAATCCTAATATAAATTTATATGAGTTTAAAACCGACAATAACGATACCATAATATATGCTGTTTGGTGCAATACCTCAAACAATACGGTAATAAACAATTACAAATTAGGCATTGGTAAAGAGCAATGCAAGGTTGAATATATTTTGCCTTATGCTAATCATAGTTTGTGGCACACCTCTAATTTAACAGTAGCAGCCGATAGCGTTGTGATAGATTCTATTACAGAATTGGTAACTTTTATAAGGGTTATAAAACCAAGAATAACAACTAATTTATTAGCAACCGTCAATCATACAGGATTGTATACTGAAAATAAAATTTGTAAAGGAGATAGTGTTTATCATTTGTATTTAACCCAATTTTCACCAATATGCAGATATTGGATAGAGGTTTTCCGAATAGATACCAATATTGCTTATTCAGGTAATTACGGAAAGCAATCAAATTCTGTTTATAAATTGTATGACAGTACAACTGCTTTACCACAACAATTTAGTTTTCCGGGATTTTATTTTGAAGCCGGAGCAGTATACAAAATTATTTTTAGAGCAAAAAATTGTAATGATACATGTATAATACAAGTAAATGAATTTGAAATAAGTGTTCCTTTTAAAGTTAGTATTGAAGCAGTAAAAGTTAATGTTTCGGAACAATTATTGGCTAATTCTTTAGGTGCTGTTGTAAAATTAAAAGGCATAATGAAAGGGTTTAACGCTATAACTGATAGCTTCGAATGGTGGCCACCTTCTGGGCTTTCTTATCCAAATAACTTGAGAGATTCATTAAACCAAATTGCTAATTATATCGAAGGTGTTGATAGCATAACGTATTTTTTATACGGAAAGTCAACTACTGATTGTTATGATACTGCTCAATTTACACTAAAACACAATAAGTTAGCCTTTGTAAATAACACAAATGACACACTTTGTCTAAATAACAATAATTTAATAATGGGCAATAGAATTGAAGAGTCTTTAATTTTTGGTGTTTTATACTACTTAAGTGGAGGTCCGGGACAACAATTTCATCAAAATCTAAATAGCAACACATGGCAGTATATTTATGGCGCTCAGAACTATCAAGGACTTAGTGGATTTTTACTTTCTGAATCAGCTAAAAATCTTATGTCATCTAAACCCGCACTTCAAATTTTCCTAGAAAATCGAGATAACTGGTTTGAATTTTATAATAGATCATGGTATGCCAATTATATTAATGAATTTTATTTTGGAGATAGAGATGTTGCATTGAATAACTTTTACAGTGAAATAAATAATGATGGAACGCTTACTAATTATCTAAATCCAAATAATCTAAATAATTATCAATGGGATGATTCACACATTAATGATATACATGAACTACTTTTATTATTCCTTGATAATAAAACATCAACTTGGGTGCCTTATGATCAATATACATATATACTTGTTGAAACTATTCCTTTTGAAAGCTCATGGGAATATGCAAATTTCGAATTGGATGAAACACAAAATAATTTAACTTGGTTTGATCTGCCAAATGCAAATGCAACAAATTGGAATAATCATTTTATTGTTAATCACTCACCAATTAAAAATACCAAATATCGATTTACCGTTATTGATAACATCAATTCGTTTATTGAATATGATATAAAATCAGTTTTTATTGACACTACCACAGTTATTCCGTACTTTCAGCCATACGTTCAAACCGATACCTCAACAATTTACTTTGTAAATTTGAGCGAGCCTTTTAATGTAACCACTCATTTTGAATGGAATTTTGGCGATGGCTCAGATGCATCTACCGAACCTGACCCATTGCATACTTTTCCTAAATCTGACAGTACTTATTGGGTTTGCATGACATTATTTAATAAATGTATTACTAACGGTTTGCAATGGTGTGACAGCATAAGAGTAAACAATAATCAAAATGGATTATTAAGCCAGTTGCCTCCTGATAAACCTCTAAATTTTAATACCAAGCTAAATCAAGATGAATTGAGAGGCATAAGCAAAAACGGACTCATACAGGAATTGGAACAAAAAATCAATAAAAACAAAAAAGTGGCGCATAAAGGCATCAGACTTACAGCCATGCCAAATCCATTTAGCCAATACACCACCATCCATTACCAAATAGATGAACTGAACGAAAAAGCAGCAATTGAATTAACAAACAGTATAGGTATTACTGTTTATAAAGATGAAATTACAACTGCTGAAGGAAGTAAGGTAATTCATAACAACGGACTTGCCAAAGGTATTTACCATTGTAGAATTTTTAACCAAAACCATTCAACAGCCATTAAATTGGTTATTGAGTAAAAACTCAAATTTTAATACCAACACCTTGCACTTTGTAAAATTCTACGTTTACTTTTGCATGGTGTTGGTTTTTAGGCAACTTAATCTATTTTTGTTATGAATTTTAAAACCTTTATGACTTTTAACATGCTAAAAGCATTGCATAAATACTTTTTGTCGTTTTTGTTTTGCTGTTTTTCTTATTTGTCGTTTGCATCAGATATCAATAAACTGCCCACTAATACGCAGTATGGCTTTATCGAAAATAAAGGACAGTTTGTCAATCAATTTTATGAGGCAAATAATGAACTTAAGTTTTTGTTATACAATAAAAACTTCAATGTACATTTAAAAAATAATGGATTTAGTTACGAATTGTATAACCGAGAAATAGTTGGTTATAAAGAAAAAGAGAATTCATCTTTAATTTTACAAAGACTGCACAGTGATACACTTGAATATAAATACAACTTCCATCGTTTAGACTTTGAATTCATTAATTTTAACAACAATTTCATTATAGAAACTTACGATGTTAATAATGATTTTATCAACTACTACTACGAATGGTGCAGCAACGGCATATTAAATGTAAGGCATTATCAAAAAATAGTTTATAAAAACTTTTACCCAAATATTGATTTAGAGTTTTTAGTGAATAGCAACGATGAAAAAAACTCAAAGTTCAAATATAATTTCATCATCCACCCATCTGGTAATTACAACGATATACAATTTAAAATTAATGGGAGTTTTAAAGCATTTATTAACCAATCTGGTGAAATTGAAATTACAACATCCATAGGAAAAATAATTGAAAAGATTCCCCTTACTTACCAAACAAATAAAAATAGTTTTAGTGCTATTAACTCATCGTTTTGTTTTAACAAAATTAAAAATACATTTGGCTTTAAACTTGATGCATATAACCAAAGCAATACACTTGTAATAGACCCTATGCCTTGGTCAACCTATTATGGAGGTAATCAAGGCTTAGGTGCTACTGCATTTTATGCTGTTGATTTTAGAAACGAATTTATCGCTGGCGCTGGATATACAAACTCATTAAATGCAATCGCAACCACAGGTGCATTTCAAACTTCTTATGCAGGTGGTAATAATGGTTCAGATGAATCTGATGCTTTATTGGTAATTTTCAATTCAAATTGTGAAAGACAATGGGCTACTTATTATGGAGGGACACTAAATGAGCATGGTAGAGGGGTTCGTTTTGACAAGGCAGGTAATGTAATAATGGCAGGTTATACCTTTTCGCTTGGTGTAATTGCAAGTTCCGGTTCATTTCAACCAACACTTGGCGGAGGTTCTGATTTATTTTTGGTTAAATTTAATTCATTTGGGCAACGTATTTGGGGTACATATTTTGGAGGGGCAGCTAATGAAGTAATAAACAGCAGCTCAATTTTAGCTATTGATAGTAATAATCATTATGTATTAACGGGCGCTTCTGCTTCTGCCGGATTAGGCACATCTGGCGTACATCAAACCTTACATAGCGGTAGCGCTGATGCAATAATTGCAAAATTCGATAGCAATGGAACAAGACTATGGTGTACATACTTTGGTGGAACAGGCATAGATATATCTCATGCTGTTGCACTAGACACTTTAGGAAATATTCACATTGCAGGAGAAACTACTTCTTCTTCCGGTATTGCAACTTTAGGTGCCCACCAGCAAGCTTATGGAGGAAACTATGATGGCTTTGTTGCCAAGTTTAATTCCTCTGGCAGTAGAATCTGGAGTACTTATATTGGTGGTAGTGGTCTTGAAGCTTCTGCTGGTATTGCGTGCGATATACATAGCAATATAGCTATTACAGGTAGCACTTCATCCTTAGGAATGGCTACACAAAACGCTCATCAAACTGCTTATGGTGGTATTTATATATCAAAGTTTAATAAAGACGGTAATATTGTATGGTGTACCTATTATGGTGTTTCTTTTGCAAATGATGGTGGTGGTTCAATAATATTTGATAATGATAGCAATATCATTGCTTCCGGTTCTACAAGAAGTGCAAGTAATATCGCTTCACCAGGTGCTTTTCAAACACAATTAATCAGTCAACCGGGTAGTGCTTGGAATGCATATATTACTAAATTTGGCCCAAGTGGAATTAGGCAATGGGGGACTTATTTTGGAGGCTCGAGTGGAGCAACGTTATACAGTTTAGTGTGTAATCCCCAAAATAATATTATTGCAGGTGGATTTAGTGGTTCAATAACTCATGTTGCTACTAACAACAGTTTTTTGAATTCAAGAACAGGCCTCGGTATCCTAGCCGTATTTACCCCTAATGGTGATTTGGTGCAGGTGCGTAACAATAATCTTACCGGTAGCCAAACCATTTGTGCCCGCAGTGCTCCCGATACCATAATTGGCGCTTTGCCATTGGGTGTTATGGTGGGTAATTTTTCTTACCTGTGGCTTAGTTCAAATACAGATTCTGTGTCGGGTTTTGCAATAGCTATGGGTAATAGCACCTTTCAACACTACAAACCGGGCAATTTAACCCAAACCACCTGGTACCGCAGGGTGGTTATTTCTGCCAACAAAGCTGATACTTCTCATGCCATACAAATTACGGTTTTAAGCAAACCGCAAGCAGGTTTTTCAATCAATAATCCCGGACAGTGTTTGGCAGGGAATAGTTTTGTATTTACCGATACCAGCGTTTTTTCAGGAACTTATCAACGACTTTGGCATTTAGGAAATGGCATTAACGATACCTCAACATTAGCTGTTGTTTTAAGAAACTATCAAACCATTGGTAACTATCTGATAAAACTGCTACTCATAAACCCGGATGGTTGTAATGATAGTATAATACATATGGTAAGCATTGGCAACAAACCGCAAGCTGCTTTTACCGTAAACAACAACCAACAATGCCAAAACAATAATACATTTGTATTTGCAAACCAAAGCACGGTTTCTTCCGGCCCGTTGCAGTATTATTGGCAATTTAGTCCACAAATAAACGACACTTCAACGTTGCCTTCACCTAACAAAACCTATATGCAGCAAGGAAACTATTCAGTACAACTTATTGCAAATAGTTGGGGTTGTACTGATACTTCTTTTGCCAATATTGCCGTTTTACCAAAACCCATAGCGGGCTTTAGCCAAAACAGCCTTACCCAATGCTTTAAAAACAACCGCTTTGAGTTTGCAGATACCAGTATTGCCAATGGCGCAGGATTGCTAACCAGACACTGGCGTTTTAGCAGTAAACCTAATGATACTTCAATACTTCAAAATCCTATAAAGCAATATGATACCATTGGCGTTTACCAAGTGAGGTTAATTGTAATTCCTTCAAATGGTTGTAGCGATACACTTGTTAAAACGGTTCAAACACTTGTTACACCAACACCTTCTGTTTGGACCAATACCAATACAACTCAATTATTAACTGGTAACTTTTTTCGTTTTGGTGTTTGCTGTTTGCACATTCAATCTTACTCATGGGATTTAGGAGATTTATTATGGGGGCAAACATGGAATGATGAAATAACCCGAACTTATACTTCACCAGCAGCTTATACAGTAAAATTATTTACAAGTAACAATAATGGATGCAGCGATACTGCCTTTTTAAATATAAAAATTTTACCTAATGCACCAACCCAACAGGCAAGCAGTTTATTGTTTAGCAATACAACTAATGCTTCTACACGTGTAAACTGGAGCAATGGCAACGGTACACAACGTATGGTAATTGCCAGACCTGGCGCTGCTGTTAACATAAACCCACAAAATGGCATGGGTTATATTGCCAACTCGGTATATGGGCAAGGCGCAAATTTAGGTGGTGGTAATTTTGTGGTTTACAGAGGTACTAATAATTTTGTTAATGTTACCGGACTTAACCCTTTAACACAATACCATTTTGCTGTTTTTGAGTTTAACGGAGATAGCATTTTATCATCGTATCGTTTGCCCGGTTTGCATGGTAATCAAGCTACCCTACCCGTAACCTGGCTTGATTTTATAGCCAAACTTACTGAAAATAACTCTGTAAAACTACATTGGCAAACGGCAAGCGAAATAAACAACAAAGGCTTTTATGTAGAGCGTTCTTTTAATGAAACAGACTTTGAACAAATTGGTTTTGTAAAAGGTAACGGCAATACAAGCACCATTAGCAACTACAACTTTACAGACCAACTTCAAACAAAAAACTTCGAACATCGAACTTCAAACTTCGAACCAAATATTGTATATTACAGACTAAAGCAAACCGATTTTGATGGTGTTTATGATTATTCTAAAACGATAAGCGTAAATACCCAACAAGCCAATGATGCATTAACTTGGTTATCGGTATTTCCTAATCCTGCCAGCAATGAAATTACCATTGAAAGCAACAACGATGCCATTGAAAATATTACATTTTACAATACACAAGGCATAATCTGCAAACAAATACATGCAGATAACAAACTGGTAACTATCCAGATCGAAGATTTAAAACCAGGGTTGTATCAAGTGTGGGTTCAAACCAAAATGGCTAATAAATGCATTAAGGTAGTTGTTAAATAACACTATCACAAAATTTCCTATTGTGTTTCTTCCCAAATTTGAACCAATTCAATACAAACATCAACAGCTTTTTCCATATCTTGAACGCTAACATATTCTTGTTTGCTATGTATGGCCATTTCGCCGGTAAATATATTCGGACAAGGTAAGCCCATAAAACTTAACCTGGCACCGTCGGTACCGCCTCTAATATTGGTAATATGTGGTGTTAAGCCTGCACGCTCGTAGGCTTTAATGGCATTTTGCATTACCATTGGATGTTGGTCTAACACTTCCTTCATGTTTCTGTATTGCGCTTTAACCTGCACATCAAATCGCGAACCGGGAAAATGAGCTGCTGCCTGTTCGGCAAGATTTGTTAATAACTGCTCATGGTCTTTTAATCGTGCTGTTTCAAAATCACGGATAATAAATGTTGCCGTTGCCTGCTCTAAACCTCCTTGTATTTGTACCGGATGCACAAAACCTTGATAACCTTCGGTAGTTTCCGGACATAAATGATTAGATGGTAAACTATTTATAAAATAAGCCAATACTTTTTGCGCATTAACCATTTTTCCTTTGGCATAACCCGGATGCGCACTTATACCATAAAATGTAACCGTGCAAGCGTCGGCACTAAAATTTTCGCCTTCTAACGATCCTCGTTCTCCACCATCTAACGTATAACCAACATCGGCAGCCAATTTTTTCATATCTACCTTATCTACTCCCCTGCCAATTTCTTCGTCGGGCGTAAACAATATTTTTATTGTTCCATGTTTAACTTCTGTATGTGTTACCAAATAATTAGCCAGGCTCATAATTATACTAACACCTGCTTTATCGTCGGCTCCCAGTAAGGTCTTACCCGATGCAGTTATTATGTCATCGCCAATGCGTTGTTTTAAGTATGGGTGCTCATTTATCGAAATAACAACACTTGTATCATCTGGCAATACAATATCGTTGCCATTCCAAGCCTTATGCAAAATGGGTTTTACATCGGTACCGCTGCAATCCGGTGCAGTATCCACATGCGAACAAAAACAAACCACCGGAACGTTTTTATCTGAATTGGAAGGAATCTCGGCATATACATAACCATATTCATCTACATGCGCATTTGCAATACCCATTTCATGTAATTCTTTAACCAGTAAATTACTTAAATTAAACTGTTTACTGCTACTGGGCGTTGTATCAGATTCCGGATTAGCGGTAGTATCAATTTGCACATAACGCATTAAGCGTTCGGCAACATTATATTCATTTGTCATGGGTTCAAAACTAACCAAAACTTTAAACCCAAAAAAACTGAATCAGATAAAAATTAAGCAAGTTACAAACAACCCTATTTAGGGCTTGCTGTTAAATTCAGATCTGCATTAGATTCGAGGAAAAGTCTGGCGGATAGTACTGTAGTAAAGCCGTGCGGGCTTTGACGAAGAAGATGATGTAGAGCTGAATTAGCGAAAACAAAAAACGTTTGCAAAGCAAAAATAACTTAAGCCCATTAGAATTGTTTTTAGCACTTGCAGAAAAAATATCATTTTTAGTAGTTAAATGCCCTAATATTAATAATTTGAGCGTTATTCAGCATGCCCTATTTACAATTAAAAATCCGGCTACTAAAAGCTTAAAAATACGCTAAAATAGCGAATTTATAGATTTTGGCCATCATCTTTAAACCAACTGCTATACATTACATAGTTATTGGCAATGCGATTTATTTCGCCATGAATTAACTCTTGGTTTATGTCTTTTACCTTTTTTGCCGGAACTCCGGCATAAATAACACCACTTTCTACCTTTGTGCCTTCTAAAACCACTGCACCAGCTGCAATAATGGTATTGCTGCCTATTTCGCAATTATCCATAACAATTGCACCCATGCCAACCAACACATTATCGTGTATGGTACACCCATGCACAAGTGCATTATGACCAATGGAAACATTATTGCCAATAGTGGTTTTTGTTTTTTGATAGGTGCAATGAATTACAGCTCCGTCTTGAACATTAACTTTATTACCCATGCGAATGCTGTTTACATCGCCTCTAACAACTGCATTAAACCAAATACTGCACTCATTGCCCATAACAACATCGCCCACTATGGTTGCGTTTTCGGCAATATAACAATCGTTGCCAAATTCAGGAGTAATGCCATTTACAGCTTTAATAAGTGCCATATAAACTATGTAGGTTGGTGGTTAAATTAAAAAACAGGTGTTTTTGTTGTTTTGCTATTTATTTTGCAAAAACTTTAAAACATTATCAACCATATTGGCCGATCCCATTACAATTGGCACACGTTGGTGCAATTGTTCAGGCATAACATCTAAAACCGACATTTGGCCGGTATGGGCTTTTCCACCGGCTTGTATGCTAATAAATCCCATTGGAATACATTCAAACAACAAACGCAATTTGCCATTAGGCGCTTTGGCTGTTGGCGGGTAAATAAATACTCCGCCTTTTAATAAATTCCTATGAAAATCGGCCACCATACTGCCAATGTATCTGGCACTGTAAGGGCGACTAGTTGCTTTATCGGTTTCTTTTACCCAAGCCAAATAATTTTTAATGCCTTCCGGAAATTCGGCTGCATTGCCTTCATTTATGCTATAAATTTTTCCATCGGCCGGGGTTTGTATATTTGGGTGACTTAAACAAAACTCTCCAATGCTAGGATCAAGCGTAAAACCATTTACACCTTTGCCCGTGCTGTACACCAACATGGTACTGCTGCCATACACCACATATCCGGCTGCCACCAATTGATTGCCCGGTTGTAAAACATCCTGTAAAGTTGGTTCAGAACCACTAGGCGATACCCTTCTATAAACCGAAAATATGGTACCTATCGATACATTCACATCTATATTGCTACTGCCATCCAATGGGTCGATACAAATTACATAATTTCCACTTTTGCTGTAAGCGCCTTTAAGCGGTATCATTTCATCGTTTTCTTCGCTGGCCATGGCACATACTTCTCCGCCTTTCTCCAAAGCCCAAATAAATGTTTCATTGCCAATAATATCCAGCTTCTTAACATCCTCTCCTTGCACATTTACACTGCCATAATCGCCTAAAATATGCGTTAGTCCGGCCTTGTTAACCTCTCTGCTAATAATCTTTGCCGCAATTCCAATATCTCGTAAAATACGCGATAGCTCGCCCTTTGCAAAGGCAAAATCCTTTTGTTTTTCAATAATAAATTGGCCTAAGGTGGTAAGTTGTTGTTCAGACATGTTTTGTATTTTTAATATTACCGGCAAACCTAAAACAACCAAGTTAATACACCAAAAAGTTTTTATATGGCAACTAAATTTTTAACCATAACCGGCACAATACACTGTAAGCCATTTATATACATTACCATCTAAAACATTTGGCTTGAACCAACATTGGCTATAAATAGCAAGTTAGCTTACAAAAATTGTTGTTTTGTAACTACTTTCGCGGCAAATACTAGCAAATGAGGGTTTTTAAATTTGGTGGTGCATCGGTAAAAAATGCCGATGCCGTTAAAAATGTAGCCAACGTGCTACAGCAATTTGGAGGTAACGAACTTTTAATTGTGGTTAGTGCTATGGGCAAAACCACTAATGGCCTAGAGGCTTTGGCCAAAGCATACTTTAAGAAGGAATCTGAAAAATATACCATTTACAACGAAATAAAAGCTTTTCATAACGAAGTAGTAAATGGACTTTTAACCAATACCAACGACCATGCATACGACGATATTGAAAACTTATTTATTGAATTGGAATGTTTACTGGAAGACGAACCCGAAGGTAATTTTGACCAAGTTTACGACCAAGTGGTTAGTTATGGCGAAATTTTCTCTTCGCGGATATTAAGCACCTATTTAAACCAGGCCGGCATTAAAAACCGCTGGATGGATAGCAGAAATTTTATTTCTACCGATAACAATTACCGCGAAGCACGTGTAGATTGGGAACTTACCACCAATAAAATAAGCGTAAAACTACAGCCCATTGTTAAAAAGCAAATGGTAGTAACACAAGGCTTTATTGGCATGAACAAAGATAACTTTACCACAACCCTTGGGCGTGAAGGTAGCGATTACAGTGCCGCAATTTTTGCCTATGGCTTAAACGCTAACGAAGTTACCATTTGGAAAGACGTAGCCGGTGTAATGAATGCCGACCCAAAACGCTATCCGGATGCCATAAAATTAAATACATTAAGCTACCCTAAGGCCATAGAAATGGCATATTATGGCGCTACTGTTATTCACCCAAAAACCATACAACCCCTGCAAAGCAAAAAAATTCCGTTGTATGTAAAATCGTTTTTAAACCCAACCGAAAATGGCACCATTGTTGGGGTTGACAAAAACACCGAAGACCATTTACCAACGTATATTTTTAAGCAAAATCAAATTCTAATCTCTATTAGCAGCAAAGACTTTAGCTTTATTGTTGAAGATAACCTTAGTGAAATTTTTAGCATTATTGCACAGCTAAAAGTTAAAGTAAACCTTATGCAAAATTCGGCTATTAGCTTTAGTATTTGTGCCGATTTTAACGAACATAAAATTTCAGAATTAAAAAAACAGCTGCAAAACCGCTTTAATATTGCAGAAAACACGCCGGTTGAACTTTTAACAATTAGCAATTACAACGACGAAACATTTAAAAAGTTGGTTCAAGACAAACAGGTTTTACTTGAACAACGCACCAGAAAAAACATACAATTGGTAATTGCCTAAACAAATTCTAAAAACATGGCAGAAGCATTTATTAAAAACATACAAAATGGCTATAAACCTACTCCAAACAGCATTTTATTGGGTTGTGCCATGCAAAACGGACAAGCTTTAGCAGATGCTAAAGTTATTTTACCATTAAAAACGTTTAACCGACATGGCTTAATTGCAGGTGCTACCGGCACAGGAAAAACCAAAACGCTGCAACTACTTGCCGAACAACTTTCGGCAGCCGGTGTACCCACCCTGTTAATGGACATTAAAGGCGATTTAAGTGGCATAGCGGCTGTTGGTTCAACCAATAAAATAATTGAAGAGCGCTGCAAGCAACTAAATATTTTGTTTGAACCTACCGCTTATCCCGTTGAATTTTTATCGTTAAGCAACGACAAAGGCGTTAGGTTACGAGCAACAGTTAGCGAGTTTGGTCCAGTTTTGCTTTCTAAAATATTAGGCTTAAACGATACGCAGGGCGGCACTGTAAGCATGTTGTTTAAATACTGCGACGATTTAAACCTGCCTTTACTCGACTTAAAAGATTTTATTAAAGTATTGCAATTTGCATCTAACGAAGGGAAACAAGAATTACAACTAACCTATGGCAATATTAGCACTACCAGCATTGGAACAATTATTAGAAAAGTAATAGAACTGCAACAACAAGGCGCAGATGTTTTTTTTGGCGAACCCAGTTTTGATGTGAACGACTTGATGCGCGTTAATGCTGATGGCAAAGGTATGGTAAACGTTTTGCGCGTTACCGATATTCAAGATAAACCTAAATTGTTTAGCACTTTTATGCTTTGTTTGCTGGCCGAATTATATGCCAATTTACCTGAAAGTGGTGATTTAGAAAAACCAAAATTATGCTTGTTTATTGATGAAGCTCATTTAATCTTTAACGAAGCCGGCAGCGCACTTCTAAATCAAATAGAAACCATTGTAAAGCTAATTCGCTCTAAAGGGGTTGGTATATTTTTTGTTACTCAAACACCTACCGATATTCCGGCAAGTGTGTTGGCTCAATTAGGATTAAAAGTACAGCATGCTTTGCGTGCATTTACAGCAAACGACCGAAAAGCCATTAAACAAACTGCCGAAAATTTTCCGCTTAGCGACTTTTATAAAACCGACGAAATTATTACACATCTGGGTATGGGCGAAGCATTGGTTACAGGATTAAACGAAAAAGGTGTGCCTACACCCCTGGCCGCAACTTTATTAAGACCACCACAAAGCAGAATGAATGTGCTTACCGATGAGGAATTAAACAGCATTTGCAATAAAAGCACCTTGGCTTCTAAATACAATATTAGCATCGACTCGCACAGTGCGTTTGAAATTCTTTCTGCCAAATTAGAAAATGCTACACAAAACCATACAAAAGCAGAAAAAGTTAAACCTGCATCTACCACAACAAAAAAAGAAACCACTGCTTTAGACGATATTTTAAAAAGTCCGGCTGCACGCCAAGTGGCGCGCACCGCAGCACAAGTAATTACTCGTAGTTTGTTGGGTGCATTAGGACTAAACACCGGAACTTCTAAAAAGAAAAAAACGGGTTGGTTTTAAAACAATTTAATTTGCGTTGGTAACAACGTAAAAGATTTTCGGTGTAAAGGTGTAATACCAAACTGCGCTATTGCCTTTCTGTGTGCAACCGTTGGATAGCCTTTGTTTTGCAACCAATTGTACTGCGGAAAAAGTTCGTGTTGCTCAGCCATAAATTCATCGCGGTATGTTTTGGCCAAAATACTAGCCGCAGCTATGCTTTGAAATTTGGCATCGCCTTTTACAATGGCAACATGCTTTGTATTATGGTAAGGAATAAATCTATTTCCATCAATTAACAATAGCTCTGGTTTAGCGGCAAGTTTATCTATTGCCCTGTGCATAGCAATAAAAGATGCCATTAAAATATTTAACTTATCTATTTCCTGCGCCGAGCAACTTTCCACCGCCCAGGCAAGTGCTTTTTCTTCAATTTCCAGCCTTAATTCGTTTCTGTTAAGTTCGGTAAGTTTTTTACTATCGTCTAACCCTGTAATGCGTTTTTGGCTGTTTAAAATTACTGCAGCAGCAAATACCGGACCAGCTAAACAGCCCCTACCCGCTTCGTCGCATCCGGCTTCTAAAACAGCCTGTTGGTAAAACTTTTTTAACGTCATGCGCCTAACAACGAAATAATTTTTTGTTGCACTTCTGCCACTTCAATTTTATCCATACAATTATCGTGTGGCCGTATGCAATTTACCTGATTGCATGGATTGCAAGGCAAAACATAATGTATATAATCGGTTTTTGCACCATATGGATAAAACACAACCGGAACACCCGGACCATATAAACCCAAACTTGGTGCACCACTAACACTGGCAATGCTTAGCGGACCACTATCGTTACCCACATATAATTTTGCCATGCGTACCAAGGCAGCAAAATCGGTTAAATTTAATTTTCCGGCTATAGAATATGTTTTAAATGCAATTTGTTGCTGAATTTGGTCAATATCGTTTACTTCGCTTTTATCGCCCGCAAAAACAATATCATATCCATAAGTTTGCTTTAGCCAATTACAAAGGCTTACAAAACGTTTAGGCTGCCATTTTTTTAATGGTTTTCTTGCCCCCGGATGCACAATGGCAAAAACGCCAATATTATTTTCATGTAAAAACCGGCTGGCTTTTTGCACATTTTCATTGGCAATATACAATTGTGGGTTAGGTTTTGGCAATTTACCATGAAGCAGTGGTTCAATAATTTGCAAGTTGGTAATTACCTCGTGCGGATGGCCTGTTTTTTTGTTTTTATACCGCACCGACCCTCTTTCTAAATACAAATTTGGCTGCTTTTTAATGGCATACCATAAACTTTGCCACGATCCTCGTAAATCAATAATGATATCGAATTTTTGGGTTAGTTGGCTTTGCGCATTTACAATTTGGTTAATGGCAGGGTGTTGTTGAACCAACGTATTGCAATACGATTTGCACCACAAGGTAATTTTGGCATCGGGATAAGTTGCATGTAAGGCATCAAACACATGCAGCGAATAACACAAATCACCAATTTCATCTAACTTAACACACAATATATTATTAACTTTATCAGCCTTAGGCTTTTTGTTGCCGTTTATGTATTTGGCCAGTACCATTTCAAAGGCAAACAGTGCTTTTTCTGCTATATTTTTTGGAAGAATATTCATGCTAAATATGCAACAATATTACAAAGTTTAGCTTAATTGCTATAAATTGCTGGCCAAAGCATGAAGAAAACCTTTGTATCTAACCTGGCCTTGCTAATGGGTGTAAACCTGTTAATCAAACCATTTTGGATATTGGGCATCGATCGTGGCGTTCAAAACCAATTGGGTTACGAAACCTACGGTATGTACTCAAATTTATTTGCCTTTTCGTTGTTGTTTATTACGCTTTTAGACCTGGGTATAAACAATTTTACATCATCTAAAATTGCCAAAAACAAAGAAAATTTACAAGCCTATTTCGGAACATTGTTTTTGTTTAAACTGGCTGCATCGGCTATTTATTTTGGCATTACCATAGTTTTAGGCAAACTTTACGGATTCGACAGTATTCGAATAAAACTCTTGTTTTTGCTAGGCTTAAACCAAATTTTAAGCTATTTTTACTTGTTTTTTAGAAGTGTTGCCGGCGGATTACAACTGTTTAAAGCAGATGCTTTGTTATCTGTTACCGACCGTATTTTAATGATTGCCTTGTGTGGCATAATGCTTTGGAGTGGATTGTTTAATTTAAGCATTACCCGATTTATTTATGCCCAAACCATTTCGTATTTATTTGCAACCGGTATGGCCATTTGGGTTATAAAACCATACTTAAATGCCATTAAATTGGTAGCTAAAAAAGATACCATTATATCTATTTTACGCCAAATGTGGCCCTATGCTTTGTTAAGTTTATTAATGACTGTTTATACCCGGGTTGATAATATTTTAATTCAAAAATTACTCGAAAATGGCGATTACCATAATGGCGTTTATGCATCGGCATTTAGGCTCTTAGAAGCCGCAAACATGATGGCCGTTTTGGTTAGCATGTTGCTTTTGCCTATTTTTAGTAAAATGATAGAAACCCGACAGCCACTTGCACCTATGGTTCAACTTAGCACCAGCATAATGGTAATTCCGGCATTGGTATTTTGCTTGGGTTGTTATTGGTATAAAGAGGGTATTATGCAAGCTTTGTATCCACATAGCACCACATATGCAATTAATACGTTTGGTATGGTTATGTTTTGTTTTGTAGCTTATGCCTTTATGTATGTTTACGGAACGCTTTTAACCGCAAATGGCAGTTTAAAAACATTAAATACACTTGCAACAATTGCATTGTTAATAAATTTTGCTGCAAACTTCTGGCTAATTCCTAAATACCAGGCATTTGGAGCAGCAATTGCGGCTGTTTTAACACAATTCTTTATTGGAATAACCAATACCTTCTTCGGAATAGCTAGGTTAAAGCTTCATTTTCAGCACAATTACATTAAAAAATTGCTATTGGCGGCCATTTTTTTAATGGTAAGCAGTTATGGCATTAGTTTAATTGTAACACATTGGCTTACAGGATTAATCACAAACTTATCATTGGGCGCAGCTGCCATGCTTCTTTTTAAATTGGTTGAACCCACAGATGCAATAAAATTGTTTAAAGAGCGTTTGTAGGCTCAAAAGCAAGTTTACTTTATTGGGAAATATTGCTATTTTTGCCCGTAACGAAGACATGAATAAGAAAAAAAAGCAGTATTATTTTGAGTTGGTTGATGTACTTTCATTTATGCTAAAATGGAAAAAACACTTAACCATTATTACCGTAAGCGCAGCAGTATTAGCCATTATTTTCTCCGGTACATGGTTTATAAAACCCAAATACCTGTCTACTGCAATTTTCTACCCTTCTACCAATAACTCTATTTCGTCGGCCTTATTAACCGATAGCCGCATTAGAAGCAAAGACCATTTGGAATTTGGCCAGCTTGATGCTGCACAACAATATGTGCAATTGCTGGAAAGCGATTATTTAAAACAAAAAGTTATTGTGGCTTTTAATTTAGATAGCCATTACCGCATTAATCCTAATGATAAAGAGCGTAACTTTAAGTTAGGCCGCATGTATGCCAAAAATATCAGTGTAAAAAAAACACCGTATGCCTCTATAGAAATTAATGTGCTAGACGAAGACCCCGTTAAAGCTGCCGATATTGCAAATGGCGTGGTAAGCATTTTAGATACGGTTAAAAACGAAGTGCACAAACAAGTTGCGCGCCAAGCGCTTGGTATTATCGAAAAAGAATACCAGCGTAAACAAGAAGAAATAAACGAAATTAAAAGTCGAATACGCGAAATTGGCCTTAAAGGAGTTTACGATGTAGCCGAACAAAGCAAAGCTTTAACCGAGTTAGCCGGCAAAAATGGCTCGTTAGAGTATATTAAAAAACAACAAAATGCATTGGCCGAATTTGGCGCAGAAGCAAACTCTTTAAGCAATACGCTAACCCTACAAGTAGAACAACTAAACGAACTTAAAAAGAAATACGACCAAGCCAAAATCGATGTGGAAGAAAAATTAAGCAGTGTTTTTATCATTCAAACAGCATCTCCTGCCGAACGTAAAACGTACCCGGTTAGATCGGTAATTGTTATGGTTAGCGCATTGGGCGCTTTTGTACTTGGTTGTGTTGTACTGCTGCTGGTAGAAAAATTTAAAAATACCGATTTTAACAACCTGGCTTAATCTGGTTGGCATGACGGATGCGCTTAAACTTAAATGGTTTTATTTTGCCGGTATTGTTTTTATACTGTGTAATTCCATTGCCATTATTTTCGAATTCTACTGGCTTGCTGCCATTCCTGTTATTTTCTTGCTATCGCTTTTAACCGTTTTTAGACTAGATTTACTGCTTCTGCTGCTTGTATTTTTAATTCCATTATCCATAAATATTGAAAATATTGGCTTTGGTTTAGGCATTAGCCTGCCCGCCGAACCTTTTGTAATTGGCGTTTTTCTACTTTCTATCTTTAAATTTGTTATAGATGGTACCTACGATTTTAGAGTGTTTAAGCACCCCATTACCATTGCCATTTTTGTTAACCTACTTTGGTTAATTATTTGCAGCTTTTTAAGCACGTATAAATTGGTATCGTTTAAATTTATCCTGTCGCGCACTTGGTTTATTGTTGTTTTTTACCTGCTAACAGTGGTATTGTTTAAAAAATACAAAAACATAGGCTGGTTTTTATGGAGCTATATGATTCCACTGGCCTTTGTTATACTGTATACGCTTTATAACCACGCTAAAGACAACTTTTCGCAAATATCATCGTTCGAAGTAATGGCGCCTTTTTATGTGGCACATGGTATTTACTCGGCAGCAATTGCCTTTTTTATTCCTTTAATAATTGGTTACATCTTCTACGGATTTAAGATTAAAAGTCCGTTTTGGGTAAGCATTTTGGCAATGAGCTTATTGGTACTGTTTGCTGTTGGCGTAATGTTTTCATACACCAGGGCAGCATGGGTAAGTTTATTAGCCGGTGGTGCCTTTGCCGTTTTATTATTACTAAGGGTTAGGTTATGGCAAATATTAACCGTTTTAATTTTTGCCGTTGCCTTTGTTAGTTTAAACTTTACAGATATTTACCACCGGTTATACCAAAACAAACAGCAATCTACCGAGGGGATAAATTACCATGCAGAAAGCATTGCCAATGTTAGAAACGATGTAAGTAATTTGGAGCGAATAAACAGGTGGGTTTCAGCAATAAACATGGTTAAGGAAAAACCGGTGTTTGGTTTTGGCCCGGGTACATATAGTTTTACATACGCACCTTATCAAGAGCCCGATTTTAAAACATATATCTCAACCACTTTTGGCGACCAGGGGCATGCGCATAGCGAATACCTTAACTTACTCTCTGAGTCCGGCTGGATTGGCTTGATTACTTTTTTAATTGCCTTATACATACTTTTTCATGTAGGCATGCAATTAGTTTACAGCAATAACCTGCATATTAGATACAAGTTTTTTGTAGCATCGGTATTAATTGGCATGATAACCTATTTAACCCACGGATTACTAAACAGCTACAGCGAGCAAGATAAAATTGCAGTTTTCTTTTGGGGTAGTTTTGCCATTGTTACTGCCATAGATTTATACCATAAACCTAAGCAACAAGGTAATATTAATCCTTAAATAAAATAAGCAAAGGCAATGTAGTATGATAAGCCATTTGCTTACTTAAACTGCGGTGAAATAACCTGTCAAAAAAGTTGCGGTTGTGTTTGGCCATTACCAATAAATCGGCATTATTGGTGTTTACATAATCGTTTATGGTGCTTAACACATCGCCTTCGGCCAGATTTTTAAAGGTAAGTTTCGGATAAGTTAAATTGGCTTTATTCTTTTTAAAGAAATTATTTTCTGCATTAAAATACCTATCGTAATCAGTTTTTACATGAATAATATCCAGTTCGCAATCAAACAATTCGGCATAATAAACCAAGCGCATTACAGCCGGAAATTCAGGCTCGTTGTAATCGGTTGCATAAACTATTTTGTTTAAATCTTTAAATGGTGTATTGGGCGGTACAACCAATACCGGCACTTGCGATTTACTAACTACAGTTGCGGCATTGCTTCCAATTAAAATTTCGGCCAAACCACTAGCGCCGGTTGTTCCCATAACTACCAAATCCATATTATGTTCTTCGGCAAAACGGCAAACCTCATCGCCAACAAAACCATATCGCGTATGGGTTTGATAATTTACACCGCTGGCTTTTAAAACTTCGTTTTCCAGTTTAACAAAATTCTCTTTTGCCGACTCCTCTATTTCGTTTACAAATAGTTGATACGTTTCTGCCGGCATACTGGCATCTACCAGTGCTACATGGTTAATGTGTATAATATGCAAAGCAGCGTTGGCTTTTTTACTTAATCCCAACGCATAATGCAATGCGTTTAATGCAGGTTTGCTAAAATCGGTCGGAACCAAAATATTATTTATCATAGCGCGATTGTTTGTTGCACAAAGTAAAGCTAAATATTTCGTAAAAAAACATGAGATTTATCAGTTTGCAATAATTTAATGTTGAACCAGCAAAATAAAATACCTTCATTAAACATGCAAAGCAACCTTAATTACCTGCTTTATCATACTGTTTTATAAAATCCTCCAATTGCTCAACACCAAGTCGCTTGGCAATAATCTTTTTATCTTTATCCAATAAATACAACACAGGCGTGCTGTACACATCATACAACTTTCTAAAATTGGTTTCGTTGTTAGGGTCGTAAACATTTACCCATTTAAACTTCATTTCTTGCAAGTAGCTTAGCCATTGTTTAGGATCAGCCGTAAGACTTACCGCATACACATCTATAAACTTTTCTTTTTTTACAGCCGGATTTAATTTACCGTATAAATCCATTAACTTAGGCATTTCTTCTTTGCATTTGTGGCAGGTAGCATCATAAAATATCAACACAGTGTACTTGGCATTAATATTGTATAAGCTTTGGTAAACATGCGATGTATCTAGCATTACCAGGTTTTTGCCTTTTAAACCCAAAATATTGTTTCGTATTTGGTCGGCCCTGTCTTTCATTTTAAACAACAACGTTTCATCTACCCAAAATGCCTTACCTTTTGCGTAATAATTATCTACCATATGCACAAAAATTTTATCCATACCCATGTACTGACTGGTTTCATAATTATTAGTAATCCAAAACAAGCAATATTTAAAATTCTCTTTACCGGCTTCGGCCATTTGTAAAACTTTATCGGCCGATTTTATAATGCTGTCCGGTATTTGTGGCGTTAGTTTTAGCATAAAATCTTCAAACTTTTTATGAAAAACCGGTGTGCGTACAATGCGTTCATCTGCCCAATCAAAATTATCAAAATAATGATCGTAGTAATAGCGGTACTGAAAATTAGAATCAATAATTTCTCCCTTATCGTTTCTGGGAGCCGGGGGCACATTTACCTCGTTCATTATTTTAAAAACTTTGGTTAACAACACCTGCGGATGGTCTGTCATAATACTTTCCCTGTATTTACGCATATCTTCAAGCAAAGTTGAATATTCTGCACGCAACGATTCAACCTTTTTAGCATTATTTTGTCCTTCGGCCTCTTTAATTTTACCTTCCAACTCCATGGCATTTTTACCCAATTTTGCAGCAAATTTCGAGTAGTTAAAAAACACTTCATTTTCTTTACTACCGGTTATTTTCATGTTTTCCAGCAAATTTTCCGAGTCGGTTTCCAACGAAAATTGCTGTTCAGTAACTACAAAATCAAACAACAACGATTTTTCTGCTGTGGCAATCAAATAAAACCCACCTTCCAATGGGTCTTTGCCCTTAAATGTCATTTTTCCATTGGCATCTGTAAATGTGCTATCGCGCAGGTATTGTTTATTGCCAAAGTAATACCCCAAGTAAAACATTTTATTCGGAAACCCTTTTAGTGTAATATTAATTTGATATCCACCTTTGGGTTTTGGCGCTTCCGGCTGTTTTTCGGTTTTGTTTTTTTTATTCTGAGCCAACACGGCTGTGGCAAATAAGGTTGTTAAAACGAATGCAAAATATTTCTTCATGTGTACCAATTTTGGGGTAAAATTATTTAAAAATTATGCCAATCTGCAACCAAACGGCAAACATTAACAGTATTTTAAGTACAATTGGGTGGTTTCATG
>VFQQ010001762.1_pt1 | contig 28158 bp, 20 predicted proteins | sample 3512341 | NCBI WGS metagenome assembly VFQQ01 (sample SAMN10412373, study PRJNA504923) | tailings metagenome | isolation source: Relicate 2 Philex TSF1 revegetated site | place: Philippines: Tuba, Benguet | collected 2017-08-29
TGCGGCTTTACCCGTCGAGCGCTCTACCACCATTTCTCGAACAAGGAAGAAGCCTTCCGCTTCTCGATGCGCTACGACAACGAGCGGCTGATCGACAAGGGTCTGGCGGCCGCGCGCGAACTGATGTGGACCGGCGCCGACGCCGTCGACGTCATCACCGAGATGCTCGATATCCGCTATGGCGACACCCGCCGGCTGATCGCAACTTCACCCTTTGTCCTCGAACTCAACGACCAGGCGTTCCGCCGCGGCAGGGACGTGATGATCTGGGCTGCCACCGAATTCCAGAAGCAGGTCGCGACACTGCTCGGCGAGATGGTCGAGCGCGAACTCTTCGTCCTCAAGCCCGGCATGACGTTCGAGGAACTGTCGCAGATCATCTGCGACGGGGCGCGAGCCAACAACCAGGCGTTGCCGCCGATCCCGATCGAATTGCTGCCCGGTCGCTATCGGGCGATGACACGTGCGCTGCTCTATGGCACGGTCGACAGTGCCGATGAGGGGGCACGGAAGCGACTAAGGTGAGCACGACGCCGTCGATTGCCGAGCGGCTTGACCGGCTGCCGGTCACATCATTGCATCTGACTGCCGTGGCGCTCTGCGCCATCGGGCTGTTGCTCGACGTGGCCGAGCTAAGCGTCAACGGCGCATTGTCAGCAGTGAAGGCCGGACAGGACGAACTCGCCTGGCTGCTGGCCTCGGTGTTCCTCGGCGGCGCCATCGGCGCGCCGTTGCTGGGCTGGCTCGCCGACCGCTTCGGCCGACGCACGGCGCTGCAGTTCTCGCTCTTTGTTCTCGCCCTGCCCTCGCTGGGTGCGGCGCTGGCGACGGAAACCGGCTGGATCATCTTTTTCCGCATGCTGTCCGGGATGGCGCTGGGTGCCTATCCGCCACTGATGACCGCCTATCTTGCCGATGTGCTGCCGCCCAAGCGGCGGGCGATGCTGATCCTCTTCGGCGACGGTTTCGGCCTGCTTGGCGGACCGGCGGTGATCTTTCTCATCTGGTGGCTGACGCCGCTGATCCCGCTCGGGATCGAGGGCTGGCGCTGGGCCTTGATCATCGGCGGCGTGGCGTCTGGCCTGATCGCGCTCAGCTTCCTTCTGGTACCGGAATCGCCGCGTTGGCTGGCAGCACGGGGACGGACGAAGGAAGCCAATGCCGCCTGCCGCGCATTCGAAACGTCGGCGGGCATGGTGACGGCCGAGGAGTCAGATGCGGCTCCGCCCGTGTCCAACCCGGAACTCGTGGAACGAATGGGCCGGTACTGGCCCAATCTGATCCTCGTTACTGTCATCTACCTGATGCGGCCATGGCCGACGGTGGCTTTCCCGATGCTGCTCGGAGCGCTGCTGGTCGCGCGGGGCTGGAATATCTCATCGTCGCTGCTGGCGGTGGGCATTGCCGGGTTCGGCGCGGCCGCAGGGGCGATGCTGGGATCGTTCGTCATCGACAAGGTGGAGCGGCGGACGGCGCTGACCGTGGTCACGGTGCTGATGCTGATCGCCGGCGTAGCCTTCGGGGCGACCGAAGACGCGATGGTGATCTATGTCAGCGGGACGATCTTCAACCTGCTCGGCGCCAGCTATGGGCCGATGCTGAGCATCTATGCCAGCGAGCTGTTCCCGACAGCGCTACGGGCACGATCCACCGCGACGGCCTGGGCGGCGAACCGGCTGGGGTCGGCCATTGCACCGCTGGTCCTGCTGCCGCTGCTGGGCACCTATGGCGTGATGATCGTGCTGATCTCGATCGGGATGACGCTGATCGTCAACCTGGCGCTGGTGCTGATCTTCGGGCCCCGCGGACTGGCCGGCCGACCCTTGGCCGCGTGAACTTTTTCGCGCGAGAGCGTGTCGAAAGCGCCTAGTGACCGGCGACTAGCTGCAGCGCTGGAGATGACAATGACCGACAATGACGACGACCTGATCGGCTTTGACGCGGATGGTCTTGTACTGCCACCCGGCGGACAGGCCGGGACTGCCGACAATGACGGCGCGCGGATCTGGTACGCGAGCTATGGCAGCGGCGAGCCGGTGAGCCTGCTGCATGGTGGCATGGGCAATGCCGGTAACATGGCCAAGCAGGTGCCGGCGCTGCTCGAGGCAGGCTACCGGGTCATTGCGGTCGACAGCCGGGGACAGGGCCGCAGCAGCTGGGATGGACGGCCATATTCGTGCGATCAGATGGGCGGCGATGTGTTTGCGGTGATGGACCGGTTGAGCATTGACCGCGCGGCCATCGTCGGGTGGAGCGATGGGGCGTGCACCGGCTTGGTGATGGCCAAGGCACGGCCGGAGCGGGTGGCGGGCGTGTTCTACTTTGCCTGCAATGTGGACCCGAGCGGCACCCTGCCCTTCGAGATGAGCGACACGATCGGCCACTGCCTCAGCCGGCACCAGAAGGATTATGCGGCATTGTCGCCGACGCCGGATGGGTTCCAGGCGATGGCGGATGCGCTGCAGGTGATGCAGCGGGAGCAGCCGAACTATTCGGCGGCGGACCTCGCTGCCATTGCCGTGCCGGTGACGGTGGCGCAGGCCGAGAGGGATGAGTTCATCCGGCCCGAGCATGCGCGATACATTGCCGACACGATCCCCGGGGCCAGGTATGTCGACCTGCCGGGAGTGAGTCATTTCGCGCCGGTGCAGCGGCCGGCCCTGTTCAACGCTGCAATTCTCGAATTTCTCCGCAACCTGCCACGATCATAGCAGCGGCCGAGCACGCGGGGATAAGACGAGAATTGTGTGTCGCCGACGCGAGTTATGCGGCGGCGATCAGCTGGCGGGTGTAGTCGGCGGCGATGGCGCCGGAGCGGAGTTGCTCGCGGGTGAGGGTCTCGACCGGCTCGGCGTTGCGCATGACCATGAGCTGCTCGCACATGTAGGAGATGACCGCGAGATCGTGCGAAACGATCACGAAGGTCAGCCCGAGTTCCTGTCGCAAGCGGTTGAGGAGGTTGAGGATTTCGGCCTGGATCGAAACATCGAGGGCAGAGGTCGGCTCGTCGAGCAGCAGCACTTTCGGAGACAGCGCGAGGGCGCGGGCGATGGCGACGCGCTGACGCTGGCCGCCGGAGAGTTCGTGCGGGTAGCGGAACTGGAAGCTGGCGGAAAGGCCAATCAGATCAAGCAGTTCAGCGGTGCGGCGCTGGGGGTTTTCGATGCCCTGGATCTGCATCGGCTCGGCAATCTGATGGCCGATGACATAGCGCGGATGGAGCGAGGCATAGGGGTCCTGGAAGACCATCTGCACCACCCTAGCCATTTGTTTTCGTGGGGTTTTATGCGGGTCGAGGCCGTCGATGCGGATGCTGCCGGACCAGTCCGGGTTGAGGCCCATGATGGTGCGAAGGATGGTGGATTTGCCCGAGCCGGACTCGCCCACGAGCCCAAAACTGCCGCCCTTTTGGACGTGAAAGGAGCAGTTCTGGACGGCAAGTTTGTCAGCAAATCTAACCGAGAGATTGTGAACTTCTATCATGTGACGTTCGGTGGTTGTCGTCATGCCCAGCTCGCCTCGCGCTGGAGGGTGGGAAGCGGCTCGAGCGGACCATCGATACGCGGGAGGCAGGAGAGCAATCCCCGCGTGTAGGGATGCGTGGCATCATGCAGGCGCGAGGCTTCAATAGTCTCGACGATGCGGCCGGCATACATGACGATGACGCGGTCGCAGAACTTGCTGACGAGGTTGAGGTCGTGGCTGATGAAGATCAGGCCCATGCCGCGACGGGTGACGAGTTCATCGAGAATGGAGAGGACCTGGGTGCGGACGGAGACGTCGAGGGCCGAGGTCGGTTCGTCGGCGATGAGCAGGTCGGGCTCGCGCACGACCATCATGGCGATCATGACGCGCTGGCCCATGCCGCCCGAGAGTTCGTGCGGGTAGAGCCGGGCGACGCGCTCGGGCTCGCGGATGTGGACGGCTTCGAGGGTCTGCAGCGCCTTCCTGCGGGCGTCGCTGCCGCCGATCTTGCGGTCGCCGATGCGGATGGCTTCGACGATCTGATTGCCGACGCGCATGACCGGGTTCAGCGAGAATTTCGGGTCCTGCAGGATCATGCCCATGCGGCCGCCGCGGAGTGAGCGCCGGACCTTCGGTGAGGCCGATTGCAGGTCGATGCCGTCGAACATCAACCTGTCGGCGGACATCTTCGCGTAGGGCGGGAGGACGCCGAGAAGGGAACGGCCGGTGAGGCTCTTGCCGGAGCCGGACTCGCCGACGATGCCAAGCTTTTCACGACCGAGCGAGAAGCTGACGCCGCGCACGGCTTCCTTCAGTTCGCCATCGTCGTTGCGGAAGGCGACGCGCAGATTTTCGATATCGACGAGGTTGCTCAATTTCGCTGCCTCAGATGCGGATCGAGCAGGTCGCGCAGAGCGTCGCCCAGCAGGTTGAAGCCCAGCGAGACGATGAAGATGGCGGCGCCCGGCATGGTGGCGACCCACCACTGGTCGAAGATGAATTTGCGGCCGGTGGAGATCATGGCGCCCCACTCGGGCAGCGGCGGCTGCGCGCCGAGGCCGATGAAGCCGAGACCAGCGGCGGTGAGGATAATGCCCGCCATGTCGAAGGTCATGCGGACGATGACCGAGGAGAGGCACATCGGGATGATGTGGAGGAAGACGATGCGGGCCTCGCTGGCGCCGGCCAGCCGGATGGCGTTGACGTAGTCGGAGTTGCGGATGACCAGCGCTTCGGCACGGGCCAGGCGCGCATAAGGCGGCCAGGCGGTGAGCGTGATGGCGAGCGCGGCGTTGACGATGCCGGGGCCGAGGGCAGCGACGAAGGCAAGCGCCAGCAGCAGCTTCGGGACGGCGAGGAAGACGTCGGTGACGCGCATGAAGATGCGATCGATCCAGCCGCCGGAATTGCCGGCGACGGCCCCGATGATCAACCCGATGGGAGCCGAGGTGACGATGACCAGCCCGACGATCAGCAGCGTCAGGCGCGAGCCGTGGAGGATGCGCGAGTAGATGTCGCGACCCAGTTCGTCGGCGCCCAGCCAGTACGCGGCGCTGGGCGCGGCGAGACGATCGGAGAGACTGGGCATATATGGATCATGCGTCTGCAGGACGTTGGCGAAGGCGGCGGCAAAGAGCAGCACGAGCACGATCACCAGTCCGACGACGCCGAGCGGATTGCGGAAGAAACGGCGGGCGAAACGCTTGATCTCGGTGAGGCGGGCGGCGCGAAGGGCGCGCTTGCTGTCGAGAGTGTCGGTGGTCATCTGGAGAGCTCCCGCGAGCGTGGATCGAGGACGCGGTAGAGCACGTCGGACAGCATGTTGAGGAGGACGAATACGCCGCCGACCAGGAGCGTGCCGCCGAGTACGGCATTCATGTCGGCGGCAAAGAGCGAGGAGTAGATGTAGTTGCCGATGCCGGGCCAGGAGAAGATGGTTTCGACCAGCACCGAACCTTCGAGCAGGCCGCCATAGCTCAGCGCGATGACGGTGACGAGCGGGATGGCGGCGTTGCGCAGGGCGTGACCCATGACGACCTTGAACTCGCTGGCGCCCTTGAGGCGGGCGGTGAGGACGTATTCGCGGCTCAGCTGATCGAGCATGACCGAGCGCGTCATGCGGGAGATGTAGGCGAGCGAATAATAGCCGAGGAGCAGCGCCGGCAGCGTCATGTGCGAGATGGCATTCATGAAGATGCCCCACTCGCCGGCGATGGCGCTATCGATGAGGATCATGCCGGTGAGGCGGGGCACGATGCCGACATAGAAGACGTCGAGCTGGCCGGGACCGGCGACCCAATCGAGCAGGTAGTAGAAGACGAACAGACCGACGAGGCCGAGCCAGAAGATGGGCACCGAATAGCCGATGAGGCCGATGACGCGGATCAGGTGATCGGGCCACTTCTCGTGCCAGTAGGCCGAGGCGACACCCATGGGCACGCCGAGCAGCACGCCGATGATCAGGCCGATGGTTGCGAGCTCCAGCGTGGCCGGGAAGAAATTGAGCAGGTCGGTGAGGACCGGGCGCGAGGTAGCGTAGGAGGTGCCGAAATCGCCGCGCAGCAGGCGCATGATGTAGTCGCCGAACTGGCTCCAGACGGGCTTGTCGAGACCGAGCTCTAGATAGACGCGCTGATAGACCTCGGGCAGCGCCTTCTCGCCGACAATGGCGAGCACCGGGTCGATGGGCAGTATGCGGCCGATGAAGAAGGTGAGCGCAGCCAGACCGACGAGCGTGATGGCGACCGTCAGCAGCCAGGAGCCGATGCTGGTGAAGAGGCGGAGGGATTTGGTCATTGCGCCCTCCCCCATCGAGTCAAAGGCCCCACCCACCCCTGTCCTTTCCCGAGCGGCCTTCGTCCCTTGGGGACGCAGTTTGCGGTGAGTGGGGTGGTGGCGGGCAAAGGTGGTCCTTGGTTTCTCAGTCGGTTTCCCTCCCCCTTGTGGGGAGGGTAGCGCAGCTTGTGAGCTTTGGCGAACTAGCGGAGCTGGGTGGGGTAGACCCACGCGCCACCCCCACCCTAGCGCCGCTACGGCGCTTCGCGCCTAGCTCTGCTTGCCCTCCCCACAAGGGGGAGGGAGAGCTGATAGATCGAGCCCCGAAAGAAGGGGGAGGGATCGAGGCCCTCCCCCCAAAGTGCGACGTTATTCCTTCGTGACGGCGCCGTAGCGGTCGTCGGAGAAGGTGATGCCGAGGACGACGCCCTTGACGTTGGAGCGCATGGCGACCTTGCGGCTGTCCTGGAACATGTAGACGAAGGGCGAGGAGTCGGTGTGCGCACGCTGCACCGTGTCGTAGATTTCCTTGCGCTTGTTGGTGTCCTGCTCCTGCACGGCGGCCATGATCTGGTCGCTGAGTTCGCCGGAGTTCCAGCCGAAGCGGTCGGCCAGGTTGCCCTTGTCGCCTTCCGGATGCTCAGGATCGTGGAAGGTGAAGGCCTTGGCGTTGGAATGCGGATCGGGATAGTCCGGGCCCCAGAGGCCGAACCAGATGTCGAGATCGTGCGAGCGATAGCGGGCCAGCCACTGTTCACCGTCGACGACCTGGAGGTCGAGATCGACGCCGATCTGGGCGAGCGTGGCCTGCACGGCCTGGGCATAGTCGGTATAGGGCGGAACGTTCCAGACAACGGTCGCCAGCTTGATCGGGCTGGCGACGCCGGACTCGGCGATCAGCGCCTTGGCCTTCTCGATGTCGAGAGAGTACGGGTTGTAGTTGATGCCGCCGCCGAGGAAGCCGTCGGGGATCATGGTCTGGTGGACCTTGACGGTGCCGCGGCCGATGGTGTCGGCGATGCCCTGGTAGTCGACGCCGTACTTGATGGCCTCGACGACCTTCGGATTGCTCAGCGCCGCGTTGCGGAGGTTGAGGCCGAAATAATAGATGGTCGACGAATTGCCTTCCTGGATCGAGATATTGCCATTGCCCTGGATGGCGCCGATATCATCGGGGCCGAGCTTGTTGGCGATGTCGATGTCACCCTTTTCGAGCGCGAGGCGCTGCGTGGCCGATTCCGGCATGTGCTGGATGAAGATGCGGTTCACGCCCGGGGCGGTGCCCCAGTAGTTCTCGTTGCGCGAGAGCAGGATCGAGACCTTCGGGTCCCACTTGGTCAGCACATACGGGCCCGAGCCAGCCGAATTCTCGGTCTTGAGCCAGGCATTGCCGTAGTCGTTGGAGCCGTCGGCGAGCTTGCCTTCGTGCTGCGAAACGACAGCGGAATCGACGATGCCGCCGGTGAAGGACGAGAGCACGTAGAGCACGAAGCTCTGGGCGTACTTCTGGTCGACTTCGAAGACGAAAGTGCCGTCTTCGGCAGCGCGCACCTTCTCGTTCACGTTCTCCTTGGTGAGGCCGAACTGAGCGAAAATGAAGGAGATGCGGCTATCGATGAGGATGACGCGGCGGATGGAATATTCCACGTCCTTGGCGGTGACCGGATTGCCCGAGGCGAACTTGGCCGCCGGGTTCATCTTGAAGGTGAAGGTCTTGCCGTCTTCCGACACGGACCAGCTTTCGGCGAGAACGCCGGTGATGTTGGTCGGGTCGGCCGGGTCGAAGCTGACCAGCGGCTGATAGACCTGCTGGCTCATCAGCACGCCGCCGACCTCGGACACTTCGGCCGGGTCGAGAGTGATGATGTCGTCGATCGCGTCGGCGATGACGAGGGTATCCTTCGGTGTCTCGGCGAACGCGCCCGACACGGTCATGACCGCGCCGAGGCCCACCGCGACAAGCGTCTTGAACAGGCGCATGGCAGTCTCCCTGGTTAAGTTTGCTTCCGGCCGGCCCTAGCGAGGGCGAGGCCGGTTTCGGGCGTAGTCGTCATCTCTCGCTGATCCCCGGGAAGGTGAAGACCAGTGCAGCGATGGGTAGAAGAGTGTCGATTTCGGCGAGCGCGGCCGGGGTGAAGACGCCGGCGCTGCCCAGCAGCGCGACGACGCCGCGGGTTTCGCCCCCGATGACGATGGGGAAGCACGAGCAGGCACCGTAACCCATGGCGACGAGGCCCGATGCCTCCTCGCCGAGGAACTTTACCATGCCCGGCGTGTCGTCACCGATCAGCGGCACCTGGTCGCGCAGCATGCTGCGGTTCCATAGGCTGTCATTGACCGGATCGACATTGCCGACCGGAAAATCCTTCGGGTTGGAGGTCCCGATGCGGTGGGTCACCGTCTTGTCGGGCGCGGTGGCGATGAAGGTCGCGGTGCGGACGCCGGGGACCGAGGTGAAGAGCTCGGACAGCACAGCAAAGAGGGCCGTGGGGCCGGCGGCGAGCGCGGCCGAAAGCTTGGCGGCTGTGGCGGGATTGAGCACGGTCATTCGGGGAACAGCCGCATGGTGCCGACCCAGAGTTCGATCGCCGTTTCGGCGCCGATATTGGTGCCGCGATGCGGCTTACGGCTATCGAAGTGGAGGGTGTCGCCGGCCTTGAGGTCGTATTGCACGCCATCGACCTCGTAGAGCATGGAGCCGGCGACGAGATAGACGAAGTCCTCGCCCTCGTGGCTCATCATTTCGGAGGCGTGGCCGGGCGGCACGTGGCTGAGGCAGGCGTTGAGCTTGGCCTCGGGGAAGCCGCGCTCGAGGAATTCGTAGAAGCGCGAGGTGCCATCGATCTTGTAGGTCTGGCGGGCGCCGGCGTGGCTCACTACGGAGTGGGTGCGCTCAGGCTTGCGGGAGACGAACATGTCGACCGAGGCGTCGAGGGCCTTGGCGACATTGTAGAGCGAGGCCAGCGACGGGGTGGAGATGCCGCGCTCGATCTGGGAGATGAAACCGATGGTGAGGCTGGCCTCGTCGGCCACCTGCTGCATGGTCTTGCCGATGGCTTTTCGGCGGGCCCGAAGCCGGGCGCCAAGGCTTTCGCCCGCGGTCACGAAATTTTCTGACATCTCGCGGATGTCGTCGGCATGCATATCGGCGTCCGCCCCGGACGTGAAACTTTAGTGACACTAAAGGGGGCGGACGATGGGAGTCAACGGGGTGCGTCGGGTGGTGGCCGCAAACTCGATTGTCATCCCGGGCCTGACCCGGGACCCATTTCTCCTTCCACTCGAGCTGATGAGTGGGTCCCTGCTTTCGCAGGGATGACAGCCGGTGAGTGGGAGGAAACGCGCTCCTACCCCTCGGCTTTGATCGTGGCCATGAGGGCATCCCGTTCCGCCGTCGGTTCGGTGAAGCCCAGTTCGGTGCGGATGCGGGTGGTGTCGAGGGTCAAAGGGTAGCGGAGGTCGGAGGCTTCGGCGCGGTCCCATTGCAGGCCCTGCTGCTCGGGCGGGACGGTTTCGACCTCGAGGGAGCGGTTGAACATCACCGCGAAGGTGAGGATCCATTCAATCGGAGTGCGGACGAAGGGCTGGCCGACATTGTAGATGCGACCGGCGGCCACCGGGTGGAGGGCGGCGTGGACGATGGCTTCGGCGACGTCCACGACGTAGCCGTAGGAGTTCGGCCATTTCGCCGCGCGTTCGTCGAGCTTCACCAACCCACCGGCGCGGGCGGCGTCGATGGCCCATTTGAAGCGGTGCTGCTTGTCGCCGGGGCCGAAGATCATCGGCGCGCGGATGACGGTGGTGGCGAAGCGGGTATCGGCCAGCGCGGCCTCTTCGAGGATGATCTTGTCGTAGTCGTCGAAGAGGTCGGCCTCGACGCCCTGGGGGCGGCGCGAATTGCCGCGATAGGGGAAGCGGAAGGACCGGAGCGGGTCGGTTTCCCTGGCGGGCTCGAGCTGGATCGGCGGGGTCTCCTTTTTGAGGAGGCCGCCATAGTTCGAATAGACGTCGACCGAGGAGAGAAGGACATAGCGGCCGCCGGTCTGGCCCATGGCGTCGAGCACGGCGCGGGTGTTGAGCATGCCCAGCGCGAAGATGTCGATGACGGCGTCGGGGCGGTGGCGACGGAAGATGTCCAGAAGCGCCGCGCCATCCATGCGGTCGGCGCGCTCGAAGACGGCGCCGGGCGGCAGGTCGACCGGGTGCTGGCCGCGGGCGATGACGATGGGGGTCTGGCCCCAGGCGAGGGCGCGGCGGGCGACTTCGGGGCCGATGAAGCCGGTTCCTCCGATGATGGCGATGGTCATGCCGGCCTACTCCTCCGATGGCGGGAGGTTCAGTAGGCCGGCATAAGCAGTCATGGCAAGGGCTCAGGCGGCGACGGGTTCGGTATCGGGGACCGTCTCGATGCCCATCGACTGGCGCAGCTCATCGATGGCGCAGGCGATGTGGTAGAAGGAACTCGCGGGCGCCGGCTCGGCGAGGAAGGTGCCGTCCTTGTACATCTTGTCGCGCCAGAGGCCGCGCAGCGGGACATCGAGGAAGAGGCGCATGGCGGCGCAGGCCTCGGAGGCGGAGGCGAGGTAGTAGTCCTTCTTGAGGCCGGTGCTGATGGCGGCGAGGCGGAGCGAGGATTTCAGCCACTCGGTCTGCGGCCAGAGGCGGGCGGTCTGGTCGTGGATGGAGAAGTCGTCGAGCAGCGCCATGACTGCGACGTGGCGGGTCGGGCAGATGCCGTGCTTGATGCCGATTTCGAACAGGCGCTCGGCCTTCACTACCGCTTCGGCATCGCCACGGCTCTGGCCCCAACGGGTGAGCAGCCAGGCCCATTCGAACTGATGGCCGGGCTCGACGATGCGACCCTCCTGCCCCGGATGCGGGGTCCAGTCGCCATCGAAGAATTCGCGCAGGGCGCCGGAGCGCGGATCGATGAAGCGGGTCATGGCGAGGCCGGCGATTTCGTCGGCGAGGGCGGACCAGGGACCGACCTCCCTGCCCTTGTATTCCTCCCAGCCGAGCGCCGCCTCGAAGAGGTGCATGTGCGGGTTGGACTTCAGCGGCAGGGTTCGCGGCAGGTCGTTGTGGAAGCCGGCATCGGGGTGCCGGAAGCGGGTCTGGAGCATATGAAGGAGCCCCAGGCTGCGTGTCTCCATGTCGAGGGCGAGCGAGGGCACGGCCTGGGCGGCCTGCGAGAAGCCGAAGAGCGCGAAGGCCTGGTTGTAGAGGTCGAAGCTGTCGTCGACGATGGCGCCGGTGGGGGCAACGGCATTGGCGAAGTAGCCGCTCTCCAGCCAGTATTTTTCGGTGAAGTAGGTGAGGCCGTGGGTGAGCGCCTGCTGCCAGGGGCCGGACCAGCCGAGCTTGCCGGCGAGGGCGTAGCAATAGACCTGGCGGGGCTGGACGCGACCGCGGCGGGTGGCGGCGGTGGCGACGCCATCGAGGCCGATGGTTTCGACAAAGCCGCCGTTCACGCGGTCGGCGCCGGCCTGCCACCAGATGGGCAGCGCATCGTTGCGCAGCCAGCTCACGAACTCGGATGCATAATCCTGAAGCATCGCAATACCCTCATGTTGGATTGACGCTAGGCGAGCGGGATCAGGCCTGTGGCTTGAGCCCCGCGAGATAGGCTTCGGCCGGCGCTGAGCCCTGCTTGGCGGCGGCCTCGAGATAGTGACGGGCGAGTTCCGGCCCTTCGGGGTCGGTGGTCTTTTGCGCGAAGTGGAGGCCGAGGCGGAGTTGAGCCTCGAGGTGGCCCGCATCGGCGGCGGCGCGCATGTAAGCGAGGCTTTTCTCCTGGTCGACGGGGACTGGGCCGCCCCAGGCGTAGAGGTCGGCGAGCGACCACATGGCGGGGACGGCACCGGCATCGGCGGCCCTGGTCATGGCATCGAGCAACGGGGCGACGCGGGGCGAGTCCTTGCCCAGCGTGACGAGGCGACCGGCGGCATCGGAGACGGCGGGTTCGAGGCCGGCAGTGACGGCCTGCTGGAGATAAGCATAAGCCTCGTCTTCGAGTGTGGCATCGGCCTTGCCGAGACTGTCCTGCGCCCAGGCGAGGGCGGCGCTGGCATTGCCGCCATCGGCGGCGGTCTTGATCTCGGCGAGGAGCGCCGTGCGTTCTTCGTCAGTCCTGGCTTCGCGCAGGCGGGTGAAGTAGCCCCCTCCCCCGCCCTGCGGATCGACGCCACCGGCGAGGGCAACTTCGAGCAGTTTTTCCCGCGCGATTTCCGGACCGGCCTCCTTGCGCCAGAGACTTCCGGCGAGCTTGGCGGTAGCGGCGGGGTCGATGGCGGCGGCGTAGTCGAGCCAGGCGAGGGCCAGATCGGAGTTCGCCTTGCGGTCTTCGCCCAGCAGACTGACCTTGGCCTGGCGCAGAGCGCGATCGAGCCTGGAGAGCTTGTCGACCGAGGCGTAGAGGCTCGACGCCGACTTGATGTTGCCGCTGCGCTCGGCGGCCTCGGCCATCTTGATGGTGGCCTGAGTGGAGCCGCGGGAGGCGGCGAGTTGCAGCCATTCGGTGGAGGAACCGTAGCCCTTGACCTTGCCGGACGCGATGAGCTCGGCCATCAGCATGGGGCCGCCGGTGCCATCGGCTTTGGCGCGCGGGACGTAGACCAGCGGCAGCAGTTCGGAGAGCCAGACAGGCTTGTAGCGACCCTCGGAATGGGCGCGCATGACGATGGTCGACGACGGGCCGTCGCCCTGCAGCGCGGCCGCCTCGTAGGCGCGCATGGCTTCGGCGCCGCGGCCGGCCTTGAGCAGGATTTCGGCGAGGTTGCGATAGCCGCGGGCGCGCTGCCGTTGCGTGTTCGGTGACTCGGCGAGGTAGAGCACGTGCTGCAGCTCGTCGCGCTTGCCGTCGGCGCGGGGCACGAAGATTTCGCGCTTGACGCGCGGATATTTCATGTCGAGTTCGACGATGCGGCCGGGGCGGAACGGTTCGCCGACTTCGGCGATATCGCCGGCAAAGCCAGGCACCGTGAGGACGAAGACGAGGGCGGCGGAGGCGAGAAGCGATTTCATGGTCGATCTCCCGAAGTGAGTGCCGATCAGCTGGATTTGGCGCCGACCATGGAGGTCAGGCGGCCACCGAGATTGGACGAGAACAACGGCCGGCTGAGCTTGATGCCGTAGTCCTTCTCGCTGCCCCCGAAGCGCTTGAAATAAGGTTCGACCCAAGCGAGGCGATCGCCACGGATGGCGCCGTCGTCGGTGGGCAGCTTCACCTGCTTTGCGCCGGTGAGCGCCTCGATCTCGTCGGGGTCCTCGACGGAGGTCAGCGCGAACTTGACGAGCCGATGCATGGCGCCATCGCAGAAGCCATAGGCGTCGGTGCCGTTGGCCTCGGCGAGTTCGGCGATCATGATCAGCGGGGCAATGGCGTGGAGGTGGTAGTCGCGGGCCTTCTTGGCGCGCTCCAGTTCGAGCGGCAGGGCGCCGCGGGCATCGATCTGGCAGACGCCGATGCGGTAGCTCTCGATGCCCCAGTCGAGCAGGTCCCGATCGTCGGCAACGACACCGGAGACGGCGACGGCGAAGCCGCCCCAGTAGCGATGATTGGAGCGGTTGGAGCCGCGATCGCCGGACCCTTCGTAGACTGCAACGAAGGCCTCGGCGCGGGCCTTGAACCAGGCCTCGATGGCAGAGGTATCGAAGCCGGTGGCTTCGGCATAGGGGCGGATGGAGAGATAGGCCATGCCCATGCCGGCGACGATACGGGTGGTGCTCAGCGCAGACTGGCGGGTGTCGAGATCGCTCATGGCGTCGCCCCCGGCCCAGGCGTCGATCCAGGCGAGGGCGCAGGCCGCCTTGGCGACCTTCTTGCCGCCGGAGGCGACATAGTCGCTGGCCGCCTTGGTAACGTAGGTCAGGAAATCGCGGACGCCCGACATGCCCTCGGTATAGGTGTCGAACTGGTCGTCATCGATGGTCGACCGGCTCTTGTCGGACTGATCGTAGATGCTGGTCACGGCAAGGCTGGTGACAGGCTCGGGGGCGGCATCCTTGCACTCGGCAGGCGAACCCTTGGGGGCGACCGAGGGAAAGGGCGAGGCCATTTCGGCGAGAGCCGGCGCTGTGGCGAGCGGCAGTACGAGCAACGAGGCTAGAGCGGTGGCGCGGATCAGACTGGGCATGGTGATCTCCTCTTTCCGCATTCAGTTGGTTTCGGCTTTGGCGCGCCAGAAGGCGGCGCGTTCGGGATCGGCCTGGGTGCCGAAGCCGACGGTGTAGGCGGCAGCGAGTTCCTTGGCGGCGCGCGGGTCGCCGCGATCGGCCGCCTTCTGCAACCAGGCCAGCGCCATGTCGGGCGAGGCGGCGACGCCAATGCCGGAGGCATAGCCGCGATAGAGCCGCATCATGGCGCCGGCATCGCCGGCATCGGCGGCAGCGTGGAGCCACTGGAACTGGCGCTGTGGGTCGGGACTGCCGAAGGCGCCGTTCTCGTCGAGGCGGGCGAGCTTCACGAGGGTGGCGCCGCCATCGGTGAGTTGGTCGCCGTTGCGCTCGGCGAGGGCGAGGACTTCGGAAGCCGGGGCCTCGATTTCGCCATCGGCGATGGCGTCGAGCAGCTCGGTGGCCGCAGTACCGTTGCCCTCGGCGGCAAGGCCGGCAAGCAGCTGGTGGGCCATGTCCGGGTCCGCATCGGGCCACAGACCCTTGAGGTGTCCATCGGCCAGCATGATCGCGGCATCGGAATTGCCGAGATCGAATGCGCGTGTCAGCAACGGCTCGGCCTCGACCACTGCGTCGGCACCGGCGGCACCGCCGCGATAGGCACCGGCAATGCGGACGAGGTCGGAGGCCCGATCGCCGGCGGCCTGGGTGGCGGTGGCGAGCCAGCGGCCGGCTTCGACGGCGGCATTGGGATCGATGGTGGCCGCGTAAGTCTTGGCGACGGTGACCATGGTGTCGACCGAGCAGATAGCGCCACTATCCGCGATGGCGCGAATGTCACCCGGGGCGGTGTCGGTGGTGGTGTCGATCAGCCGGAGGGCGGCCTTGACGTCGCCGCCAGCCGCGGCCCGCTGCAGCCAGTTGCGGGCGATGGTTATGTCGGAATTCGGATCGGCGAGAAGGCTGGTGCCGAGCTCGCGCATGGCCTTGGTGACGCCGTGCTCGGCGGCGGACTGATACAGCGGGACGAGATCGGCCGGGCCGGCGTCGCGGAAATCTTTGAGGAGATCGGCCTTGAGCACAGCGGCGTCGGGATCGCCCTCGGCGATATAGGCATCGAGCGTGGCGAGCGCAGTGTCGAGCTGGCCGGCAGCGTCGGGCAGCGCCATTTCGGCGGCGATCAGCGCCAGGCCGAACTCGCGGGTGAAGACCGGGTCGGTTGCGTTGCCGGCGACGAAGGTTTCGAGGCGGGCCTGCAGCTCGGCATCGGGGCCAAGCTCACCACCCCCGGTGCGAAGCTGGGCCAAGGTGAAGCCGACGCCGCGCGGATCGCCGGCCATGGCGAGCTGGCGGATCAGCGCTTCGCCCTGCTGCCGATCGACAGGGTTGCTGCTGCCGAGAAGGCGGGAACCCTGATTGAGGATCAACGCATCGGCGCCGAGCGCCAGTGCGCGGGCATTCCATTCGGCGACCGCGCCGGGATTGAACAACGGGCCGGCGCAGAGCGAGAGCTCGGCCATGTGGCGGGCAGCCTCGGAACGGCCAAGGGAGTCGCCAAGCCGCATGAAGGTCTCGACATCGGTGTAGAGAGCCGGATTGGTGCGGGCCTCGGCGATGAGCAGTTCGCCGACCTTCACGGCGGCCATGCCGGAGCCGGAATAGGCCGCCTCGGTGAGCAGTGACTTGGCCTCGGCGAGGTCATCGGGACCGCCGCTGTTGTCGATGACGGCCGTGCCGTATTCGGTGACGAGTTCGGCATCGAAGGCGCCGATGGCCAACGCGGCGAGATAGTAGCGGCGGGCGTTGGGCCAGTCCCGGCTGCCGCCGAAATTGCCGTAGTAGAGGCGGGCCAGCCACAAATTGCCATCGCGCAGGCCGGCATCGGCAGCGATGCCGAGATAGTGGCGGGCGCGATCGAGATCCTGCGGGTGGACGAGACCGGTGGCGAAGTCCTGCCCGACTTTCAGCGCGGCGAGCGGGCGGCCCTGATCGGCGGCGAGACTGTAGTAATGCAGCGCCAGTTCGAAATCGTTGACCTCGACGCGGGGACCGGAAATGAGGTCGCCGATGCGCTCCTGGATGCGGGCGTCACCGGTTTCCGCGGCCTGTTCGAACCATTTGACGGCGGTGGGCACGTCGGCTTCGACGAGGCCGCCGCGCATGTAGAGCAGGCCGACCGTGTTGAGGTAGCTGCAATTGCCCTTGACGATTTCGCCGACCAGCGAGAGCAGCGCCGCCTCGGTGGCGGTGGCCTTCTGTTCCGGGGTGATGGCGGGATCGGCATTGAGGATGGTGGCGAACATCAGCTTGCCCTCGGCATCGCCGGAGGCGGCAGCGGTCTGGGCCAGTGCGCGGGTCTTTTCAGGGTTGCGCATGGCGGATGGACCGCCCGGTCCATAGAGGGTGGCAAGATCGAGCGCGGCGCGGGTTTCGCCGGCGGCGAGAGCGCGGGTCAGGCGGGTCTCGCCTTCGGTCAGTTGTTCGGGCGTGGCGCCCGGCGCGATGAGGGCGCGACCGATGGTGTGATCGAGCCGGGTGCGATCTGGATTGGGCTGGGTTTCCAGCCAGTAGAGCATGCGAAGGCCGGTTTCAGGCGACTTCTCCACCCGCTCGCTGCCGCGCAGATATTCGGCGGCAAGGGCGTAGACCTGGTCCTTACCGAGGGCGACGGGTTCGCCCTGCCATCTGGTCCAGTCGCGATCGAGCGGTGGCAGGGGCGCCGCGGCGGGGGCGGCGCAGAGCTTGGCGTAATCCAGATCAGGTGGCAGCAGGACCGCCGGCCCCGCCGCCATTGCGCTGGGCGCAAAGGCAACGACGCCGGTGAGGAGCGCCGCCGTTGCCCGGATGTGCCGCTTGCCCTGCATCGCCCTGCCCTCGCTGTTAGTCGGCCTGAACCGAATTGACGCTCTGGATCGCCTTGACGGCGCCGGCGGCCGACATGGCGACAACGGAAGTGCCCTGCTGGCGCACCATGGCGGTGGCCGGCAGTTCGACAGCGGGCGTCCCGCCATCGACGACGATGAAGGCGACCTCGAACGGGTTCACTTCGCGGAAGGCGGTCTCGCCCGGCGCGACATCCTCGAAGATGGCGGCCTGCTTGCCGTTGACCTTGGCGTCGAGCTGCAGCGGCTTTTCGGTGGCGTTGTAGAAGTAGAGGCCGGCGCGGGCCGGATTGGCCAGCGGCGCGTCTTCGACCACCTTGGCCTCGGTGCCGTCACCGGGGACGATGATGGTGTAATACTTCTGCGCCTCGACGCTGAGCGGCAGCTTGGTGGAGGCCCAGCTGGCGTCGTAGCTGCCCTTGGTGACGAACTCATAGGGCGAGAGCGCACCGGCGCCGACTGTGTAGGCGGCGTTGGCGACGGTCACATCGAGGCTGCCGGCCTCACCGGCATTGAGCACGCGCACATAGGCGGCATCGGGCGGCGGCGGGGCATCGTAGAGCCCGCCTTCGCCGGCGAAGACCGGGACGGCTGCCGCGAGCCCGGACGAAAGAACGATAGTGGCCAGCACAGTGCTGATCGACGACTGGTTCATCTTGTCACCTCATTGCCGGCCGAGAGGAAGTCGGCGCTGCCGGTATCGCCGTTGCCCGCGCCTGTGGACGTCCCCTGGGGCATTGCCGCTGGGTAGCGGCACAATGCGAGCTGCCCGGAATTGGGACCGCCCTGCATGGCGCGGATCGAGATGGAGCCGAGGTCGCCCGCGAGTTCGGGCGTGAGTTCGGCGTAAATGGTGGGGATGGCGCCGACGCGACCTTCACGGACGACCGGGAAGATGTCGCGCTTGCCGTCGCGATAGTCCCAGGTGAGGGTGAAGCCGCGCGGCGTCGGATCGCTGAGTGTGGCGGCGACGTAGTAGTCGTCGCCGGAGGCCTTCACCTCGTCGGGGAGCGTGACCGAGAAGGTCGCCTTGTCGTCGAGCGTGTAGTCGGTGACAAAGACCTGGCTGTCGGTGCCGATGCAGTTGCCGGCGATGGCCGGAACCACGGTGCGCTGCAGCAGCGTCGCGGCCGGTTCCATGCGGTCGAGATAGGGGATCTCCCAGAGCAGCACGCGGGTGCCGGAGCCGGCCTGGCCGGTATGCGCCCACTTGTAGAGCGACTGATCGATATTGCCGCCGGCGATGGAATAGGACGCGACATCGGCGGCGAGCGCTTCGCGCAGGAAGCCGGAGAAATTGTAGGCCTTGGTCTCGTCGGTGAACGAGGTGCCGATGACGCTGACCGGCGGGGCGCCGGAGCTGTCGTCGCCGAGGAAGGCGTCGACGGACTGGTCCGCCTCGACCGTCTCGTAGTGCATCAGCTCTTCGGCCGGGACCTTCGACTCGCAGAGCTGGTTGAGGAAGGTGCGGGAGGCGGTCTTGTGGATCTCGGGTTCGTTCGACTGCAGGCGGGTGGTGAAGGTCTTGGTGCCGGGGAACTCGCCGGGGAAGAGCGTGGCGATTTCGCGCGCGGCGGCGGTGGCGGCGGCACGCGAGAGTTCGGGACGCCAGTGCAGGTCCTGCGAGAAGAAATAGGCCACGTCCTGGCCGGCAGCCTTGTCGGTTTCGGCGAGAACGTCGACCACCGGGATGCCGAGGCCGCGGAGCATTTCGAGCGCGGCGGTGAACTGCTGGCGCGAGAAGGCCGGGTCGTAGACGAGGTTCTCGGCCTCTGCGGCGGCGACGGCGTGGGTCGGGGCCAGCATGGATTTTGATGGCAGCGGCATCAGCACGAGGCGGACGCCGTGCTGGTCGAGGACGGCGCTGAGGCGCTTCAAGAAGGTCGCCGAGCGATCCGACATGGTCCAGGCATGGCCGATCTCGTTGCTGCGGAAGAACCAGCCGTCGTCGCCCTGGTAGACGGCGGTACCGAAGCCGGTCAGGCGGGCGCGCTCGGCGATGTTCTCGCAGGGGTAGGCTAGGCCGGCGGCGTGAGCCGTGCCGGTGGCGCCGAGGGCAATGGCGGCCAGGAGGGAGGTGCGCAGGGTCATGAGCCTACTCCTTCTTTTCGCCCGGAGTCGGCAGCTGGAACGCCGTGGTGGTCTGGCTGAACTTGCGGGCGGTGTTGTAGCCGGCGGCAAAGGCATCATCGAGCAGCGAGACGGCGTCGTCGTAGCCATCGGAGCCGGGCTTGCCGCCGTCGGTGGAGAGGAGATGCACGGCCAGGCGCAGGCGGGCGGGATTGACGCCGGCACCGACGGAGCGATCGAGCCAGAGGCGGGCAAGCGACTGGCTCGCGGCGTCGGGCTTGGAATAGTAGTGGAAGTAGAGTTGGTACATGGCGTCGAAATTGCCGAGCGAGGCGGCGCGCTCGAGCCACTCGACACCGCGCTTCTCGTCGGCGCCGATGCCCCAGCCGGCGAGATAGAGCCGGCCGACTTCGAGCATGCCGGCGCTGGAACCCTGCCCGGCGGCATCGAGGAACATGGAATAGGCCTTCACGCGGTCGACGTTCGGGCCGGTGGCGGAGGAACTGAGACGGCCGAGTTCGACGCGGGCGACGCCGTGGCCGAGGGCGGCGGCGCTGTCGAGCAGGGCAATGCCGGTGTCGGAGTTCCGTTCGCGGCCCATACCGTAGAAGAACTGCAGGCCGAGTTCTGCGAGGGCATCGGGATTGCCGGCGGCGGCGCCGGCTTCGATCAAGGTGTTGCCGCGGGCGGCGTCGGGCTTTGTACCCCAGCCGTTGTAGTAGGCCTGGGCGACCAGCACGGCGACGTAGCTGTCGGTCGGCAGATAGTGCAGCGCGTTCTCGGAGACGGCGAGCACTTCGCCGGCGATTTTCGGATCGACCTTGGGGGCCAGATAGGTGGCGGCGAGCTCGATGATCGGGGCGACCTGCCCGGCCTTGGCGAGCGTCACGGTCCAATCGAGGATGGTGGGCAGCAGGCTGGGGTCGGTCTTCAGCTTGTCGAGATAGTCGGTGACGATCAGGCCCATGGCGTCGGTGTTGCCGGCATCGGCCATGACGCCGAGGCGGCTTTCGGCTTCGGCCTTGGCGGCGGGGAGCTTGAGCCTCATCAGCAGTTGGGCCAGCTCGACGGCAAGGCGGTCGTTGCCGGCGACGGCGAGGCCGCGGGAGGCAAGGTCGTAGGCGCGCGCTTCGTTGGCGGGCCGCTGCGCCGCCTCCATCTGGGCGAGGGCGAAGAGAGCAGCCGGGTCCTTGGCGAACTTGGGGTTGCCGAGGACGGCGCGGGCATCGTCGGGGCGGTCGGCGAGGATGTAGAACTCGCCGAGCTGGCGTCCGGTCTTGAAGTCCTTGCGGATGGCCCAAGCCTGGCTGAAGGCCTCGATGGCGCGGTCCATGCGGGCTGGATCCTGCTCGTCCTTGAGGCGCGAGATCATCGCCTTCACGGCCGGGGCGAAGCCTCGGCTGGCGAGATCGAGCAGTTGTTCTTCGCCGGCGGCGATATCGGGCGGCGTGCTGGTGGTGCCGTCGATGAGCAGCAGACCGTAGCGATAGCGGCCCCAGTCGCTGCCGGCGTCGGCGAGTTCGCGGATGAGCGTGGCGAAGCGCTCTTCCTCGAACGGGGTCTGCTTGATCTGCAGCAGCGCCTTGGCGACGCGCTCGCGGACGACAAGAGTGGGTTCGAGCGTGAGGGCCTGCTCGTAGTACTGCATGGCCTGGCGGTAGGTCGGGCGGACCCAGATGCCGCCATAGTAGATGTCGCCGAGCAGGACGAGCGAACGGACGTGGCCGCGGGCGCCGGCATCGCGCAGTTCGGCGAGGATCTTGCCGCTCTGGTCCGGTGGCAGGCCGGTGGCGGCCGGTACGCCCGCCTCGACGGCGGCGGCAAGGATGCGGTCGGCCTGGTAGTTGGCTTCGTCGGCCCCTGCCCCGCCGATCGAGCGGAACATGGGCTCGAGATATTTGACCGAGAGGTTGATCGGCAGGTTGGCGGCCTCGAGTTTCAAGGCCACGCGCATCACCTCGTCGGGCGACCTGCCGGTGGTGTCGACCAGTTCCTCGATGAGCGGGATCGCCGCGTCGTAGTCCGGGGCAGTTTCGCCGCCGGCCGTATAGACCTGAACAGAGCGCAGCAGGGCTTCGCGGTCGCCGGACTCGCGCTGCAGACGGAGGGCGGTCAGGGCGTCGTCGCGGGTGAAGCCGTAGATCTGCTCGGCGCCAAGATCCTTGACGATGATGTTGGCGGCATCGGCGGACCCGGCGGCCAGCGCCGAGATCATGATGGTGCGGATTTCGGCGGGATCGAGACCGGCGACCTGCTGGCGGACGCGCTGATCGATGGCGCGAACGGCGTCGCGGTCGCCCTTGGCGGCAGCGGCCTTGAGAAGGCGCAGGCCCTCGGCCGTGTCGGTCGGCACGCCGGCGCCGTCGAGATAGCGCTGCCCCATGGTGCCGGCAGCCTTGGCGTCGGTTTCGGCGGCCGCCATGCCGAGCATGAGGGCCTGAGCTGCCAGCGCCTTGCTGCGCTCGGGATCGCGGGTGGCGAGGAGTCGCGAGAGCGCGTCAGTCGCCTTGGCGTCGCCGGAAAGCACGCGGGTTTCGAGCGCGGCGATGGCGGCGTCCTCGCCGACGCCTTCGGGCAGCGTGCCGGCGATGACAAGATCGGCGATAGCTGGGGCGTAGCCCTGAAGGGCGAGAGTCTGCCTGATCTGGTCGCGCTGGGCGAGAGCTTCGGGTGTGCCGCGGCGGGAGAGGATGTCGCCCTTGAGCGATAGAGCACGGTGACCGTAGAGCGGGTCGTTACCGGCGATGACCTCGTCGAGCAGCGCCTCGGCGCGGTCGAGATCGACACGCGGCAGCGGATTGGTGGCGCTGGTCAGCGTGCCGCGCATCAGGCGACGGGCAAGCTCGATCTTGCTGCCGAGGTCGCCGGCCTGTTCGAGTTGCTGGAGTTCGGCGGCTTCGGTTTCGTAGCGCTCGGCGACCGAGCCGATGGCGGCATCGACTTCCTGGGCGTGGGCTGTGCCGAAACTCAATACACCGATGACGGCGAGATGGGCTAGGACAGTGGCGAGGGGCGAGTGTCGGGTCATTCTTGCACCGCGAAAGCTTGGGCCTGGGCCGTGGACGCGTCGCCGGTGCAGAAATCGCCGCTTTCACTGGTCGAGAAGCGGGTCTGCGAGATCAGGCCGGACTCGATGAACGGGCAGGCGTGGACCGGCTGCAGCACGGGGCGGCAGTTGCTGGCGATCAACGTCGGCTGGCGTTCGGCCTGCTGCAGGACGAGACCCTGCAGGCCGTTGAGATCGCCAGCGACGAGACGGGTGGACTGGTTGCGGAACTGATTGCCATAGAGTTCGACTTCGCTGGCCCCGGCGGTCTGGATACCGGCACTATTGCCGCGCATGGCGTTGCCGATGGCCGAGAAGGCGGTGACCGGCTGGTACGGGTCGAGGCTGAAATTGCGGCCGGCGCTGCCCTCGGAAATGGTCAGGTCGGAGATGAAGCCTTCGATGGCCGAACCCTTGTTGGCCTCGATGCGGTTCTGCAGCAGCAGCACGTCCCAGGAATTGCGGACCTTGATGCCGGCGCGGTTATTGTTGCCGACATCGTTCATGCCGATGATGGTGCACGGGCTTTCGAACACGGCCATGCCGTCGCCGTGGTTGCCGCGAAGCGTATTGGCGAACACCAGCGTGCCGATCGAGGAGCGATCGAGCATGGTGCCGGAGCCGTAATTGTCGAAGCTCAGATTGCCGACGATGAAGCTGTCGTTCACCTCACGCGAGATGATGATGCCGTGCTTCTTGGCAGTGCCGTAGGCGGTGTTGAGCGAGATGTTGAGCCGCTGCGAGCGATCGTGCGGGTCGATGCCGTAGATGATGTTGTTGCGGTACTCGTTGCCCACGAGCTGCACGTCGGTCGCCTCGTAGGCGTAAAAGCCGTAGTAGAGGTTGTCGAAGCTGTTGTTGACGATGGTGCCGGTAGGGGCGGCGGGCTGGGCACGGTTGTAGTAGTCGTCGGTCGGACCGGAGTTGAAGGTGACGCCGTAGGAGCGGCCGGCCGAGTAACCCAGCGCCACGAACTCGCTGTCGGCGAGGTTGGTAACCGAACCCGACCAGCTCAGCAGGAACGGCCGGAACTTGTGCATGGCGGTCTCGTAACCGCGGCGGAGTTCGGCCTGCTTTTCGACATCGAAACCGACGATGCGGGTGCCGACGACATCGAGCTTGCCGGCATTGACGATGAACGCGCCGGTGGTGGCGTTGAGCTGGATTTCGCGCGCCTCCTCACCCGAGAGGATGAGCGTCGCTTCCGAACCGATGGCGATCGGGCGGTTGAAGCGGACGACACCATCGGGCAGCACGTTGATGGCGTCGGCCTGGTCGCGGCCGATGGCGGCGATGACGTCGGCGATGGTGAAGACGCCGTGGTTGAGGAAGATGAACTCGGGCGTGATGGTCTTGTTCTGCTCGTAGACGTAGTCGCGCACGCCGTTGTTGGACTCGCCGTCGAAATAGGGAGAGTCGAAGCCGCCGAGGCGGACATAGCGGCCTTCGCCGCCGACGACCACGCCGGCCGCGCCGCTGGTGGGGAATGGCACGGCCCGCGTGACGTCGCTGCTACCGACCTCGAGGTCGGGCAGTTGCGGCTTGCCGGCGGGGAGAATGGCGCCGGAAGCACGAACGGTGAGGCGGTCGTCGTAATGGATCACCGGGCCGTCGCCACCAGTAGAGGCATTGACGATGGTGGCCGGGGCGAGGTCGAGCGGGGCGCCGCCTTCGATCCAGTCGTGGATGTCGAGGCGCCCTGCCCGCTGGCGCGCAACGAAGCGGAAGGCCATCAGGCGTTCGAGCGTATCGCCATGCGTGCGGATGGCAGCGACGCCGGTTTCGAAATCACCGATGACGGCTTCGATGGATGCGAGATCCAGCGTGAGGCGGTTGGCGACGGTGGAGTCGGTGATGTGGGCGATGGAGCCTTTCGCACCGACGGCATCGCCGGCCCAGGCGCGCTGGCGGGCGGCGCGCTCGAACAGGAGATCGCGATTGGCGCTGTCGCCGAGGGAAGCGGGATCGAGCTGGCCGATGGAGGCGAGCAATAGCGGGGTGTCGGGGCTGTCGGCGGCAGAGGCAGCGAGCGAGGCCAGTGCCACCGTGAGCTCGGTATCTGCGGCGGCGTTGAAGGCGGGCGCGCCGGTGTAGCCGGTGGCAGCGGCGAGGCGGGCCTCTATCGAGGCGGATGAGGAGAGGAAAGCCGCAAGATTTGCGTCGCCGTTGGGGCGCGACGCGAGGGCGTTGCCGACGTCGCGGAACAGGTCGAGATCGGCGGCGGTGACGGCGAAGTCGGCGGCGGTGTCGCCGGTCAGCAGGGACTGCATGGCGGCGGTCGGCGGATAGGCGCTCGCGGCTGGGTCGATGCCGGCCTTGCGGTCGAGCAATGACTGGCGGATGGCGGCGCGGCCGAGCGACGCGGCGCTGTCGGTGCCGAGAGCATCGGCGTGAGCGGTGAGGCCGGCGACGTCGCCGATCGTCTCGAGGATCGCCCCGGCCTGGGTCAGCTCCGCCGTGTCGGTCGAGTGGGCGAAGACGTCGTCGACCAGCGGGCGGGCGAGCTTGGGGAGATCGCGGGCAGCGAAGTCGGCGGCGAGGACCAGCGCAGTCGCCGGCGAGCAGGTGCCTAAAGCCTTGCGGAGGTTGAGGGCGCGGATGGCGTCGCCGTTGGCGACAAGGGAATCCACCAGCGTGGTGCAGACAGACTGGCGGGCTTCGGGCGTGACGCCATCCGCAAGGGCGACAAGCACAGGAAGGGGGTCGATGCCGCCACCGACCGAACTGGCCACAGTCACGGGATCCAAAGCCGACCCGGAGGTATGGGCCGACCAGGCGAGAGCGAGGGGGTCGCTCGTCGCCGCAGGACTTGCAGCGGCGGCATCGAGGCGGGCCCGCGCTTTGGCAGCGAAGGTGCGGGCAAGGCCGGAAACGAGATTGGCGCGATCAGCGGGCGCGGCGACCGCCGCAACGATCTCGCTGGCCACCTCGATGGTGTGCGGTGCATCGAGCGTCTGCAACATGGTGGCAAATTGTGTGGCGAACTGCAGCTGTTCGGCGCCGGGATCGAGGCGGCGGATATCGGGGACGGCGGCGACGATGCGCGAGACCGCGGCCATGGGCGCGTCGCTGTCGAGCTCCACCTCGGCCAGGATCGACTGGCCGATGATGCGCTGGCGCGGATCGGTCAGCTCGGTGACGAGCTTGCCCAGATGCTGAATGACGATATCGGCCTGCGCCTTGTCGTCGGCATGCCAATCGCCGAGGCCGCGCAGTGCGTCGATGGCGGCGGCGGCGAGAGTGGGGGCATCGATGGAGGCGGCATGCAGGCGGTCGACGGCGGCCCTGATCTCGGCATAGGGGCCGGTGGTCACGGGGAGTTTCGCGGCGTCCATGGCGTCGAGCCAGGCCTGCCACTTGCGCAGCGACTGGTAGGCGCCGAAGAGCTGCTCGAAAGTCTCGAAGCCCGGCGCGGCATAGGCGGCGGCGTTGTAGGTTTCGATGAGGCGCGTGGCGATTTCGCCGGCCAGCTCGGTTTCGAGCGACAGGTCGGAGGGTTCGAGGGCGTGGGCCTGCGGCAAGGCGGAGGCCGAGAGCAGCAGCGCGAGGGCGAGCGGGCGGAGGAGCCGGAAGCGGATCAACGGGCGTCTCCCTCGATGGTGGGCAGCGCGACGCCGGAGAGAAGGCCGATGGCGCGGAGGCCCTGCATGAGGCCGGACGCCAGGCCCTGCTCGAAGCGGAGCGAGACGGGCAGAGCGCGGAACTGTTCACCGCCGCCGGTGACGGGAATGCGGACCTCGTAGAGGTGCTGGTGGCCATTGAAGGGCAACGCACGGATGTGGAGATCGGTGGCGGGGACATCGAGATGCACGGCATCGGCGGAGGCGTCGAGGCGGGCGTAGCGGACATGGGTGCCCGAGGCGATGCGGAAGGCCTGTTCGCGGTCGACGACGGCGCGGAGGTAAAGCGGTGCATCGGGGAGCGCATAGGCAAGCAGCGGGTCACCGCGCTTGACGCGATCGCCGACGGCCTTCTCGCCGGAGACGATCTCGACATTGCCGGGAGCATCGATCAGCAGGCTGCGGCCGGTGGTGGTCTCGATGCCCACGGCAGGCTGGCCGGGTTCGACGGCGCCGTTGGGCTCGATGAAGGAGACACGGCCCGAGGTGGGGCTGAGGAGCGTGGTGACCTCGGTGGCGAGCCAGGCGACACGCGGCTCGATGGTGGCGATCTTGTCCCAGAGCCGCAGGCCGACATAGGCGCCGAGCACGACGACCGCGCCGATGGCCAGCAGCTGGCTGCGGGTGCGGCGACGGCGCATAGCGGTTGCCGGGGCGGCCGGCGTCACGATGCTGCGCATGCGGGCGGGGTCGAGGGTGAGGCCGGCGGCGGCGGCATGGAGGACGCGCTCGCGGTCGGCGGGGTCGACGACGACCTCGCCGCCATTGGTGGCGATAGTGCCGCGGAAGGGCACGCGGATGCGGCTCGCGCCATTGGCGATGCTCAGGGTGAAGCGCTCGACCTCGGCGGTGAGGCGGCCCGTGAGGGATATCGCAGTGTCGCCGAAGGCCGCCACCGGCAGCACCCGGCTGCCAGCGGTCAGTTCGAGCACCGCCGATTTGGCGCGATAGCTGGTCATGCGACCTCGCTCAGCGGTTCGCCCTTGCTGCGGGGCGGTACGACCGGGGCATCCACCGGCGCTTCGGCGGCGGCGAACAGGCGTTCGAGATTGACGGTCGAGGACGGTGGCGCAACGACGCAGAGGTGAGCGTCTTCCTCGATGGCGGTGAGGACCAGCGGTTCACCGACACCGACCGAGAACGAGTTGCCGGCGGGGACCAGCACAACGCGATGATCGACCTCGGCGGCGACGGTGCCCCTGGTCACGACCCAGGTCTCGACCGAGGGTGGCCCGGGGCGGCGGAGTTCGCCGCCATGGACGAGGTGGACGGTGACGCTGGTGTGGTTGCCGTCGGCGCCATCGACATGGGCGTGCCCCCAGGGGAAGGTCGCGTCGTGGCGGTAGCGGAGCTGCGGCGCGCCGATGCGCTTGAGGTCCTTGACGATGGTCTTGACCGCCTGCGCCTTGTCGGTGGGGAGCACGATCAGGGCGTCGTCGGTGTCGACCACGACAATGTCGGAGAGGTGGGCGACGACCGTCTTGCGGCCCGGATGGGAGTGGACGAAGACGTTCTGGGCCTCGTGCAACAGCACGTCGCCCTTGACCGCATTGCCGGCCTCGTCCTTGTCGGCAATCTCCCAGAGAGCGGAGAGCGAGCCGACATCGTTCCAACCGATACCTTCGCAGGGGACGACGACGGCGCGATCGGTCTTTTCCATGACGGCGACGTCGATGGAGAGCTCGAGCGGCGCGGTCTCGAAGCTTTCGAGTTCGGGCGAGATCATCTGGCGGCGCCAGAGCTGGCGGCGATCGGCATGCTCCATCGCGGCCTCCACGGCCGCGAGGGTTTCGGGCGCGAGCCGGCGGAGTTCGTCGAGCATGGCCGAGGCCTTGAACAGGAAGATGCCAGCGTTCCAGAGATAGCCGTCGGCGACGAACTGGCGGGCGCGTTCGAGATCGGGCTTTTCGTAGAAGCCGTCCTCGCCGATGCGATAGCCGATGGTCTGGCCGTCGAACGAGACGGGCGAAGAGCCGGCGATGTAGCCGAAGCCGGTTTCGGGGCCTGTCGGGGCAATGCCGAAGGTGACGATGGAACCGGCGGCAGCGATCGGCGCGGCCCGCAGAGCAGCAGCACGGAACGAGGCCTCGTCCTTGATGAAATGATCGGCAGGAGCGACCAGCAGCAGGGTATCGGGGTCGATCTCGCGGAAGGCCACCGAGATCGCCGCGATGGCGGCGGCGGT
>VFQQ010001763.1_pt1 | contig 28150 bp, 24 predicted proteins | sample 3512341 | NCBI WGS metagenome assembly VFQQ01 (sample SAMN10412373, study PRJNA504923) | tailings metagenome | isolation source: Relicate 2 Philex TSF1 revegetated site | place: Philippines: Tuba, Benguet | collected 2017-08-29
TGGCGTGCTCGGCATAGTGGAAAATTTCGGCCGAACGCAGCAGCGCCTTGGTCGGAATGCAACCCCAGTTGGAGCAGATGCCGGCTAGGTGTTCGCGCTCGACGATTGCCGTCTTCAGGCCAAGCTGGGCCGCGCGGATCGCCGCGATATAGCCGCCGGGGCCGGAGCCGATGATGATGACGTCATAGTTTTCGGCCATGTGTTTCCTGCCTTCTTCTATGACACGTTTCGGGTGAGCAGCACCCAGTCGTGTCTCTTGCTGTTTTCGGATACCGGCACGGCTTCGAGGCGTTCGACTTCTGAAAAACCGTTCCTGCGGTAGAGGCTTATCGCCGTCTCGTTGTGGCTTTCGGTGATCAGGCTGACCGGGCCGCCTGCAATCTCGAATTCGCGTTCAAGCAGGGCGCGTCCGATGCCCTTGCCGCGATGATGTTTGTAGACGCCCAGGCTGTCGATAAACCGGGTACCGACCACTTTGCGCTGCAGGACGAACAGCGGCTCAAGCACCGGATGCGGCGCGACGATCTCATGCACGCTCTCGTCCAGATCGTAGGCGATCGATGTTCCGGCAACCTCGCCGTCCCATTCGGCGAGAATGGCGCTGCGCCATGCGCCGGGCTCGTCTTCCCGCATCTTGGCGCGCCCGCGCTCGAATGCGGTGTCGGTAGCCCCCCTCATGACGGCGCCATACCAGAGCCAGCTTGCAAAGCCGTGCGAAGCGATATCGACCAGAACCGCGAGCTCGGCAGCGTCGCGCCGTTCGGCGGGCCGAATGGCAAGCCGCGCGCTCATCTAAGCTCCAGCATGACCCGCACCACCGGTGCGATCGCCTCGCCGACCTTGCGGGTGTTTTCGGCATCGAGATGAACGCCGTCGAGCGGTGTGGTTTCGGCCACCGAACCGGCATCGAAAAAGCCGCAGCCGAGCTCGTCGGCAAGTGCCGCATACTGCCCGGCCAGTTCGCGCGACGCTTCGTCTCCGCCGGCGAACATTCCGGCGAATTCGGCATTTTCCGTGCGGCTGACGGAAGGCGGCGAAACCAGCAGAATTTCCGGCGCTTCCGCTTCCAGCGGATAGGGATGGCCCTGCACGATCTTCACCAGCCGCGCCATGCCCTGTTTGGCGGCAACCGGATTGCCATGAATCCACGGCTTCATGTCGTTGGAGCCGAGCATGATGACGATCAGGTCGAGCGGCGCATGCGTGCCGAGCAAGGTCGGCAGGATGCGCGCGCCGTTGCGGTCCTCACCGGCAAGATGATCGTCGAACGCCGTCGTGCGGCCATTGAGCCCCTCGGCGATGACCTTGACACCGTCACCAAGTGCTGCCTGCAAAACGCTCGGCCAGCGGTCCTCATAGGCGTGGCGCGAGGGACCTTCGGCGTTGTAGCCCCAGGTCAAGGAATCGCCGAAGCAGAGGACGGTTTTCATGGAGCCGTCCTAGACCAGCATTCCCATCGGGTTTTCGATGTGACGCTTGAAGGCCGTCAGCAGTTCGGCGCCGAGCGCGCCGTCGACGGCGCGGTGATCGGTTGAGAGCGTCACCGACATGATGTTGGCGATTTTTATCTCGCCGTTCTTCACCACGGCCCGTTCCTCGCCCGCGCCGACCGCCAGGATGGTGGCGTGCGGCGGGTTGATGACGGCGGAAAAGTCCTTGATGCCGAACATGCCGAGATTGGACACGGCCGTCGTGCCGCCCTGGAATTCTTCGGGCTTCAGCTTGCGGTCGCGGGCGCGCTTGGCCAGGTCCTTCATCTCGTTGGAGATGACCGACAGCGTCTTCTCGTCGGCCTTGCGCACGATCGGCGTGATCAGGCCGCCGGGAATCGACACGGCGACGCCGACATCGGCATGCTTGTGCTGGACCATGTTCTGCTCGGTCCACGAAACATTGGCCGTCGGCACATCGCGCAGGGCCAGCGCCATCGCCTTGATGATAAGATCGTTGACCGACAGCTTGTAGGCCGGAACGTCCCCCTTTTCGGTCTTGCGCACGGGTGCTGCGGCATTGAGTTGCGCGCGCAACGCCAGCAGCGCGTCGAGTTCGCAATCGAGCGTCAGGTAGAAATGCGGGATCGTGGTCTTTGCCTCGACAAGACGCCGCGCGATGACCTTGCGCATATTGTCGTGCGGAACGAGTTCGTAGGTGCCTTCGGCGAACAGCTTGAGCACGGCGTCGTCCGACATCGCCTTGGGTGCCTGCGCGGGCGTGCCGGATGCTGGCGCTTTCGCCTCGGGAGCGGCCTTTGCACCGCCGCCGGCTATTGCAGCCTCGACGTCAGCCTTGACGACACGGCCATGCGGGCCGGTGCCTTTGATCGTGGCAACATCGACGCCGGCATCCTTGGCTATGCGACGGGCGAGCGGCGAAGCGAAGGCGCGGTCTCCCGACGCATCACTTTTGGCCGTGGGCGCGGCCACACCGTTGGTCGCGGGAGCCGCGGCTTTTTGAGGTTCGGCCGCTGCTGCCTTGGGTGCCTCGGCCTTTGGCGCTTCGGGCTTTGCTTCCGCCTTCGGCGCTTCCGCCTTGGCCGGCGCATCGCCGCGCTTGGCTGCAGCGCCAGCGTCCTCGCCTTCCGCCGCAAGCACGGCGATCAGCGCGTTGACCTTCACGCCCTCGGTGCCGGCCGGAACGACCAGCTTCGCGACCGTGCCTTCATCTACGGCCTCGACTTCCATCGTTGCCTTGTCGGTCTCAATCTCGGCGATCACGTCGCCCGGCGAAACCTTATCGCCTTCCTTGACCAGCCACTTGGCGAGATTGCCCTCTTCCATCGTGGGCGAGAGGGCCGGCATGGTGATGTTGATCGGCATTTTTCCTCCTCAGTTCCGCCCAGTTAATGAACGGTGCTGGATATTGAATTGCTCTGACATTCGCCCACGATATCCGTCTTCCAATGCCTGGAGCGTATCCATTTCAGGAATGTCGTTTTGTTCCAGTCTCATTCTGGCGATGTGCATGGCGATGTCGGCAAGAACCATGCCCCAATTGTGGGCATGTGGTTCAAAAACATTTTCCATAGTGATGATCGCGTCTGAACCAATCCAGACGCGAAGCACCTCATCGAAGGCGTCATCCTCGTATACCGCTTTTGGTACGCCGAGCTCGCGCGCCATTTGCTATCCTCGATACGTGACGGCCTTGACCGCCTCGACGACCTCGCCGACATTCGGCAATGCCAGCTTTTCAAGGTTGGCCGCGTAAGGCATCGGCACGTCCTTGCCGGCAATCGTGATCACCGGGGCGTCGAGATGGTCGAAGGCGCGCTGCGAGACCTGGTTGGCGATGAAGTCGCCGACCGAGCTCTGCGGGAAACCTTCCTCCACGACGACCAGCCGGTTTGTCTTCTTGACCGAGGCGCGGATCGTGTCGAAGTCGAGCGGGCGGATGGTGCGCAGGTCGATGATTTCGGCGTCGATGCCGAGGCCGCGCAGTTCGGCTTCCGCCTTGACCACATAGGTCATGCCGATGCCGAAGGACACGATGGTCACGTCCTTGCCGGTCTTGTGGACACGCGCCTTGCCGATCGGGAGAACAAAATCGTCGAGCTTCGGCACCTCGAAGGACTGGCCGTAGAGGATTTCGTTCTCGAGGAAGATCACCGGGTTCGGGTCGCGGATCGCGGCCTTGAGCAGGCCCTTGGCATCAGCCGCCGTATAGGGCTGGACGACCTTGAGGCCGGGAATGTGGCTGTACCAGGCCGCATAGTCCTGGCTGTGCTGGGCTGCGACGCGCGCGGCCGCCCCGTTCGGCCCACGGAAGACGATCGGCGCGCCCATCTGGCCACCCGACATATAGAGCGTCTTGGCGGCGGAGTTGATGATCTGGTCGATCGCCTGCATGGCGAAGTTGAAGGTCATGAACTCGACGATCGGCTTCAGTCCGGCCATTGCCGCACCGACACCGACGCCGGCAAAGCCATGCTCGGTGATCGGCGTATCGACGACGCGGCGCGGGCCGAATTCCTGCAGCAGCCCTTGCGTGATCTTGTAGGCGCCCTGGTACTCGGCGACCTCCTCGCCCATGACGAAGACATCCTCATCACGGCGCATTTCTTCCGCCATCGCATCGCGAAGCGCTTCGCGAACGGTCGTGGAAACCATCTCGGTCCCGGCCGGGATATCCGGATCGGCGGCAACTTCGATTTTCGGCGCGGCAGCGACAGGTGCGGGCTTGCTCTCGGCCGGAGCCTCAGCGGGCTTGGCCGCCGGAGCCTTCGCGGACACTTCCTCTTCGCCTATGCCTTCACCGGCCTTGTCGATGTCCTCGCCTTCGACTGCCAGCACTGCGATCGGCGTGTTGACCTTCACGCCCTCGGTTCCGGCAGGCACGAGAATCTTTCCGAGCGTGCCTTCATCGACGGCTTCGACTTCCATCGTCGCCTTGTCCGTTTCGATTTCGGCGATCACGTCGCCGGCGACGACCTTGTCGCCCTCGTTCTTCAGCCATTTCGAGAGATTGCCCTCTTCCATGGTCGGCGAGAGCGCGGGCATGAGAATTTCGATCGGCATGTCCAGCCCTCCCCTTAATGCGTTATGTCGGTCCAGAGCTCGGAAGCATCCGGCTCGGGATCGGCCTGCGCGAATTCGGCAGCGTCGGCGACGATGTCGCGAACGTCCTTGTCGACCGCCTTGAGTTCGTCTTCGCTCGCCCACTTCTTTTCGAGCAGACGCGCCTTGACCTGCTCGATCGGGTCGTGCTCGGAGCGCATCTTCTGCACCTCCTCCTTCGACCGGTATTTCGCCGGATCGGACATGGAGTGGCCGCGATAGCGGTAGGTCTGCATTTCAAGGATGATCGGGCCCTTGCCCGAGCGGCACCATTCGGTCGCCAGATCGGCCGCAGCCTTCACCGCGCGCACATCCATGCCGTCGACCTGGATTCCGGGAATGCGGAAAGATGCGCCGCGCTGCGAGAAATCGGTCTCGGCGGAGGAGCGGGAAACCGAAGTGCCCATGGCGTAGCGGTTGTTTTCGATGATGTAGATCACCGGCAGCTTCCACAGCGAGGCCATGTTGAAGCTTTCATAGACCTGGCCCTGGTTGGCAGCACCATCGCCGAAATAGGTCAGCGAGACATTCTTGTTCTCGCGGTAACGGTTGGCGAAGGCAAGCCCGGTGCCGAGCGACACCTGCGCGCCGACGATGCCGTGGCCGCCGTAAAAATTCTTCTCCTTGGAGAACATGTGCATGGAGCCGCCCTTGCCCTTGGAGTAGCCTCCACGGCGGCCGGTGAGCTCGGCCATCACGCCGCGCGGCGACATGTCCATGGCCAGCATGTGAGCATGATCGCGATAGGCGGTGATCATCTGATCACCCTCGATCAGCGCCATCTTGAGACCGGTGACGACCGCTTCCTGACCGATATAGAGATGGCAGAAGCCGCCGATGAAACCCATGCCGTAGAGCTGGCCGGCCTTTTCCTCGAAACGCCGCATCAGCAGCATGTCGCGGTAGGCGGCGAGCTCCTGTTCCTTGGTGAAATTGTCGGGCTTGGGCGCCACCGGCGCGGAATTGGACTTGCCGTCCGTTTTCGATCTAACGGACGCCTTCTTGGCGGCAGCAGCCATGCATCACTCCCTGGCAATGTCTCTTGTCGGACATGGAAGGGGATGCGCTCCCCCTCGAATTGGATGAAAGCTAGCATGCAATTCGACGTTCTGCCATGCGGAAAAATGCATGGCTGGCATGCACGTAACCGACTAGAAACATTGAAGATATTGATGATTAACCGACTTACGGTTAATTCGTCTCGTCCGAGGAACGGATGATGGTGATCTCATCGGTATGGGACAGGTTCAACGCCTTGCGCGCCTGTTCGTCCAGCATATCCTTCTCGAGCGTGCCGTCATGCAGGAGCTGCACCCTGCGCTCAAGCTCGATGCGCTGCGATCTTACAGTATCCAGCTTGGCCTGCAACTCGACCGTCCGGTCCTGCAGCCGGTACTTGGAATAGATGCCGAATTCGCCGTGATAGGCATGGAAGCCGAAATAGGACAGGAACAGCACGGCAAGCGCCGGCACGATGAGCCGTCCGGTTTTTCTTTCTTTGTGCTGACGTGTCCACATGGCGCAGATTCCTTCTGCGTCCATCTCGCGCCAACATGCTTAATGTCCGGTTACGGCGGCGAAAAATTCAGCGCCACAGAATGGAAAAAGGCGAGGATCGCTCCCCGCCTTTCCGTGAAACCAACCGAAAGAAAAAATCAGCTCTTCAGGATCGAGCGGCCGGCGTAGCGCGCCTGCGTGCCGAGCTCTTCCTCGATGCGGATGAGCTGGTTGTACTTGGCCGTGCGATCCGAGCGCGCCAGCGAGCCGGTCTTGATCTGCCCGCAATTGGTGGCGACGGCCAGATCGGCGATGGTGTAGTCCTCGGTCTCGCCCGAACGATGCGACATGACGGCGGTGTAGGCTGCCTTGTGCGCGGTTTCGACCGCGTCCAGCGTCTCGGTCAGCGAGCCGATCTGGTTGACCTTGACCAGGATCGAGTTGGCGACGCCCATGCGGATGCCATCGCGCAGGCGGGCCGAATTGGTGACGAACAGATCGTCGCCGACGAGCTGAACCTTCTTGCCGCAAAGATCGGTCAGATACTTCCAGCCTTCCCAGTCGTCCTCGGCCATGCCGTCCTCGATCGAGATGATCGGATAATCGCCGGCGAGCTTGGCCAGGTATTTGGCCTGCGTCTTGGGATCGCGGGTCTTCTTCTCGCCTTCGTAGACGTAAGCGCCGTCCTTGAAGAACTCGGTCGCGGCACAGTCCAGAGCGAGGGCGACGTCCTCGCCGGGCTTGAAACCAGCCTTCTCGATAGACTCCATGACGAAGTCGAGTGCTGCCGGCGCGCTCTTGAGGTTCGGCGCGAAACCGCCCTCGTCGCCGACATTGGTGTTGTGGCCGGCATCCTTCAGACGCTTCTTCAGCGTGTGGAAAATTTCCGAGCCCCAGCGCACGGCGTCGCGGAAGGTCGGCGCGCCGACCGGCATGATCATGAATTCCTGAAAATCGATCGGATTGTCGGCATGGGCGCCGCCATTGATGATGTTCATCATCGGCACCGGCAGGACGCGGGCGTTGGTGCCGCCGACATAGCGGTAGAGCGGCAGGCCGGCAGATTCGGCGGCAGCCTTCGCGACTGCGAGCGAGACGCCGAGAATGGCATTCGCGCCGAGACGCGCCTTGTTCGGCGTGCCGTCGAGATCGATCATGATCTGGTCGATGCCGGCCTGATGCTCGGCCTCCAGACCGCCCACGGCCTCGAAGATTTCGCCGTTCACGGCTTCCACGGCGCGCTCGACGCCCTTGCCGAGATAGCGCGCGCCGCCGTCGCGCAGCTCCACCGCCTCATGCGCACCCGTCGAGGCGCCCGAGGGAACCGCCGCGCGGCCCATCGAGCCGTCTTCCAGAACCACGTCCACTTCCACGGTCGGATTGCCGCGACTGTCCAGAATTTCACGGCCGATGATGTCTACGATTGCGGTCATAGGGAGGGTTCCTCGGTGCTGGAGGGTTGGGTCGGGCCTCTCTTAACGGAAGCCCGACAAAAGGCAATCCGGCGTACCGCCGATGCGTCTCAGGCAGCCTTTGCAATACGGTCGAAAGCGATCAATCTTTCCAACAGCGCTGGCAGATCCTTGAGCGGTATCATGTTGGGGCCGTCCGACGAGGTCGAATTGTCCGGGTCCTGATGCGTCTCGATGAAGACGCCGGCGACACCGACCGCAACCGCCGCACGGGCCAGCGTCTCGACGAAGCGGCGCTCGCCGCCCGATGTCGCGCCCTGCCCGCCCGGCTGCTGCACGGAATGGGTCGCATCGAAGATCACCGGCGCACCGATCTCGGCCATGACCGGCAGCGCACGCATGTCGGAGACGAGCGTGTTGTAGCCGAAGGAAGCGCCGCGCTCGGTGACCAGCACATTGGCATTGCCCGAACCGGTGACCTTGGCCACCACGTTCTTCATGTCCCAAGGGGCAAGGAACTGCCCCTTCTTCACGTTGACGATCTTGCCGGTCTGGGCGGCTGCAATAAGAAGGTCGGTCTGGCGCGACAGGAATGCCGGGATCTGCAGCACATCAACATGCGGCGCGACGATCCGGCACTGCTCTTCCGAATGCACGTCGGTCAGCACAGGCAGGCCGAACTCCTTGCGCAGGTCGTCGAACACCGGCAGCGCCGCATCGAGCCCCGCGCCGCGCGTCGAGGACAGCGAGGTGCGGTTGGCCTTGTCGTAGCTCGACTTGTAGACGAGGCCGATGCCGAGTTTTGCCGTCAGTTCCTTGAGCGCACCGGCCATGTCGAAGGCGTGCTGACGCGATTCGAGCTGGCACGGCCCGGCGATCAGGGCGAGTGGTGCGTTGTTGCCGAAAACGGCATTGCCGACGGTGACGGTCGAATTCGGCGCGATCATGAAAACTCCTCGAAAGCGAAAATGGCGCCCTGCCCGGCGGCGGACGATACGATCAGGCGGCTGCCGCGCCTGTGATAGTCCACGGCGTCGGCGATGAACAGCGCCTCGGTCTTCGCCAGGTCTTTTACGCCGAACACTATCGCGGAAAGACGCAAGTCGGATGCGGACGGGACTTCAGCACCGAAATCCACCTTGAGACCGGCGGGATCGGTCAGCGCGATGGTGGCGTTGGGCAATTCGAACTGAACGCCCTCGGCAACACTTTCAGCTCCGGCGACAGTGGCGAAAAAGTTTGCGTAAGCTGCCGGCTCGGCGCTGGTCGCAACGATACCCACGATGCGTTTCACGCCATTGGCATGGCTCTGCAGCGCGGTGCGGTCGACCTTTGGCGCATTGACCCGCTCGCATGTGAAGAAAAAAGCATCCGGCGTGTTGCCCTCGGCGGCAAAGGCGAGCCTGAACGAAGCCGTGTCGGCCCTGCCCGAGGCATCGACGAAAGGCCGCGAGAAATCGAGCCTCGGGCCGGCCGATATGCCGGCGCTCAGAAAAGCATCATGATCCGCATCGGCATCTTCGGTGCCGAACACCAGCGCCGAAAAACCTTCCTCGCCGTTGCGCTCGCGAAACACGCGGTCGCGGGTAATGAAGACGTTCTGCCCGGCGACCGCGGCGTCCACCTTGCCGGCATCGCCGATCGCCAGCGGCTCCAGAAAGGTGCCGTCGGAAAAATAGACGCATGCATTCTCGGTGCCGAAGGGATGGATGCCGACGGGTGCCACCGTGAAGCCAAGTGCAACCAGCCGCTCGCGCGCGACACCGAGATCGGCCGTCGGCAGGACGAGGTGGTCAAGCGGACGCGGCGCTTTTGCGGAATTGCTCATCGCGCCGCCATGTGCCCGAAAACCGCCGGCGGTTCAAGCTTTGGCTTGTTGTGGCGTCTTGCGCATCAAGTTTTTGATCCATGACGACAAACGATGACCGCCGTGGAGCCGTCATCCTGGAGCCGAAGCGAACGCAGGTTATTTTCGTCCAGACTGATATTTTCTTGCGGGCGCCAAGCATACCACGATGTTGTTCTTTCACCCTCCAAAAGATGTATCGGAAGCCTATCCGCCTCCCAATGAGCATGTAGTGCGGAAGCATACGTTGAAGATACGCTCAGGACGGCTGCGTGAGGGCAAGAGCAAGAATGAACCGCATATTTCAAGACCGCGTACTTCAAGCGGGAAGTAATGTCGTTGCTATCGCGATAGGACTATTTCTCGGAATGGCGATTGGTAACGTAGCACCAGGCGAAACTTGGCTTAACCAATGGCAGACACTTCTGGCTGGAATTTTGGCCGTCGCGGCTGCTGCAATAACGATAGTAGAGATGCAACGCACCGATGTGCGTCAGCAATTTCGACATGAGGAGCTCGTCAAGCTTAGCCTCCGACCTGACCGCCTGAGGATTAGACGCGCCGCCGATCCTCACGCTTCCATCGCGCGCGATATTGCAGAGGAAGGGGACGCGCTGCGTGAATTTCTTGCATACCACGACTACTGGGTTGAACCTGAGCGGGTTGAGCGCATCAGACTGTCTACATCCAAATTCGCGGAGTTCCAGAAAACAGAGGCGATTGTAAAAGCCTCTGATCTCTTTTCCCCGAAACTTGATCACATCTGCATAGTGCTGAAAGAGCAAAACGATATCCTTCAAGGCCTGAGCCTCAGGATTTCCGACATGAGCACAACCAGCCCCCCGCTTCAGACGAAAGCCGTGGTGGAAAAATACGCCGAGCAAATTGTCTTGAACATAGTTGCGTTGAGAAAATTTGCCGATGAAGTCGAAGCGCTTGCGGCGAAGTACGATTGACTGGCTGGCCGCCACAGACGTTCCTTTGAGCTATCCAGACGCTTCAGAGCCCAAAACATCCGACTCACCAGAGCCCGACGGCCATGCAGTCATGACTGCCAGCGGGCATCAACCATTGTTCTCATTGAATATCTTTAAGGCAAAAGCCGGCGAATGATCTGATTGCTGTTTCCCCTACGTAAGGCCTAACCTGTCCAGTTAACGTCCGGGGGAACGTTAACCGAGAGGGGAACACCGAAATGACCATACAAGGCGCATCACCCGACTTATACAATGAGGATCTTGCTCCCGCGAAGGTCCGAAACTGGGGACCGTTTTCGATCTTCAACGTCTGGACGTCCGACGTTCACAGCCTGTGGGGCTATTATCTGGCCGCCAGCCTGTTCCTGTTCTGCGGCGGCTTCCTCAACTTCATCATCGCCATCGGCATCGGCTCGCTGATCATCTTCGTGCTGATGAACCTGATCGGCTATGCCGGCGTGAAGACGGGTGTGCCCTACCCCGTTCTGGCGCGCGCTTCGTTCGGCATCTGGGGCGCCAATGCTCCGGCGCTGGTGCGGGCCGTCGTCGCCTGCTTCTGGTATGGCGCGCAGACGGCAGCCGCATCCGGCGCCATCGTCGCCCTGCTGATCCGCAACGAAGGCATGCTCTCCTTCCACCAGAACAGCCACATGCTCGGCCACTCGACGCTCGAGGTCATCTGCTTCGTCATCATCTGGGCGCTGCAACTGCTGATTATCCAGAGGGGCATGGAAACGGTGCGCCGCTTTCAGGACTGGGCCGGCCCGGCCGTCTGGATCATGATGCTGATCCTCGCGATCTATCTCTGCGTGAAGGCCGGCACCTTCGCCATTACCAGCGATATTCCGATGGATGTGCTTCTGGAAAAGACGAAGGACGCAGGCGTGCCCGGCGTTCCGGGCTCCTGGACTGCGCTGTTTGCGGTCGCGGCGATATGGGTGACCTATTTTTCGGCGCTCTATCTCAATTTCTGCGACTTCGCCCGCTATTCGCCGGACAAGGCATCGCTGCGCAAGGGCAATATCTGGGGCCTGCCGATCAACCTCATCCTGTTCTCGTTGGTCGCCGGCGTCACCACGATCGCCGCTTTCGACGTCTATGGCGAAGTGCTTCTCCACCCAGACCAGATTTCTGCCAAGTTCGACAGCTGGTTCCTGGCAGCGCTTGCGGCGCTGACCTTCGCGGTGGCGACGCTCGGCATCAATGTGGTGGCGAATTTCGTCTCGCCGGCCTTCGATTTCTCGAATGTATTTCCCCGGCAGATCGACTTCAAGAAAGGCGGCTATATCGCAGCACTTATCGCGCTGGTGCTCTATCCCTTCGCACCCTGGGAAGGCAATGCGGCGACCTTCGTCAACATCATCGGCGCGACGATGGGGCCGATCTTCGGCGTGATGATGGTGGACTATTATCTGATCCGGAAGACCGAGATCGATGTCGAGGCGCTCTACCGCGAGAACGGCGAGTTCCGCTTCCAGAGCGGCTGGCACGTCAATGCCTTCATCGCGGCAGGCATAGGCGCGCTGTTCTCGTCGATCCTGCCGAACTTCACCAACTGGCTGCCGTCATGGTGGGGCGTCTATGGCTGGTTCTTCGGCGTGGCGATCGCCGGCGCGATCTACTATGTGCTGCGCTCGGCCGCTGTCAGCGCCGGCGCGAAGACGGCGAAGGCTTGAAGCTCCGGGGACAGTTTACTTTCTTTCCGCAGAAGAACCGAGACTTTCAGACAAGTCGCGAGAGCGGAAAAAAGTAAACTGTCCCCCAGCGACTCAGTCTCGCGCTGCCCCTCATCCGGCCCTTCGGGCCACCTTCTCCCGCAAGGGGAGAAGGAAGAACCGCTAAACCAACCTCGACTGCTCGACAGCCGCTTCGATGAAGCTGGCGAACAGCGGATGCGGTTCCAACGGGCGGCTTTTCAGTTCGGGATGGTACTGAACGCCGATGAACCAGGGATGGTCGGGATACTCGACCGTCTCGGGCAGCACGCCATCGGGCGACATGCCGGCGAAGACCAGGCCACAATCCTCGAGCCGCTCCTTGTAGTCGATATTGACTTCGTAGCGGTGACGGTGACGCTCAGAAATATCGGTGCTGCCGTAAATCTCGGCGATTTTGGACCCCTCGCCGAGTTTCGCCTCATAGGCGCCGAGCCGCATCGTGCCGCCGAGATCGCCGGTTTCGCGGCGCTTTTCCAGCATATTGCCGCGCAGCCATTCGGTCATCAGGCCTACGACCGGCTCTTCGGTCGGGCCGAATTCGGTGGACGACGCATCTTCGACGCCGGCCAGCGAACGCGCCGCCTCGATGCAGGCCATCTGCATGCCGAAGCAGATGCCGAAATACGGCACCTTACGCTCGCGGGCGAATTTGGCGGCAAGGATCTTGCCTTCGGAACCGCGCTCGCCGAACCCGCCCGGCACCAGTATGCCGTGGACCTTTTCGAGCCAGGGCGACGGGTCTTCCTTCTCGAATATCTCCGATTCGATCCAGTCGAGTTTTACGCGAACATTGTTCGCAAGCCCGCCGTGAGACAGCGCCTCGATCAGCGACTTATAGGCGTCCTTCAGGCCGGTATATTTGCCGACGACCGCAATGGTGACTTCGCCTTCCGGATTGTGGATGCGCCTGGACACATTTTCCCACGGATCGAGGCGCGGCTTCGGTGCCGGATCGATGCCGAAAGCGGCCAGCACTTCCGAGTCCAAGCCTTCCTTGTGGTAGGCCAGCGGCACATCATAGATGTGGCCGACGTCGAGCGCCTGGATGACCGCCGATTCGCGGACATTGCAGAACAGCGACAGCTTTCTGCGCTCTTCCTTGGGAATATCGCGATCGGCGCGCACCAGCAGGATATCGGGCGCGATGCCGATGGAGCGCAGCTCCTTGACGGAATGCTGCGTCGGCTTGGTCTTCAATTCTCCGGCGGTCGGGATATAGGGCATCAGCGTCAGATGGACGTAGACGGCGTTGTTGCGCGGCAGGTCGTTGCCGAGCTGGCGGATGGCCTCCAGGAACGGCATCGCCTCGATGTCGCCGACCGTGCCGCCGATCTCGCACAGCACGAAATCATAGTCCTCGTTGCCGCCGATAATGAAATTCTTGATCTCGTCGGTGACGTGCGGAATGACCTGCACGGTCGCACCGAGATAATCGCCGCGCCGCTCGCGCTCGATGATGTTCTTGTAGATGCGACCCGTCGTGATGTTGTCGCTCTGGTTGGCCGAGCGGCCGGTGAAGCGCTCATAGTGGCCGAGATCGAGATCGGTCTCGGCACCGTCGTCAGTCACGAAGACTTCGCCGTGCTGATAAGGCGACATCGTGCCGGGATCGACATTCAGATAAGGATCGAGTTTCCGGATGCGCACGCGATAGCCGCGCGCCTGCAAAAGGGCTCCAAGAGCCGCTGCTGCAATGCCTTTTCCGAGGGAAGAAACCACGCCGCCTGTGATGAATACATATCGCGCCATGGGAGTCATCGCTTAACGTTACAGGATTGATTCCGCCAGAAGAAAATACGCAACGCGTGCGTTTTCCCGGCATGGTTTATATGGGTTCTTATCCGCCCAAACGAAAAGGGCCGGCTGGGCCGGCCCTTTTTGCCGTGATTTCAAAGCTTTACAGGACGACGACGTCCGTACCCATCTTGACCCGGCGATAGAGGTCCATGACGTGGTCATTGACCATGCGGAAGCAGCCGTTCGACGAATTTGTGCCGATGGTCTGCGGCTGGTTCGTGCCGTGGATGCGGATATGGGTGTCGGTCTTGCCCTGGTAGAGATAGATGGCACGTGCGCCGAGCGGGTTTTCGGGACCGCCAGGCATGCCGTCCTTGTACTGGCCGTATTTCTTCGGCTCGCGCTTCTGCATGTCGAGCGTCGGGATCCAGCGCGGCCACTCCTGCTTGTCGCCGACCTTGGCCGAACCCTTGAACTCCAGCCCTTCGCGACCAACCGCGATCGCATAGCGGCGGGCGGTGGAGGACGATTCCATGAGATAGAGATAGCGGGCGCGGGTGTCGATGACGATGGTGCCGCGCGGATAGCCGGAATATTCGACCGACTGCGGCTCGAAATCCGACTTGACCTTGAATTTCTTGTTGGCCTGCTTCTGCTCCAGCACGGCGTCGAGCGCGCGGGTCTGCGGCAGCATGTTCGGCGAAGTCGGATCACCACCAAAAAGTACCGAGAGGAATCCGCCCTGCGGTCTGTCCGTTCCTTCGCTACGCAGTTCGCCGTTGTTGCCGGTCATCGCGATGGCGCTTGGGTCGGCAAGCGGCACTGCAGCGACCGTCTCGACCTTGGCGCGGGAGAGCTTCTTTTTGTCTTCCTTGGCCTTGGCATCGGCGAGCGCCTTCTGCTTGGCCTTTTCCTTGGAGGTCAGCTTCTTTTTTTCAACCTTCTCTTCCTTGGCGTCAGCCTCGGTGGCCTTGCTCTTGAGCGGGAAAAGGTAGGTCTTGGCCGGAGTGGTTTCGGCATAGGCCGGAGCGGACACGCCAATGGCGGCGCAGAGGCCCAGAAGGATGAGGCTGCGAATGAGCATGATTGCGATCCCGAAATAAATGCATGTCGGCACCGCATGGTTTATGCGATGCAAATGCCGACATTGCCGCTGTGGGATTTATAAGCAATTAACGCTGAAATTCACAAGCAGCGCTTACTTCACGAAGCTGCGATTCTTAGCCGAAGAATCACCATTTGCGGCAAGTGTGTTCAAACAACAACAGGTTGCAGCCCGCAACGCGAAAAGCCCCTACTCCTAATGACTTAGCCCCGCCAGCAAGGGCGGGGCCAAATCACGAAGCAGATCATAAGGAGATTACTGGTTCGGAACCTGAGGCGTTGCCGGCTGAGCCGGTACTGCTGCCGGCGGCGTGGCCGCGTCGCTGCCCGACGGGGGCGTGGTCGCCGGGACGGGCGTCGTGGCCGGCGGGGTGCTCGGCGCACCGCCAAGCTGGTCGAGGACGCCGCCGCTGCCTGTGCCGCCCGTGCCGCCATTGTTGTTCGTGCCGCCCTGCGTGGTCGGCACGCGGTCGAGAATGTCGATCGGGCGCTCGCCGTAACGGGCGATGATGGAAAGGATCAGCGACGTGGCGAAGAATGCCGCAGCCAGGATGGCGGTCGCGCGCGTCAGCGCATTGGCAGCACCGCGTGCGGTCATGAAGCCCGAGCCGCCGCCAATGCCAAGGCCGCCGCCCTCGGAGCGCTGCAGAAGCACGACGCCCACAAGCGCGAGAACGACCATGAGATGGATGACGATGATTACGGTTTCCATGGATTTCCTGGCAAATTCTGGTTCGAGCGCCAAACGGCCCGTTATTTGGAGCGGGTCAATACAATGCTTTTGCAGCATTTCCAAGCCCGCGCCCGAATATGGGGCGCGAAGCAAGGTTTACAAACGCATTTTTCGGCAAAAGGTCACATCGCCTGGTAAGCTTCGGCTATGCTGAGGAAATCGGCAGCCTTCAGGCTGGCTCCGCCGACCAGCGCACCGTCCACATTGTCGATGGCGAGCAGTTCCACCGCATTCGACGGCTTGACGGACCCCCCGTAAAGTATGCGCATCTTGCTGGCGTCCGCGCCCAGCCTTTCAAGCAGGCGGGCGCGAATATGGGCATGGGCCTCGGCAATATCGGCCACGGTCGGCGTCAAACCGGTTCCGATCGCCCAGACAGGCTCGTAAGCAATCACCGCATTGGCCGGCGTTGCGCTGGCGGGAACGGAGCCTTCGATCTGCCGCGACAATATGTCGAGCGTAGCACCACTTTCACGCTCGCTGCGCGTTTCGCCGATGCAGATAACGGCAACCAGGCCTGCCCGCCATGCCGCCTCGGCCTTGGCGCGGACGGTCGCGTCGTCTTCGCCATGGTCGGTGCGCCGTTCGGAATGGCCTACAATGACGTGGCTTGCGCCGGCATCCTTCAGCATTTCCGCCGAAACGTCGCCGGTATGGGCGCCGTTTTCCTTGGCGTGACAATCCTCGCCGCCGATGCGCACCGGTGTGCTGGCAGCGACTTCCGCAGCCCGGAAAACAAGCGTCGCGGGCACGCAGACCAGCGCTTCGGTATCCGCGTCCAGACCATGCATGAAACCGTGGGCGATGGCGCGAAGTTCGATCAGCGATGCGCTGGTTCCGTTCATCTTCCAGTTGCCGGCGACCAGCGGGCGAATTCCAGGTGTCATTGCTCTTCCCATCTTTATTGTAATGGCGACCCGCGCCCTCCCTATCAAAATCAGGCCACAAAGCAATCGACAGTGAGGCGGAAGGACGCTATTGCCCTTCGTTCAGACACGACACACGCCTAAATACGCCAAGACCGGAACCGATCATGCTCAATAGCTTGCGAAATGCCGCTGGAACCTGGGTTGCGAAGCTTCTACTTCTCATGTTGGTCGTCAGCTTTGCCGTCTGGGGCATTTCCGGCGAGATGATGAACGGCCAGGGCGGCAACAAGGTGCTGACCGCAGGCGGCACTTCGGTTTCCACCAACGAATACCGTCTCGCCTATGACCGGCAGATCAATGCGCTGTCGCAGCAGTTCGGCCAGCGCATCACCCGCGAGCAGGCAACGGCGTTCGGCATCGACAACCAGGTTCTGGGGCAACTCGTCGCCGGCGCGGTGCTGGACGAACAGGCCCGCAAGATGGGCCTCGGCCTGTCCAAGGATCGGCTTGCGGCACTGACCGCCGAGGATACCGCATTCCAGGGACCGGACGGCCGCTTCAACCGCCAGCAGTTCGACTATGTGCTGCGCCAGGTCGGCATGCGGCCGGACGACTATTTCGCTTCGCGCGGCCAGGTGGCGATCCGCCAGCAGATCGTCGAGGCAGTGTCCGACGGCATGAAGGCCCCGGACACCTTCCTGCGCGCTTATGCGCTCTATCAGGGCGAAGATCGCACCGTCGATTATCTGTCGCTGCCCAACTCGCTGGTCGAGCCGATCTCCGCCCCATCGCAGGACGTGCTGGCGAAATGGTTCGAGGAAAACAAGAAGACCTATGCCGCGCCCGAATACCGCAAGATTTCCTATGTGAAAATGGAACCAGCCGACATTGCCGACGAAGCGTCGGTGGGCGACGATCAAATTCGCGAGGACTACGAGAAGAACAAGGCGCGCTACACCACGCCTGAAACCCGGACCATCGAGCAGCTTGTCTTCAAGACACCGGAAGCGGCAAGTGCCGCGCTCGATTCGATCAAGGGCGGCGCGACCTTCGACAAGGTCGTGGCTGCGGAAGGAAAGACGCAGGCCGACACGCTTCTCGGCACTGTCGCCAAGGACAGGATTGCCGACAAGGCTGTCGCAGATGCCGCCTTCGCGCTGGGTGCCAACGAGGTAAGCCCGGTCGTGCAGGGTGCGTTCGGGCCGGTTCTTTTGCGCGTCACGGAAATCAAGCCTGCCGTGGAGAAGCCGCTCGCCGAGCTGTCGGCCGAAATTCGCAAGAACCTGGCGCTGTCGGAAGCCAGCCGCGTACTGATCCAGACCCATGACGCTTATGAGGATGCCCGCGCCAACGGCGAATCGATGAAGGAAGCCGCCGACAAGCTGAAGCTCAAGGTCGTGACCATCGACGCCATCGACCGCTCAGCCCAGCGTCCGGACGGTTCGGTCGTCAACACGTTGCCGCAGTCGCGCGAACTGATTCAGGCAGTCTTCCAGGCTGACGCCGGCATGGAGAACCCGCCCGTGAGCATCGGCTCGAGCGGCTATGTCTTCTACGAAGTCGAAAGCGTCACCGCAGCCCGCGATCGCACGCTGGACGAAGTCCGCGAAAAAGCCGTTGCCGACTGGACCAAGCAGGAAACCGCGAACCGGCTCACCGCCAAGGGTGCGGAGCTTCAAAAGCGCCTGAAGGACGGCACCTCGCTGGATACGCTGGCAAGCGAGCTTTCGCTGGAAAAGCAGACCAAGCGTGGATTGAAACGCGAAGCCGACGACGCAGACTTCGGCAGGCCGGGCGTCGCGGCAGCCTTCGGTGTCGGTGAAAACGGCGTCGGCCTGTTCCCGGCTCCGACCGGAGACGCGCAGATCCTGTTCAAGGTTGCAGAAGTGTTCGAGCCGGCCGGCGCAGGCGCCGATACCGTGCCCGAGGATGCGCGCAAGCAGTTCGCAGCCGGCATGTCCGACGATCTGCTCGACCAGTTGGTGGCACGCTTGCAGACGCAGTACACCGTCGAGATCAACCGAAACGCTGTCACCCAGGCACTCGCCTTCTGACGATGACCACGCTCAAACCGCATCTCGCCAAGGTCGCCACGGGCGCGCCCCTGACCTTCGAGGAGGCCAAGGAAGCCTTCGACATCATCATGTCGGGCGAAGCCACGCCCGGCCAGATCGGCGCTTTCCTGATGGCGCTGCGCGTGCGCGGCGAAACCGTCGACGAAATCTCCGGCGCGGTCGCGACGATGCGTGAAAAGATGCTGCGGGTGAATGCGCCCGCCGGGGCCGTCGACATCGTCGGCACCGGCGGCGACGGCTCGCACAGCGTCAACATTTCCACCGCCTCGGCCTTCGTCATTGCCGGCAGCGGCGTGCCTGTGGCCAAGCATGGCAACCGCGGCCTTTCCTCACAGACGGGAGCGGCCGACGTGTTGATGGCGCTCGGTGTGAAGATCGACCTGACGCCCGAAGCGATCGGCGAGTGCATTCGCGAAGCCGGCGTCGGCTTCATGTTCGCGCCGGCGCATCATCCTGCGATGCGCCATGTCGGCCCGACGCGCGTCGAACTCGGTACCCGCACGATCTTCAACATCCTTGGCCCCCTCTCCAATCCGGCCGGCGTCACGCGCCAGATGGTCGGTGTGTTTTCGCCCGAATGGGTGCAACCGGTGGCCGAGACGCTGAAGGCTCTTGGTGGCGAGCATGTCTGGGTGGTGCATGGCGACGGCTATGACGAGATCACCACGACCGGCGAAACGCATGTTGCCGAACTTGCCGGCGGTGTCCTGAAGAATTTCATCCTGACGCCCGAGCAATTCGGCATCAAGCGGCACAGCAAGGACGATCTGCGTGGCGGCGATGCCGCCTTCAACGCCAAGGCGCTGCGCGATATGCTGTCGGGAGCGCCCGGCGCCTATCGTGATACGGTGCTGATGAATGCTGGTGCCGGACTGGTGATAGCCGGAAATGCCGCGACGCTTGCAGACGGCGTGAAAGTTGCCGCGGCAGCGATAGACAATGGCCGTGCACTCGGCGTACTCGACGCGCTGGTGAAAGTTTCGAACGGATAGAGCGATGGCCGATATTCTGACCAGGATCGAGGCCTACAAGCGCGACGAGATCGCCGCCGCCAAGGCGCGGCTGCCGCTCACTGAGCTCAAGGCGCGCGCCCGAGACGCCGATGCGCCGCGCGGCTTTCTTGCCGCCTTGCGGGCCAAGCGCGATGCGGGCGATTTCGCGCTGATCGCCGAAATCAAGAAGGCGAGCCCCTCCAAGGGATTGATCCGGCCGGATTTCGACCCGCCGGCGCTGGCACAAGCCTATGAACAGGGCGGCGCAGCCTGCCTATCGGTGCTTACCGACACACCGTCGTTTCAGGGTGCGCCTGAGTTCCTGACCCAAGCGCGGGCTGCCTGCAAATTGCCGGCGCTGCGCAAGGATTTCATGTTCGAACCCTATCAGGTCCATGAGGCCCGCGCCTGGGGCGCGGATGCCATTCTGGTCATCATGGCGAGCCTGACGGACGACAATGCCAAGGCGCTTGAAGATACGGCCTTCGAACTCGGCATGGATGTGCTCATCGAAGTGCACGACGAGGCCGAGACCGAGCGGGCACTGAAATTGTCGTCACGCCTGATCGGCATCAACAATCGCAATCTGCGGACCTTCGAGACAAGTCTCGAAACCTCCGAGCGGCTGTCGTCTCTTGTGCCCGACGACCGGCTTCTTGTTGGCGAGAGCGGAATCTTCACCCATGAGGATTGCCGGCGGCTGGAACGCTTCGGCATCGGCACATTCCTGGTCGGCGAGAGCCTGATGCGGCAGCTGGACGTGGCAGCGGCGACACGGGCTCTACTGACCGGCGCGCAGGCGGTGAACGGCTAGCGATGAGCGCAAAACCCGCCCTCACCCATCTCGGCGTCGAAGGCCAGGCGCATATGGTCGATGTCGGTGAGAAGGCGGAGACGGAGCGCACCGCGGTCGCCGAGGGCTTTGTCACCATGCTGCCCGAAACGCTGAAACTGATCCGCGAGGGCAACGCCAAGAAAGGCGACGTGCTTGGCACGGCCCGCATCGCCGGCATCATGGCGGCCAAGCGGGCGCATGAACTTATCCCGCTCTGTCATCCGCTGCTCTTGACCAAGGTTTCCGTCGACATCGAGGCCGATGAAACGCTGCCCGGCCTGCGTGTTACCGCGCTCGCCCGCGTCACCGGCAAGACCGGCGTCGAAATGGAGGCGCTGACTGCGGCTTCCGTCACCTGTCTTACCATTTACGATATGGCCAAGGCCGTCGATCGCGGCATGGTCATTTCCGGCATCAGACTGGTCGAAAAGACCGGCGGCAAGTCCGGCGATTATCGGGCGGGTGCTTAGATGGCGCTGCTGCCGGTTACCGATGCCCTGCAGCGCCTGCTCGATGGCGCCGGTCCCGGCGAGGCCGAATCCGTGCCGCTGACCGAGGCGGCCGGCCGGGTGCTGGCCGAGCCCGTAAGAGCGTTGCGCACGCAGCCGCCGTTCGATGCATCCGCGATGGACGGATATGCGGTGCGCAGCGCCGATGTGACGAATGTCCCGGTAACGCTGAAAGTTATCGGCGAAGCTCCAGCTGGAAGACGCTTTGCCGGCAAAGTAGAATCGGGTCAGGCCGTGCGCATCTTTACCGGCGCGCCGATGCCGGAGGGCGCCGACACCATCGTCATCCAGGAAAACACACGGAAGCTCGATAGCGAAACCGTCGAGGTCACCGAGACGGTCGAGGCCGGCCGGCATATAAGGCGCAACGGCCTCGATTTTTCCACGGGCGACCTGCTGCTCGAAAAAGGCAGGGTTCTGGATGCCGGCGCGCTTTCGCTGGCGGCATCTGCCAACCACCCTCGCCTTCCCGTCGTGAAAAAACCGCTGCTGGCGATCATCGCCACCGGCGACGAGCTGCTGCCGCCCGGCAGCGAACCGGGGCCCGACCAGATCATCGCCTCGAACAGCTACGGCGTGGCAGCGATAGCCGAGTCGGTCGGCGCAAAGGTGCTCGACCTCGGCATCGCGCCCGATCGCAAGGAGGCCATCGCGGCGCTGATCAGGCAGGCCCTGGAGGCCGGCGCGGATGTGATCGTGACGCTGGGCGGCGCATCGGTCGGCGACCATGATTTCATCCACGACGTGCTGACCGGCGAAGGCGTGAAACTCGATTTCTGGAAGATCGCGATGCGGCCGGGCAAGCCGCTGATGTTCGGCAGGCTCGGTCACACCCGCTGCATCGGCCTGCCGGGAAACCCGGTGGCGAGCCTCGTCTGCTCGCATCTTTTCCTGAAACCGCTGCTGGCGCGGCTCGGTGGGCGGCATCATGCACCCGACATTCGCGAGGCTTTCCTCGGCGCGGCAATGCAGGCCAACGATCTGCGCCAGGACTATGTGCGCGCCGTTCTGCGAGACGATGATAGCGGTCCCGTTGCGACGCCGTTCGAGGTGCAGGATTCCTCGATGCTGCGGACCTTCACTGAAGCCAACGCATTGATCATCCGCGAGCCTTTTGCACCCGCGGCCGAGGCCGGCGCGCCCTGCACGATCCTCAAAATACGCTGACCTGAAGGCTCGAAGACTTTCGATCAGCGCCCGCTCGGATCGACGTTCCAAAAGTCGGGCCGTTCGCGTATTGTTTCCAACCCCTTAAGATATTCATTAAAATTTAAACGGTTGCAGAACACAAATGGAACAGATAGTGTTTGTTCTGGTTTTGTTTTTGGTTTGATTCTTCGGGGGCCAGCCATGCTGACGCGCAAGCAACACGAGCTTCTACTCTTCATTCACGAGAGGCTGAAAGAAGCCGGAATCCCCCCTTCCTTCGATGAAATGAAGGAAGCGCTGGATCTGGCATCCAAGTCAGGCATCCATCGGTTGATCACCGCACTGGAAGAGCGCGGATTCATTCGCCGGCTACCGAATCGCGCGCGCGCTCTGGAAGTTCTGCGCTTGCCCGATTCCATTGCCCCCGGGCTGGCGCCGCAGCGCGCAAAATTCTCGCCGAGCGTCATCGAGGGCAGCCTTGGCCGCCGTTCGCCGGAACCCGCACGTGGCCCGGTGGCTGGTAACGACGATGTTGGTTCCGCCATTTCGATCCCCGTAATGGGCCGGATCGCCGCCGGCGTGCCGATCGAGGCCATCCAGCACAAGACGCATTCCATCTCCGTGCCGCCGGAAATGATCATGGGCGGCGAGCACTATGCCCTTGAAGTCAAAGGCGATTCGATGATCGAGGCAGGCATCTTCGACGGCGACACCGTCATTATCCGCAATGCCAATACGGCAAATCCCGGCGAAATCGTCGTCGCTCTGGTGGATGAGGAAGAAGCCACGCTCAAGCGCTTTCGCCGCAAGGGCGCGTCGATTGCGCTGGAAGCAGCCAATCCGGCCTATGAAACGCGGATTTTCGGACCTGACCGCGTGAAAGTCCAGGGCAAGCTTGTCGGGCTGATTCGCCGCTACTGATTTTGGGCTGTTGAATTTCGAAAGTTTCGAGGTCGATTGTTCGCCGGCTTACTTTCTCTTCGCTGATAGGGTGCCATGCCGCGAGCCTCACGCGAAAAGGTTCGTTGTGTGTGCCAGGGACGGTATGGGTCGGAGAGCGCAAAGCGAGTTTCGGCGCGGCGCTCTGAAATATCGCCCGTAAGATAAATGGCGGCGCTGCCGAATTTGGCCAGTTCGCGCTTGGTTACGACCAGCGGCACCGTGTCGTCGCAAACATCTTCGGCAGTCGCGTCGTCGATCACGATGAGGCTTGCATAATCGCAGGCGCGTCTTGCAGAACGGTGATCGACTGCATGAGCGACGATCGCGCCCGATCTGTGCGTTGCCAGACAAAGACCGTCGTGGCAGTCGAAACCGGTGGGAGCTGAGTTTGCCTGGTTTCTCGATTCGTCGACGGCCCCACCCGCTGGCGCGCTGTTGCGCTCTGCCCGGCTCGTCTTTTTCTTGCCGGCATCGTTGATCGTATCGACCGGCTTGATCAGATTTTCCGACAGCCGAGCCCGTTTCCAGTTTTCGATGGTGAATTCGTTCGGTCTTGCGCGGTTGATTGCGAGATTTTCATCGTCTACAGGCACGGCTATCAGCCGCGCATCTTCCGAGACGAGGATGTCGGGTGTCCGCACATCGGCCAGAAGCAGCATTCCAGCAAGCGTGAAAGGCACTGCGATCAGTCGCAGCCATGTCGATGCCATGGTCGCAATCACCAGCGCGACGGTCAGCAATACAAGGGATTGCCCTGAAACCAGTCCGACTGCATCGATGGGCGAGCGATCCGATATCCATTGCGAAATGACGATCATCGCCGTCAATCCCTTGCCCATCACGTAGAAGAACGGACCGTCGAGGCCGAGCGGCATCGCCAGTGAACCGGCGACGGCGAAAGGCATGACCAGGATCGAAACGGCGGGCATGACGCCAAGATTGGCAAGAAGGCTCAGCGGCGATACCCGTTGAAAATGATAGGCGCCGAATGCGGTCGTCGCGAGACCCGCGACGATCGAGGTCATGGCAAGTGCGCCGACCGAGCCGATGGTGCGCTTTGTCAAACCGGCAATCAGCGACACATTGCCCGGCGGAACGAAGGGTTTTGACCTTTGCGAGCGCCTTTCCGCCCACAGGGCATAAGCGCCGACGAGCGCTGCGGTAGCGGCGAAGGACATCTGGAAGCTCGGGCCGATGACCTCGTGTGGAGAGATCACGATGACGACAATGGCCGAGATCGCCAGATTCCGCATGGTCAGCGCACCGCGATCAAACAGCAGTGCAGTCAGCATGATCGCGAGCATGATGAAGCTGCGTTGCGCCGCGACTTCGCCGCCGGAGATGAAAAGATAAGAGGCGATCGCCACCAAGGCAGCAGCGGCGGCGTATTTCTTGACCGGCCGGCGCGACGAAAGACCGGGAAACAACGCGAAGACCGCGCGCAATGAGCCCATCACGGTTCCGGCGACAAGTGCCATATGCAGCCCGGAAATAGAGATGATGTGGTAGATGCCGGTGCGGCGCATCGATTCATTGATGTCTTCAGGGATGCCGGCGCGAATGCCGACCACAAGGGCGGCCGCGATCTCGCCCTCCGGGCCGCCGATCTGGCTGCGGATGCGATCCGCGATGAGATTTCGGGCATTTTCTACCCAGATGGAGAAGCGAACGCTGGCGGAGGGCTGGGCAGTCGATTCCACGAGTTCCGGACCACGCAGAAAAAAGCCGCTTGCGCCAATTCGATCAAAATAGCTCTTGAAGGAAAAATCATAGCTGTCGGGCCGCACAGGGCCGGAAGGCGGCATCAGCTTGACCGAGCCGCTGATTTCCGACCCGACCATCAGCCCCTGCGGGATTTTCCGGGCCGAAACGCGAACGCGATCCGGCGCATAGCGCAGCGTCGGCCTTGCCGTTGCCAATACATCGATGGTCAACCGCACACGGCCATTGGCCATATGGTCGATGCCTGCGACGCGTCCGGTAAGTTGCGTGGAGATTTCCGAGCCAAGGATCTTGGTTCCGGCGCGCCATGTCTCGATCTTGGCAAGCCCCATTCCGACGACGCAGATCAACGTCCCTACCGCCGCGTAACGCAGCACCTGATGATGCGAAGGTAAAAACAGAAGCAAAGCCGACAGCACGGCGCTGCCGCCGAACACCGGCAGGAAATCGGGCTCGACCCCGAGCCCGTAGTAGATGATGGCGCCAAGCGCCAGAAACACCGGAACGAGAAGAAACGGCGTGCCGCGGTCTAGTTCCAGAGCGATCGCCGTCGCGACGGAGCGTGTTGCTTTTGCGCGTGACGGAACAGCCTGAAGCTTCTTGCGCCAGGCTGCGGGCATAAGTGGCGTGGGCGATTTCAAGGGTGCCGGCGATACCGGAGAAAATTTGGCTGGCGGCGGTCTCGCGCTGGGCGCAACAAGCGGCGCATCATCGAGCGGATAGGCAAACTGTGCCCGCTCGCTCGTCTCGCCTGTGGATGTCTCGCGCGCCATCCAGGTTCCCCAATTCGGGGCCTGGCCGGCGCGCGCGCATCTCGCGCCGATCCCGGCTTGCCCCTGCCCCTTGCACCCCTGACCAGCCATGCTACATGAACGCTACCGAATTGCCATGCGTGCCCTCTACGGCTTTCGCCGGCTCGTCCCTGCCTTCTGGAAATCCTATGTCCGACACAGTCATCACCCGTTTCGCCCCCTCGCCCACCGGCTATCTGCATATCGGCGGCGCCCGCACGGCCCTGTTCAACTGGCTCTATGCGCGTCACACCGGCGGCACGATGCTGCTGCGCATCGAGGATACCGACCGCGAGCGTTCCACCGATGCGGCGACCGCAGCGATCCTGGACGGACTTTCCTGGCTCGGCCTGCATTGGGAGGGCGATCCGGTATCGCAGTTCGAGCGCGCGCCGCGCCACCGCGAGGTTGCCGAGGAACTGGTGCGCGCAGGCAAGGCCTATTATTGCTACGCCTCGCCCGAGGAACTGACAGAGATGCGCGAGAAGGCGCGCGCCGAGGGTCGTCCGCCGCGCTATGACGGCCGCTGGCGCGATCGCGATCCTTCCGAGGCGCCTGCCGGCGTCAAGGGCGCTATCCGCATCAAGGCGCCTGCTGAGGGCGAGACGGTCGTGCGCGACCGCGTGCAGGGCGATGTCCGTTTTCCCAACAAGGATCTGGACGATTTCATCATCCTGCGCTCGGACGGCAACCCGACCTATATGCATGCCGTCGTCGTCGACGATCACGACATGGGCGTCACCCATATCATCCGGGGCGACGACCACCTGACCAATGCGGCGCGCCAGACTGTCATCTACAACGCCATGGGCTGGGACGTGCCTGTCATGGCGCATATCCCGCTGATCCACGGTGCGGATGGTGCCAAGCTGTCCAAGCGGCACGGCGCGCTCGGCGTCGAGGCCTATCGCGCCATGGGCTACCTGCCGAAGGCGCTGCTTAACTATCTCGCGCGGCTCGGCTGGAGCCATGGCGACGACGAGGTGATGTCGCTGGACGACATGATCCGCTGGTTCGATATCGGCGACGTCAACAAGGGCGCGGCGCGCTTCGACTTCCAGAAGCTGGAGGCGCTGAACGGCCTCCATATGCGCAAGATGGATGACGCCGAACTGCTCGACATCTTCGTTGCGACGCTGCCTTATCTTGAGAACGGGGCGGCGATTTCCGCAGGGCTTGACGATACCCGCAAGAAGCAGCTCCTGGCAGCATTGCCGGGGCTGAAAGAGCGCGCCAAGACATTGGTCGAACTCGCTGATGGTGCAGCGTTCCTTTTCGCCGCGCGGCCGCTTGCGATGGACGAGAAAGCGGCTGTTCTGCTTGGCGAGAAACCGCGCACGACCTTGCGCGGCGCGCTGGACGCTCTCAAAAATGTGAATGACTGGAATGCGGCGACGACCGAGGCTGCGATCCGCGAATTTGCCGTCGCCAATGAGCTCAAGCTTGGCGCTGCAGCACAGCCGCTGCGTGCCGCCTTGACCGGCAAAAGCACCTCTCCCGGCGTATTCGACGTGCTTGCCGTGCTGGGCCGCGAAGAAAGCCTGGCACGCATTTCGGATCAAATCGATTAAGCCGTTCTGGCCTCATCGACGGGCATTGAAACCCGTCTGCTGCGGTGCAACATTAGCATCACTGCCTAACTTGGCACGCCTTGAGAAATGCGATAGCAAAAGCGCGCATTTCGATATGCCTCACATATTGCGTTGCAAGAAACCGCGTTTGACGCGGGATGGAAACGAAGGGAGTTTGCAATGACCGAATCGACAGCGAAACTGGAATTTGGCGGCAAAACCCACGAATTCAAGGTGCGAAGTGGCTCCGTCGGACCAGACGTGATCGACATCGGTGCGCTCTACAAGGATACCGGCGCGTTTACCTACGATCCCGGCTTCACCTCCACGGCGAGCTGCGAGTCGGAAATCACCTTCATCGATGGCGATGAAGGTATCCTACTGCATCGCGGTTATCCCATCGACCAGTTGGCCGAACACGGCGATTTCCTCGAAGCCTGCTATCTGCTGCTGTACGGCGAATTGCCGACCAAGGCGCAGAAGGACGACTTCGATTACCGCGTCACGCGCCACACCATGGTGCATGAGCAGATGTCGCGCTTCTTCACCGGCTTCCGCCGCGACGCGCATCCGATGGCGGTGATGTGCGGCGTGGTCGGTGCGCTGTCGGCCTTCTATCACGACTCGACCGACATTTCGGACCCGCACCAGCGCATGGTGGCCTCCATCCGCCTGATCGCCAAGATGCCGACGATCGCGGCGATGGCCTACAAATACCATATCGGCCAGCCCTTCATTTACCCGAAGAACGAGCTGAATTTCGCGGCCAACTTCCTGCATATGTGCTTTGCGGTGCCGTGCGAGGAATACAAGGTCAATCCCGTTCTGGCGCGCGCCATGGAGCGCATCTTCATCCTGCATGCCGACCACGAGCAGAACGCCTCGACCTCGACCGTTCGTCTCGCCGGCTCGTCGGGCGCGAACCCCTTCGCGTGCATTGCGGCAGGCATTGCCTGCCTGTGGGGCCCCGCCCATGGCGGCGCCAACGAGGCGGCACTCAATATGCTCGGCGAGATCGGTCACGTCGATCGCATCCCCGAATTCATCGACCGCGCCAAGGACAAGAACGATCCGTTCCGCCTGATGGGCTTCGGTCACCGCGTCTACAAGAACTACGA
>VFQQ010001764.1_pt1 | contig 28150 bp, 27 predicted proteins | sample 3512341 | NCBI WGS metagenome assembly VFQQ01 (sample SAMN10412373, study PRJNA504923) | tailings metagenome | isolation source: Relicate 2 Philex TSF1 revegetated site | place: Philippines: Tuba, Benguet | collected 2017-08-29
GAGCGCGAGTACCAGTTCCTCTACCACGACGCCGAAGGCTACCACTTCATGGAGCCGGCGACCTACGAGCAGCTCGCCGTGGGTGAAGACATCATCGGCGACCAGGGCGCCTTCCTGCAGGACGGCATGCTGGTCTATCTCAAGACCTTCGAAGGCGTCGCCATCGCCATCGAACTGCCGGCCCGCGTCACCCTGGAAATCACCGAGACCGAGCCGGTCGTGAAGGGCCAGACGGCCTCGTCGTCCTTCAAGACCGCGATGCTCTCGAACGGCGTCAAGACCATGGTCCCGCCGCATATCGGCGTCGGCACCCGCGTCGTCGTCATGACCGAAGACGCGTCCTACGTCGAACGCGCCAAGGACTGATCTTTCTTCCTTCTCCCCTTGAGGGAGAAGGTGCCCGAAGGGCGGATGAGGGGTTCTCCCCACATTCGCCTCTGTTGAGGCAACCCCTCATCCGTCTCGGCCTCCGGCCGATCCACCTTCTCCCTCAGGGGGAGAAGGGAAGATGGAGAGATCCATTCAAGGGCCGCGCGAAAACTGTCGCGCGGCCCTTTTGCATGGTAATTCTGGATTCATGAACCAGCTCGCCGCTCCCCGTATCGCCCGCTCCGTCTGCCCGCACGATTGTCCGTCGACCTGCGCGCTGGACGTCGAAGTCGTCGACGATCGCACCATCGGCCGCGTCCGCGGCGCCAAGGACGATCCGTATACCGCTGGCGTCATCTGCGAGAAGGTGGCGCGCTACGCCGAGCGGATTCATAATCCGAAGAGACTGACTCATCCCCTTCGCCGCATTGGCAAAAAGGGCTCTGGCGAGTGGCAGCGGATCAGCTGGGACGAGGCCTTCGACGAGATCGTCGCGCGCTGGCTCGAGATCGAGCGCACCGACGGGCCCGAGGCCATCTGGCCCTATTTCTACGCCGGCACCATGGGCCATGTGCATCGCGACGGCATAGAGCGCCTGCGCCACGCCCGCGGCTATTCCCTTCAATACGACACCATCTGCACCGGCACTGCCTGGCCGGGCTTCCTCGCCGGCACCGGCAAGCTGCAGGGGCCGAACCCCGAGGAGATGGCCGAGAGCGATTGCATCGTCATCTGGGGCACCAACGCGGTGGCCACCCAGGTCAATGTCATGACCCACGCCATGAAGGCGCGAAAGACGCGTGGCGCCAAGGTCGTCGCCATCGACATCTATCGCAACGACACCATGGCGCAGGCCGACATGGCGCTCGTGGTGCGCCCCGGCACCGATGGCGCACTCGCCGTCGCGGTCATGCACATCCTGCTGCGCGACAACCTCGCCGACCGCGCCTACATGGCGAAATACACCGACTTCTCGCCCGAGTTCGAAGCCCATCTTTCCACCCGCACGCCCGAATGGGCCGCCGGCATCACCGGCCTCACCGTCGCCGAGATCGAAGAGTTCGCACGTCTGGTCGGCACGACGCCGAAAACCTACTTCCGCCTCGGCTATGGCTTCACCCGCCAGCGCAACGGCGCCACCACCATGCATGCGGCGCTCTCCATCGCGTCGATGACCGGCGCCTGGCAGCATGTCGGCGGCGGCGCGTTCCACTCCAATTCCGGCGCATGGAAGCTCGACAAGTCCCTGATCTACGGCACCGACATGGGCCCGGGCGGCCGCGAACTCGATATGAGCGAGATCGGCAAGGTGCTGACCGGCGACAAGAAGGCGCTGAACGGCGGCGGTCCGGTCAAGGCCCTGTTCATCCAGAACACCAACCCGGTCAACGTCTCGCCCGAGCAGGGCCTGACCCGTGCCGGCTTCGAACGCGACGACCTCTTCACCGTGGTCCACGAGCAGTTCATGACCGATACGGCCCGTATGGCCGATATCGTCCTGCCCGCCACCATGTTCCTCGAACACAACGACTACTATCGCCGCGGCGGTCACACCCGCGTGCTCTACGGCCCGAAGCTGGTCGAAGCGCCCGGCGAGTGCCGCTCCAACTTCGAGGTCGTCAACGAGCTGCTCCGCCGCCTCGGCTCCGACCACAAGTCCATGCATCTCACCGACCGCGAAATGGTGGCCGAAACCTTCCGCCGCTCCGGCTTCGGCGAACTCGACGAGATCGAAAAGATCGGCTTCGTCGACGGCGCCCAGCCCTACGGCCAGTCGCATTTCGGCGACGGCTTCGCCTGGCCCGACGGCCGCTATCGCTTCGCCCCCAACTGGCAGGGCGTGGCCGAAAAGCAGGGCTACAACTGGGTCTGCGACCCCAGCGAAATGCCGCGCTTCGCCGACCACTGGGACGTCACCGAGCGCATCGACGCCGAAACCCCGTTCCGCCTCGCCACCAGTCCGGCCCGCGCCTTCCTCAATTCCACCTTCGCGGAAACCGCCGGCAGCCAGAAGCGCCACCCCGAACCGGCCGTCTACATCCACCCCGACGACGCGGCCGAACTCGGCCTCGGCGAGGGCGATCCGGTGATGCTCGGCAATCGTCGCGGCGAGGTCGCGCTGGTCGCCAGCATGTTCTCCGGCATGCAGCGCGGCGTGCTGATCGCCGAGGGCATCCACCCCAACTCGGCCCACCGGAATGGCGTCGGCATCAACACGCTGATCGGCTCCGACCCCGTCAAACCCTTCGGCGGCGCCGCCTTCCACGACACCTCTGTCTGGATCCGCAAGGACTGATGCCGCCGGTCCTGCGCATCGCTCCCGAATGGGAATGCTGGCCGCTCTGGGACCACGACACCGGCGACAATTTCGATCCGCGTGACCTAGGTCTGCCGCCCGACCTCGCGGCGCGCCTCGTCGGCTGGGACGATCAGTTCCAGGCCATCTTCAATCGTGAAGATCCGCCCGCCAGCGACTTCCCGAGCCGCGAGGCCCGCACCGCCTGGACCGCCGAAGGCGACGCCCTCATCGAGGCCCTTCGCGCCGCAGGCTTCACAGTCGTGGATCGCCGCTAGCCTCAGTAGCCTCATGGTGAGCCTGTCGAACCACGAGGCGTGGCACCTCACCCGGCGAAATAGGTGGTCCAGAAGAACCACGCCGTCAGCACGCCTGCATAGACGAGGATCAGCGTCCGCATCAGCTTCTGCGGCACCAGATGCGCCAGCCGCGCCGCCGTGTAGCCGCCGATCACCACGCCCACCAGCGCGATCGAGCCGTGGTACCAGTCGATGGCGCCGGAGAGGGCAAAGCGCACCACGCTGATCAGCGAGATCACCGAGGAAATCCAGAGCTTCAGCCCGTTCATGGCGTGGATGTCGGTCATGCCCGCCAGCGCCAGGAAGGCCAGCAGCAGCACCCCGAGCCCGGCATTGAAGAACCCGCCATAGAGCGATACGGCGGCCAGCAGCACCCAGAGCAGGGCCGCGAACACCACGCCGCGCCCGCTGGTCCGCTGCACCATCGCGTTGATCCTGCCGCCGAAGGCGAACAGCAGCACCGCGAACAGCATCAGCCACGGCACCACCACCGCGAACTGCGTGTTCGACACATGCAGCAGCAGTTCCGCGCCGAGATAGCCGAACACCAGCCCCACAATGGTGTAGGGCACCAGCTTGTCTCTATGGCGCTTGATGTCGGCCCAGAAGCCGAACGCCCCGCTCATATAGCCGGGCAGGCTCGCATAGGTGTTCGACGCATTGGCGATCACCGGCGGAATGCCGGCAGCCAACAGCGCAGGAAACAGCACGAACGACCCGCCACCGGCGAGCGTGTTGATCGTGCCGGCGATCAGGCCGGCACACAGCAATAGAAGTTCAGTCAATCGATGAGTCTCGCAAACCCACCCGCACCCTAGTGGTCAAACCACTCCCGCACCAACGCTTTCGCGTGATGTGAGGGATCAGCGCCCGTTATGCTCCGGCTGTGCCCCAACCTCGATTGTCATCCCTGCGAAAGCAGGGACCCACTCAGCCGCCCGCGTGGAATGAGAGATGGGTCCCTTCTTTCGCAGGGATGACAGCCGGTGGGTGCATGGCCCGCCAACTTGACTTTCCGTCGGTTCAGCGCCATCTACCGCCCATGGCTGCTGGCGCCTGCCGCTCGCCGGGGAAACCCGACGGTGAAGTCCAGCTTGAGACGTGCTGATGATCGCTCGATAAAACCGAGGCGGTGCATGGCAAGGCGAGCACCCATGAGAAACCCGGCCTCCGTTTGAAAACGAGGATCGCCATGTCTTTCTCTCTCGATACCCCCAGCGCCGCCAGTCTCAAGTCCGAGGCCAAGCTGCTCCGCGAAGAGCGTGCCATCGCCGGTACGCCGCTGAGTCAGGGCGCCGCGCTCGAAGAAGTCGCCCGCCGCCACGGCTACCGCGACTGGAACACTGCCGTCGCCGCGCTGCCCGAGCGTTTCGTCACGCCCGTGCAGGTCGGCCAGCGCGTCAAGGGCACCTATATGGGCAAGCCCTTCATCGGTCTCGTCATCGGCATGCAACTCACCCCGCCGCATTTCCAGGTGACGGTGAAGTTCGACCAGCCGGTGAACGTCTCCAAGTTCGAGTCGATGGTGCACAACCGCCAGCGCGTCTCGACCACCGTCGACGTACGCGGCGTCTCGCTCTCGCACACCAGCGACGGCGAACCCCACATGCGCCTCCAGCGCCTGTAGCTCGACCTGTCAGTCGGTTTTCCCTCCCCCTTGTGGGGAGGGGGGACCGGCGAAGCCGGTGGGTGGGGGCGCTGACCTCTCAGCCCTCATGCTGAGCCTGTCGAACCACAAGGGCCGGCAGGGGAGCGAGCCAGTCACATCCCTGTCCCCGCCTTGCCATCCATCGTCAGCTGCCGATATATGGGTCATCCCCCGCAGCAGCACGGACGACAGCCATGACCACCCAGACCAAGCCCATCGAGCTCTATTATCTCGGCACGCCCAACGGCCGGAAGATTACCATCATGCTCGAAGAGCTTGGCGTGCCGTACAACCTGCACTGGGTCGATATCGGCAAGGGCGACCAGTTCAAGCCCGAATTCCTCGCCATCTCGCCCAACAACAAGATCCCGGCCATCGTCGACCCCGAGGGTCCGAACGGCCAGCCGATCTCGATCTTCGAGTCGGGCGCGATCCTCAAATATCTCGGCATCAAGTTCGGCCAGTTCTATCCGGCCGACGCCTATGACCAGGTCAAGGTCGACGAATGGCTGTTCTGGCAGGTCGGCGGCTTCGGTCCGATGCTGGGCCAGAACAACCACTTCTCGGTCTACGCCCCCGAAAAGATCCCCTACGCCATCAAGCGCTACAAGGACGAGACGCACCGGCTGTTCCGCGTCCTCGATACCCAACTGGGCAAGATGTTCGCGGCCGGCAAGGAGTACGTCGCCGGCGACTATTCCGTCGCCGACATCGCCATCTACGACTGGTCGACCAGCTACCTGCGCTACGAGATCGACACCAACGAGTTCAAGCATTTCGACGTCTGGCAGCAGCGCATGGCCGCCCGTCCCGCCGTCATCAAGGCCAAGGCCATCCAGCGCCCCGAACCGGCAAAAGACCTCGCCACCGACAAGGACGCCCAGAAGATCCTGTTCAACCAGCGCTAGTCACTGGGGCAGGGGTGCTATCGCTGCCCACCCACCGCATGTCATCCCGGGCCTGACCCGGGACCCACTTATCCGCCCGAGTAGAGTGAGACATGGGTCCCTGCTTTCGCAGGGATGACAACTGGTGAAGGGTGAAAAGAGCGCACCCCAAAAAACACAAAGGCCCGGATCACTCCGGGCCTTTTGCATTCACTGCCGTCGCTACCGCGTTGCCGCCGTCGCGGCCCCTTCTTCGGGGATCACCCGCGTCCAGGTCTGCTCCTGGCACAGCACATAGAGCGCGCAGCCCTTGAGGATGATGCTGTCGGCATCCTTGACGTTGATCTCGCCCGAATAGGTATTGCCGTCCTGCGGGTTGTAGATGTCGCCGGTGAAATGCCACGGATTGTTCGTGGCCTTGAGGGTCAGGATCTGCAGTCCCAGCATCGGCCGATCCCGCATCGCCGGGTCCTTGTTCATCACGTCGGTGATGGCCTCGATGTCGATCGAGTTCGCATCCACGCCATACTGCTGCACATGCGCCTGCGTGATCACGATCTTGCTCAGCGTCCCGCAAAGACCCTGCTCGCACGCCTGGATCGTCATCTCGGCCTGGTCGGGCGTCAGCCACGTGCCTTCCACCAGCGCGTCGGCAAATGCCGCCGTCGACACCAGCAAACCTGCGGCCACGGCCGCAATTCCAGTCTTGGCAAAAGTCATGGACCACTCTCCGCGTAAGCTGTCCAATCGATACGTGGTGGATGTTGGCTCCGTTCGCGCCGAAAATCCACTGCAAGAAACGCTGCCCACCCGGAAATGTTTACCCCGGCCCGCCGGCGCTACTTCCGGCTGTCACCGGACCTCGATATGTTTGGCATTACATATCGAGAAAGAGTGCCTCGTGCCCGATACCGCGCTGCCCGAACGAACCCGCATCATCCGCATCGCGGCGGCTTTGCTCGTCGGCGCCAACCGACGGGTGCTGCTGGTGCGCAAGCGCGGCACCACCGCCTTCATGCAGCCCGGCGGCAAGATCGAGCCGGGCGAGTCGCCCGTCGCCGCGCTTATCCGCGAACTGCATGAAGAACTGGGGCTCGTCGTCTCTCCCGGTTCGCCGCAGCATCTGGGCCGCTTTTCCGCCGTCGCCGCCAACGAATCCGACGCCGTGGTCGATGCAGAACTGTTCAAGCTCGCCGTCGTCCAGCCGGTGAGCGCCGCCGCCGAAATCGCCGAAGCCGTCTGGTTCGATCCCTTCGGTCCGCTCGCCATCGAACTCGCGCCCTTGACCCGCGACCTTGTCTTGCCGGCCTATCTGGGCATGCTGGGCGAACCGGCGGGCCCCGACGACATCGGCGGCCGTCGGGACGTCGCGGACAACGGGAGACGAGCATGAAGATCAGCGCCAGGAACCGGCTCAAGGGCCGTATCGTCGAAGTCACCAAGGGCGCCACCACCGCCCATGTCCGCATCGATATCGGCGGCAGCGTGGTCACCGCTTCGATCACCAACGAAGCCGTCGACGACCTCGGTCTCGCCGTCGGCGTCGAAGCCTATGCCGTGGTCAAGGCGTCCGACGTCATGGTCGCGGTGGACGAATAGGCGGCTAGCGCCTCGACCGCCGCCAGCCCGCGTTGCGCGCTTCGTCTTCCGAGCAGAAATAGTGCTCGCCATATTCCGGGCTGATCTTGGTCTGGCTGTAAAAGTGCTGCCCCGGTACGTGGTAGATGCGTTCGCCCGTGTCGATGCTGACATTGCCCTTGATGGCGCAGTCGCCGGTCGGAATGCCCAGCGCTGCCGCCACCGATGGCGCCGCCGGGTTGCTGAGCCCGTAGACGCCGGCAAAGCCGAGCGCCGCCGCGCCGGCCAGCGCAATTGCCGGAACTCCTCGTCGTCCCCTCATCTGCACACCCCTCGCGCGAATACCGCGCAGGACTGTGAGGGTCGGCGCGAAATATTGAGGAAATCTCGCGCCGGTCGGTGAATTTGCAGCAATCCGGGCCGCGACATTCCGTCCCGATCACGCGATCGGGAACCACGCTTAACGCGATCTTAATTTCGATCCGCAGAATCGACGGAAAGCCCGGGCAGGTTCCGCCTGTCCGAAAGCGCCGCGTTCCTGGCGTCCGTTCCGTTGTTCTGAGGCTGTGTCATGTCCCGCGTTCTCAAGCCCGCCACGTTCTCGCTTTCCCGCCGCTCCTTCGCCTTTGGCGCCGCCGCTCTCGCCGGTTCCGCCATCATCTCGCCGGCCTACGCCAGGGTCGACAGTTTCGTCGACGGCGTCTGGGCCAAGGCCAAGGCGCGCGGTGTCTCGAAAAAGGTCTTCGACATCGCCATGGGCGGCTTCGAGCCACTGCCCAAGGTCATCGAACTCAGCAAGAAGCAGCCCGAATTCGTCACCACCGCGGCCGACTATGTCGGCAAGCGCGTCACCGACAAGCAGACCGGCAACGGGCAGGGCATGCGGCAGGAATGGAAGCAGACCCTCGCCGCCGTCGCCGAACGCTACGGCGTCCAGCCCGAGATCATGCTCGCCATCTGGGGCATCGAAACCAATTACGGCGGCTACATGGGTGGTACCAACACCACTCACGCGCTCGCCACACTGACCTATGAGGGCTACCGCGCCGACTATTTCGGCAAGGAGCTGATCACCGCGCTCGAAATCCTCCAGGGCGGCCATGTCAGCGCCAAGAACATGACCGGGTCCTGGGCCGGCGCCATGGGTCACCCGCAGTTCATGCCCTCGAGCTTCATGCAATACGCGGTCGACTGGAAGGGCGACGGCCACAAGGACATCTGGGGCTCCGTCCCCGATGCGCTCGCCTCGATCGGCAATTACATGAAGTCCTTCGGCTGGCGCGCCGGCGAGACCTGGGGCTACGAGGTCAAGCTGCCGCGCGATTTCAACTACACCAATGTCTGGTCGGTCGAAAGCGCCAGCCTCGGCGACTGGGCCGGCGTCGGCGTCACCCGCGCCTCCGGCAAGGCCTTCCCGCGCCCCACCGACATGGCGCGGCTCTACATGCCCATGGGCGGCAACGGCCCGGTCTTCGCCGTTCTGCCCAACTTCAACGTCATCAAGCGCTACAACAATTCCGACAGCTACGCGTTGGCCGTCGGCCACCTCGCCGACCGCATCATCGGCGCCAAGGGCTTTGCCGCCACATGGCCGGTGGATACCGCGCTCAACAAGTCGGGCCGTGCCGAGGTCCAGTCCATGCTGCTGCGCAAGGGCTACGACATCGGCTCGCCCGATGGCGTCATCGGCCCGAAAACCCGCGCCGCCGTCATCGACTTCCAGTCCCGCGCCGGCCTTCTTCCCGACGGCCACGTCTCGGGCAACCTGTTGCGGGCCCTCGGATAATTCCCGGGGCCAACTATCGAATTCATCAGTATGTCGGGTGTGGCGCCTGTGGTCTGATCGATCACAGCGTCACCCTGTACCGTGAGCTTCGATGAACGCCGCGGACGATGCCTTCGGCATCCTCTCTGACATCCATCGTGCGCCAGACCGCACCACTCTGTTCGCACGGTTCTCCGCCCAGATCGCGCGGCTGGACGGCAGCGACTTCGTGATCTGCAGCTTTCCTTCCGCCGACGGCGTCACGGTCGCCCACAACACTTCCGGCTTCGACGAGTGGATCGTCCAGTTCACCGAACGCGGCTTCGCGCTCGATTGTCCGATGAACGTCCACACCGTCACCGGCGTTCGCCCCACCACCTATGAGGCCGCCCAGTCCCGCGCCGCCGACACCGACCGGGCGCGCGAGTCGGTGAATGTCGCGCGCGAGGCCGGCATCCGCCATGGCCTGCTGGTGCCGGTGCTCCGAGCCAATGGCGGCAAGGCCGGCGTCGGCATCACCACGGCCTCGGCCCTCGATAACCCGCGCGCTTGGGCGCTCTACGCCGCCTCGCTCGCGTTTCATGCGCGTTTCGAGGACCTGCTCGGGCACAGTGCGACCGCCGGCGCAACTCTCAGCCCGCGCGAACGCGAAATCCTGCTCTGGTTCGCCCATGGCAAGCAGGGCGACGACGTGGCCGACATTCTGGGCCTCACCACCGCGACGGTGATGTTCCATTACCGCCAGGCGCAGATGAAGCTCGGCACCCTCAACCGCACCCACACGGTCGTCGAAGCCTTCCGCCTCGGCCTGCTCGGACCGCTCTAGCGCCTCAACAAATGATCTTGCGGCGGCGCCGCTTTGGCCATCTGATGCGCTGATTGTCGGAGGAGTCTTTCCATGAGCCTGCCCAAGGACGGCGGTGTCCCGCCCAAGCCCCAGCCCAAACCGGCCACCGCGGTCCCCAAGACCAGCATCGCCGGCACCAAGGGCGACAAGAAGAAGTAGCGGGAGCGCCGCCACAAAACCCTTGCACTGGCGGCGCGACACCCGTATCCAGCGCGGGACGGAGAGGTGGCCGAGTGGTCGAAGGCACGCCCCTGCTAAGGGCGCAGGCTCCTAAAGGGCCTCGTGGGTTCGAATCCCATCCTCTCCGCCACTTTTCCCAGCCACCCTATCCGCACATGAAACTCTTCCTACCGGGACGAGCGTCTGTGCCATCAAGGCCGTCCAAAGGCCGTCACTCGTCCTCTTCGTGCCGCATGCGCCACGCAGGTAGCTTTGACGTTATCGGCATCTCAACGGGGCCAAGGAAGCTGCGATAACGAAGCAGCGTGTCTCGCTCCACTCCCGCATCTCTGGCATGGACCAGCAGGTCACCCTCCCGCGCGATGTCCTCTTCGCCAGGCGCGAATTTCATATCCATGATCTCGATCAGGCACTTGCGCACTATGTCAGTGTTGCCAACAGCGGCAGCTATACGCAGCAGCACCGCGCGCGCATGACGTCGATACTCTCGAGCTGCGTCCGCAACGGCAACTGCCTCTATCGCCACCGGCAGCGCAGCAGCGGGATCGTGTTCGGAATAATGCTTCTGTTCGGCCAGTCTCAGAACCGGGAGTGGGTGCAACGGATCCTTGGCTATCGCCTGCAGCGCGAGTTCCGTCGCCGCTTCGAAGTTTCCGTGCCGCCGATACTCACCCTGTAGCATGTGACTTATATGATCTCGAAGCTGCTCATCGGGCTGCTCCTCGAGCATCGCCAGCAGGAATGGAGTGAGGTCGGCTTCCCGATCCTGTTTGCGAAGTGCACTGTAGCGCTCGTCAAAAGCCAGAATGGCGAGCCGCGTCTCCTCGGAATAGTTCTCCATAATGACCCCCGTGCCATGATCAGCTAATGACCTAGATCACGGTGCCGACATTGGTCGAAGACAACAAGACGCGCTAGCGAGGCCTTACGGAAGCGGGGAGGCCGCGAGTTTATGGCCGTCTCTGCGGTCTTCCGGACCGCGAATACGGCGTAGTTCATCTCACGCATCCCGCTCACGCTCGGTTTCCTTGGCCAGCGCAAAACTCTCAGCGCTCGACCGGATGCCGGGGCGGGGTGGCTTCATCTGGCCCACGATCCTGGCCAGTTCCGAGAAACCGAGTCGTTCGTCGCGCTCGGCCGCGCGGTTGGCTTCCATCAGCAGCCGGATCGGAAACAGCACGGCCTCGAACTCGGCCAGCGAGAACTCGCGGCGCTGTTCGGCATCGTCGCCCGCCGTCTGCTCGGCCCGGCGCAGCAGAGCGTCGGTTTCCGCATTGTCCAGCATTCCCTTGGCCTGCAGCGTCGCCAGCAGCTCGGCCAGCACAGCATAAACTCCCTGCAGTTGCAGATTGGCGGTATTCATCGCGGCGTCCCTCCTTGTTGCCATAACAACGGCTGAACGGGCGGCCGGTTCATCTGCGTGAATTACGTAGCACCCTGTCGGAAATACCAGCGCCAAAGCCCCGATTTTTTCTCGTGCAGCGCCGAATTGCATCTATTCGGAAGGCAGCCGTTAAGGCCCGTGACGCTATTCTGGCCAGATGGCACAGCTGCAAGACGAGGGGAGCGCTGAGACCATCAGCGCCGAAATCTTCCGCTTCGACCAGTCCGATGCGCTGCTGCGCAAGGTCATGGAAAGCGCCTCCGTGGGCATGACCCTGGTGGGTGCCGGCGGCCGCATGATCTACGCCAACCGCGCCTACGAGGCCATGCTCGGCTACGAGTTCGGCGAATGCCTCGGCCGCATGGCCGGCGAGATGATCTTCGGCGACGACCGCCAGCAGGTGATGCTGCGCTTCAGCCAACTGATGCGCGGCGAAGTCGACGAATTCCATCTCGAATGCCGGATGAATCAGGCCGACGGCCACCCGCTCTGGACCAATGCCTCGGCCTCGGTCCTGCGCTCCGACATCACCGGCAAGCCGCTTTACGCCATCGTGCAGGTCCTCAACATCGAGGCGCAGAAGCGCGCCGAGGCCGCGCTGGCCTATGGCGAGGCGCGCTGGAATTCGGCGCTCGACGCCGCCGGGCAGGGGGTCTGGGACCACGATGCCCGCACCGACACCGTCTACTATTCGCGCACCTGGAAGACCATGCGCGGCTATGATCCCGATGCCGTCATCGATTCCGACCGCGAGAAATGGCTCGCCCGCCTGCATCCCGACGACGTCGAAAAAATCCGCAACAACGTCCATCGCCAGTCCCGCGGCGAGATGGATACGCTCGAGTACCGCGAGCGCCGCCAGGATGGAGAGTATATCTGGGTGCTGTCGCGCGGCCGTCCCATCGAGTGGGATGTCGACGGCAAGGCGCTCCGCACCGTCGGCACCGACACCGACATCACCCGCCTCAAGAACGCCGAGGCCGAACTCGCTGCCGAGCGTGAACGCCTGCGGGTCACCCTGCAATCGATCGGCGACGGCGTCATTTCCATCGATGCCCGAAGCCGCGTCACCTTCATGAACCCGACCGCCGAGGCGATGACCGGCTGGACCCTCGCCGAGGCCGACGGCCGCCGGCTCGAACAGGTGTTTTCCATCGTCGAGGAAGGCTCGGGCCGCATCGCCACCAGCCCCGTGGCTCGCTGCCTCACCGACGGCACCGTCACCTACCTCGACGAGGACGTGGTGTTGATCGGCCGCCATGCCGAACGCCGCGATGTGCAGAGTTCCGCCTCGCCGCTCCGCACCGCCGATGGCACCATCATGGGCGCCGTGCTGGTGTTCCAGGACGTCACCGCCAGTCGCGCGCTGCAAAAGCAGCTGGCGCACTCGGCCACCCACGATCCGCTGACCGGCCTGCCCAACCGCCTCGCCTTCGAACGCGCGCTGATTTCCGTGGCCGACCAGGCGCGGCGCGAACTGCGCACCCACGCGCTGTGTTTCATCGATCTCGACCGCTTCAAGCCGGTCAACGACACCGCCGGCCACGCCGCCGGCGACGCGCTGCTCTGCCAGGTCGCCGAGATCATCAAGTCCATCTGCCGCCGGCAGGATTTCTCCGCCCGCATCGGCGGCGACGAATTCGCCATCCTGCTCGCCGATTGCACCGCTCCGGCCGCCCGCCGCGTGGCGCAGAAGCTCGCCGACGCCGTCGCCGCGCTGGAATTCCGCTGGGACGAGAAGACCTACCGCATCGGCGCCAGCATCGGCATCACCGGCATCTCCATGCGCTCCACCACCCCGGCCGACCTGATGAGCGAAGCCGACTCCGCCTGCTACGCCGCCAAAGCCGCCGGCCGCGGCCGCGTCGCCATCTACGGCAGCTAGGCGAAGGCCGACGCCAGGATCACGCCGGCAAAGCCGCCTAGCGCCACGGCGGCGACCTTCTGGATCAGCCCCTGATGCTTCCCGCGTGACGCCGCCCCGACCGCGCCGCCGAGCAGGATCCAGCCGCCCCCGCAGATCACGACGCACACGGCGAACGCTGCGAAGTAGAGCCACAGGTCCGCATGGGTCAGCGGGATCACGGTCAGCGCGAAGATGATCGCCTTGGGGTTGAGCAGCGTGGTGATGAACACCATGCGGAAGCTCACCTGCCGTGCCCCGGTCAGCGCACTCGGCCGCGCCCAGAGTTTCACGGCTACCCAGCAGATATAGACCGCCACCATCACCTTGAGCACCGTCCCGACGACAGGCCAGGTCGCGATGATCGGCGACAGCACCACCCGGATCACCAGGATGGCGATCAGGTAGCCCGACAGCTCCGCGCCCAGCAGGTGCAACGACGGTCGGATTCCTGCCGTGGCGCCGGCTGTCGCCAGCAGCGTGTTGGTGGGGCCGGGCGTGCCGAGAATCGTCAGCACCGCGAGGAGAAAGAGCAGGGGGTCGGTCATCGGCCGGCAATCAATCGCAAGCGCTTTCGCGCCGCAAGGGGCAGAGGCCTCATGGTGAGCCTGTCGAACCACGATAGTGCGACGGCGCCTTCCCGGTCAGCTTCTCGAACGCATGGTTGAACGCCGCCTGATCGAAATAGCCCAGCCGATGCGCCAGCTCTGTCAGCCCCGCTTCGGCCCCGGCATTGAGCGTCTCGACCGCCTCCAGCATCCGGTAGCGGTCGATCACCCATTTCGGCGACAGGCCCACATACTCCTCGAACAGCCGCTGCAGTGTCCGCACCGTCATCCCGAACCGCTCGGCGATCCCCGCCGCGCTGGTCACCTCCGGCGTCGCCTCGATCGCCGCGACGATCCTGCGTGCCTGCACCGCCTTCGCATCCGGCGCCACCGCCTTGCGCCGGATGAGGTCCTCCATCCGCTCCGCCATCTGCAGTGGATCGTTGAGCCCCGAAAACTCCGCCGCAAGCGCTGCCGACGTCCGGTCGAACGTCGTCTCCACCGGCAGGCAGGCATCGGTCAGCGCGCTCACCGCCCGCCCGAAATAGGGCCGGAACATCCCCGGCCGGAACTTCGTGCCGAACACCCGTCCGGTGCCCTTGAGCGTATGCATGAACACCCCGCTCGCCGCCCCGAACAGCCCCGTCTCGCCCTTGGGGTCGATGACGATGTGCTGGCTCGGGTGGCTGAGATTCTGCTGCGTGTAGGGCGGCCGGTCGCCGAAATCGTGGAGGATCATCCAGTGATGCTCCACCTGCTCGCGCAGATCCTCCGACGGCTCGAACCGCGTCAGCTCGAAATGCTCGAAGCTGGTGGTCTGGTGCAGCAGGCCGCGGGCCGGTTTTATCGCCGGATCGATCGGGGTCGGGTCGGTCTGTCGCAAAGTTACAATTCCTCGCCGCCGCCACCGCCTAGGGTCGCATCACACCCAGCGAAAGGACACATCATGCCGACCGCCAAAGGCACCCTCCAGCACAACAAATGGGACGAAAAGCCCTATCACGAAGCCCCGCCGCAGAAATCGACCACCGCCATCGTCGATGTCGTCTTCGATGGCGACCTCGCCGCGACCGGCCTGAGCCGCGCCCTGATGCAATACCCGGACGCCGAAACCTGCCACTATTCCGGCTACGTCCTCGTCACCGGCACGCTCGGCGGCAAGTCCGGCACTTTCATCATCTATGAACTCGGCACGTGGTCAGGCGGCGTCGCCCGCTCCACCTGGCAGATCGTCGACAAATCCGGCACCGGCGCCCTCGCTGGGCTCACCGGCACCGGCAGTTACTCCGCCACGCACGACAAGACCGTGCATTACGAGCTCAACTACAGCTTGTAGACGCGCTCGGCATTGCGGAAGAGCAGCTTTTCTTGCTCCTCCGTGCTGCAATCCTTGATGATCTCGCGCGTTGCCTCGACCCAGCGCGTGAGGTCGGCGAACAGCGTCACCACCGGATGGTCGCTGCCCCACACCACGCGGTCCCAGCCGAACTGGTCGATGACATATTCGACATAGGGGCGCAGCTGGTCGACAGTCCAGTTGCCCTTCACGTTGGCGAGGATGCCCGACACCTTGCAGACCACGTTGGGGTTGGCGGCGATCGCCTCCATCGGCCGTGCCCAGGTCTCCCATTCGCCCTCGCCGATCTTGGGGTTACCGCAATGGTCGAGGATGAACTGCACTTCCGGAGCCGCCCGCACGAGCTTCTGCGCCACTTCCAGCTCATGGCTCTTGGCGCAGATGTCGAAGTTCAGCCCATAAGCCGGCAGCCGCTTGATATTCTCGACGAACAGCGGCGCCTGCGACATCTCCAGCGGCTGGCCCTGGATTAGCCGGCGGATGCCCACCACCTTGCCGATCTTCATCAGCTTGTCGAGATAGGCCGGAAAGTCCTTGTTCTCCGGCCGCCCGTTGGCGATCGCCGCCACCACCTGCGGATGCACGTTCAGCGCGAACTCGCTCTCGGTGATCATCTCGTTTTCGAGCACGTCCACTTCCATGTGGATCGCCGCCTCGATGCCCAGGTCGTTCGCCTCCACCTCGGCCCAATAGGCTTCCACCGTCCATGGCCGGTTGAGCTCCACGGAGCCCTTGATCCATTCATAGGTGAAGGTCTCGGGGTAGATGAGGTGCAGGTGGGTGTCGACGATGCGCATGGACGCTCCTTCCGATAGGCTTTTGGGCGTAACATGTCAGGTTTGCCTTGTCCAAGCCCGCTCCGGGCGTTACGACAGCCCCGCTTTTCGGAGGACTTCCCATGGCCGACTTGACCGGCAAAATCACGCTCATCACTGCTGCCGCGCAGGGCATCGGCCGCGCTTCGGTCGAGGCTTTCGCCCGCGCCGGCGCCAAGGTCATCGCGACCGACATCAATGCCGACAAGCTCAAGGAGCTGAACGGCATCCCCAACGTCACCACGCGCGTGCTGAACGTTCTCTCGACCGAAGAGGTCAACAAGGCCGTGGCCGAGATCGGCCGCATCGACATCCTCTTCAACTGCGCCGGCGTCGTTCACTCGGGCACCGTGCTCGACATGCCCGACAAGGACCTCGAATTCGCCTTCGACCTCAACGTCTGGGCCCAGATCCGCGCCATCAAGGCCATCCTGCCGCAGATGCTCGAGCGTCGTGACGGCTGCATCATCAACATGTCGACCGTCGCCAGCTCGTGGACGGCCGTGCCCAACCGCGCCGCCTACTCGATCTCCAAGGCCGCCGTCATCGGCCTCACCAAGTCGATGGCCGCCGACTACACCGACAAGGGCATCCGCGTGAACGCCATCGCCCCGGGCACGGTGGAATCGCCGTCGCTGCACGAGCGCTGGACCGCCACCGGCGATTTCGAAGCCGCCAAGAAGGCCTTCATCGCCCGCCAGCCCATCGGCCGCATCGGCCAGCCCGAAGAGATCGCCGATCTCGCCGTCTACCTCGCCGGCGCCACCTACACCACCGGCCAGGTCCACGCCATCGACGGCGGCTGGACGGCGTAGTCTCTCGCTCAACCGGGAGCAGCCCAAGAGCCCTCATGGTGAGCGTGTCGAACCACGAGGGCGGACGCACCAACGCTGCCACGACCTCGTCCTTCGACAGGCTCAGGATGAGGTCTACTGCTCGCCGCGCGTGAGGCAAAACAATGGCCGTAGCCTTCACTAAGGAAGATTCAGCCGAAACCGCGTCGGAGACCCAGCTCCCCGATCGCCCCATGTCGCCCGAGCAGAACCTCGTCACCGCGACCGGCCTCGCCGCGCTGCAATCGGCCCTCGACGCCGCCCGTGCCGCCTATGACGCCGCGCAGACCATCGACGATATCAACGAGCGCCGCCGCGCCTCCGCCGTACCGTTTCGCGATCTGCGCTATTTCGCCGAACGCGTCCGCACCGCCCAACTTATGCCCGCACCCGCTGGCACCGAAGCCGTCGCCTTCGGCTCCACCGTCACCTTCGCCCGCGACGACGGTGCGGAGCGCACCTACCGCATCGTCGGCGAGGACGAGGCCGATCCCAAATCCGGCACCATTTCCTGGACCGCCCCTGTCGCCCGCGCCCTCATCGGCAAATCCGTCGGCGACGAGGTCAGTGTGGGCGACCAGACGTTGGAAATCATCGCCATCCACTAATCCCTCAGTCGGGTTTCCCTCCCCTGGGGGGCCGGCGCAGCCGGTGGGTAGGGTGAAGCCCGAACCTCGTGGTTCGACAAGCTCACCAAGAGGTTCTCACGGAAGCTCCACCAGCCCTCATGGTGAGCCTGTCGAACCACGAGGGCGTGGCACGGCGCTGACCTACAACTGCCCGTCGATCGCCAGCCGCGCCACCGCCTGGGTGCGGTTGACCGCCCCCAGCTTGGTGCGGGCATTGGTGAGGTGAAACCGCACCGTCGACTCCGAGATGTCGAGCAGCATGGCGATCTGCGCGTCGGTATAGCCGTCCGCCACATAGGCGAGGCAGTCCCGCTCGCGCGTCGTCAGCGGGCGCTGGTTGGTCCGTGGATCGGTAAATTCCATCAGCCGCTCGGTCAGCAGCAGGCCGGCCATCTGGATCATGCGGCTCTCGTCGGCATCGAAGTCACGCCGGCTGAACCCCAGATGCAACGACGCGATGGACCGGTCCGGCCCATAGGAGGTGGCGCAGAGCGCATCCGCTATGCCGGCCTCCGACATCGCCTCCCAATAGGTGCCGTAGGTCGTGTCGGCGAACGGCGCGAAGTCCGAGAAGCGGTAACGCGTCCGGCCCTCCCGGATGGCGCCGAGCAGCGGGTTCTGGTCGAAGCAGACATAGTTGAAGGCGCCGCTGCCGACCCAGTTCGCCGGCGCATGGCGGGCGATGACGCCACCGGCCGCCCAGTGCGACTTCGATGTCAGCGCCGCGCGCGGCCGCCGATACAGTCGCGTCTGCAGGTAGCTCGCGCCGAGTGGAGCGAGAATCGCGAAGAAGCGCTGGCTCGCCTCGTCCGGCGTGCCGGCGCGCATCATGCTTTCGAAAACTGGCAGGATGTCCGACAGCATCGTCTCAGCACTTCATTGCCCCAGCCAAGCGTGCCACAGCCCGCTCCGCCGCGCAAATCACACACGGATCGCCACTTTTTTGGGCATCTGATCCCTGTCGTTTCCGCCAGTTGTGGGACTCTCCCTGCCATTTACCTTGGCCCCAGGGGAAGCGCGTCGAAGCGCTCGGTCAGGGACGTCAAAATTGCAGAGAATAGTGAGAGCACTTCTGGGCTCGGTGTCGGTGCTCGCCTTGAGCTTCACGTCACTCACGGGCGCACTGGCCTTCAACAACACCACGAACACCCCATTTGGCTTCGCCTACGACGGTGTCAACAACACGTTGGTCAACACCGCCGAGATTTCGAGAGGGGGCGGCGTATCCGGGGGACCTGTCGTAACCGACACCGTCGGCACAACGTCCCTGTCGCTGGACAACCAGGCCGGCGGCAAAATCATCGGCGATGCCAACGATGGTGCTGCGATCGACTTCAACAATTTCGGCTCCGTCGGCACCCCGGGCACGTTCACCAACGCTGGGACCATCACCGCGGCCGGCGGCAGCGGTGGCGCCTCACCCGCGGCGGCTCTGCTTGTCCGCAACGGTGTCGTCGGCACCTTCACCAACAGCGGCACGATGAGCTCGGCGCAATATAGCGCCGTCTCGATCGGCTACCTGGGTAGCACCGTCAACGTCGGCACGTTTATCAACGATACGGGTGGGTCTATCACCGGCAGCAACGATGACACCGTGCTGATCGGTGGCGCCGTGACCACCTTCGAGAACCGTACCGGCGCCACGATTTCGAACACTACGACCTTCAACGACTATGCGCTCTTCATCCGCGGCGCGACGACGACATTCACCAACGCGGGCAGCATCACCGGAAATGCCGGCACGGCCATCGAACTGCGCGGTGGCGTCGGGGCGGGCACCAATAGTGGCACCATCTCGACCAATTCCGCCGACCCGTCCCGGCCGGCGCTGCTCATCGGCGGCAACAACAACAGCTTCACCAACTCCGGTACCATCAGCGCCGGCACCGGCGGCACCGCCATCCAGTTCAACGGCGTCAATGGCGGCAACGTTCTCACGCTGATGACCGGTTCGACCACCACCGGCGCCGTTATCGGCAGCACTGGCGCCACGGCCGACATCCTGCGCTTCGCCGGCACCGGCAGCTCCAGCTTCGCCATCAATCAGGTGAGCAATTTCGAGCAGATCCAGAAGACCGGCGCCGGCACCTGGACCCTCACCGGCACCAATGCCGCCACCATGGCGGCGCTGGTCAATGCCGGCATCCTGTCGGTCAACGGCACCATGGCCAATACCAGCGTCAACCTCACCGGCGGCACGCTCGCCGGTACCGGCCGGGTCGGCGATGTGACGGTCGGCAACGGCGCCGCGGTCGCGCCGGGCAATTCGGTCGGCACGCTCACCGTCAACGACATCATCTTTTCCAACGGCTCGATCTACAACGTCGAGCTTTCGGGCAACACCGCCGACAGGATCACGGCGCTTGGCACAGCGACCATCAACGCGGGCGCCATCCTCAACGTCACTGGCGCCGCCACCGCCTGCGGCACGAGCACACTTACCATCCTGTCGGCTGCTGGTGGTCGCACCGGCACCTTCACGCTCAACCCGCTTCCAGGTTCGGTGACCGTCAACCAGACTGGTAACGGTGACATCTCGCTCACCGTCACCGGCGGAACCGGGCGAGTCTTCTCCGGCTTCACCAACACCGCCAACCAGGCCTCCACCGCTGCCGCCCTCGACGCCCTTGGTTGCGGCAACCAGCCCTATGCCGCTGCGCTGAACGCCCTCACTGACGCGCAGGTCCCCGCCGCCATGGATGCCCTGTCGGGCGAAGGCCACGCTTCCATCGCCGCCACCATGATCCAGAACGCCAATGTCATTTCCGGCATGGTCGGCGACCGCCTCGATCAGGTGATGGACGCCGACGATGCCGGCATCGTCGCCACCAGCAACGGTGCGGTCGGCTCGCTGCTCGATCCCGGCGTCCTCGAAGGCCTCGACGTCTGGGGCAAGACCTATGGCGTCGTCACCCAGCGCGACGGCAACGGCAACGCCGCCGCTACCCGCAGCTTCACCGGTGGTCTCCTCTTCGGCGTCGAGCGTGACCTCAGCGACGAATGGGTCGGCGGCCTCATGGTCGGCCTCGGCACCACCGGCATCACCGCCGGTCCCACGTCCGGCCAGTCGCTCGATGCCACCATCGGCGCCTATGCCGGCACCGAGATCGGCGTGGTCCGCCTGAAGGGCGGCGTCGCTTACACCCGCCACGTCATCAACACCTCACGCAGCGTCGTCTTCCCCGGCGTCAACGACACGCTCACCGCCTCCTATCAGGCCGGCACGGGTCAAGCCTTCATCGAGGCCAGCACCGATGTGCAGTTCCGGGATATGATCCTTACGCCCTTCGGCAAGCTCGAAGCCGTTGGCCACGGCACCGACGCCTTCACCGAAACCGGCGGGGCAGGGGCGCTGACCACTGCCGCCAGCCAGTCCGGCGCTCTCTTCACCACCATCGGTGTCCGCGCCGAACAGAGCTTCGTCCTCGGCAATGATATGACCGTACGGGCACGCGGCTCGCTCGGCTGGCGTCATGCCTTCGCCGGCTCCGTCAACGTCGCCAACAGCTTTGCCGGTGGCGGCCCCTTCACCATCGCGTCCGCCGGCGTCGCCAGCGATGCCATCCTGGTCACGGCCGGGGTCAGTACTAGGCTCGACGAGTTCACCACCCTCGACCTCGGCTATTCCGGTGAACTGGGCAGCGGCCTCGCCTCGCACGCCATCCGCCTGACGCTGAGCGGCCAGCTCTAGTCAGGTCTGAATCGGCCGGTCTACCGAGCGGCAGACCGGCCCTTCCGGCGTCGATCTGCTGTTATATCCAGCTATGCATCCGGGCGCGCGGCTGGCCCTTTCCGTCGCACGGCAGAAGTTCATCTGCGGCGCTGACGCATCTTTATGACTTTTCGCTGCACTTTGTGCGCATTATGGTCCGCCCGTTGTCAGGGGGACTCAGCATGAAGATCGGCGTTCTCGGTACCGGCATGGTCGGCCAGACCCTCGGCGCAAAGCTCGTCGCCATGGGCCACGAGGTCATGATGGGCGGTCGTTCCGCCGACAATGAGAAGGTGCAGACCTTCGTCGCGAAGACCGGCGGCAGGCCCGGCAGCTTCGCCGATGCCGCCGCCTTCGGCGACCTCGTCATCCACTGCACCCGCGGCGACACCGCCATCGAAGTGCTGCGCCAGGCCGGCGCCGCCAACCTCAAGGGCAAGGTGCTGGTCGACATCAGCAACCCGCTCGATTTCTCGCATGGCTTTCCGCCCTCGCTGTCGATTTCCAACACGGATTCCCTGGGCGAACTGATCCAGCGCACGCTGCCCGACACCCACGTGGTCAAGACCCTCAACACCGTCACTGCCGCCGTCATGGTCGATCCGGCCATGATCCACGGCAATCACACGGTCTTCGTGTCCGGCAACGACAAGCCCGCCAAGGGCAAGGTCATGGACCTGCTGCGCGCCATCGGCTGGCACGCGATCATCGACCTGGGCGACATTACCTCCGCCCGCGCCACCGAACAGATGCTCCCGCTCTGGACCCGCCTCTCCAGCGTCCTCGGCACCGGCGAATTCAACTTCGCCATCATGCGGAAGTAGCCCCTTATCCCCGCCACCCGCCGTGGGTGTATACTGACAGTCACGGCGGAAATCGCTGCGTCCGGTCCAAACACAGTCAGTGCATAAGTGAGCAATTTTGCTCATCTGAGTCTTGATTGTGTAACGACTCTTTGGCATGAATCGCGCGCCAATTTGGGGGCACTTTATTCATGCTGCGTCACCGTTTTCCGCGCCATGCATTGGGCGCCGTTCTGATTATTTCGACTGCCCTGACGTCGCTCCCGGTTCAGGCCAACGATCTCATCATCCCGGCTGAACCCGCCCTCACGACCGGTCAGCAGTTCCGGGATGATTACGACATCTTCAGCAACGCGGCCGATCTCGATACAGCGTATGAGGGCTTTACGCTCAACGGCAAGATCGGCACGGCGCTCAATAGCGGCCGGGTGACGGTCGGCGCGAACTACGCTTTCGATTTCGAGGCGGCGGTCGGCGGCTTCAGCAATGTCGGCGCAATCCTGGCGGGCCACGGCGGCGTGCGGTTCCAGTCCGCCGTCGGCTGGGCGAAGAACACCGGCACGATTCAAGGCGGCACCGGGGAGGGCATGTCGTTTGCCTCGGTGACCACCTTCGACAACTATGGCACCATCTCGTCCATCAGCAGCGACGGTGTGGCCGTCAGCGGCACCGCCGGGACCTTCACCAACCATGCTGGCGGCAGCATCACTTCCGACTCGGGCAAGGCCATCGATTTCGACGGCGCGGTCACCACCTTCGTCAACAATGGCACCGTCGAGTCGGGCTACAAGGCCATCGACCTCGACAGTCCCACCGGCAGCTTCACCAATACCGGCACGATCAAATCGGGCACTGGCTGGGCCATCGACGCTCAGTCGAACAGCATCGGCACGTTCACCAACTCCGGTACGATTTCCAGCAGCGGGGACGGTGCGCTGCTGGCGGGCGCGATCGGGTCCTTCACCAACTCGGGCACGATCAGCGGCTTCACGACCGGTGTCGAAATCGCCAGGGCCGGGACCTTCTTCAATACGGGCCGCATCGAAACGACCATCGGGCCCGCGCTCATGGTCGACGAAAGCGTGACGCTGGACAATCGCGGCACCATCACCGGCACCTATGGTATTCTGCTCTCCGGCAACGGTGGGTCCGGATCGACCATCGTCAATTCCGGCACGATCGAAGGCACTGGCGGTACTGCCATCTGCAGTTGCGGTACCGTCAACGACATCCTGCGACTGCGCACCGGCTCGCGCATTCTCGGTACCGTCGATCTCGGCGCGGGCACTGACGAAATCGACGTCTCGCAGTATGGTGGCAACACCATTCTCACCGTGAAGGGCATCGAGACCGTCACGCGCGGCCCCCGTCTCGTCAACGCGCAACTCGACGGCAGTGGCGACGGCACGCTCAGCATCGTCGATGCGACCGCCATAACCCAGAGCGGCTCTGCCGTGATGGGCGAAGTTGCCGGCGCCATTGGCGGTGAAATTGCTGGGGCGCTCGGCGGTGCAGCCGGCGGCACTGCTCCGGCAGCGCCCATGGGTTACGCGCCGGCCCGCCCGCAGGGTGCGGCCGAGGCGGCGACTGATGAACTCGCCGGCGGCACAAAGCCCACTGGCCCGCAGGTCTGGGGCAAGGTCTTCGGCGGCGTCGTCGGCAAGACCAACGAATACGGCGCCGTGCTGGGCGGCATCGTCGCCGGGTCGCATGTCGCGGTAGACTCGACCACGCGTCTGGGTGGCGTCGTCAGCGTCTCAGGGTCGCGCTTCGTCACCGCCGGCAACAGCCAGGTCGTCACCAGCACTATCGGCTCGCTCGGCCTCTATGGCAGCACCGATCTGGGTAGCCTTACCATCAGCTATTCAATGCTCGGCGGTGTCGCGGCAAATCACTCCGATCGTACCATCACCGCGCTCGTCAACGAGACGGCCCGCGCCGATTTTTCCAGCTGGTACTGGAGCCCGGAGATCGCCGTCTCCATCCCGGTGCCGCTGCTCGATGGTGTCGAGACCGATGCCGGCTTCAAGCTGCGCTACATCGGCGGCGGAGTAGGGGGCTATACCGAGACCGGCTCGTCGCAGAACCTCACGGTCGGCGCCTCGTCGCTCAACCTGCTCGACGCCCGCGTCGAACTCACCGCTAGGACCACCGTTGCGAGCAACGATTTCGGTGACGTGATCCTGTCGGGCACCGGCGGACTGCTGGCGCTGCACAATTTCGGTGCGTCCGTCTCCGTCGCCGGCTTCCCGCTGGCCACGACGGCCGCCGGCACGGCGCTCGGTCTCTATGGCGACGTTACCCTCGAGGCTCCGATCGGCCCGTCCGCCAGGGCCTCCGCCTCTGCCGGCATGGAACTGCGGACCGACTCGGTATCATCGGCCTCGGCCAATCTCGGCCTCTCCGCCTCGTTCTAAAAGCTTGGGGCGCCCGACGGCGCCCCTTCGACTTCCAGAACGATCTTGGTGCGGTAGGTCACCCGCACCAGGTCGTGAAATCAGCCGCGGCCGATATACGGCATGGTCGTGGCCATCACCGTCATGAACTGCACGTTCGCCTCGAGTGGCAGCTGCGCCATGTAGGTGATGGCGTCGACCACATGCTTCACGTCGAAGGTTGGCTCCGGCAGCATCGTACCGTTGGCCTGCAGCGATCCGCTGGTCATGTTCGAGGTCATGTCGGTCGCGGTATTGCCGATATCGATCTGGCCACAGGCGATGTTGAACGCGCGCCCGTCGAGCGAGATCGCCTTGGTGAGGCCGGTGATGGCGTGCTTGGTCGCCGTATAGGCAGCGGCACCGGGACGCGGCACGTAGGCCGAGATCGACCCATTGTTGATGATGCGGCCACCCTGAGGGGTCTGGTCGCGCATCACCCGGAATGCCTCGCGCGCCACATAGAAGGCGCCGTTTAGATTGACATCGACCATGTTCTGCCAGGTGGCCACGTCGACATCGCCGAACGTCGCCTGCGGCGCGAAGCGGCCGGCATTGTTGAATACCACATCCACACGCCCCAGCTTGGAGACGAGGTCGGCGAAGAAGCGATGCACCGAGGCATGGTCGCTGACGTCGCACACCGCGTGGTAGGCTGCGCCTGCCGCCTTGGCGGTCTCGTCGAGTTCGGCCTGGCGGCGGCCGAGAATGGCGACCCGGAAGCCCGCTTTGGCGAGGGCGATGGCGCTGGCCCGCCCGATCCCCGAACTTGCACCCGTGATGACGGCGACTTTTGCTTCCGACATGAATCCCTCGCTTGCAGATGGCGGCGCACATGGCCACGGCGGAGCCGATATTGCAATTGCGGTGAAACCTCGGCGCCACTAGACATTTGTCGAGTTTCAGACGCTGCGGGGCCACAGTCCGTCCAATGAGCAAGATCGACGAACTGATGCGCCAGGGGCTGCAGCTTCATCAGGCAGGCCGGCTGCCCGAAGCGCAGGCACTCTATAGTAAGGTGCTCGACAAGCAGCCCAGCCACGCCGCCGCCAATCATCTGATGGGTGTCGCCCTGCTGCAGCGCGGCGAAGCGACCGCGGCGATATCCCGCCTGCGGCGCGCCGTCCACGTCCGCGGCAACGATCCGGAATATCTCGGCAATCTCGGCACCGCGCTGAATGCAGCCGGCCAGGCAGCGGAGGCCGTCGATGTCTTCGACAGGGCCCTGAAGCTGCAGCCGGCCAGTGCGGGCATTCTCAACAATCGCGGCATGGCCCTGAGGGCCGTCGGCCGGCACGACGAGGGTATTGCCAGCCATCGGGCCGCCGCGATCGCGCGTCCAGACGAAGCCAGCTTTCATCGCAATCTCGGCAAGGCCCTCTCCGAAATGGGTGACTGGCACGGCGCGGAGACCGCCTATCGCCGCGCTCTGGACGTCGCCCCGAACTTCCCCAACGCCTTGACCGGCCTCAGCAACGCCCTGCTGGCGCTGCAGCGGCCGGCCGACGCGGTCGCCGCTGCCGCCGCCTACGCCACCCGCTTCCCACAGGAGCCCGAATACAACCGCGCGCTCGGCATGGCACACTGGTTGTCGGGTAATCCGGCCGCGGCCGCCGCCGCCTACCGTGCCGCCATCGCCGCGGACCCCGGCGACGTCGAATCTCACCGCATGCTCGGCTCGGTGGTCATCCGCTCCTCCGCAGACGCGGAAGTGCGCGCCATCGAATCTCTGCTCTCCAACGGCCCGCTCAGCGACGATCGACGCGCCCAGCTCGAATTTGCCCTCGGCACCGCGTTCGACGACATCGGCGACGAGGGCAGGGCGTCCGAACATTTCGCCCGCGGCAATGCGCTGGTCCGCAAGCTCCGACCCTTCGACATAAAGGCGGCGCTCCAGCAGATGGCGAATCTGCAGCGCAGCTTCGCCGACATCGAGTTGCCGCCGCTCGAAGCGCCGACTGGCCCGGTGTTCATTGTGGGGCTGCCGCGGTCGGGAAAGACGACGCTGGAAGGGATGCTCGCCCGGCAGGCCGTATTCTTCCCCGCCGGTGAGCTCGCGGTCGTTGGAAATCTGTCAGGAAGCGTTCATCAAAGTGGCGCCGAGGCGGCAAAAGCCTTCGGGCAGCGCTATCTCGCTATCGCCGAGACCTTGGCGCCGGGCCACAGAATCCTCGACACAATGCCCAATAACTTCATGTTTCTGGGCCTTCTCCGCCTGGCGTTGCCCGGCGCCCGCGTCCTTCACGCCACCCGCGAACCCGCCGCCCATGCCCGCGCCCTGCCGCGCAAACTCTACCTCCAGAGCGGCAACGACTACGTCAACGATCCCGCCGACCTGCTCGCCTACATGGCCGCCTTCAGGGAGCTTATGTCCTTCTGGAACCAGCGTTTTCCTGGCTTCATCATGAACGTCGACACGGCTGCGCCAGAGGCCGGCCTCCCCGCGGTCCTCGATTTCCTCGGCGTCGTCCCAAATCCCTCGAAGTCCGTGCCGTTCATCTCCGAACCCCGGATCAGCGGCTGATATTAACGCCCGCTACACCTCTCTTAACGGGAGGTTTCCAAACCTGTGCTGAATCTGCAACATCCGAATTGCAACCACATTGCTGCCACGTCTTTTGGGCGTTCCTTCAGTTGCGTCCCCGCCCGGCATGCGTATGGTTGGTCTTGCGAATCCATGCATGGGATCGTTTGTCGGTCGCAACGCGACGACAACACACACAGCTAAGTGTGGTCGCGTTTCGGCAAACCGCCAGGCAACTGGCACAAAATGACTGACTTTGGAGGTCAACAATGAAGATTCGGAGCCTCGTTCTTGGTTCTGTGGCTGCCGCCGGTCTCTCGACCGCTGGTTATGCAGCCGACCTGGGCGTTCTGACGTCGCTCGACGTTTGCGACTCCCTCGGCCTTTCGGGCCTGACGATCTCGTCCGACACCAACTGCCTGCAGATCTCTGGCGGCGTCGAGTACGAATTCACCTGGGGTGACTACGAAGGCCCGAGCGCCGTCGGTGCTCTCGTTGCTCCGAACGTGGGTCCGGGCATCGTTGGCCCGACCAACACCACGATCGTTGCTGGTTCGGGCGGCTACGACGCCTTCACCATCGCGACCCCCGGCGCCCACGGTGGCGATCCGGCCCAGAACATGGACTGGTCGTCGAAGGTTAAGGCTTGGGTGCAGTTCGTTGGTACCGCCGCTTCGGACTTCGGTCCGGCCAGCGCCGTTATCAAGCTGCAGCAGAAGCAGTACTCGATCATCAAGAACGAAGGCGGCCCGATCGGTGGCTTCCCGGCCGGTACCTTCGGTGCTGACGGTTCGAACACCCTCGTCGGCGTTGGTTCGTCCACTGGTTCGGTCGTTATCGACCGCGCCTACGTCTCGGTTGGTGACACTACCGTTCTTACCGCTGGTAAGATCGGCACCATCATGAACTTCGGCGACGACGTTCCGCTGAACTACCTCGGCCTGTTCCACTCGTCGAAGGTTGACACCGGCGTCAAGTGGACCAAGGACCTGATCCCCGATGGCGGTCACGGCATCCAGGTGACCTCGGATCTCGGCAATGGCGTCAAGGTTGGCGCTGCTCTCGAGAACCTCGACGGTGGCAAGGCTGCTACTGGCGCTCCGGCTTCGACCCTCGGCGCTCGTACGGCGACCAACGTTCAGCGCGCTGGTACCGCTGTTGGCGTGATCTCGTATGCCGGTGACGGCATCGCTGCTCACCTGACCGTTGCCGCTGGCGGCGTCCTCGACGGTGTTGTCGAGAACTGGGGCTACCACGCCGGTTTCTCGGGCACCTTCGACGTGATCAAGGTTGTGGCCGCTCTCTCGGGCGACAACACCGGCTACTGGAACGGTCTCG
>VFQQ010001765.1_pt1 | contig 28145 bp, 45 predicted proteins | sample 3512341 | NCBI WGS metagenome assembly VFQQ01 (sample SAMN10412373, study PRJNA504923) | tailings metagenome | isolation source: Relicate 2 Philex TSF1 revegetated site | place: Philippines: Tuba, Benguet | collected 2017-08-29
GCCAGCTTGCTGCTGGTGCCGCCAGCCGTGGAAGCCGTGCCGGCCGAGGCCAGGCTCAGCTTGTCATCGCTGTAGGACAACTCGCTGCGGGGAGGGGGAGGAGGGAGCAGGTGCGGCTGGCACTTGTGGCGCTACGCATGCTGACAGACAACGTACAGAGGCAGCGGGTAAACTGCACACCAGAAGTAGCAGCACTACTGAGCACAAGCCACACAGTGCTGGCGCCCAAAGTAATGTAAGCCAGTTTGTTGCACTCACCTGCCCTCAAACTGCGAGTCCCCCAGCAGGCCCGCGCCCTCGGGCACAATCTCAGGGTCTCGGCCGCCGCCCTGCACAGGGTTGTTTAACATGCAAGTATGGTGGGCTGGTATGAGGGCACAGCACGCTGCAAGTTGGCATCGTTTTGGGCCAGCTGGGGGCTTGCTTGCCGAGGCAGCGGGGTTGCAGCAGTGGGAAGGTGAGCAGGCACGTTGTGCTTGCACCATGTATGTCGCACCACGCTGAGCAAACACCACTGTGCACCCAGCACCTCACCTGCTGCTGCTGGTCTCGCTGCTGCCCTGTGGCGACGTGGCGCAGGATGTCCACGAGCTGTGGAGGGAGGCGAGGCGGGGAGTGGGTACATGAGCGTCGGGGGCCAGGTGGGGGGCAAGAGCGGGCACCCGAAGCCGTGACAATGCAAGCTAGCAAGCAAATGTGCAGGCCATGCCTGCGTTGCCAGCCTCATTACAGTGAACAACACCCCAACATTGCAGATGCCCAAAGCCGCACCGTGGTGGTCAGCCGCCGCACGTGGGCCACCGGAACGACGCCGTCCTCGCCGCCGGCAGGCGCGGCCGCGAGGAGCGCGGCCCGCCCCGCCTCCAAGTCCACCACTGAGTCGTCTCGCAGGCCGCCCAGGGTTTGCCGCCGCGAGCCGCCTGCATGGAAGGGGGCGGGGTGCAGGGTGTTGGCAGAGGGTGCACTTTGCGCAAAGGAGGACAGGGGCACAATCATCCCCGGCAAGCGCACGCGCGGCCATCAGGCCGCCCACAACCCTCCCATGCCGGGCACAGCTCCCAGCCCCCCCCTGCCGCGCACCTCTGCTGCTGCTTCTGCTGCCGCCGGGAGGAGCCGGCTGCACGCTGCTGCCCATGGTCTCCAGCACCTCCACCAAGCTCTTGGTGAGCTTGCGCAGGTGGCGGTCGCCGCCGCCGCTATGGCCGCTGCTGCTGCCGCCGCCGGAGCTGCTCGGCGCGCCGATGCTGCTGGTGCTGATGGGGCTGGGCAGCGGTTGCAGTGGCTCCAGAGTGCCCTCCTTGCCAGCCAGCATTGCAGCTGGCGGGTCCAGCGTCAGGGCATGGGAGGCCAGCGGGTTGGTGAAGACCTTGTCCGCCGCCTCTGCTGCCCGGTCCGCTGCCGCGGCGTCAGCAGGTGGCGCGGCTGCCACCATGGCGGGTGTGCCCCGCCCGCTGAGGCTTAGCCACCCAATACTGGCGGGGTTGCCTGCACTGCGGGCAGCAGCGGCAAGGGGTTGCATTAGTGCGTGTCCAGCAATGCAGCAGGCGAGGGGCTGACGCTCGGCGCCGGCGGCGGCGGTGGAGCCACCCACAACCTGTCTGCTGCTCACCTGGGCGGTTGCTCCGCTCAAAGCAGCCGACAGCGCCCTAGCAGCCGAATGGGCCACTGCTGCACGCCTGGCTGCTGCTGCACGCCTCTTGCGAGGCAGGGTCCAAGGCAGCCGAGCTTCCGCCTGCCGGCCGGCGCACGCCCCCAGGGATGGCTCTGCGACGAATTTGGCGAACTGGGCCGTGGAGCAGGTGCGCTCGCGGATTGGGTGGGCCGCGAGCTTCCCCCTCCGGTGCCTCGCGCCTGGAGCCGACCCGAGCGCGCAATCTTGCAGTGCAACTGAGCCACAGGCGGCCAGAGGAGCGATCGGACCGGTTCGATGATCCTGTGCTGGCGCAGGTGGGGCAGCGTGCCACCCTAGGCACGACCAAACAATGCCTCGCCAGCGGCGGCAGCTGGCGCCTGCTGACCTCCCTCATTCCCCCTGCAGCCTTGGGCCCCTCCCCCTCAGCCCCGCCCCACTTTTGGTTGAATGTTGCAGTTTCAGATTGGTACTGGGCCCTTCAGGCCTCACTTTGATTGAGCGAGCTGTATCGCCGCCTTTGCGCCGCATGGCGCATCTCTACACTACAACTTCCCGCCGAGGGGAGCTGGCCAGCTGCGCCCCCTGCCGCGCCAGGATTGCCGCACCGTACGCTGCCTCGGCCCGCTCTGAGCGCATCACCGGCACACCCAGCTCCCGCTGCCGGATGGACGTCCACACCGGGTTCTTGGCGCCGCCACCTGCAGCCCAGGGGGCGCATCCGAGGGTGGGCGCATGGGCAAATGGCTGGGCTGCGCACAGCAGAACAGGCCGCGGGCTTGTGGCACAGCACCCGGCCCTTCAAACCCAACAAGCCTGGCTTGCCCTGCTCACGAGTTTGCACTTGCAAAATCTCACACCCCCCCATACCTGCGGTGTAGACCTTGCTGACGGGCGTGGCACCCTTCTCCGCCAGCAGCCGGTACGCCTGCGCCTCGATGCGCGCGATGCTCTCAAAAATGCCCTGCAGGAACTGGGCGTCGTCGGCCGGCCGCGGCTCCAGCCGAGGCTGCAGCTGCGGGTCGTTCACTGCAGGGCAGGGGGTGCAGGCAGCTCCTCCATGCGTCAGCACAGAAGAACGAATGTATGGCGGCGGCAAGGTGGTACACCAAACCATCAGGCCTGCCCAGCCCGCCGCATGCACTGCCTGCGTTGCCCTTTGACTACCCACCCTCACACTCACCCGGGAAGCGCTCGCCAGGAGCGGTGAGCGGGTAATAGTCCAGCCCGGTGGGCCGCCCAGCGTCCATCCGCTGTGTGAGCTCCGCCAGCTGTTCATCGCTGAAGTGCTGGCGCAGCACGGCGCCGCCTGTGTTGGATGCGCCGCCCACCAGCCAGCCCAGGCTGCCCAGGCGGTGGCTGTACAGGCCGTAGCGTGCATCGTCTTCTACCCGGGTCTCGCTGAGCAGCTTGATGGCCAGAGTGGAGCCCAGGCTGGTCACCGCCTGCCGTTAAGGCGGGTGGAGGGAGGGTGCATTGATTTAGGCACAGGGCAGCAGGCGGTTGGCTGTATGCCAAGATGGGCAGGCCTGGTGCACCCAGGCAAGCAGAAGCACTCAGCAAGGGGCCAGGGCATGATAGCCTGCAAGCGTAACGAGCGCAAGCCGGGGCGCTGCCAGGTGAACCGCAATCGGTGCAGAGGTGTTGGGCAGCGGAGGCAGCGCAACGGGCTTCAGCCAAGCAACAACAGTGGTCCTCACCTCGCCTGGTTGCGTCACACCCGCCGCCAAGAATGCCGCAATGCTGTCTGTTGTGCCGCCGCACACCATGCAGCTAATTGGCAGGCCGCTGCGCTCTGCTGCCTCCTGGGTGATGGGGGCCACAGGGGCGCCAGGGGCCACCACCGACCGAGGAAGCAGGTGCGCAAACGGCTGCACGGGGAGGGGACAGAGAATGTTGGGGCAGGTTGTGGAGAAGCACCTCAACCCTCAAGAGCAGCGGTGGCCCTTCTCACTGTCACGCGTGGCCTCACGCCCGGCCAGCCGCCTGCAGCGCTGCTACCCCTGCTGCCACCTGCCCCACCCTGCTCCTTGCCGCACCTGGCTTGCCAGCCAGTCGGGGTAGCACTCTGCCCCGGGGTTGTACCCCAGCTTGAGCGCGTTGTTGTAGTCGCTGACTCGCCACTGGCCATGCAGCAGCCCCGCCACCCAGTCTGCATGCAGGTGGGGTTGGCACAGCAGGCAGGCTTGCAGGATGAGGCATACATGCAACCTGCTGCAGGCGAGCAAGCATCATCAGCACACCAGCAAACAGAGCTGTCAGCACGCACCACAGCAATGCAGCCCCAGCTTGCTTTCTGATCACAGGCAGCCTCTAGCCCAACCGCCTCCACCTCGCTTGCCTGCCTGGTGCACAAAAGCTGGGTCCAGCCCGCTCTCCGCTGCTGCCTGCCATGCCCCTGCAGCATCCCACTCCAGCACTTTGCAGAGCGTGGAGGTGGCCGCAGTTGCGGTGTGCCCCTCTGGCGCCAGCTGCTCGGCACGGGCCACAGCCGCCGCGCTCTGAGCCTCATTGTACATTTTGGGCGGTGCTAGGCAGCGGCCGGTGGCGGCATTGATCAGCATTGTGGTGGCCGAGGTGCCGTCGATAGCCAGGGATGCAACGCGCTGCCGCTGGGCCTGCGGAACGGCATCCAGCAGCTGCCACAGCGCACTGCGGGAGGGGGGATGTTGGAATGAGCAGCTTGACGGCGGCAGGACTGCCAGGCGGGGGAGGGGCAAGGCACACAATGGCACACAAGCATCTCACCTCGCCCAGGCGGCATCCAGGCTGCCGGCATTGCCCTCATCGTAGCCGCAGCTGGCCTCTGCCTGAATGTGGGATTCACTGCACACGTGCAGACAAGGAAATCGCAAGGTGGGCTTGAGCTGGTCAGGGCGGCGGCAGATCGGCGGCGGTGGCACTGGAAGGGAGCTTGTGCTTGATCCGAGCGCACACATTGTCTTCTCACTCATCAATCACGCAGCAGCGTGCTCCGCTTGTCCCAAAGTCCACGCCCAAATAGAGCGAGCCGGCTGCAGCACGGATGGCGGCGCCGCGGGTTGGGCGGACAGATCGGTGCGATCGTGCATCCACAAACGGCTGGGCGCGGGCCGGGAGGCGGCCGGCTGCGCAGGCCATTTCTGCCCGGCGCGTGTAGGCAGCGGCAGGACGAATCCGGGCTATAAATAAGTGATGACAGTCTCACGCACACGCCTGCCCGGCTGGGCGGGGTTGACAAGCCCATGGGCGGGCCACCGCCGCCTGCCGCCGTTCGCCGCCGCCTGCTGTGCTGTGCCAGCGTCTTTCGGCCTGACATGCTGGTGCACTCAGGATGCTGGACTTCTACAGGCAGCGAGCTCCAATGTAGCGTGGACCTGACAGGTATTATGAAGTTGGAGGTTGGGTTGTGCACCCGGCTTGACTTTGCTATGGCGCATGGAGAGCTTGTGCGGCTTTGGCCGTGTCGGTGGCAGCCCGTGATTTGCCGCGGCCTCCTGAATCATGCTCACCACAGTCGGAGAAACCAAGAAGTGTCTCCCACTTATGTATGCGTTGCGGCACGGTCATTTTGCTTGTGGGTTGAACACACCAGTAACGCTGCCGCCGTGCCTAGTCAGCGGCGCACAGCGGGCGGGCCCCAGACACAGGCATTGCGCTGTGCTGCATTTGCGGTCTTTATCACTGCCAGGCACTGAACCCGGGAGCTACCCAAGCAGGCCGTTCACTCAGGGCTCCCCACCTCTCCCGGCAAACATGCGCAGTGCGGCCGAAAGGCAGCGCGTGCTGCTTGGGCACCTGAGGGGTGTGAGTATCCATGCCGAACGACACCCCGAAGGACTCGGCACAGCCTGCCCAGAACCCTAACGCCGCCTGCGCCGCCACTCCACTCAGCCGCAAAACGGCCCTCCCTGTTTCCCTGTTGGTTGCTCCGCAGGCCTCAGATGCCAGCAAAGAGAGCCATGCTGCGATCCAAGCATGCCCAACCTCGCAGCAGGGCGCCGCCGCAGCTGGAGCGTACGAGCGGCGCAGCCCATCGGCGGACGACGTTGTCATCGTCTCCGCCTGCCGCACCGCGCTGTGCAAAGCGCGGCGGGGCGGCTTCCGGGACACCCACCCCACAGAGCTGGTCTGCGCAGTGCTGCAAGACATGCTGCGCCGTACGGCGGTGGAGCCCGAGGTGGGCGGGCGTGTGATCTGGGGAGCTGGTGTCGTTATGCGTGGCTGGTTACCACAGTGATGCAATCTGTTCGAACACGCTCACCACCCCTGCTCGTTGTCGGCTGCAGGCTGTGGGGGACGTGTGCTTCGGCAGCGTGCTGGGTTCAGCCTCCCAGCGAGCCAAGGAGGCGAGCAGGCAGCTGGTTGTTTCGGTGTAACCTTGGGTGCAGCGGCATCACTGTTGGCCAGAAACCGCATCTAGCCATCCTGCCTGCTCGACTCACCGGCATCGTTGAGGCACTGTTGATGCCGCTCTTGCCTGCAGTGCCGCATGGCCATGTTTCTGGCGGGCTTCCCTGTCTCGGTGCCGGTGCATACACTCAACCGCCAGTGCTGCTCAGGTGCGGTTCAGCAATCAGTTGTGCTGGCTGCACAGCACATAGCACCTCCGGAGCGCACTGCTCCTGCCTTTCTGCAACGAAGCACATACCCGCTTCATGAGAAGTCTGCCTACTGTGCCGCCTGCCATGGCCCCCCTGCAGGCCTGCAGGCCGTAGCGCATGTGGCAGCAGCCATCCGGACCGGCCTCATCACCGTGGGCATTGCGGGAGGGGTGGAGTCCATGAGCGCCAACCCCATGGCAAGCTGAAGTGGTGCTGCCGATGGTGCCATCGCGCCTGCATTGCCTACTGGGCATAACTGCCTGCTGGACATCGATGTGGGTGCCCGCATAACCTGCCCCTTCGCCCTGCAAACTGCCGCAGCCAGCCAAGAACTGGCAGGAGCCGCTGAACCCGCGGCTGGCTGGCAACCAGGGCGCGCTGGACTGCCTGCTGCCCATGGGTGCGCCGCTCGCAGCACTGCTGCCTGAGTTCTTAGCACCACGGCGCCTGCCATGTGCTGCTGCCACCAGTCCTTCTGCCTATCGGCATAAGCTTGCACTGGCGTCCCATCAACATCCGCCCCACTGCTCGTGCAACATTGAGCTGCAGGCATTGCGGCATCCGAGAATGTAGCAGCACAGTTTGGTGTGTCTCGCCAGGAGCAGGACGAGTTTGCTGCGCACTCGCACCGCAAGGCAGCAGCAGCCCAGGCGGCCGGCAAGTTCCAGCAAGAGATTGTGCCGGTGCTAACGCTGCTCAAGGATGCTAGCACAGGTTCGCGCTGGGCTGTGGTGTGCAAGGGTGGCAGGAAGTGCCAACGGCAAGGATGGCGCAGAGGTGCAGCATTGCTTTGCTACGGCTGTCCACCACAGCCAGTGCCGCTTCCTGCTGCAGCAAATGCACCCCTCCCCACCACCAACCCGGCCCACAGGCGAGGAGCGGCAGGTGGTGATGGACCGAGACGACGGCATCCGCCCTGGCACCACGCCCGCCTCCCTGGCCCAGCTCAAGCCAGCCTTCAAGCAGGGCGGCAGCACCACTGCAGGCAACAGCAGCCAGGTGAGTTTCAGTGATTGGGGGGTGGCCTTAACCCCACAGAGCACCCTGCTGACCACATTGCTGGTCATCCTGCACAACCTGCTGCAATGCACCTCCCCTGCTCCGCCCCCAGATGAGCGACGGTGCGGCGGCGCTGATGCTGATGACGCGCAGCGAAGCCGCCAGGCGGGGGCTGCCGGTGTTGGGCGTGTTCAGAAGGTGAGGGAAGGGCTGCTTGTCTGGCATGGAAAGTGGTGTGCCTTGATACATTGCAGATTTTCAACCTGCCCCAGTGCGCCACGCTTGCGCGGCACTTGCCCCTTTCAACCGAGCCCCGTACTTGCCCTCCCCATTCTCTCCAGTTTTGCTGCTGTGGGTGTGCCGCCCGCCATCCTGGGCATCGGCCCAACGGTAGCCATCCCGGCTGCGCTGGAGAAGGCGGGGATTGGGCCGGAGGATGTGGCGGTGTACGAGATCAACGAGGCATTTGCATCGCAGGTGAGTGGATGAGGGGTGGGCGGGTGGGGCGTGAGGGACCAGGCGTCGTTGTTGCTTAGTGAGCAAGCCAGCCTTTGCTGCCAAGCCATGCTTCTAGGTGCTTCTGTGGTGCCCCATGCTATGGTTACGTAGTCGCCGCTGGTTGCAGGCCGCCTACTGCGTGCGCTGCCTGGGGCTAGACCCCGCCAAAGTCAACCCCAACGGAGGCGCCATTGCTCTGGGCCACCCGCTGGGCTGCACCGGCGCCCGCCAGGTGTGAAGTCAAGCTAGGTGCAGGGCCTGGTCCAGCAGGTAGCAGGGCAGGCAGCGGGCAGGGGTGGGCAGGCCCGGCAACTGATGCAAAGCTGCCCTCAGACAGCCGTGCTGCTGTGCTGAGTCAATCGACCAGGTTCTGAGTCCCTGGTTTCCTCCCATTGCCTTGATGCTGGTGCGCAGGTCGTCACGCTGCTGCACGAGCTGCAGCGGCACGGCAGGACCGCCCGATTTGGCGTGGTGTCCATGTGCATCGGCTCAGGTGCGCAGCAGCTCCTGTGCCGACGGACCAGAGGGGTGCAGCGCTTTACATGCATGCGGCAGGTGCAGCGCTTTACATGCATGCGGCGGCTGTGGCACACCACTGCCGGTTATCGTGCAGCTCGTGAGACCATGTTGCTTGTTACGCCCTCTGCAGGCATGGGCGCTGCCGCTGTGTTTGAGCGTGGAAATGGAACGGATGCAATGCCACGCCGGCCTGTGTTCACGCAGCGGACAGGCCTCAGCTGCGATGCCGCGGTGAACTGAGCAAGCACGCTGGATGGATGAACACCCTTTTCCCTGTGCGTCGCAGCCAGGCAGCTTCACATTTTGCAGCGTCACTCACCACCTGCCCTGGACACACATCGCCACCACCTGTTGCGCGTCATGTACAGCCGCCTCGACGTTTGCTAGTTTACACAGTTGTTTTCGCTTGTACAGATGTCTTCTCCACTCATATGGTGCAGCGAAACGCGGATGTGATGCACAGGGTCATTGATGCAACATTGCAGAGTTTGGTTACCGGTGCATCAGCAAAAACCTGGAAGCAGGCCAAATGCCAACTCCACAGTGCCAGTCGGGCATCTGGGGCTGGAGTGTTTTTTGCACCACGTGGCCGTCCATTCCACGCTGCAGCTGCAGTCATCCCGCCTCTTGCTGCCGCTCCTGCTGCTGCTGAGCAAGGCGCTGCCGCCATTGCCGCAGGCGTTCAGCCTGCTGGCGGTGCACCTGCTGTTGCGCGGCCCAGGCAGCCAGCGCCTGGTCCCGCTGCTGCCGCTGGTTGCGCCGCTGCCACCAGCGAGGGTTGGCAGTATCAAGCGCGTACACTGCTGTGTCGTACACAACTGTGGCAGCCACCCCGCCGCAGATTGCAACTGCCAGCACAGGAAGCCCCACAGCAACGATGGCTGTGGCCGCCGCTGCTCGCCCGGTGATGCGTGCTGCGGCTGCGGCGCTGCTCCGCAGCACCAGCCCGGGCGGCAGGCTGTGCAGCTGGCCGTGGCACACCTCGCAGCGCAGGCTGTGCCGGATGCCACTGGCATGCCACTGGCACGCCGCTTGATGAGCCACTTGCGCAGGCATGCTTTGTGGACATGGCCGATCGAGCCAGTGCACAAGCAGGGGGTCACCAGCCGGCCGCCGCTCTCCCAACAAATGCGGCACACGGGGACTTCGTCCGCTGCAGCATGGAGGCAGGGTTCGATGTCAGGTGAGCCAGGGTCAATTTCATTCAGACAGCAGAGCATGGCTTGGCTGCTCGCAGGCCGGCAAAAAGCAACAAGCCGGTATGGGCGGGTTGGAGCGGCGGCACCGACGGCGGCGGCGGCAGCCAACCAGAGCTTTGCGGCGGGCTCAGAGTCCGCCACCCGGTGCGCCTTGTCCTGCCTTACCTGCTTTGTTCTCCTCCAGGCCCTCGGCATCTGTCGTGGGGCACGGCCGGCCTCCAAAGCAGCCGCACAGCCCACAAGCTACGTGGCCCGATTTAGCTGCCATGTTTGTTGGTATGGAGGCTGGAAGGGCCAAAGCAGGAGACAATCTCCGCTGCTGTGTCGCCACACCGGCGTGCCACTGGCCGCTCCTCCATCTTCTTATGTGCCGTCACATGTCTTGCTTCTCGATCAGTGTCTTGCCCGGCATGCAAGCAGAAGTGGCATGCACCATTGCATGGCACGAAGGATGCCCGAGAGCAGTGCAGATGGATCGCCACCCTCACTGCTGCACGCCTGTTGTCCCCGTGCCAGGCCGTGAGCTGAGAATGCGCTCCAGGCTGCGCACTTTGGTGGCCACTCCGCCCTTTGGGGAGGCGTCTGCTGCCTCCTCTGCTGCAGCTGTTGCGTGTACCTGCTGCTGCTGCTGCTGCCGCTGCTTGGTGGGGGGTGAGCCAGCGCTGCTGCCGTCCTCGGTTGGGGTGGCCACCGAGGGCACCGGCGTAATCAGGGGCAGGGGCACTGGCGAGCCATTGGGAAGCTGCAGCCGCGAGGGCAGCGCGCGCTGCTGCTGGTGCTTGCCGTTGGCTGCCGGTGCGATGGCCCCTTCCTCCGGCTGCTGCTGCACCTGCATCTGCCCCGCCGCCTGCCGCTCGCTGCTGCCCGGTGCCTCCCCTGTGCTGCCCACCACCAGCGGCGACTGTGGTGTCGAGCCCAGCAGGCCCTCGGACGCTGTTGCCATCCCCGCTGAAAACGATGGGGAGGCATCGCCGCCGCTCCTGAAGCTGCTGCTGCGGGAGATGGCCCCGCTGATGCTGCTGGGCACCTCTGCAGCCAAGGAGGCAGGCAGGCAGTGAGGGTGCAACCGCTGGTGAGACAGCAGGTGCGTGTGGGACGGCAAGAGTACAAGGCAGCCAGGCATGCAGCGACACAACAATGCCCCCTACATCGCAATCAACCACCACAGCCCACTCCTCACCCGAGTACATCTTGCGGTGGCGCGCCTTGCGGTGCAGCGAGGATGCATTGGAGCGAGCAGAGTTGGGGGTGAGCAGGGCGGCCAGGCCCCCGGCATCCAAGCCGTCTGCGGCAGCCAGGCCCTCCACCCGCTGCCGCGTGGGCTCCTCATCGCAGCAGCGCAGCAGCGCCTGGCGAGCCAGGTCTCGCGCCGCCACGTTGCGCTGCAGCTGCGCCAGCGACAGCAGCGCGTTGAGTGCGCCGGCCTCCACCGCCGCTGCCCGCGCCTCGGGGTGCACAGCCAGGTGCCAGAGGGCTGCCGCCGCGTGCCGCTGAACCTCGGCATCAGAGGACAGCGCCAGCGCCACCACCGGTGCCAGGCCAGGGCTGCTGCCCAGCTCGCCCAGCAGTGCCGCAGGGTCGGCGCACAGGTTGGCGATGCAGGCCGCCGCAGGGCGCTGCACCTGGGGCAGGGGTGCCGCCGCACCCTCCAGCAGCATGGGCAGCAGGCGCAGCTCGCGGGCTGCCTGCCGCCCAGCATCGTGCGCCGTCAGCGAGGTCAGGCATTCAAATGCACCGCTGCGCACAGCAGTACTGGGCGACCCGCAGTCAGCCAGCAAGGAGGCCAGCGCGCCGCTGCACTGCAGCAGCGCCTCTTTCTGCCCATCGTCCAGCAGCAGCACCGCCAGCGCCAGCAGCTGCTGGCGGCGCAGCAGCGCGGCCCCAGACTCTGCTGCCATGCCGCGCTGCGTTACCGTGGTGCGCCGGCGAGCCGGCCGCGGCTCCACAGCTGGCGACAGCTGTGGCTGCAGCGCCAGCAGGCCCACACTGCTGCCGGGCCGGGCGCCCTCCACTGTGGGGGAAGGCAGCGGCGACTCGGCGCTGGCTGCTGATGCTGGTGCTGCCCGGCCGCTGCTCAGCTGCTCCTGCAGCAGCGCCAGCAGGTCGTGCCGCGCAAAGAAGCTCCTGCAACAAGGATAGAGGGTGTCATGTATGTAGACAATGCCTTGTTGTCCTAAGCAGAGGGGCTAGCAGCGCACGCAAGCTGACCAGCAAGGCTGCTGCAAGAGTCAAGGGCAGCCAGAGCAGGCACCTGTGCAGGGGCCATGCCTCGGCCAGCGATGTAATGGCAGCCAGGGCGGCCAGCAGCGCATCGGTGCTGGGCGGCTGGCGCAGCATGCCCAGCAGGGAGCGCAGCACACCGCTGTCCAGCGCCTGCAGGCGTGGCGAGTCCTCACGCGCCAGCATTGCCAGTGCCTGCGCGATGCAACGGGATGTGTGCATGGTTGCATGGTGCTGGCAAGGCAACTGGGGGCAGATCAGTCGCAGGCCAATGACATGCATCTTATAGAAGCAAGAAGAAGCACACCACCCATGATCCGCATGCAAGCGCCTGGCCTGAAACAACCCAACCCTGCCCACCTGCACCGCCAGGGTGGCCAGCTCCGGCTGCGGCACCGCCAGCGCATCTGCCAGCGCATCCAGGCATCCCGCCTCCAGAAGGTAGCGGCGGTTCTGGGGGCAGACAGCCAGGGCCGCCACCGCCCGCACCAAGTTGGACAGGGCCTCCTCAGGTGGGGCCACGGCTGTGGGCCGCCCCTCCCGTGCATCCCGCAGCGCCGCCACCAGCTGGTACACCTCTGCGCCGCGCGACTCCCGCATCTCCAGCGCCGCCGGCTCCCCCACCTCCGCCGCCTGCTCCAGGAAGCGCAGCAGCGACTCGCGCTTGTCGCGCGTCCCCGCCCGCGCCAGCTTGAACACCGCCCTGCAAAGAGGGGTGGGGTGGGGTGGAGTGAGGTTGCAGGGATGCCGGGCGCTGAGTGCTGCACAGCTGAACAACCAAGCCAAGTGGTTGGGCTACGACTAAGCTCTGGTAGGTGCCCAACTCAACCCAACAAGCGACCCCGGGGTCACCTGCTGACTGGCGAGATGGCGCGCCCATCCAGCGGCTTGCCAGTCAGTGTGTTGGTGGGCCGCGGTGGCCGCGGCGCCGGCGGGGCAAAGCAGGCAAAGCAGGCCAGCGCGCTGGCGGCCCGGCCCAGCACGCGGCGCTTGGGGTGCTTGCGCGTGAACAGCTGCGAAGGTGGGGCGGAACAGCATGCACATTGAGCATCCAAGAGTAATCAATGAAGTTGCCAGGAGTGAACCCACGCTTGCAAAATGTAGTTTCTCGTGGAAAAGACACCTAGGCCACACATGCAGGCTCTGCTGCACACAAGCTGCCCCACCTGGCGGGGAGTGCGCCCGAACTCCATCATCTGCAGGCGCAGCGCGTCGCGCATCGCTGGGTCCGCCTCCTGCGCAAGCATTGAAGGAGCAGCCGCATAAATGAGACGTTGAGTTGGGTGGCCTGGCGACTTGTGACTTGCCGCGGCTCAGCCCTGCACCACCTGCCTCTAAAACACTGTGCCTGCTGCGTCACCAGAATGCATCCGCAGCACCCCTTCGACCAAGCCCCACTGTCCCCACCTGGTCCAGGAAGCGCTGCGCCACATCGTCGTAGGTGAGGTAGTGGAACACATTGTTGGCGGCCTCTGCCCGTGGGCCCCGTGCCTTGCGCCCAAACACCAGGTCCACCCACTTGTGCAGGTGCGCCGACACGTGCGGCGACTCCAGTGCCTCCTGCTTGTGTTGTGCAGGGCGGTGGGAACGGCAGGCAAACGTGGGTGCAATGGTGAGGGGCAGGGGCTGGGCACAACAGCGATGGCTCAACTTGCAACAGGCAGCAGCGGCACAGGTTTCGGCAATATGAATGATACGCAGGGGAGTTCACGAGCATGCAGACATCATCTTCCTCCGCACATTTATGCACATGCCACCCAGCACCCAGCAAGGCCCACGCACCTGCAGCTTGCAGAGGAAGTCTTGCGCATCCGCGGCCCACGGCGGCAGCTGCACATCCCCAACTGGCTGCCCGCCGGAGCGGCATCCAAAGTCTATGCCCCGCTTGTTCAGCTGCATGGGTGGTCCCAGGCAATGGAAAAGGTGTTGGTTGGCACGCAACAGGCCAGTCAGACGCACATGATGTGCTCTATTCCGCAGCATGGAGATCTTTTCAAGCCAAACAGTGTCAGCCCAGCACCCACCAGGAAGGAGGGGTCGTTGGAGTAGAACTCGGGCACCAGCTCCTGGGAAGATGGGCAGGGCGGCAGGCAGGCCTCAGCACGGAGAAGGCACAAACACATGCCACGGCACCGACCAGAGGCAAGGCATTACCCACCTTGCAAGAAGCTGCACGATTGCAAAGTGTTTCCTGCCTCGCCGCTGGCCCACTCACCTTGACATCCGAGGGCAGGCTGAGCACCGACTTCCAGGTGTCGGCGATGGACCAGAACAGGCGGTCTGGCGCGTCAAAGCGGCCATTCTGCAGGGAGTGCAAAGGAGCAGGGAAGCAGTAATGGCATGCCGATGATGCATGCAAGCTATACGGCACATCAACCCAAGCTGGGTGCGCCTGCCAGCCCGCCCCCACAACGAAGGCTGCCTGCCATCTCAAAGCGGGGCTTCTCATCCCGCGCACCTGCAGGCGCAGCATGAGCTGCGGGTCGCTGCGCATGAGGTAGAACACCACGTAGCCCGGGCTGGAGTAGTGGCAGCCGTACAGGAAGGGCGGCATGTCCAGCGGCGGCGGCGCCCCCGGCGGCAGCTTGCCGCCTGCTGCTGCCGCCGAAGTGGCGGCCGCCATCGCCTTGAGCTCCGCGTAGCGCTGCTGGAAGTCGGCCAGGCGGCGGGGGTTGAGGGCGCCGATTGGCTTGGACAGGTCTCGGTAGGCGGCAGGGTCGGACAGGTCCAGGGTGTTGGACGTGTAGTCGGCGAGCACCCAGGGCATGACCTGCAGGGGCAGGTATGTCGGGGACAAGGTGCAGTTGTTGGCAAGCATGTTTCGGTTGCAGGCAAGTGCAGCAGAGTGATATCGAGCGGGCTGAAGCAGGCAAGCTGGATGAGAGAGCAAAAACGCAGCACCAAGCCTACGCATGCTTGGCTCACCGGGTACTGGCTCAGGTCCTTGAAGGAGCGGCCAGCCTCCCTGTTCAGGTGCATCAGGTAGTCAAAATTGCTGCGGGGCACACGTGGGGACCACAGATAAGCGGCACGCTCGGTGAGAGATGTTACCTTCACCTCCTGTGGCCGCTCAGCTTCAACTCAACCCAATGCCATGACACCCTGAAATGCACACCCTCAGCTCCCACCTGATGCGGCCGTTGACCCAGTCGCGCGTCCACTGCTCGCGGCTGCGCATGCTGTCCAGGCGCAGCGCGGGCTGCTGCATGAGCAGGCGCTGGAAGGCGGCACGGTCCTCGTGGCGGCGGAAGGCCAGGTACAGGGAGTGGCGGGAGGAGAAGAACACCTCCAGGCCCAGGTCCTCCAGCTGGTACACGCGGGGGGCCACCGCCACCACCCGCCCCAGGTGGTATGCAGCAATGCCGCCCGCCCCCGCCGCCAGGTTGAAGGGCTGGAAGTAGATGCGCCGCTGGCTCAGCACCACGCGGCCCGGCTGGGCGGCCAGCGGTGAGACGCGCGCCGCCGGCGCCTCGGCCACCACCGCCTCATCGTCGTCCTCCAGCCAGCCGGTGTTGAACTGCTCCGCCTCCTCGTGCTCCTGGCAAGCGAGATGGAGCAAAAGAAAAAACAGTGAATTGAAACACAGCCGGCAACAACATTGCAGCGTAATTGCAGCATCGCATGCTGCAGCTCACGCACAAGGCCCAGCTGCAATTCTATTTCCTATGCCAGCCCAGCAGGCAGCAGCACACACCTGAATGATCTGCTGCAGCTGCGCCGCCACTTCTGTGCGCTGCTCCTTGCTGTCGCCCTTGTGCGCCAGCAGGCACAGCTCCTCCACCTGCGCAAAGCAGCGCCAGCCGCCTTGCTCGTGACGAAGCTCACTTGTTTGAGCTGCGGCTTATCATTTTCGGTGCCTTCCCTGCGTTCATGCTTGCCTCACCAGTCGATAGAGCACACCAGCACGCAAATGAACACTTCTGTTTCCGCGCCCGTCACCTGCACTCCTGCCCCTGCACCCAGCACCCACCAGCGGCAGGACGTCGTCAGCAGAGGCATACTGCAGCGAGAAGCGGGCGCGGAAGTCGCCGCGGCGCTGCACATAAGGCCCGTCGGTGTTGTGCGCCCGCATCTCCACCCGCAGGCTGGCTGCCACCTCAAATTGGTCCTCGCCATGGGGGGAGGGCTCCTCCAGCCTGCGCAGCAGCAGCAGGCAAATGGTGTGGACGGGGTGCAGCAGCAGCGAGCAGGAGTGGTGCCACCACAGCATGCAAGGAGGGCTCGGCAGTGACAGCTATGATAGCAACAGGGCAATTCCAGCCATGGCAGCAACAGGGCGCTGCCAGCCAGCACATGCATGGGCTGCGAGCCAGCCGAGGAAACAAGCCAGCCCATCCACCCATTCCTGCTCACATTTCGACGGCAGACGTAGTGTCGAAGGGAATGCGTATGATGGGCTGCTGCACATCGCGGGGCACGAAGAACAGGCTCCGGCTGCAGACCTTGAGGCTGCCCGGCACCCTGCGGAAGGAAGCACAGCAAGGCGCGGCTGGTGTGCAACGCGGGCACTGCAGCACAGCCAGCCCTGCCACAGGGCGGCATGCTCTGTCACTCTTGTTTACTGCTGCGCCTCTCCACCCACTCACCGGCGCTGGTCCTCCACCCAATGGCTGGCGGTGTGTGCACTGAAGTAGTATTCGCCATCCTCCAGCAGCAGCAGGCTGAAGCGGTCGGCGCCGGGCGCCGCCGAGGCCGAGGCCTTGGAGGGCGAGGGCCCCTCCCCCCGCGCCGCTGCCTCGGCGATTGCTGCTGCTGCCGCTGCCGATGGCCGTCGCGGCAGCACCTCGGCGCTCATCGCTGTGAGGCAGGCTGCCGCGGCCTCGGCGGACGGGCGGGCGGGAGCGGCGGCGAGTGGCGGTGGGTGGCGGTGGGTGACGCAGTTGCTACGCGAGCTGTGCCATGACCATGGCTGGTGTCGGAGTGCTGATCAGGCCCGCTAACACGTGGGAAGGTGTGTCCCGAGCAAGTCAACAGAGCCTGGCGCGATCCGGCGCTCGCTCGGGCAACCAGCAGACTGCCGAGATCGTCGGGAAGGCCCTGAGATCGCTCCCAACGCCAACTTCCAGCGCGTGAAGAAATGCCGTCGACATGGGGGGTCGCGGAGGCTGCGATCAAGGCGGCTGAGGCACCAGAGGCGTTGTTAACGCACTCCCAAGTCTCTCATATCGCGGCGTGAGGCATACACCTCCACAGCAGCGAGTTTTATTTCGGGGCTCGCTCAATAAGCTTCTTGCGCCTTGCAGCCGCTGCGGAAGTCATCTACCATTGATGGCAGATGAGGGCGGAGCATCAGCATCAATTGAAGCCCTGCAGGTGCGCCGCCGCCGCTTGCCGACGCCGCTCGCCGCCGCCGCGGCTGCCTTTTGCCCCGCCTCCCTGCCTTGCTGACGAGCACACCTGCTTCCCACTGCCGCAGGATGCCGCACAGAAGATCAACGAAGCGGCAGAGGTGCTGGAGCGCCGGCAGCAGCTGCGGGAGGCCAACCTGAACCCGGCGCGGCCCGGTGCGCAGGCGGGCTGGCCTCGACTGCAGAACGTTTTGCAGCATGCTCGTCCCGCCACTGACTGTGTTTGTGACTGTACTGCTGCAGGCGAGGATGCGTTGAAGAAGCTGGACAGCAGCATGAAGCGCAACAGCGCGCTGATCCGCAAGCTGCGCACGCTGAGCGAGGAGTCGCACCGGGGCGTGCTGGACGACATTGCCAAGACCAACCAGAGCAAGGTGGGGTGGCGGGGGAGGAGGGTTGGTGCTGGCCTCCCAGGAGCATTTGTCGAAGGTGCCTGTGACATGTATGCGGCAGCTGTTTCGTTGATGCCCTTGGGCTCTGCATGGAGTGGCCGTGACTCGCAGCCTGCGTTTTCTTGCCAGCCCTTGGCCCTGCGCTTGCTCCTGCTTGTGCCGCTGCATCACAACTCTCCAATTCGCTGCTTCCCGGCCCTCAGTACGTGTCTGAGGTGGTGGGCGCACTGTGTGAGGCTCCACTGCGCCTCAAGGACGTGCCTGCCGCCCTGGCCGTCTGCTCTGCGCTGCACCAGCGCTACGCCGACTTTGCAAAGGAGCTGGTCACCACGCTGGCCAAGCTGGCGGCGGCAGCAGGTGGGGCTTTAGGCGGGGATGGCGCATGCCGCTGACCGCTTGCCCCTTGTGATTGCGGATGCAATGCTGGTATGTGAGTACCACCGAGCTGCCAATGAACTTGTCTCCCCACCGTCTCCCCCCACCACCTTCGGCCACTCCTGCAGACGACAAGGAGGTTGGCGTGGCACGGCGGCGCGCCATTGCGCGCCTGCTGGTGGAGCTGCTGCTGGCGGGGCTGTACAGCGCGCACAGCGTGCTGCTGGGCCTGGCCAAGCACCTGGCGGCTGGGGCCGACTTTGGGCGGGATGCGGAGGCCGCTCAGGCCAGCCTGTCCCTGCTCACAGCCCTGGCCAAGGCGGGGCGGGAGGAGCTGCTGGGCCTGCCTCCCGCTTTGCCCGTGTCCCTGGCACCTGCCAGCCTGGAGGCGGGGGAGGAGGGGCAGGCCGGCGGGGCGGCGGCGGCAGCGGCAGCCTACACAGCGGCAGTGCAGCGGTACGAGGCGGCGCTGGCCAGCCGGTATTCAGCGCCTCCAGAGGCACAGGCCACGCTGCGAGCCACGCTAGAGCGCTGCTTCGGAGGCGCCTGCGAGGCGCTACAATCATCACACGCTGCTCTTCAAGCCACTGAGGCTGAGAATGCGCGGGTGCTCAACAGCCGGGGCGACCTTCCGGAGGACATGGCAGCGGCCTATGAGGCGCAGCGCAAGGGCTTTGAAAGCCTGCAGCGTGCGGCGGCGGCCCTGGCAGACGTGCTGGACAAGCCGCTGCCCGAGCTGCGTGCGGCAGCAGTGACGCGCATGGCGGCCGCGGCTGAGGACAGCGCGGCGGGTGCCGGAGACCAGCAGGCGCAGCAGGCGAGCGGGCGCTGGTGGGGGGGTGAGGGTGTGGTGGCAGCTGAGAGGGCTGCTCTGGGATGGCTTGACTTCCTTGCCTATGCCTGCCGGCAGATCTTGCGTGGCCACTTCGTTTGTGTGTTCTGAAACTTTGCACCGCATTAGCTGCATTCTCCCCTCTAGCGGCCCACCCTTGCAACTCCCCCTGCTTTTGTCGCCGCCCAGGTGTTTGAGGACGAGGAGTCGCGCGCCTTTTACGAGTCGCTGGTGGACCTGCGGGCCGTGGTGCCGGCAGTGCTGCTGGGTGAGAAGGGCAAGGAGGGCGGCAGCGAGCAGGAAGGTGGCGCGGCGTCCGGTAGCGGTGGCGCCGCCGGCGAGGCGGCGGAGGGCGGCAGCGAGGCGGGCAGCAAAGCACAGCTGCCGGGCGCTGCCAGCTCAGCCTCGTTAGGCGGCAGCAAGCAGGAGCTGAGCTACGAGGACATACTCGAGGTGGGCAGCCGGGCTGTTTGCATGGGCTGGCCTGCCGCGCTGCTGTAGCGCATGTGATGACATGCTTGCAGCTGCTTGACATGCTGCTGCACTCCCGCCTTCCGGCTGTATGCGATTCCGCTTCTCTTGCCTTCCCTCACCAGCTTCTCAATCCCCTAAGCACGCACCATCCCGGCCCTTGCACCCTGCCTGCTGCTGTGCTGCAGGGCAAGGGCGCCAGCGGCGCAGCGGGCGCGGCGGGTGAGGAGGGTCGTGAGCCCTCCCAGCTGGACCTGCTGCTGGGCCGCCTGCCGGGCTGCGTGAGCAAGGAGCTGGCGGATGAGCTGGCCGTCAACTTCTGCTACGGCCAGGTGGGTTGCGGGAGGGTTGGCAGGAGTGTGTTGGCCTCAGCTTGCCATGTGGTGGGGAGGTTTGCTGATGTTGCACAGCCTAGTGCACTATGTTCCGTTAACACTCGTCCCATCAGCTGTTTAGTGGTGCGTGCACAGCACCAACCCTGCCACGCCGCTCCCGATTCTGCACCATTGCAGAACAAGGGTGCTCGCAAGCGCCTGGCGCGGGCGTTGACGACTGAGATGCCGGCGGGGGCGCTGGCCCTGCTGCCCTTCTACGCCCGCACCACCGCTACCCTGGCGCAAGTCTTCCCCGATGTCTCCACCGGTAGGGAGCGGAAGGGAGTGCTTGAGGGTTTCCTGAGGGTTGGAGGGGACAACTGCATGTGCAGGGAGTAGGCACTGTTGCTTGCCTCGTGCTGCACCTGCATCACTCGCGCTTTGCCCACCCTTCCTGCCTGCCTGTCCTGCTGGCCTCCAGGCGTGGTGGGTTACCTGGAGGCCGAGTTTGCGGCGCTGCAGCGCAGCAAGGACGCCACGATCCGCACGCTGGAGCCGCGGGTGGGCGGGTGGGTGGGTGGTTTGGCTGGCTGGCTGGTCTGGCTGGGCTGCATCCAGCAGCGGGCTGGAGGACTGGCCCACCTGCGCCGCCTTTCAGACAGGCTGTAAACCAACAGGACGAGAACCTGACATGCAACTCACGCACAGCAAAGGCCTGCCCACCCCGCAGGTGCGCAACGCGCGCTACATTGGCGAGCTGTGCAAGTTCCGCCTCTTCCCGCACGGCGCCGCCTTCTCCATGGTGGGTGGCGCTCGCTTGCACATCTGCACATCATGTCGGCTTCTATCAACAGCAGCGCACAATTCTCCGATCTCACTACACCGCTGAGTGGCACTGCCCTGCTGCCCCCTCCTGGCTGCGTATCTTGTGCAGCTCAAGAGCCTGCTGGACGACTTTGCGGGGCACAACATCGATGCCGCATGTGCGCTGGTGGAGGCGGCTGGCCGCTTCTTCTACAGGTGGGTGGGAGGGGGACTGGGGCACAGAGCAATGGAACTACACGGCGTGATGCGCATGGGATTGTCAGGCCACCCGGCTTGCCCCGCACCCCAGGGATCATGCTGTCTTGTGCCCCGCACAAACTGCCGCCTTGACTCCCTACCACCCCTGCCAGGCTGCCTGAGACTGCCACGCGCATGTCCAACTTCCTCGAGGTGAGGCTCGACTGTCTGGATCTCCTAATACGCTTGCTGCTGGGCTTGGCAGCCACACCTCCCACTGGCTTTCCTCACTTGTTTTTGTCTGGTCTCTCTCCTCCAATGGTTGTTGTCTGCCTCACCTCTTCTGCAGGTGATGATGAAGCTGCGCAATGCTCGCAACCTGGATGCCCGGCAGTCCAGCCTGGTGGACTCGGCCTACTTTGCTGTCAAGGTGCGCTGGCATGTATAGTGCGCGGGCGAGTACCGGTGGGGAGCTGGCTTGGAATGCTGTGAGGACACAGGCGTTCCATTCGCCGAACCGGCCACCCCATTATCTCGATAACATCTTCACTATGCTGTGCCTTGCCTGTCGATATGTGCAGGCGGCGGACCGCACCGTGAAGCGCAAGCAGCGGCCGCCGCAGCACGAGTACATCCGCTTCCTGGTGTACGAGCGCCTGCCGCTTGGCCAGGTCACCAAGGCAAGGACATGCATGGAGGGAGGTGCAGATGTGTGCTGAATCGGCTCCGGGCTGATTGCCTGGGAGTGCAGAGTGATTGCTTGACGAGGTTGGATGGCGCAGTTGCTTCCGTCCTTGTTCTCCCAATCCACCCTGCCTGCCCACCTGTCATGCCTGGGCAGGTGCTGAAGAAGCTGCGGCGGCTTCCGTGGGCCGAGAGCGAGCCCTACCTGCTCAAGACGCTGGTGCGGGCCAGCTACAAGGGCCGCTTCTCACAGGTGCGCTGGGCGCTGCGCGACATGCTTGGCAGCCATGCAGGGTGTTGCGCTGCGCAGCATGCACAGCAGCCATGCTGGGTGGTCTGCATGGCTTGCCCGGGGCGGCGCTACTGGCTGTTGTGTTGAACGTACGCTCTGCATTGAGGTGCTGCCAAGTATTCGCGTCTAGGATGTGTGGCATGCCTGAGTTTGCAGCACGCCACAATGTTCACTCTCCTGCATCCCCGCCCATGGTCGTTTTCCTCAGATCCCACACATTGCGAGCCTGGCGGCTGGGCTGGCGCGGTACCACCCTTCCTTGGGAGTGGCGCTGGTGGACGAGGTGCTGGAGCAGGTGGAGGCGGGGCTGGAGGCGCCAGACGCAGGCGCGTCGTGTGGGGAGGGGAGCGGGGGGCTTGCAGGGCACCAACCAGGACATGTAATGGGCTTGGCTTCATGGCGCTGACCAGGCGGTGGTGGGCTGGGGAGTTGAAGAGGAGTGGGACATGCATTGCCTCGCTCCCGCTCCTCCATGGCGTGCGTGCGCAGGCTTCTACCAGCGGCGCGTGGCCGCGGCGCGCCTGCTGGGCGAGCTGTACAACTACAAGCTGCTCAACTCCCACGTCGTGTTTGCCACGCTGCACCTCATTCTTGCGTATGGCCACGAGGCCGGCACACCACCAGAGGTCACACGGTGGGTGGGTGCACCCGTGCTGTTGTCAAGGTTTGGGGTTGGCAAGTGCGGGTGGCAGGCATCTGATGCGCACCTCTTCGCTGGTGCGTCCCTCTTCCATGCAGTCCCGCCCCCACCCGCCGCCGTCCCCACACCATCCATACGCCAGCACTCAACCGCCTGCCCCTGCCCCCATACCCGCACAGGCGGCTGGACCCTCCCGCCAACTTCTTCCGCATCCGCCTCGTGTGCACGCTGCTGGAGGTGTGCGGCCAGTACTTCACGCGCGGAGCCGCCCGCAAGAAACTCGACCGCTTCCTGCCCTACCTGCAGGTGGGCGTGCTGGGCTGTGCAGCACGGTGCTGCGTGCTGCTTTGGGGTTGGGTGCTGTGCTGGCTCCTTTTGTTGGCTACTCGAGGCATGTTCTGCGTGCCGCCCTCGGTGCATGCATCGCAGGTAGCATTTCCAACTGGAAAGCTGTCTCTAAGTGTACACAACCATGCCCCCTGCCCCACCCGCAGCGCTACATCATGGCCAAGCCGCCGCTGCCGCTGGACGTGGAGTTTGACGTGCAGGTGCGCGCTCTGGCTGGTCACGCGCTGCTGTGTGCACTGCTTGCGTGCCTTGTGCGGGGCATGTATGAAGCCTTGTCGGTGTCGCTCTATGCCATGCCGGCCATGCAGCAAGCTGCTAACAGCTAGCACTTCATGCTCTTGCTGCCAAACATCGTTGCTGTGCAGGACCTGTGGGACCACCTGAAGCTGTCGCCCCCACGATACGACAGCTACGAGGCCGCCTGTGCAGCTGTGGCTGAGCTGGAGGCAGCCGAGGCGGCCGCAGCAGCCAGCGGGCTGGCGGCGATAGAGGAGGACGAGGAGAGCGATGGGGAGGGGCCTGACGATGTTGGCGACGGCGGCAGCGAGGGCGGCAGTGACGGTGAAGAGGATGGGGAGAGCCAGGGCGGCGGGGAAGCTGAGGAGGAGGAAGTGGCCAGGTGCGGGCTCTGAGAGGGATGTTGGGATCATGAGCAGGCTGTGGCACATATAACAGCAGGCATCTATGATGGGTTGCCTGCTGCATGGATGGGATGCCGAGTCTGTGTGCCGAGCAGCTGGCCAGCCTGCAGCCTGCCTGCCACGCACTGCACCCCCCACCACTGGTCACCTTCTCCAACCATGCTACTGCCTCCCTGCTTCCCTGCCCCAGAATGGAGAGCGACGGGGAGGAGGATGTGCGCATGGTGCGCCCCGCTTCGGCCACACCTGTAGAGGTGGACGAAGATTTCGAGCGCGAGTTCAGCCAGCTGATGCTGGATTACCAGGGCCGGCCAGCTGGCGCCGCTGGGCCCGCTGGGGGCCCCGGCGCGCTGCGGCAGCAGCCGGGCGCAGGCGCTCTGGCGGCGGCAGGCTCCCAGCAGCCAGGCGATGGCGCAGCTGCGGCTGCGGCGGAGAGTGAGGCGGGGGGCGGCAGCTCGGTGGCGTTCAAGGTGATGATGAAGCGGGGCGGGCGGGAGGACCGCACACGCGAGCTTCACATCCCGCTCTCCGCCGGCATGGCGGCACACCTGCGGCAGAAGGAGGAGCGGGAGGCGGCTGAGAAGGCGGAGCTCAAGCGGTGGGTGGCCTGGGGCAGGAGGTGGCTGGGGACGTTGGCTGGAGGCTGGCTTGTATTGTATTTGGAAGGATGGCAGCAGGCTGGCTTGCATGAAGCTGCTGCCGGGTGGATGGGCATCCCTCACGGTCAGCTAGGCAGCACAGCATTGTAGAACACAGAAGGACGCGGCTTCCCCGCCGCTGCTGCTGCTGCTGCTGTGCGTGATGCTGTTGAGATTCACAGGCAGCTGCCGCCTCCTTTGATGCACGCAGGCTGGTGCTGGAAGCCAACAAGCGAGACATACAGGTGGGTTGCCAGGGCGGGCATTCCGCTGGAAAGCAGCAGCGTGGGTGCACTGTGTGCAGGACATCCAATGCACACTGGTATGCCGCTTGTTGGCCCCCCTTCATTTGTCCCGTCAAGGCCCATCACATGCCTGCTGTGCACTCCCTGCGCCCGCTGCAGGAACAGCACGACGCGCAGCTGGCTGCGCTGCTGCAGCAGAAGCAGCGCGGCGGCCGGGGAGCCCGCGGCTACTATGGCCGAGGCGGCGGCGGTGGCAGGGGTGGCAGCAGCGTGCTTTAGACCAAGCGCCCGCCTCAAGACCACGTTCTGCTGTCTTCAATGTATGCACTGGTTGTCTCCCATTCCCATGTTGCCACCTGTTGAGCGCTGTGTCATGTGATCTCTGAGAGAAACCATGCACAGTCCAGGAGTGGCTTTGCTTGTGCTGGCATGAATGGCAGCAGCAAGCAGGGGGCAGTCTTGGCACGTTTGCATCATGCGCCAATGTGCACCTTGTTCATGTTACACTCTGGGAAGCCAGTGCTCTCTGGCTGGATGCTGCGGCTCGGGCTACAGCCAGTCCTATGCACCACAGTGCAGCACAAGAAGCGGCACATTCAACGGGGCCAAGACACCACTGCCGTGCCCGCCGGTGCAAGCTTGCCACCACTGCTGCATCGCGCTGCCCACGCGCAAACTGGATGCGCGCCCGCCACTCGCGGCGTGCCAGCCAGAGGAGCGGCATGACAAAGCTTGCGAGCAGCTGCATGATGGCCGTCAGCAAGTAGAATGCTGCCGCACCCGGCAGCGGCTGCGGGGCCAGGACCCATACTGCCATGGGCGGCGGCAGCACAATGGTTACTGCCGCATTCAGCGCGCCCGCCGCCTGGCTGTAGCGAGCGCCAGAGGTGGGGCAAAGCTGCAGGGACACACGCCGCCGCCGGGCTGCAAGCGGCGGCAGCAGGAGAGTGCCCACTGTTGCAGCTTGCGACCATATGGCATGCCTGCAGATTGGCGGCAGCATAGGGGGCGAGATAAAGGTGGGGTGGGTAGGCAGGCTTGTGGCGGCTAGACAGGACCCAACGTGTGCACAAGGACCAAGCAACTGTGCAGGCACATGCACCCCATCCGTGCCAGCTGCAGCCTCACTTGAGGGGCAGCGGCAGCACGCAGGCGAAGACGGCTGTCCAGGGCACCAGCTGGTGCAGCATCTCCACCACCCAGAAGCGCAGGCTGGGCAGCAGGCCGGCGGTACCAGGGTCGCATGTGGGCGCGGGCGACATGGGCTGCACGTGCATCGAGATCTACAGGCTCAGCAGGGCGGCAGGAGTTGGCGGTTGTGTAGGCACATGGCAATGCAGACACGAGCTTACAGGGGCAGCCAACTGGCAACGCAGCAGCCTCTCACGCAAGGCCACAGCCAGCAACGCACTTGTGCAGGGTGGCTCACCACGGCATGGCCCAGGTGCAGCGCTGCGATGATTGGGCTGCGGTGGCGCAGGTACCACTCCCCGGTGAAGCGCAGCAGGCCCAGCAGGGTGGCGGCCGCCAGCGCGTCCAGCAGCAGCAGCGCAGCCGAGTTCCAGCGCCCGTGTGGCGCCATCTTTAGCAGCACGAGCGCCAGGTTGCAGCCCATGATTGTGCAGCAGTTGACCACGTCCAGCGGCAGCCGCGCCGTGTGAAAGCGCCGCACAAACGCGGCCTCACGGGCATGGCTGCTGAATGCGAGCAGCGGCCTCACTGCCTGTTCAATGAGGGCAGGCGGCGGTGGGAGCGGTCATGGCGGATGTTGAGGGACCGCAAGTTCCCGTCTGGGCTGTCAGTGCTGCCATTTTATCAGGCCCCATCTCACCATGGCATCTACGCCTGCATCCGTGCCGTGCATCCACAGAGTGCGAGGGGTCCCTGCAAGACGGGAAAAACGGCGGCGGGCAGCGGTGGGCGGCGGTGAGGTGGGCTGTGGCCACGGGCGGCCGACGGCCGTAATGCATGAGCTCTCCCTCCCTACTTGCAAGGATGCGGGCGTCAAACAGAGAACCGCTTGCAAGTGCCGGAAGTGCCACAGGGCGGCTGGCAAACGTTCTGGAGCGCCGCGGGCGCAAGCCCACAGCTTTTAAACCGCGCCCAGAGCTCTGAAAGGTGCTGAGGGGTTGGGCCTGCCGGCCCTGACATGACGACAGCGGCGTGCCGCAGCGGTGCACGCATTGCGACGCATGACCGAGAAGATTGCTGTGGGACTGCGTGCCTGAGTGATGCTTGCTGCATCAGATGGCTTCAGCTGGCGCCCATCCACACAGCTCCGGTATGCTGCCCACTTCAGCGGGGGATGCTGGATGCAGCAGCCCTGGTAGTCCCCCGCCCAGAGTGGTCCCCATCACTGTGCTGCAGAAGAAGAGAAGTGAATAGCCGACTTTAAATCTGGTTCCAACCAACACCCATTCACTCTAGCACAGATCTGCTGAACGCTCACCCCGCTGGCTGCACAGCCTGTAGCGCATGCCTTTTCCTAGTGACCCAAAGGTCGCATTCCAGGGCAAGCCTACAACTGGTCAATCAATCACAGACATGGGCACTCTGCCCACAGTGGCCAGCGATGGGCCCGCAAGGCCAATGCACCACACCAGCGCCGCTACCGCTATCCACTCAAAGGGCCCCAGGCGCCACTGCTGCTCCCAGCGCTGCAGCGCCCGCACTGCTGCTTGGCTGTGGCCCTGAGCATGTGCCATGCGGGCACGCCACTCCCGCCGCGCCAGCCAGAGGAGGGGCACCACAAAGGTGAACACCAGCTGCGCGATGGCTGTCAGCACGTAGTAGGGGTCAGCCTCCAGCAGCGGCCCTTCGGAAAACCACAGGGATCCTGGGTGGGGCAGCAGGCAGGCGAGGGCGCCATGCAGCATGGCAGCCGCCCGCTCATAGTGCTGCTCTGCCGTGGGGCACAGCTGCAGCGAAACGCGGCGTCGCCGAGCGGCACAGGGCGGCAGCAGCAGTGCCGCCACCACGGCTAGCTGCGCTGGCACCGCATGCCTGCATGGGTGGGGGGTATGGGTGCAGAGGGGGCCTGATGTGGAGCAGGCGGGGAAGGCAGCGCCCAGCAGACCTGCAGCACACATGGCTTGGGGTCACGCACACCCCAAACGCGTGCTGCAGCCTCACTTGAGCGGCAGGAGGAAGACCATGCAGCTCACGGCCGTCCAAGGGATGAGCTGGTGAAGTGCCTCGAAGCCCCAGAAGCGCAGCGCGGCAAGCGGGCTGCCAACCCCTGGCGTGTCACAAGTGGGTCCAGAGAACATGGCCGGCTGTGCTTGCGCGAGACACTGTGGCAGGGCAGGGAGGCATGGGAGCGAGGGCCAACAGGTTGGGGATGCTGGCCCACATTGGCTGCCTTAGCGGCACTGAGTGTTGGCACGGCTTGGACAAGCCTGCCCCTGCTGCAGCGCACTCACCACAGCATGTAGCACGAGCATTGACCCGATGAGCCAGGGCCTGTGCCTGATGAAGGCCGCGCTGCCGGCAAGGTACCAGCAGAGGAGCAGCAGCAGGGCAGCCAGCGCATCCAGCAGCAGCGGGCAAGCCAGCTGCCACTCTGCTCGAGGCACCAGGCGCAGCAGCATCAGGAGCAGGTTGTCCCCCGCAATAGTGGACAAGTACAGGCAGTCCATGCGCAGCCGCCGCTTGTGCAGGCTCGCCAGGAAAGCCGACTCGAGCGCTGGGTCGGAGAAGGAGAGGAGCGGGCCCACTTCCACCTGAAATGGATGCAAGGGCGGCGGACGGAAGGGATCGTGTTGGGGGAGATGGAGATGCGGCAGTTTGCTGGGCCACTCCCTGGGCTGCTCCGCACGCTCAACGCTGCAGCGCAGACGCACCATCGCAGGAGCCTTGTTTGAAGGCTCGTGCAGATGAAGACTCGGCAGATTCCCAAACTTGGGACCCTGCAGAGGTAGGGCAGAGGGGGTGCGACTCGGCGGCAGCGGTGACCCAGGACGCCCGCCGGTCAGCGAGGCTCCTGGGGTGGTGGCGGCTGTCGGTGAAGACGCTGCCTCACATGGCACATGCAGCCGGGTCTACAAACGCACTCTGACCCGCGTAGCGCCGCACCTATGGCGGCGGCTTGCTCGCGGGGGCCGGGGGGCCAGGACGCGCTGTTTGCAGGCCCAATTGTTGCACGCTGAAGCCAGCCATCCGATCGAGGAAGAGCAACAGCCGACTGCCCGTGCAGGAGGGTGGCGGCGGTACCAAACTCAGCATGGAAGACGTGCTGCCGAGCGTGCTCAGCGAACACCCCGCAAGTGGTGGTGG
>VFQQ010001766.1_pt1 | contig 28115 bp, 29 predicted proteins | sample 3512341 | NCBI WGS metagenome assembly VFQQ01 (sample SAMN10412373, study PRJNA504923) | tailings metagenome | isolation source: Relicate 2 Philex TSF1 revegetated site | place: Philippines: Tuba, Benguet | collected 2017-08-29
TTCCGGAGGTCTTCGCTACTTCACACGATCACAACGTCCCGGGTCGTTACAGCTAAGCCTCGAAGCGGTAGCCGAGACCGCGAACGGTCACGAGCATCCGCGGGTTCGACGGGTCGGGCTCGATCTTCGAGCGGATTCGCTTGACGTGCACGTCGAGCGTCTTCGTGTCGCCGAAATAGTCGGCACCCCAGACCCGGTCGATCAACTGCCCGCGCGTGAGCACGCGCCCGGCGTTGCGCAGCAGCAGCTCGAGCAGCTCGAATTCCTTCAGCGGCATGGCCACCTCGCGGCCGTCGACCATGACCTGGTGCCGGTCGACGTCCATGCGCACGCTGCCGGCCTCCAGCACGCTGTCGTCGAGGTCGTCCTCGTCGACCCGGCGACGCAGAACGGCACGGATGCGCGCCAGCAGTTCGCGCGTCGAATACGGCTTCGTGACGTAGTCGTCGGCCCCCAGCTCAAGCCCCACGACGATGTCGACCTCGCTGTCCTTCGCCGTCAGCATGATGATCGGCACGCTGGAGCGCTGGCGAAGCTCGCGGCACACCTCGGTGCCGGGAATGCCGGGCAGCATGAGGTCGAGCAGCACGAGGTCGGCACCGGCGCGGTCGAACTCGGTGAGGGCCTCGACGCCATCGGCGGCGACCTGGGTTTCGTAGCCCTCGCGGGTCAGCAGATACGACAGGGGCTCGGAGAGCGACGCTTCGTCTTCGACGATGAGGATGCGGGTCATGAACGCACTTTCTGCTTCGGGGTGGATGCGCGCGCCGAGCCGACGGCGCGCGGAAGGCGGATGGTGAAGGTCGAGCCGTACCCGGCCTGCGACCAGACGCGCACGTCGCCGCCGTGATTCTGCACGACGTGCTTGACGATGCTGAGGCCGAGGCCGGTGCCGCCCGTCGCGCGCGAGCGGGCCTGGTCAATGCGGAAGAAGCGCTCGAACACGCGGTCGAGTTCTTCCTCGGGGATTCCGACGCCCTGGTCGGTGACCGCGATCTCGACGATGTCGTCCGTCATCGACACCCCGATGCCGACGCGGGACGGCTTCGTGGAGTATTGGATCGCGTTCGCGACCAGATTGTGGACGGCCGTCACGAGCATCCCCTCGTCGCCCATGACGCGCGCCTTCTTGGCGCCGCCGCTGACGATCTGGATACCCGCCGCCTCCGCCGCGACCCGGTTCTTGTCGATCGCGGCCGAAATGACGGCGTCGACGTCGACCTCGGTGGGGTCGGCGAGAGCGTCGGCCGCCTGCAGGCGCGACAGCTCGATGATCTCCTGTGTCATCGCCGCCAGCCGCGCCGACTCGGTCTTCATACGGTCGGCGAAGCGGCGCACCTGGTCGGGGTCGTCGGAGGCGTGCTCGAGAGCCTCGGCAAGGAGCCCCACCGCGCCGATGGGGGTCTTCAACTCGTGGCTGATGTTTGCCACGAAGTCGCGGCGCACCGCCTCGAGACGGTGCGCCTCGGTGCGGTCGTCGGCGATGAGCAGCATGTAGCGGGTGCCGAGCGGCGCGACCCGCACGCTCAGCCGCAACTGTGCGTCGCCGAGCGGTCCACGGGTGAGCTCGAGGTCCTCCGTGACCGGCTCGCCGTACCGGCGAACGCGGTCGACGAGCTCGGTCAGGCGCGCGTGGACGAGGGTGCGATGCCAGACGAGGCCGAGGGCGTGAGCGCCCGGAGACGTCTTGATGACGGTGTTCGACGCATCCAGCACGACTGCCGCCGACTCGAGCGCGTCGATGACCTGGTCGACGCCGTCGGGAACGGTGGCCGTCGCGACCTGCGCGGCACGATGCCCACGCCTGGCCGCCGCGATGATGATCGCAACGGCGCCGCCCCCCAGGAACGCTCCGAGCAGGAGCGCGAGGGGAACCAGCAGTGCCGACTCCATGGTGATCAGCGTACTGACCGTCGAAGCGACACCCGCGCCCGAGCCCGGCTGGACGCCGCCACTGGGAGTAGAGTTCATCGCTCAGACACCTGACGTTTACCGGAGCAGGACACGGTAGGCACGTCTGAAGAGGGCCCGACGAGACGAGGACGAACCCCCATGCGCGAAGTTTTCCAGCAAGAATTGGCCGAGGTGCAGGAACGCCTCGTCGAGATCGCCACGCTGGTCGCCGAGTCGATCGACAACGCCACCCGCGCGTTCAACGAGGTCAACGTCGCACTCGCCGAACAGGTCATCGAAGATGACGACCGCATCGATGCCGCCGCCGCCGAACTCGACGAACTCGCCATCAACATCCTCGCCCGGCAGCAGCCGGTCGCCCGCGACCTGCGCATCGTCGTCAGCGCCCTGCGCATCAGCGCGTCGCTTGAGCGCATGGGCGACATGGCCGAGCACATCGCCCAGCTTTCGCGCTATCGCTTCCCCGACAAGGTCGTGCCGAAGAGCCTGCGCCCCACCTTCGTCGAGATGGGCGCCGTCGACGTGTCGATCGCCCGCAAGCTCGTCGAGCTGCTGCGCACGGAAGACACGGCGATCGCCGAAGAGATTCGCAACGACGACGACAAGGTCGACGCCCTGCACCTCAGCGTGTTCGACAAGGTTCTCGGCGAGACCTGGAAGGGCGAGGCCATCGACACGGTCGACGCGACCCTCGCCTCGCGCTACCACGAGCGCTTCGCCGACCACGCGGTGTCGATCGCCAAGAAGGTGCAGTACCTCGCGACCGGCGACTGGGTTCCGGCCGACGACTAGATCAGTGGAAACTGCTCGGCGACGGTAGCGGTCTCACCGGCAAGCTCGAGCACGGCGACACTGCGCAGTTCGAGGCGCTCACCGCGGTCGACGCGGTCGTAACTGTCCGGCACGGGCACGTGCGGCTGATATCCGCCACCAGCAAGCGTCGGGTCGGCGACCCGCACGCCCAGCTCGCGCAAGCCCAGCACCAGGGTGCGGTGCGCGACCGTCAGCGAGCCGTCGTCGTCGAGCAGCGTGGCGGGGCGAGCATCCTGACCGAGCTCGTCGTCGTCGCCGCCCACGGCCACGAAGGGGCCGTGGCTGGCGTACGCGAGTTCCACCGCGGCGGTCACTTGGCCGAGGTCGGCCTCGGTGGCGGCGCGGTCGAGCAGCACGACGTGTGGCGGGAGGTCGTCGAGCGGCAACTCGTCGCCGAGGGCGACCTCGTCGAGGAACGCGACGACCACGAAGTGCAACACGGCGGTGGGAGGGTGCCTCGGCCGGCCGCTACTTCTTGCCCTGACTGGCGACGGCGGCGGCTCCGGCGGCGGCGGCCTCGGGGTCGAGGTACTCGGCCGGCTTCACGGGCATGAAGTCGTCGCCCAGCTCGTACACGAGCGGGATACCCGTCGGAATGTTGAGGCCGGCGATGTCGTCGTCGCTGATGCCATCGAGGTGCTTCACCAGCGCGCGCAGCGAGTTGCCGTGGGCGGTGATCAGCACCGTGTTGCCCGCGGCCAGGTCTTTTGTGATGTCGCTCTGCCAGTAGGGCAGCATGCGGTCGATGACGAGCTTGAGGCTCTCGGTGCGGGGCACCTCGCCGTCGATGTCGACGTAGCGCGGGTCGTGCACCTGGCTGTACTCGGCGTCGTCGTCGAGCGGCGGCGGCGGCGTGTCGAAGCTGCGGCGCCAGGTCATGAAGAGCTCTTCGCCGTGCTGCTCGAGCGTCTCGGCCTTGTTGAGGCCCTGCAGGGCGCCGTAGTGGCGCTCGTTGAGGCGCCAGCTGCGCTTGACGGGAAGCCAGTCGAGGTCGGCGACCTCGAGCGCGAGATTCGCGGTGTGGATGGCGCGCTTCAGCAGGCTCGTGTAGAGCACGCGCGGGGCGAGGCCCGACTCCTTGATGAGCTCGCCGGCGCGGCGCGCCTCGGCCCGGCCCTGCTCGGTCAGTTCGACGTCTACCCACCCGGTGAAGATGTTCTTCTCGTTCCAGACGGAGTGGCCATGGCGGAGCAGGATCAGCGTGTGCGTCATGGGATCAAGCCTAGCGAGGGCCGGGCGGTGGTCGCTGGGTGATGGACGGTGGGCGCTGGTCGCTGTGCGCTGGGCGCTGGGCACTGGGCGCTGGGCGCTGGCGCGAGAATGGTGCGCATGGTTGAGGGTCGGGTGACGCGCGGCACGACCGGCGTGAACCGCCTGCGCCGGATGGACCGCTTCATTGCCGCGCATCCCGCGTGGAGGGCGGCGGCCGTGCCGCTCGCCGTCGACCTCGGCTACGGGGCCTCGTGGTGGACGGCCCGCGAACTGCTTCTTCGGCTGCGCTCCGTTCGGCCGGATGCTCGGGTCACCGGCATCGAGATCGACCCGGCTCGGGTGCGCCACGCGCACGAGCAGGCCGAGGCCGCGCGGGCGGCCGGCGAGTCGGGGCTCGACGGGCTGCGGTTTGCGGTCGGGGGATTCGAGGTGCCCCTCCCGGGCGGCGAGCGCCCCGCGGTGATCCGGGCGGCGAACGTGCTGCGGCAATACGACGAGGGTGAGGTCGCTGCCGCCTGGGAGTCGATGCTGAAACGCCTCGCGCCGGGCGGCCTGCTGGTGGAGGGCACCTCGAACGAGGTGGGGCGCGTGGCGAGCTGGGTGTCGCTGCGCCCCGAGCTGGGGCCCGAGACGTTGACCATCGCCCTGCACCTCGACGCGCTGCGCACAGGCGACGTGACCGGACGCGGCGGGGTGGCGACCGCCGAGGCGCTGCCGAGTGTCGTCGCGGAGCGCTTGCCGAAGGTGCTGATTCACCGCAACGTCTCGGGCGAGGGTGTGCACGAGCTGCTGCGGGCGCTCGACGACCAGTGGATGCGGGCTGCGCCGCTCGGGGCGTTCTCGGCCCGTCAGCGGTGGATCGCCGCGGTGCAGGGCCTGCGCGACGCGGGCTGGCCGGTGCGCGACGGGGTCTCCCGCTGGAGGCTCGGCGAGCTCACCGTCGACTGGGGCGCCGTCGCCCCGCGCTGACTGGGCACCAGACGCCGGGCACCGCGGGGTGCACACTCACCCCCTCCCGCGACTTCCACAACAGCGGAAGGATGACGCCGCCTCACAACTACGCCGTTGTGTGTGCGGTGGGAGAGAGAGGGAGAGAGAGGTGGGTGTGCTCTCTGCTCGTGCGGGGTTGCGCAGATCGTGCGGAGGAAAACCCGCACGGAGTGCGCAAACCGGCACGGAGTCAGTACGCGAGACAAGGTTTTGCGCCGAATCAAGCCCGGAGCGGCCAATGTTTCGGCGCGAACCATTGTTTCGGCGGGGCGGGAGCGCCTGGCGGCGCGCGCCTACAGGGGCGGGAGCGCCTGGCGCGCCTCGGCGCGGGTGAGGCCGCAGACGATCAGAGTGTCGAACACCAGCGAGCGCAGCAGCACCACGACCACCTGGTCGGGCACTCGCACGGCTCCCGGAACCGTGTCGGGCGAGAGCTCCCCGCTCATGGCGAGACCCAGCACCCGCGCGCGGTCACGCTCGCTGGCATCGTCCAGCGACCGGCCCAGGGCTTCGACGATCACCGCCGCCTCGTCGAGCAAGTGGGCGAGGCCGGGCCGCTCCTCGCCGTCGCGCACGAGGATCTCGACGCGGCGCGCGATCGACCGCACGTGCCGGGTGACCAGGTCGGCTGTCGTCAGCAGCTCGGCCTCCGCCGCGAGCCGCGCGCGCCCGCGTCGCAACCACGGCGAGTAGGCGGCGACGGCGCGCGCCGACTCGAGGGACGTCGTCCACTCGTCGATCAGTGGCTGCGTGCGACGACTGCGCGACAGGGCGAGCTCGGCGGCGGCCGTGTCACCGCGCCGGAGCGCCTCGGCGACGCCCTTCAACGATTCGACGAGCAGCGAGAACAGCGCCCGCGACTCCCCGCGGGTGCGCAGCACGTCAAGGCGCGGGATGAGCGCGGTGACGAGCAACGCGACGACTCCCCCGACGAGCCCGTCGACGGCGCGCTCGAACACTCCCCCCTCGGGGTCGGGCAGCACGGCGACCAGCATCGACTGCACCGCCGCCGCCACGGCGAAGCCGGTCGACGCCGACACGAGCCGGGCCACGATCAACGCCACCGCCAGAATCAGCGCCAGCTGCCACACCCCGCGCCCGACCGCGAGCACGATGAGCGCCGCGACGACGATTCCGACAAGGATGCCCACGACCGTTTCCAGCACCCGTCGCGGTCGGGCGTCGCGCGCGAATCCGAGCGCGCTGATCGTCACGGTGACGGCGACGATCGGCAGCTCGTGGTCGAGCACGTAGCGGGCGAATGCGTAGGCCATGACGACGCCGGAGACGATCTGCGCGATCGCGGGCAGCGACCGGACGAGCCTGCGCAGGGCGCGGCGCGCATCCAGCCGGAGACTGATGCGGCGTTCGAGCCGGCGAAGCGGATCGGCGCCGCGCACGACGGGCCCCGCCCTACCGGCGCTGGGCGCCGAGGCGCGGCAGGCGGGGAACCGCGGCGGCCTGGCCGGCCTCCGGCGGAACGATCAACTCTTGCGCGGCGGCCACGTCGACCCCGTCGACGGGCACGACGAGCGGTGCGGCGACGTCGAGCGAACGCTTCACGACCGCGAGCGCGATCGGCCCGAGTTCGTGGTGGCGGGCCACCGAGGTGATGCGCCCGACGTCCGCGCGGTCGGCGTCGGCCGCGTGCACGGGCGACCCGGGGGCCGGCAGCAACGCATCGGACCCGTCGAGGTGCAGCATGACGATGCGCCGCGGCGGGCGGCCCAGGTTGTGCACCTTCGCGACCGTCTCCTGCCCGCGGTAGCAGCCCTTCGCGAGGTGCACGGCCGAGCGCAGCCAGTCGACCTCGTGCGGGATCGACTTCTCGTCGACCTCGGCCGCGAAGCGCGGGCGCCAGGCCGCCACACGCAGGGCCTCCCACGCGAGCGAGCCGGCGAGGCGCACGCCGCCGGCGCGGGCAAGCCCCGCCAGCTCGGCGAGGAACGCCCGCTCGACGATCAGCTCACGCGCCGGGTAGTCGCCGCCCGGGTGCTCCGCCTCAGGCGCGTACTGCCAGCCGCCGGCCTGCACGGCGCTCCACGGGTCGCTCCAGACGAGCGGCGCACCGTTCGGCGACGCGGCCGGGATGCTCGGCTCGGCTCTGTCAGGACTCATCGCGCCGATCACGGCCCACTCGCCGCTCGCGTCTGCCACCTCGACCTGCATCATGAACCGCATACGGTCGAGCCAGGCGGCGAGCGCCTCAGCCTCGGCGCCCTCGACGATGAGCCAGCTCGTCACGCCATCGTCGACGACGTGCATGGCGTGTTCGATGCGGCCGTTCGGATCGAGCAGCAGGGTTTCGGCCGACGCGCCGGGGGTGAGGCCGGCGAGCGCCTGCGAGGTCAGCGAGTCGAGCCAGCGCAGCCGGTCGGGGCCGGTCACCGTCACGACCCCGCGGTCGCTCAGGTCGACGACGGCGCGACCGGCGACGAGGGCGCGCTGCTCGGCGACGGGGTCGCCGTAGTGCTCGGCGGTGGGTGACCCGACGGCGCCGGGCAGGCCCGCCAGCGGCGACGGGGCGGATGCGCGGGGTGCGGTCGCGTCGGATGCGGGCTCGGTCATCGGCTCACTCCGCCCGACTCAGGGTGCCCGAGGCGTGCGTGCGCAGGTCGTTGCCGAGGGCGGCGATGTCCCACGCCCACAGCAACTTGCCCTCCACGAGGCCGTACATGCGGGTGGCGGCCGAGTACTCCTTCGACGACGCCGACCGCATCACGGCGTCGGTTTGCAAGTCGATGCGCGGGCCCTTCACGCGGCCGAGGTACAGCTCGCTGATGCCGCTCGGGTGAATGAGCGCCACCTCGATCTCGAAGTCATCGCGGCTCGTGCGCAACTGCTCGACCGACTCTGCGGTCGGGAAGGGGCGGTCGCCCACGCCGGGCAACATGCCGGGGCCGGGGTCACCCGCCTGCGAGGGGCGGTGCAGGCGCCAGTAGCCCGCTTCGGCGTTGAGAGGGGTCTGCTCGCCGTCGAGCAGCCACGTCGACGACGAGTAGTTCAGGTAGTGCAGCCCGTCGTGGCTGAAGCTGACGCGCTGGCCAAACTCGTGTTCGCGCACGGTCTCGCCATCGACGTAGTGCACGACGCCGGAGCCCTCCCACACGCCGAGCAGCCACGACAGCGGCGCCAGCTCGGCGGGGATGTTCGTGTCGAGGTTGAACACGGCCCTGCCGCCGCGCGTCAGCGCTGGCCGCGGTACAGGTTGACGAGCACGACGACCGAGACGAACCCGATGGCGAGCGACGCCAGGCCCAACAGGCCGAGGAAGAAGATCTCTAGCGCGAGCAGCATGCGCTCATTGTAGACCGGCGAGGATGAGCATCAGCCCCGAGGCGAAGGCGGCGACAATCACGATTCCGACAACACTCGCGAGCAACCGTCGCACCACCCCGTCGGTGCGCTGGAACGCCACCTGCACGATGAAAGCGAGCAGCACCGCCGATGCGGCGACGACGCCGGTTGCCCCGATCCAGTGCTCGCTCGGAAGCGCGACGAAGACGATCACGAGCGCCGTGATCGTGGCCCCCCAGACGGGTATCGCGGTCGCAAGCGTGCGGGACATGTCCTCCATGCTAGGCGGCCCGCATAGACTGGGCACTGACACCACGGAGGACGCATGGCGGATCTGCTCATCCTGACCTCGCGGGTGGACGCTGATGTTCTTCCGTCGCTGGGGCTGCTGAGCCATCGCCTGCGCCGTGTGCCCGCCCAGCCCGCGGCCCTCGTGGGTGCCCCGAACGCCGACGCGATTCTGGTCGACGCGCGCACCGACCTGGCCGCGGCGAAAACGCTCTGCAAGATCTTGCAGACGACCGGCGCCGGCTGCCCCGTGCTGGTCGTGCTCACCGAGGGCGGCCTGACCGCGGTGAACGCCGAGTGGGGCGTCGACGACGTGCTGCTTGAGTCGGCGGGCCCCGCTGAGATCGACGCGCGGCTGCGGCTCGCGATCGGGCGCCAGTCGCAGGGCGACGGCGAGTCACAGTTGATCAAGGCGTCGGGCGTCGTGATCGACGAGGCGAGCTACTCGGCCAAGGTGAACGGACGCACACTCGATCTCACCTTCAAGGAGTTCGAACTGTTGCGCTTCCTCGCCACGCACCCGAGCCGGGTCTTCACCCGCGAACAGCTGCTGAGCGAGGTGTGGGGTTACGACTACTTTGGCGGGACCCGCACGGTGGACGTGCACGTGCGGCGCCTGCGCGCAAAACTCGGCGACATGGATGCTCTCATCGGCACCGTGCGGAATGTCGGCTACCGCTTCACCCTCCACGAGGACGGCGCCCTGCCGAACGCTCAGAACGTCGACGCCTAAGGTCTATTTTCCGCCGCCTCGCGGTGACAGAATGCGGCAATGAGCGTCATGAGCGCGCGCCGGGTGCAGGGCACGTTCTATGTGCTGACCTTCGGCAACACGATCGCGGCGTCGTTCATCTGGGGCATCAACACGCTGTTCCTGTTGGACGCGGGCCTCAGCAACCTGGAGGCCTTCGCGGCGAACGCCTTCTTCACCCTGGGCATGGTGATCTTCGAGATTCCCACCGGGGTTGTCGCCGACACGTGGGGGCGACGTGCGTCGTACCTGCTCGGCACGATCACCCTCGCCGTCACGACCGCGCTCTACTGGCTCATGTGGCTCTGGCAGTCGCCGTTCTGGGCGTGGGCGCTCGTCTCGGTGCTGCTGGGGCTCGGCTTCACCTTCTTCACCGGCGCCGTCGACGCGTGGCTCGTCGACGCCCTGCAGGCCACCGGATACCGCGGGGGGCTCGAGACCGTGTTCGGCCGAGCCCAGGTGGTCGCGGGCGTCTCGATGCTCAGCGGGTCGGTGCTCGGCGGCGTGATCGCGCAGCTGACGAACCTGGGCGTGCCGTTCCTCGTGCGGGTGGGAGTGCTCCTCGCCATGGTCGTCGTCGCCGGCGCCCTGATGCGCGACCTCGGGTTCACGCCCGTGCGGGGCGCCGGGCCGGTGACGGCCGTACGCACGGTGATGCGTGCATCCATCGATCACGGTTTTCGGCGCCCCGCGATCCGGTGGGTGATGATCGCGACGCCGTTCACGGCGGGGGTCGGCATCTACGCCTTCTACGCCCTGCAGCCCTACCTGCTCGAGGTGGCGGGCGACAGCACGGCCTACGCGCTCGCGGGAATCGCCGCCGCGATCTTCGCCGGGTCGTCGATCGTCGGGGGAGCGCTCGCGCCGGTGGTGCGACGGGCCGTGCGGCGTCGCACCACCGTGCTGATCGCCTCGGTCGCCGTGTCATCGGCCGTTCTCGTGGCCTTCTTCTTCGTCAACCAGTTGTGGCTTGCCATCGTGCTGCTCGCCGCCTGGGGGCTCACGACGTCGGTCGCCCAGCCCGCGCAACGCTCGTACCTGAACGACATGATCCCGTCGGCGCAACGCGCAACCGTGCTGTCGTTCCACTCGCTGCTCGGTAGCGCCGGAGGAATCGGCACGCAGCCGGCACTCGGACGCGCGGCCGACCTGAACGGCTACGGGTTCTCCCTCCTGCTCGGCGGCGTCATCTCGGCGTGCGCATTGCCCTTCCTCGCCCTCAGCCGAGCACAGCGCGACCCGGCCGACGAGGCCACGACGCTCGTCGCCACCGAGTAGCAACCTTCCCGACACCCGCGGGTGCCAGAATGTGCGGATGCAGGACGAGGGCGGGGCCACAAGCGACGGGGCGCAGGTCGACGGCGGCGTCGACGGCGACTTCATGGACGACTACGACGAGACGACAAGCGTCGACGACGGAACGCTGCCGATCGAGCGCTACCTCGACCGCGAGTTGAGCTGGCTGCGCTTCAACCAGCGCGTGCTGGAGCTCGCCGAGGACCCCACCACCCCGCTGCTCGAGCGGGTCAATTTCTTGGCCATCTTCGCGACCAACCTCGACGAGTTCTTCATGGTGCGCGTCGCGGGCCTCAAGCGCCGCATCGTCACGGGCCTCGCGGTGCCGACGAACACGGGTCGGGCACCCGGCGACGTGCTCGCCGACATCAACCGTCTCGCCCTCGAGTTGCAGCACCGCCACGTGCGGTGCCTGCACGAGCTCGTGAAGCCCGAGCTCGACGACGAGAACATTCACATCGAGTCGTGGGCCGACCTGAACGACGACGACCGTGAACGGGTCGACGAGATCTTCTCCACGAAGATCTTCCCCGTACTCATGCCGCTCGCGGTCGACCCCGCCCACCCCTTCCCCTACATTTCGGGCCTGTCGCTGAACCTCAGCGTTCGCGTGCGCAACCCGAAGACCGACAAGGTCGAGTTCGCGCGCCTCAAGGTGCCGACCGTGCTGCCGCGTTTCGTGCAGCTGCCCGATGATGGCTCGGGCCGCGTGCGGTTCCTGACGCTCGAAGACCTCATCTCAAACCACCTCGACGAGCTGTTCCCCGGCATGGAGGTGCTCGAGCACCACGAGTTCCGCCTGACTCGCAACGAAGACGTCGAGATCGAGGAGGACGAGGCCGAGAATCTCATCCAGGCGCTCGAGCGCGAGCTGCTGCGCCGCCGCTTCGGCCCGCCCATCCGGCTCGAGATCACCGACGATATGGATGACGTCACCCTCGGACTGCTCGTACGCGAACTCGGCATCACCGAGAACGAGGTGTACCGCCTTCCCGCGCCGCTCGACCTGGGCGGGCTCTTTCAGATCGCGAAGCTCGACCGCCCGCACTTGAAGTACCCCAAGCACGTGCCCGTGACGGCGCTGCAATTGCAGCCAGCCGAACCGAACGCGAAGCCCGATGTGTTCAGCGCCATCGCCGCGGGCGACATCCTCGTGCACCACCCGTACGAGTCGTTCGCGACGAGCGTGCAAGCCTTTCTCGAGCAAGCCGCCGCCGACCCGAACGTGCTCGCCATCAAGCAGACGCTCTACCGCACGAGCGGAGACAGCCCCATCGTCGAGGCGCTCATCGACGCGGCCGAGGCAGGCAAGGCGGTACTCGCTCTCGTCGAGATCAAGGCGCGCTTCGACGAGCAGAACAACATCGAGTGGGCGCGCAAGCTCGAAAAGGCCGGCGTGCACGTCGTGTACGGGCTCGTCGGGTTGAAGACCCACTGCAAGCTCGCCCTCGTCGTGCGGCAGGAGAAGAACGGCGAACTGCGCTACTACTCGCACGTCGGCACGGGCAACTACAACCCGAAGACCAGCCGGCTCTACGAAGACCTGGGACTGTTCACCGCCGACGACCAGGTCGGCAAAGACCTCACGCGCCTGTTCAACGAGCTCTCGGGCTACGCGATCGAGAAGAAGTACAAGCGGATGCTCGTGGCGCCCCGCTACCTCCGGCGCGGCCTCCTGAAATTGATCGCCACGGAGACGAAGAACGCCAAGGGGGGCTTGCCCGCGGGCATTCGCATCAAGGTGAACTCGCTCGTCGACGAGGCCATCATCGACGCGCTGTATCGCGCGAGCCAGGCGGGCGTGCCGGTCGACATTGTCGTGCGCGGCATCTGCGCGCTCGTGCCGGGCGAAGAGGGCCTGAGCGAGAACATTCGCGTGCGCAGCGTGCTCGGCCGCTACCTCGAGCACTCGCGCATCTTTGCCTTCCACCATGGCGGCGACCCGCAGGTCTACATCGGCAGCGCCGACATGATGCACCGAAATCTCGACCGCCGCGTCGAGGCGCTGATCCGCCTGACGGACCCCGCCCACCTCGAGCAGATCGACCAGCTGTTCGCGGCGACCCTGTCGGACCGCACAGCGTCGTGGCACTTGACGCCCGATGGCGAGTGGCAGCGCGTCGCCTCGCGCAGCGACGGTCGTCCGCTCGCCGACCTGCAAGACACGATGATGACCCGCATCAGCAGCCGCCGACGGGCCGTCACGGCCCGGTAGTCGCGAAATGGTGCCCGTTTCTCGGTAGCCTGACGGAATCCGCCGCCCCTCAGACGGGAAGACGACCGCATGACCCCCACCCCTCAAGCCCCCGTGCGGGCGGCCGGCGCCGTGCTGTGGAAGATCGTGGACGGCAAGGTGCGCGTCCTCGTCGTGCACCGCACTCAGCACAAGGACGTCTCGCTGCCGAAGGGCAAGGTTGACCCCGGCGAGACCCTGCCCCACACGGCGGTGCGCGAGATCGCGGAGGAGACCGGCTTCGACGTCGTCCTCGGCGCCCCGCTCGGCACCGTCGAGTATCGACTGCCCGGCGGGCGGCCGAAGACCGTCCACTACTGGTCGGCCGAGGTCGACCCGGGCGCAGCTGAACGGCACACCTACGAGGCGAACGGTGAGATCCTCGCCCTCGAGTGGGTGCCGCTGGCGAAGGCCGAGAAGAAGCTCAGCTACGAGCACGACGTGGATGTGCTCGAGCGCTTCGCCGCCCAGGCCGAAGCCGGGCGCGCCCGCACCTTCCCGCTCGTCGTACTACGGCACGGCAAGGCAATGCCGCCGGAGCAGTGGGACGGCCCGGACGCCACGCGCCCGCTGCTGCACCGCGGCCTTGAACAGTCGGCATCCGTCGCGGGCGGAATCGCCGCCTATGGTCCCGAGGTGCTGGTGACGTCGGTCGCCGCCCGCTGCGTCGCCACGATCGCGCCGACCGCTGCCGCGACGGGCATTCCCGTCAAGGAGGTGCGCAGCATCAGCCAGGACGCCTACCGCGCCGACGGGGAGCGCGTTCGCGCGCAGGTGGTGAAGCGCCTCGACCGCCGGCTCGGCACGGTGCTGTGCAGCCACGGGCCCGTGATCCCGCAGATCATCGAGGCGGCGGCCGAGTTCGGCGGGGCCCACCTCACGCCTGAGTTGCGGCGCAGCGCGGCCCTCTCGACGGGCGACTTCACGGTGCTGCACTTCTCGCGCGAGACGGAACGCCCGTGGCTCGTCGCCGTCGAATCGCACCGCCCCGCCGTCGACTGAACGCGATTCGTGGATGCCCTCCGAGCATCCCGTTAACCTTCCGTTTACCTTTGGTTGCGATTGTGCTTGACTGCGGGACGACGCCGACGCAGCGTCTCCCGCTTTTCTGTGCGCTCCCCACGAAAGGACCCGGGTGGATACTCCGCGCCGACTCATCAGCGCGCTGGCCATCACCGCCGTTCTCGCGACCAGCGGGTGCGCGGTCAATGAGCTGAACCGTGGCGACAGCAGCGGGACGCTCGACGGCACCCTCGATGGAGCCGGGTCGTCGGCCCAGGCGTCGGCGCAGGCCGTGTGGATCGCCGAGATCCAAAACGCCAACGGCCGCCTCACCGTGAACTACGAGCCCTCGGGATCGGGCGCCGGGCGCGAAGCGTTCCTCGCCGGCGGCCTCGACTTCGCCGGCAGCGACTCGGCTCTCACCGCGGCCGAGGCGGAGAGCGGCCTCGGCGCATGCGTTCCCGGCACGGGCGCGATCAACCTGCCGCTGTACATTTCGCCGCTCGTCATCATCGTCAACATCGAGGGCGTGGATGCACTGAACCTGGATGCCGCGACGGCCGCGTTGATCTTCCGCGGTGAGATCCGGCAGTGGGATGACCCGCGCATCCAGGAGCTCAACCCGAACGTCCCGCTGCCGAGCGCCACCATCACGGCCGTGCACCGGTCAGACGCGTCCGGCACCACCAAGAACTTCACCGACTACCTGGCCCAGGCGGCGCCCGACGAGTGGCAGGCCGATGCGGCCGACGCGTTCCCGTACGGCGGCGAGTCGGCGCAGGGCAACTCGGGTGTCGTGAACGCCGTCACGAACGGCCGCAACACGATCGGCTACGTCGACGCGTCACGGGCGGGCGATCTCACGATCGCCGCCCTGAAGGTGGGTGACGAGTTCGTGGCCTACACGAGGGAGGCCGCGGCACGCGTGGTGGAAGCATCCCCCCTCGAGGAGGGACGTGCCGATGACGACCTCGCCATCGCCATCGACCGCACTACGACGGAACCCGGCGCCTATCCGCTCGTCCTCGTGAGCTATCTCATCGCCTGCCGCGAATACCCGAACCCGGCGGACGCCGAACTCGTGCGCGGCTACCTCAGCTGGGTGGCAAGCCCCGAGGCGCAGGAACTCGCCGCCGAGTTCGCCGGCTCAGCGCCACTGTCGGAGGGCTTCACCGACCGCGTGCTCGACGCCATTGAGGGGATCCGATGACAACTCCCGCCCCCCGCCAGGCGCCAGCCGCGCCGACCGGTCAGATCGACGCCGTTGAGCGCCGCGGAGACCGGGTGTTCAGCCGCGTCGCGGTCGGAGCCGGCACCGCGATCCTCGTCGCACTCGCCGCCGTCGCCGTCTTCCTCATCGCCCAGTCGCTGCCCGCGCTCTGGGCGCCGGAAGGTTCGTTCCGCGGCACCGACGGAAACTTCTGGGACTACGTCGCCCCCCTCGCGTTCGGAACGGTTTGGGCCGCCGCACTCGCCCTCATCATGGCCGTGCCGCTCGCCGTCGGAATCGCGCTGTTCATCTCGCACTACGCGCCCCGCCGCCTCGCGCAGCCGCTCGGCTACATCATCGACCTGCTCGCCGCCGTTCCCAGCGTCGTCTACGGCCTGTGGGGCATCACGGTGCTCGCGCCGGCCACCGTGCCGCTGTACGAGTGGCTCGCCGAGAATGCCGGATGGTTCCCGCTGTTCGCGGGGCCCGCATCCGGAACCGGGCGCACCGTCTTGACGGTCGCGATCGTCCTGGCCGTCATGGTCCTGCCCATCATCACGGCGCTGTGCCGCGAAGTGTTCGTGCAGACGCCCACCCTGCACCAGGAGGCCGCGTACGCGCTCGGCGCCACGTGGTGGGAGATGGTGCGGATGACCGTCTTCCCGTACGCGCGCTCGGGCATCATCTCGGCCTCGATGCTCGGTCTCGGCCGCGCGCTCGGCGAAACCATGGCAGTCGCCATGGTGCTGTCACCGTCGGCCATCATCAGCTTCGCGGTGATTCAGAGCGAAAACCCCTCGACCATCGCCGCGAACATCGCGCTGAACTTCCCGGAGTCGGCCGGCATTCAGGTGAACGCCCTGATCGCGACCGGCCTCGTGCTGTTCGTCATCACCCTCGTCGTCAACTCGGTGGCCCGCTGGATCGTGAGCCGCCACGAGCGATCGCTGGAGTCGCGATGACCCAGACCGCCCCCCGCCCCACGGTGCCCAGCCGCTCGGCCGGCGCCCCCATCGACGCGGCCAACGCGTACGTGTCTGGCCGCCTGCCCCGCTGGGCCGCTCCCGGGCTGACCGCCGCCTGCCTCGGCGGCGCGATCACCGTCATGGCGCTGCTCGCGGCGGCGGGCGCGATCCAGGAGTTCTCGCTCGTGCTGGCGATCGCGATCGGCACGATCGCGTCGATCGTGCTCGTTACGGCGATCTCGCTCATGGCCGAAGGTCGCCGCGCCGCAATCAACCGCTTCATGATCGCGCTCGTCATCTCGGCGTTCGTGCTGGCGTTGCTGCCCCTCGTCTCCGTGCTGTCGACGGTGCTCGTCAACGGCTCGGCGCGCTTCGACCTCGAGTTCTTCACCTGGTCGATGCGGTCCGTCATCGGCGAGGGTGGAGGCGCGCTGCACGCCATCGTCGGCACCCTGCAGATCACCGCGTGGGCCACCCTCATCTCGGTGCCCATCGGCCTGTTCGCCGCGATCTACCTCGTCGAATACGGCCGCGGGCCCCTCGCCCGAGCGATCACGTTCTTCGTCGACGTCATGACGGGCATCCCGTCGATCGTGGCCGGTCTGTTCGCCTACGCGCTGTTCGTGCTCATCTTCGGTGAGGGTGTGCGCATGGGCTTCGCCGGCTCGGTCGCCCTCAGCGTGCTGATGATCCCGGTCGTCGTGCGCTCGAGCGAAGAGATGCTGAAGCTCGTGCCCGACGAGTTGCGCGAGGCGGCGTACGCGCTCGGCGTGCCGAAGTGGCTCACGATCGCCAAGGTCGTCCTGCCGACGGCGGCCGCCGGCATCATCACCGGCATCACGTTGGCCATCGCCCGCGTCATCGGCGAGACGGCGCCGCTCCTCATCGTCGCCGGCTTCACCTCGAGCATGAACTACAACGTGTTCAGCGAGCGCATGCAGTCGCTGCCGGTGTTCGTGTACACGCAGTACGCGAACCCCGGAAGCGACGTCGACTTCTACCTCGAACGCGCCTGGGCTGGGGCCCTGACGCTCATCATCATCGTGATGGCGCTCAACCTCATCGCCCGCCTGATCACCCGTCTCTTCCAACCGAAGGCTGGGCGCTGACGCGCGCCGAGCATCCCCACGATTTCGCCGATCTGACCGCCAAAGGAACCCCGTGTCGAAGCGCATTGAAGTTCGCGACCTGAACGTCTACTACGGCTCGTTCAAGGCCGTCGAAGACGTCACCCTCACCATCGAGCCCCGCAGCGTGACGGCCTTCATCGGCCCGTCGGGCTGCGGCAAGTCGACGTTCTTGCGCACCCTGAACCGGATGCACGAGGTCATCCCCGGGGCACGCGTCGAGGGCGAGGTGCTCGTCGACGGCAACAACCTGTACGGCAAGGGCGTCGACCCCGTGCTCGTGCGACGCCAGGTGGGCATGGTGTTCCAGCGGCCGAACCCGTTCCCGACGATGTCGATCGCCGACAACGTGCTCGCGGGCGTCAAGCTCAACAACCGGCGCATCGCGAAGTCCGATGCCGAGGCTCTCGTCGAGAAGTCACTGCGCGGCGCGAACCTCTGGAACGAGGTTAAAGACCGTCTCGACCGCCCCGGCTCGTCGCTGTCGGGCGGTCAGCAGCAGCGGCTGTGCATCGCGCGGGCAATCGCGGTCGAACCCGAGGTGATTCTGATGGACGAGCCGTGCTCGGCGCTCGACCCCATCTCGACGCTCGCGATCGAAGACCTCATCGAAGAGCTGAAGACCGAGTACACGATCGTCATCGTCACGCACAACATGCAGCAGGCGTCGCGCGTGAGCGACAAGACGGCGTTCTTCAACATCGCCGGCACGGGTAAGCCCGGCAAGCTCATCGAATACGACGAGACGGCGACGATCTTCTCGAACCCGTCGATCAAGGCGACCGAAGACTACGTCTCCGGCAAGTTCGGGTAGTCGAGGAGCGGGGCGTGGGCCCGCCCCGGCGAGTGCTGGGGCGCTCACGCCTGACCCCCGCGTGCCGAGCGGGTGCCACTATGGCCACCTGGTGCGGGTCTGATCTGGCACCAGACCACCAAGGTGCCTCCCGCTGGACTCGCGCCCACGGGTGTGGGTGCTGCGCGCGAGAGCGCGCGCACGAAAGGTGCCGAACCGTCACTCGTGGCGCACTCAACTCGATCGATGTGGCCACACGAGACGGTTTGCGGCTCCACAGGAACAAACCCTGTCGAGTGTGCAGTCGTGGCGCGATCAGCGTAAGCGATCGAGCCACAACTGCGACGTCGAGGCAGGATGCGATCGGAGGACACCGGAACCCTCGAGGCCCCCGCAGCGACCCTCACGTCAGGGATCGGCCGACGCCGCGCTCGTCCATGGCGGAAAGCGTGACGCAGTGCCTCGTCGCTGGCGTGGGGTGGCACACGAGCCGCCGCCTCCCAGGCTGCTAGATGCGGTGCGCCTTCGTGGCACGGGCTCCGATGTAGCGGGCCACGACCGTGAACACGAGCACGATGACGAGCAGCGCCAGGGCTCCGCCCCACGCGCGCTCGATACCGGGGTCGAACGGCTGGCGTGCGCCGTTGTACACCTGCAGGGGCACGGCACCGATCGCGACGTTGAAGAACGCCCACACGATGTTGATGTTGCCGAACGCGGTGAGGATGAGCGGCGCGGTCTCGCCGGTTCCGCGGGCGATCGCGAGCATCACACTCGTCGTCAAGCCGGGGGCCGCTGCGGGAAGAACGACGCGGGTCGTCGTCTGCCACTTGCGCGCGCCCAGGGCGAACGAGCCGCGTCGCAGATCCTGCGACACCGTCTTCAGCACCTCTTCGCTCGAGCGCACGATGATCGGCAGCATGATGATGCCGATGGCGACCGCCGCGGTGAATCCACCAAAGCTGATGACCTGACCAGTGCCCAGCACGAGGATCGCGTAGACCGCCAGGCCGATGAACACCGAAGGGATGCCCGTCATGACGTCGGTGAAGAACCGGATGATCGTCGCGAACCACCCCTTGCCGTAGTCGACGAGATAGACCGCGGCCGCGAGCCCGACGGGCACCGACATGGCGATGGCCATCAGCATGATGATGCCGGTGCCAACGAATCCTGCCGCGTACCCGCCACCCTCACGCGCCGGCGGGAACTCCCGCGTGGTGAAGAACTCCCAGCTCCACACGGCAGCGCCCTCGGAGATCACGAGCGCCACAATGAGCACGAGCGGCACCATCGCGAGAACCATCGCGGCAAGCAGACCCCATCGAGTGACGTGGTCCTTGACCGCACGCCGCCGGGAGTTGTCCGACGTGACGGTCAGCGAGCGCTTCGGCTCCTGGGCAGCCGACGTAGGGTTCAGGGTTCCTGACGAGGTCACAGTGCGTCTCCTGCCGAAGCTGAACGGGCGAAGCGCCACACGATGATGCGGGCGATCACGTTGACGATCATGGTCACGATGAAGAGGACGACACCGATGCCGAGCAACGCGGTCAGCGTCTCCGGAGCGGCATCCTGGAACGTGGCGGCGATGTGCGCCGCAAGGGTGTCACCGTTGGCAAACAGGCGGTCGCCGATCTTCTGCGACGAGCCAATGAGCATGAGCACGGCGATCGTTTCGCCGAGAGCACGGCCCAGGCCGAGCATCGTGCCGCCAACGATGCCGCCGAAGGACCGGGGAAGCACGACCTTCGCCAGGACTTCCTGCTTAGTCGCTCCGAGGCCGTAGCCCGCCTGGATCTCGTCGGGCGGAGTCGCGGCCATGACCTCGCGGGTGATCGCTGTCACGATCGGGAGGATCATGATGCCGAGCACGACTGAGGCGTGGAAGTAGTTGGTGTTCGGAACGGGCCCGCCGAGCCAGGGGATCACTTCGCCGATCGTTCCCGCGACCCACCGGGTGAAGGGGTGCAGGACGTTCGGCACGAACCACAGCAGGCCCCAGAGACCGAAGATGATCGACGGCACGGCCGCGAGGATCTCGACCGAGTAGGACATCGCCGTGCGCAGGCGGCGCGGGGCATAGAAGTTGATGTAGAGCGAGACGGCAATGGCGAGCGGCAGGGCAATAGATACGGCGATCGCCGAGGTGAAGAGGGTGCCGAAAATGAAGGGCCAGGCGCCGTAGTTGCCGCTGAACTCGTTGCGGTTGAAGCCGGCGCGCCATTCTGTGCCGAAGAGGAAGTTCCAGAAGCCCTGATATTCGAACACGGGGTACGCGTCGATCGTCGTGCGGAGCACCATTGCCGCGAGAACGAGAAGCACGAGGGCGCCGGACAGGACGAGGAAGGCCGAGAATATGCGGTCGGCATATCGGCCGAAGCCACGGCTGACGAGCTGGCTGGGTTGCCGCTTCACAGCGGGTTTGTCGGTCGCGGTCGTCATGCGGGCCGGCTCTCCTCGGTCGATCGGGTGGAGGGGTTCTGCGGGTAGATCTGGTGGTGCCGTGTAACGAGGGTGGCTGGGTGGCCCGCGGTGCGAGCCACCCAGCCGATACAGCTGTACCGAGCGGAGTGTGACTACTCGGCGCTGTTGATGCGGTCGATCGCCGCCTGCACTCGGGGCTTCAGGCCCTCACCGAGCGGGGCGTAGCCCAGGTCGGTCGCGAGAGCGTTGGCCTCGTCAGACTGCGTTGCCCAGGTCCAGTAGTCCTTCAGGATCTCGGCGGTGTTCTCGTCGTAGCCGCACTCCCAGGCGAAGATCCAGTTGGCGCCGACGATCGGGAAGCCGCCGCCACCGACACCGAGGATGTCGAACTGGAAGCTGTCCGGGATGTCGAGAACCTCGAGGGCCTCGGTGGTGGCCTCAAGCGTGGCCTGAACGGCATTGCCGTCAGCGTTGATGATCGCGGCAGTCGGAAGGTCGTTGACCAGAGCGTAGGCCTGGTTCACATAACCGAGGCCGCCCTCGTTCTGCTGGGTGCCTGCGGTCACGCCCTCGTTGCCCTGACCACCAACGGTGTCAGCCGGCCACTGCACCTCGGTGCCCGAGCCGAGCTCCCAGTTGTCGGCAGCGTCGTCGAGGTAGGTGGTGAACACCGACGTGGTGCCCGAGCCGTCCGAACGGTGGACGGGGATGATGTCCAGGTCAGGGAGGTCGAAGTCGGGGTTGAGGGCCGCGATGCGCGGGTCGTTGTAGTTAACGATGTCGCGCTGGTAGATCGCGGCAATGGTCTCGGCGTCGAGGACGAGTCCGTCGAACTGGTCGTCACCGAAGGCGATCGTCACAGCACCGAACAGAACGGGGAACTGGATGGCCTCGCAGCCGCGCGCCTCGGCGGCCTCCGCGAGCGTGTCGTCACGCAGGTAACGCTCCGACGAGCCGAAGTCGACGGTCTGGAGCAGGAACTGCTCGATGCCGCCGCCCGAACCGATCGACTGGTAGTTGATCGAGACGCCAGGCTGAACCGAGCCGGTGTACTCGAACTGGTACTCCTGGAAGACGGGGTTCGGGAAGGTCGCGCCCGCACCCTCGAGGTTGCCCGAGAGCTGGGTCTCGGCCGGCTCGCTGGGAGCGGAGGTGTCGCCGGGCTCGGTGGGCTCGGCCTCCGACGCACAGGCGCCGAGGAGAAGGGCGAGCGAGGCCGACACGGCGATGCCGGTCAGGGCCTTCTTGCTGCGAAGGATGGTCATGTGTGTTGTCCGTTTCTTGGTTGTGGGTGACAACGGGGGTTGGTGTTGCGGTCTTACTGTTTCGGCGCTGGGTTAGTCGTTTCAGACCGAGAGGTGAACGCCGGATGAACGGCGACCTAACGCCGCTACCCGAATCGGCCCGAGATGTAGTCCTCGGTGCGGGGGTCCGACGCGTTGGAGAAAATCTTGTCCGTCGCGTCGAACTCGACGAGGGCGCCCGTGCGCTCGCCGACGTGGTCATCGATGTCGACCGTGAGGAAGGCAGTCATGTCGCTCACGCGCGCGGCCTGCTGCATGTTGTGCGTGACGATGACAATCGTGTACTCCTCCTTCATCTCCCGCATGAGGTCTTCGATGCGCAGGGTCGCGATCGGGTCGAGCGCCGAGCAGGGCTCGTCCATGAGGATGACCTCGGGGTCGACGGCGATGGCGCGTGCGATGCAGAGGCGCTGCTGCTGACCGCCCGACAGCGAGAAGCCGGATTCCTTCAGCTTGTCCTTGACCTCGTCCCAGAGGAAGGCCTTCCGCAGCGACTGCTCGACGAGGTCGTCCATGTTGCCCCGGTAGCCGTTCAGGCGCGGGCCGAAGGCGACGTTGTCGTAGATCGACTTCGGGAAGGGGTTCGGCTTCTGGAACACCATGCCGATGCGGCGACGCACCTCGACGGGGTCGACCTCGGGGGCGTAGATGTCTTCACCGTTATAGATGAACTTGCCCTGCACGGTGGCGCCGGGGATTAGGTCGTTCATGCGGTTGAACGCGCGCAACAGAGTCGACTTGCCGCACCCCGACGGGCCGATGAAGGCCGTGATCTCCTTGCGCGGGATCTTCATACTGATGCCCTTGACCGCCGTGAACGAGCCGTACTTCACGGCGGCGTCCTCCAGCTCGAAGATCGAGCCGTACGCGCCGTGCGGGGTGCTCTGGCGGTGGCCGACTTCGAAGTGCACCTCGCGGGCGGACTCTTCGGTTGCGGCGTCGATCGTGGGCTCGGGCGATGCGTCGGGGGTCATGAGTCCTCCGGGTAAAGGATGTGCGGACGCTCCTGCCCGCGGATGTCCTCAGCCTGAATGGCCCCGGTGAACGGCGGGTTAACGGCAGTGAACGAGCAGGCGAGAGCCGTGCATCCGTTGTTCTGCGCCGAATGGTCGCGTCGCGTTTACCCGCCGTTTGCCTGCGTTGTATTCGATGGCGCATACCGGTTACTGCCGACGACACGACACAAGGACACTGACATCACCGTGACTCAGGATGCTCCCCGCGCCGCCCAGGGGCCGCGCGCGTTTCGTCGCGTGGCCGGCACGACCGCCCTCCGGGAGCTGTGCCGCGACACCGACCGGCAGTTGATCGCCGCCGGAGTCGACTATGTGGCGCACCGCGACGCCGCAGAGTTGCTCGTCGCGCTCGCGAGCGACGCTCCCGACGTCGTGCTGACGCCCGCCGAACCGACGGGCGTGGAGCTGGATGCCCTCATCGGCACCGTCCACCAGTGGGCGAATGTGCCGGTCGTCGTCGCGATCGACGCAGCGGCGCGCGACAACACTGACGCCGCCCGCGCGCTCGACGCCGGAGCCAACGCTCTGTTGCCGACGCCGTTCACCGCGGACGAGCTACGCCGCTGCCTCATGGGGCTCGGACTGCCCAGCTCACCCCACGCGCCCGCCGTCATCGTCGGCGACCTGCACATCGACACCGCCGCCCACATGGTCAGCTACGCCGGCGTCGACGTGCGCCTTACCCACCGCGAGTTCTCGATGCTGCACACGATCGCGGCCCGCGCCCCGCGTCTCGTGTCGCCTCAGGACCTCGCCCGGCAGTTCTCACCCGACGTCGACCCCGAGGCGGGGGCGCGGGCGGTGCGCGTCATGATCGGGTCGATCCGCGCGAAGCTCGGCGCAGCATCCGAGCGGGGGCTGTCGCCCATCGAAACGGTGCGGGGCGTCGGCTACCGGGTGCGAGTCGACTGAGCGCTCCGCGCTGACGGGATGCTCGGGGCGCGTCCGCGCCGCCACAGCGGCGCTCGGCTCGCTCCGTGCGCCTTTACGCGCTCTCGGTGACGATCGCGACGATCGGGTCGCTCGTCGGCTGCGGGCTACCCGACGCTGGCTCTACCGTCACGCCGACGATCGTTCCGGCGACGAACTCGCCTTCGAGCACCTGCACGGTCTGCCCGTCGGCGTCGACCGTGAACAGGCCGGCCGGCGAGATTTGGTCGCCCGTGATGTACCAGAGGGCGTACGCCTCGTCGTCGGAGAGCGACTCGAGACCGTCGAACACCATCACCGAGAGGCCCAGCGACTCAGAACTGACAAGGCTCGCCGTCGCACCACCCGCGACCTCGCTCGAGGCGACCGTTGCATCGGGAGCGGCGACCACCTGCGCGAGCACCTGCTGGTTGCCCGCGCTCGGACGCACGAGATCGGCGGCGAAGACGCCGGCGAAGAACAGGGCGACCGCGGCCGCGGCAGCCGCGACAATCGTCGCCGGCCGGGCGAACCAGCGCATGCGCGCCTTGTCCGCGGCGAGACCGCTCATCGGGATCGGCGCAGGAGTCTCCGTTGCCGGCCCCGCACCGGCCAGGGTGTGAGCGGGCGCCAACTGGGCCGGGTCGACCGGGGCGGCGTGGGCCGCGATCTGCGCGCCCGCGTCCTCGCGTGGCAGCTGCGGGGTCGCGGCGACCTGCGCCATCAGCGCCTGCTTCAGACCCGGTGACGGGGCGACGGGAGCGGTGGCCGCACCGAGCATCCCCGTTGCCTCGCGCAGCGACTCGACCTCGCGCTGCAGTTCGGGCGACGCGGCCAGCTGGCGCTCGAAAGCAGCAGCCTCGTCGGCGTCGAGCGCGCCCAGCGCGTAGGCGGCAGCGGTCTCGAGCTGCTCGTTCGACAACGAACTCATGACGCCACCCCCAATTCTGTGCGCAGGCGTATCAACCCATCGCGCAATCGTGTCTTGACTGTTCCGAGCGGAATGTTCAGCATCTCGGCCACCTCGCTCTGGGTGTAGCCGCCGTAGTACGCGAGCTCGACGGCCTGCCGTTGCAGGTCGCTCAACCTCGCCATCGCCTTCTCCACTCGCTTGTGTTCGATGCTGATCTCGACCGTCTCCGACACGGTGTCGACGTCTCGGCCGAGATCGCGAATGCCAATCTTGGTGTCCCGATCGCGGCTCGCCTGGGCGCTGCGCACCCGGTCGATCGCGCGTCGGTGAGCCATCGTGAGCATCCACGTCACCGCTTTCCCCTTATTCGGATCGAAGCGCGAAGCGGTTTGCCACACCTCGAGGAGAACCTCCTGCACGACCTCCTCCGACTGCGCGTGGTCTTTGAGCACGTGCCGCACGAGGCCCAGCATGCGCGGGGCGATGAGGTCGTAGAGGTCGCTGAACGCGCGCTGGTCGCCGCCAGCGACGCGCGACAGCAGGGCGGTCGCCTCGTCGAGGGCGGGCGGCGTCGCGTCGTCGGTCGCGACCTCTGATTCTGGATGCACGCCCCCAGCATTCCAGGTCGACGCCGCTTCGGGTGCGTAATCGCTGAGAACGCGGCGGATGCTCGGCCCTGGGGCGGGCTGAACTCGAGCCGGTTTGCGCACGTCGTGCCGGCGTGACGGCGCACCATGTGCGCGAACCGGCTCGCGTTCACGCGGCGTGCGCCTGGGGCGCGCGGAAACGCCGGGCGGGAATGCAGTCCCGCCCGGCGGCTCCGGGTTCACCTAGTTGGAGGAACAACTCTGGTGAGGTGTCGGCCCTTACTGCAGGCCGAGGTTCGCCGCGATGCCGCCGGCGAGAGCGTTGGCGGTCATCGGCATGTGGCTGGCGGCCTCCTTGAGGAGGTCGAAGTAGGCCGGGTCGCCCGCGATGTTCGCGTCGATCGCCGCAAGTAGCGTCGTGGCGTGCATCTCGAGCTCAGCCTGAACGGCCTCGGCCGGCAGCTCGGGAACGACCGAGTTGATCAGCTCACCGAACGACACGGCGTAGGCACCCAGGTCGGCGACCGCCTGGTCGGCGAGCTCCTGGTCACCGGTCGCCTGGCCGAGCGTGTAGTTCACGAAGAACGGGATGTGCGAGCGCCACGAGTCGAGGAACGGCTGCTCGGCGTCGGGGTAGGCCGACCCGACCAGCGCGGCAACCTCGACCGAGTTCTCGTCGAGCGCCGCGACGGCCGCCTGAACGGCCGGGGTCTCGAGGTCGCCACCGTCGGCAAGCGCCTGGTTGATCGCGGCACCGGCGAGGTACACGTGGTCGGCGAGCAGGGCGGTCAGCGCGGCGCGGAGGTTCGCCCCGTCGCTGTTGACGGTGTCGATCATGGGAGCCTCGGCCTCGGGGGCCGGCTGCTCCATCGTGGGCTCATCGGCCGGAGCCTCCGCCTCGGCGGCGCAGCCGGTCAAAACGAGGGCGGCGGCGAGGCCGAGGCCAGCGAATGCAGTTACCTTGCGCATGGTGCATATCTCCTTGTGTGTGGTGGAACTGTGTGGTGAGCCGGGAGGTGATCCGTGTATCCCGCTAGCCGGCCGCCTCGACGATGACGGAACCGTTCATCGTGAGGTGCGGTTCGCAGAAGTACGGGTACTCCCCCGGTTCGGTGAATGTGAAGGAGAAGGTGTCCCCCTCTTCCCCCGCCCGCGCGAGCGCGTGACGGAACATGCCATCGGCCTCCTGGCTGCCGCGGAGACCGGTGGTCTCGTTGACGTCCCCCCAGGCGCCGGAGGTGATCGTGTGACCGATCCCTTCGGCGTTGCGCCAGGTCACCGTCGTTCCGACCGGCACCGTGATCGTCTGCGGCGTGAACCGCAGGCCGATCGTGATGACCTCGTCGGGGCCGGGCTCGGCCGGAACAGCCGGCTCGGAGTCGTCGGTGGCGTTCGTCTCGTCGCTCTGCGCGTCGGGGGCGATGGATGCACTCGGCTCGGCGGTCGGGGATGTCGCGGATGCGCATCCCGTCGCCCCGAGGAGGGCGGCCAGCGTCGCCGCGGCGAGCGCCGTACGCACCGGGAAGGTGCGCCGCGCAGTGCGGGAGCCGAACGTGGTCGATGTCATGCCCAGTGTTCGGGGGAGACGGGCATGTGGTTTGGCGCGGATGGGGCCGTAGAGGTGACTCTCAGGTTCGGGGGTGCGGGTCGGGGTGAGTGGCGGGCAGCGTGCGGGGTTGGCGGGGCAGCGGGCGGGTGCGGCGCGCGGGCACAGCGTGCCGGGGCGGCGGGCGCGGGCACGAAAAAGCCGGCCCGCAGAACGCCTCTCGGCGCGAGGCCGCTCGTAGCGGCGAAATGTGGAGCCCGGGGTTACTGCGGACCGGCTGCTCAAGACTAACGGCGGTACGCGCTGGGTTATTCCGCGGACACTCAGGTGCGGGCCGACCCCGGGCGTGTCGGCGTGTGCGGGAGCGCCGGGCGGGCGGGTGCGGGCGCGTCGGGCGGGCGAAGGGTCACGCGCGCAGCGGTCAGATGCGTCTGAAGCGTGCGGGTTTGCGCATTCCGAGCGGGTTCACGACTGCACGAACTGCGCAAACCCGCACGGTGTGCCATCGCTCCGGCGGTTTGGGGCCGCTGTGGCGCGCGGGAGCCTGATCACGTCGGCCCTGAACCACCGATACGGCTCCAGTTCGGGATGCGCGCGCGTCGACACAACGGTTTGCGCCGAAACACGGCTGACCCGAGGGTTGTCTCGGCGCAAACCCGTGTTTCGGCGAAGGGAGTGCCGCGCGCTGCGCGGGCGAGCGGTGGGTCGGCAGGCGGGGCGCGGCAGCGCGGCGGCGCGACGCGCGCAGCCCCGGACTAGTCGAGGGCGGAGCGGCGCTCTAGGGCGGCGCAGGCGGTGAAGTCGTCCGCGCTCTCGGCGAGGCGGGATGCTCGCCCCGTCATCACGGCGGCGCGTTCGTCGTCGAGACCCGCATCCGCGTCGTCGGCGAGGTCGGCCGCGCCCGCGGCCGACACCCGACAGAACGCCGCAGCGCGGTCGAGCGCGACAGCGAAATCTCCTGAGTACGCGCCGCGCAGCACCTGGTCGGCGAGCCGGAGGATCTCATCCGGGCCGGTGGGCGCCTCGGCCCCGGCGACGACAACGTGGGCCGACGAGGCGAGCACCTCGGAGCCGCGCTGGAAAATGAGGGCGGTGCCCCGAGCATCCTGACGAATCATGGCGCGCAGGAGCGACAGGCGCCACAGCGCGCCGGGCAGGGTGCGGGGCCCGGCCTGCGCCCAGAGTTCGGCGAGCGTGTCGAGGCCGTGCTCGTCGGTGTAGGCGACCATGCGCTCGACCACGTCGGCGTCGTCGACAGCAGCCGTGCGCACGCGGTGCACGAGCGCGCGGGCGCTGTCGTGGGCGATGCGCAGCTGGACGGCGGGGTCGAGTCCGCCCTCATAGGCCTCGAAGAACTCGGAGGGCACACGTGTGGGTCGGTGGGGACGCTCGGACATGGCCGCCACGCTACCCCCGAGCGCTGGGCGTCCCGGGCCGGTACGCTGGAGGGCGGGCCTCTAGCTCAGTTGGCAGAGCAGCGGACTTTTAATCCGCGGGTCGTCGGTTCGAGCCCGACGGGGCCCAC
>VFQQ010001767.1_pt1 | contig 28103 bp, 25 predicted proteins | sample 3512341 | NCBI WGS metagenome assembly VFQQ01 (sample SAMN10412373, study PRJNA504923) | tailings metagenome | isolation source: Relicate 2 Philex TSF1 revegetated site | place: Philippines: Tuba, Benguet | collected 2017-08-29
CGGCCACGTGGCGCGCGTATTCGATGGTGGCCACCTGCATGCCCAGGCAGATGCCCAGGTAGGGCACCTTCTGTTCACGCGCATAGCGGGCCGCGCAGATCTTGCCTTCGATGCCGCGCTTGCCGAAGCCGCCAGGCACCAGGATGGCGTCGAACGCGCCGAGCGTCTTGCCCACGTTGCCGGGGTTGATGGTTTCCGAATCGATGTACTCGATCTGCACCTTCGCGTGGCTCTTCATGCCCGCGTGGCGCAGCGCCTCGTTGAGCGACTTGTAGCTGTCCGACAGGTCGACGTATTTGCCGACCATGGCGATCTTCACGGTGTTCTGCGGGTGCTCGACCTCGTACACCAGATCGTCCCAGCGCTTGAGCTGGGCCGGCGGGGTGTTGATGCGCAGCTTGTCGCAGATCAGGCCGTCCAGGCCCTGCTCGTGCAGCATGCGCGGCACCTTGTAGATGGTGTCCACGTCCCACATGCTGATCACGCCCCATTCGGGCACGTTGCTGAACAGGCTGATCTTGGCGCGTTCCTCGTCGGGGATGCGGCGGTCGGCGCGGCAGAGCAGGGCGTCGGCCTGGATGCCGATGGCGCGCAGCTCCTTGGCGGTGTGCTGCGTGGGCTTGGTCTTGAGTTCGCCGGCGGCGGCGATCCAGGGCACATAGGACAGGTGCACGAAGGCCGAGTGGTTCGGGCCCATGCGCAGGCTCATCTGGCGCACGGCTTCCAGGAAGGGCAGGGACTCGATGTCGCCCACGGTGCCGCCGATCTCGACGATGGCCACGTCCACCGCGTCGGCCGTGCCGATGCCGGCGCCGCGCTGGATGAATTCCTGGATCTCGTTGGTGACGTGCGGGATCACCTGCACCGTCTTGCCGAGGTAGTCGCCCCGGCGTTCCTTCTCCAGCACCGACTGGTAGATCTTGCCGGTGGTGAAGTTGTTGGTTTTCTTCATGCGCGTTTCGATGAAACGCTCATAGTGGCCCAGGTCCAGGTCGGTTTCGGCGCCGTCGTCGGTGACGAAGACCTCCCCGTGCTGGAAGGGGGACATGGTGCCCGGATCCACGTTGATGTACGGGTCGAGCTTGATGAGGGTGACTTTGAGGCCGCGGGACTCGAGGAGAGCGGCCAGTGATGCGGAGGCAATGCCCTTGCCCAGGGAGGACACCACACCGCCGGTGACGAACACAAATTTGGTCATGTCTCGGGCGAGCCGGTTGCTCGCAGGAGGTGGAAATGGCGATTATAAAGGCCGCCCCTTTCCGGGGCCGGCGTGGGGTCGGTAGGGTCAGACCCAAGCTGATACATTGCGCGCATGACCGATCTCGCGGGAAAACACATCGTGCTGGGCCTCTCCGGGGGCATCGCCTGTTACAAGGCGGCCGAGCTCTGCCGCGCGCTGGTCAAGGACGGTGCGACGGTGCAGGTGGTCATGACCGAGGCGGCCGAGCAGTTCGCCACCGCCGTGACGCTGCAGGCGCTCTCTGGCCGGCCGGTGTTCACCTCGCAGTGGGACTCGCGCACCTCGGGCGGCGTGGACAACAACATGGCCCACATCAACCTCAGCCGCGAGGCCGATGCGATCGTGGTGGCGCCGGCCAGCGCCGACTTCATGGCCAAACTGGTCCATGGCCGGGCCGACGACCTGCTCAGCCTGATGTGCCTGGCGCGCCCGATCGACCGGGTGCCCTTGATCCTGGCGCCTGCCATGAACCGGGAGATGTGGGCCCACCCGGCCACCCTGCGCAATGTGAAGCAGCTGCGCGCCGATGGCGCCACCGTGCTCGACGTGGGCGCGGGTGACCAGGCTTGCGGCGAAACGGGCGATGGCCGCATGCTCGAGCCCGAAGAGCTGCTCTACGACATCTCGCGCTTCTTCCAGCCCAAACCGCTGGCCGGCCAGCACGTGCTGGTGAGCGCTGGCCCCACCTTCGAGGCCATCGACCCGGTGCGCGGCCTCACCAACCTGTCCAGCGGCAAGATGGGTTTTGCCATCGCACGGGCGGCGCATGAGGCTGGCGCGCAGGTCACGCTGGTGGCCGGCCCGGTCGGGCTGCCCACGCCGCGCGGCGTCGGGCGGGTGAATGTGAAGTCCGCCCTGAACATGCAGAAAAGCCTGGACCTGCTGGTGCCCAACGCCACGGTCTTCATTTCTGCCGCGGCCGTGGCCGACTGGCGCCCCGCGCAATCGGCGGAGCACAAGATCAAGAAGGACGGTTCCGGCCAGGTGCCCACGCTTTCCTTCGTGGAGAACCCCGACATCCTGGCCGGCATTGCCGCATCGCCGCGCGCGAAAAGTGGCGCGCTCTATTGCGTGGGTTTCGCGGCCGAAAGCCACGACCTGGAAGAGCACGCGCAGGCCAAGCGCAAGCGCAAGGGGGTGCCGCTGCTGGTGGGCAACATCGGCCCGGCCACCTTTGGGCAGGACGACAACGCCTTGCTGCTGGTGGACGAGCAGGGCATGAAGGAACTGCCCAGGGCTTCAAAGCTGGTGCTGGCGCGCCAGCTGGTGGCCGAGATCGCGCGCCGTCTGTCGCATAAGTGACAGCACGGATGGGTTGGCGGCCTTGTAACACCTTGTTTTAGCCCTTGTCGCGCCGGTTCGGGACGGGTTGACAAACGGAATTCCTCTGGCGTGGCATCGTAGGCTGCGTGGGTAAAGCAAAATCCGCACCCGGTAATCCCGCGTCGAGAACGGGGTCGTCCGGGTTTCAAGGTGCTACGGTGCGACAAGTTGTCGTGCCTCCGGACAGCCTGACCCGCCCTGTCGCAGCACTCGCCACCCCGCAACCTGTGCACACCAATTCATAGGTAGTTGCGATCACTTCCGTGCAGGGGTGCTCATGCAAACTGAATCAGCTCTGCCGTGAAGCAGGCGAATTCAGCGCGGGCCCCCACGCCCGCAGGAGAAGATCGACATGGACATGAACCGGAGGCATTTCTTCCGGGTCAGTGGAGCAGGGCTGGTAGGTTCCAGCCTCGTGGCGTTGGGGTTCTCACCCACCGCCGCTCTCGCGGAAACGCGCAGCTTCAAACTGGCCCGCACCACCGAGACGCGCAGCATCTGCCCTTACTGCTCCGTCAGCTGCGGCCTGGTGATGTACACGCTGGGCGACAAGGCCAAGAACGTCAAATCGACGATCGTTCACGTCGAGGGCGATCCGGACAACCCGGTGAACCGCGGCACGCTCTGCCCCAAGGGCGCTGGCGTGATGGACATGATCCAGTCGCCCAACCGGGTGCTCTACCCGCAGGTGCGCGAAGCCGGCACCGACCAGTGGAAGCGCATTTCCTGGGATGAAGCGCTCACCCGCGTCGCGAAGCACATGAAGGCCGACCGCGACGCGAACTTCATCAAGACCAACGCCGCTGGCACGACGGTGAACCGCTGGAATTCCACCGGTTTCCTGATCTCCTCCGCGTCCTCCAACGAATCCGGTTATCTGAGCGTCAAGATTGCTCGCGGCCTGGGTCTGGTGACCCTGGACACGCAAGCACGCATCTGACACGCGCCGACGGTGTCCAGTCTGGGCCCGACTTTCGGTCGCGGAGCGATGACGAATTCTTGGACCGATATCAAGAATACCGATCTCGTCCTGATCATGGGCGGCAATGCCGCCGAAGCACATCCGTGCGGTTTCAAGTGGGTCACCGAAGCTCAGCAGCACCGCAAGGCCAAGCTGATCGTGGTGGATCCCCGGTTCACGCGCAGCGCCGCGGTGGCCGACTACTACGCACCCATCCGGGTGGGTACCGACATCGCCTTCCTGGGCGGCGTCATCAACTACCTGTTGACCCACGACAAGATTCACCACGAGTACGTCAAGGCCAACACCGACTGCACCTTCCTCACCAAACCGGGGTTCAGCTACGACAACGGCTTCTTCTCCGGCTACAACGAGGAAAAGCGCAGCTACGACAAGTCGACCTGGGGCTACCAGCTCGGCGAGGACGGCTTCGTCAAGGTCGACGAGACCATGCAGGACCCGCTCTGCGTGTACCAGCAGATGAAGAAGCACTTTGCGCGCTACACACCGGAGATGGTGAGCAGGATCACCGGCACGCCTCAGGCCCAGTTCCTGAAGGTGGCGGAGATGCTGGCCGGCACCGCCGGGCCCGACAAGGTGATGACGATCTGCTACGCGCTCGGCTGGACCCAGCACAGCGTGGGTTCGCAGAACATCCGCACCATGGCCATGATCCAGCTGCTGCTGGGCAACATGGGCCGGCCGGGCGGTGGGGTGAACGCGCTGCGGGGCCATGCGAACGTGCAGGGCATCACGGACATGAACGCGTATTCGGAAGTGCTCTCGGGTTATCTGAGTGCGCCCAGCGACGCGGACACCAACCGCGTCGACTACCTGGCACGCCGTTCGCCCAAGCCGCTGCGCCCGAACCAGATGTCGTTCCCGCAGAACTTCCCGAAATGGCACACCAGCCTGATGAAGGCCTACTACGGTGATGCGGCCAACGCGGAGAACAACTACGCGTACGACTGGATCCCGAAGCGCGACGCGGGTTACGACATCCTGCACATGTTCGAGCTGATGCACCAGGGCAAGATGAACGGCTTCGTCGTGCAGGGCTTCAACCCGATCGCGGCGGTGCCGAACAAGAAGAAGCTCTCGCAGGCGCTGAGCAAGCTGAAGTATCTCGTGGTGATGGATCCGCTGGAGACCGAGACGAGCGAGTTCTGGAAGAACTTCGGGCCGCTCAACGACGTCGATCCCGCGAAGATCCAGACCGAGGTGTTCCGCTTCCCGACCAGCTGCTTCGCCGAGGAGACCGGCACCTTCACCAACTCCAGCCGCGTCATTGCCTGGAAGGAGAAGGCCGTCGATCCGCCGGGCGAAGCCAAGCCGGACTCGGAGATCATGGCGCGCCTGTTCATGAAGCTGCGCGGCATGTACGCGAAGGACGGCGGCACCATGCCCGAGCCCGTCGCGGCGCTGAGCTGGCCGTACATCAACGCCAACGTGCCATCGCCCACAGAGGTGCTGCGCGAGATCAACGGCCGTGCGCTGAAGGACGTGCTCGGCCCGGTCGATCCGAAGAACCCGGATGCACCGCGTCCCGTGGTGGTGAAGGCCGGCGAGCAGATGCCGAACTTCGCGCTGTTGCAGGACGATGGTTCCACGTCGTGCGGCAACTGGATCTACGCCGGTTGCTTCACGCAGGCGGGCAACATGACCGCGCGGCGCGACACCTCCGACCCGAGTGGTCTGGGCGTGTATCCCAACTGGGGCTTCGCGTGGCCGGCCAACCGCCGCATCCTCTACAACCGCGCATCGGCGGACACGGCGGGCAAGCCCTGGGATGCCACACGCTCCTACCTGCGCTGGACGGGGACGGCCTGGGGCGGCGTCGACATTCCGGACATGCGGCCCAACGCCGCGCCGGAAGAGGGCGTGGGCGCCTTCATCATGAACCCCGAGGGTGTGGCACGCCTGCACGCCGTCGGCATGAACGAAGGACCGTTCCCCGAGCACTACGAGCCGTTCGAGACACCCATCGGGGTGAACCTGATGTGCCCGACCAACCCGAAGGCGGTGAGCAACCCGGCGGCCCGCGTGTTCAAGGGCGACCTCGAAGCCTTCGGCAAGAAGGACGAGTTCCCCTACGCGGCCACCACCTACCGGCTCACGGAGCACCTGCACTACTGGACCAAGCACTCGCGCAGCAATGCCATCGTGCAGCCCGCTCCCTTCGTCGAAATCGGCGAAGCGCTGGCCGCAGAGAAGGGCATCAAGCAGGGCGACATGGTCCGGGTGCGCAGCAACCGGGGCGAGGTCGTTGCAGCCTGCGTGGTCACCAAGCGCATCAAGGCGCTGGACGTCAACGGTCAGAAGGTCCACCACGTGGGCATTCCGATCCACTGGGGCTTCAAGGGCGTGACGCAGAACGGCTACCTGGCCAATGCGCTCACTCCTTTCGTCGGTGATGCGAACTCGCAGACACCGGAGTTCAAGGCGTTCCTCGTCAACATCGAGAAGGTGTAACCATGTCAAGCTTGCAATCACTCGACGTGGTCGCCCGCTCGGCGACCACCACCCCCACACCGCAGGTGCGAACGTCCATGCCGGCGCTCGCCAAGCTCATCGACGAGTCCAAGTGCATTGGCTGCAAGGCCTGCCAGGTGGCTTGCATGAACTGGAACGACCTGCGTGACGAGGTGGGCACCAACATCGGTGTCTACGACAACCCTGCCGATCTCACGCCCACGAGCTGGACGGTGATGAAGTTCTTCGAGGTGGAGCCCGAGGAGGGCAGCCTCGAGTGGCTGATCCGCAAGGACGGCTGCATGCATTGCGAGGACCCGGGCTGCCTCAAGGCCTGCCCGTCGCCCGGCGCGATCGTGAAGTACGCCAACGGCATCGTCGACTTCATCAGCGAGAACTGCATCGGTTGCGGCTACTGCGTCAAGGGCTGCCCCTTCGACGTTCCGCGCATCAGCCAGAAGGACAACAAGGCGTACAAGTGCACGCTGTGTTCCGACCGGGTGGGCGTGGGCCTGGAGCCGGCCTGCGTGAAGACCTGCCCCACCGGCGCCATCACCTTCGGCACCAAGGACGACATGGTCGCCTACGGCGAGAAGCGCACCGGTGAGCTGAAGGAGCGCGGGTTCCAGAACGCCGGCCTCTACAACCCGCAAGGGGTGGGTGGCACGCACGTCATGTACGTGATGAAGCATGCCGACCGCCCCGAGCTGGTGGACCTGCCCAAGGACCCGACGATCAGCCCGTTCGTCTCGCTGTGGAAGGGCGTGGCCAAGCCGCTCGCGGTGGCCGCCGTGCTCGGCGCTGCGGTGGCGGGCTTCTTCCACTACATGAAGGTGGGCCCGATCGAGGAGAAAGACCCGGCTGACGAAGAGAAGGAGGTGGTGAAATGAGCAAGAGACTGCTGCTTCGCTACAAGGACGGCGACCGCATGAACCACTGGTTCATTGCGCTCATGTTCTTCCTGGCCGGCCTCTCGGGCCTGGCCTTCTTCCACCCCAGCCTGTTCTTCCTCAGCCACCTCTTTGGTGGCGGGCAGTGGACGCGCATCCTGCACCCGTTCATGGGGCTGCTGATGGTGGTGGGGTTCCTCGTGTTCTTCCTCAAGATCTGGCGCGAGAACCTCATCACCGATGCCGACCGCGAATGGGCGAAACATGCGGGCCGCATGCTGCAGGGCGACAAGGCTGGCATGCCGCCGGTGGGCAAATACAACTTCGGTCAGAAGATGGTCTTCTGGCTGATGGCTGTGAGCCTGCTGGTGCTGGTGGTCACGGGCTTCATGTTCTGGCGACCCTGGTTCGCGCCGTTCTTCAGCATCCCGGTCATGCGCATCGCGGTGCTGCTGCACGCGGTGGCGGCGGTGGTGCTGGTGCTCAGCGTGATCATGCATGTGTACGCGGCGATCTGGGTCAAGGGCACGATCCGCGCGATGACGCGTGGCACCGTGACCGAGAACTGGGCGCGCCTCAACCACCCGTTGTGGCATGAAGAGATAACGAAGGGCCGCTGAGCCTGAACGACCACATCCCGGGTGCCACCGGTGCCCGGGATGGTCTTTTTTGGAGACCTATTCATGACGAGCAGCGCCACCGTGCGCATCATGTCCCCCGAAGAGATCGCCGCACGCGGCGGTGGGGAGGCACCGACCCTTCGATTTCCCGAGCGCAGCACGCTGTTCGCGGAGCGCGCCATGCGCCTGCGCCAGCTGGCGAGCGACCATGCGTTGGCCGACTACCTGCGTTTCATGGCCGACCTGGCGCACGAACAGCACCTCGCCCTGCAGGCCATGCCCTCGGTGCCGCTGCCGGACGAGGCCGCCATCGACCGCGCCGCGCGCGAGGGTGTGCCCCTGCTGCCGCTGGCCGACTGGCCGCGCGACCTCGCCTGGCGCGCAGCGCTTCAGCGCATCGCCACCGCGCTCGCCCAGCGTGCACCCGAAGGTGCGCGCCACACACTGAACACCCTGGCCTCGGCCGACGAGGCCTTTCTGGAACGGCAGGCCGACCTGCTGCTCAATGGCGTGTCCACCGGGCTGGACCTGGCCGCCGCGCCTGTGCTGGGCGCCGCGCTGCAGGTCTACTGGACGCACCTGCTGCTGTCCACGCAGTCGACCCACCACGGCAAGGGCGCGCCCTTTGGCCGCATCGACGACGAAACCATCTGCCCCTGCTGCGGCGCACGCCCCACCGCCAGCATCACGCGCACCGCGGGCGAGTCGCTCGGCCAGCGCTACCTGCACTGCTCGCTGTGCAACCTCGAGTGGCACATGGTGCGCGGCAAATGCCCGCGCTGCCTGAGCAACAAATCCTTGTCCTTCCTCGCACTCGATGTCGCCGGCGGCGATGCCAGCGAGGAAAGCGGTTCGTCGCGCGCCACCTCGGCCAGGGTGCAGGCCGAAACCTGCGACGACTGCGGCCACTACCTGAAGATCGTGCACACCGACCGCGACCCCTTCGTCGATCCGGTGGCCGACGACCTGTCCAGCCTCACGCTGGACCTGCTGGTGTCCGACACCGGCAAGCACCGACACGGCGTGAACTTCATGCTGCTGTTCGGCGAGCCCGAACCCGAACCGGTTCTCGACGACAGTTCACCACCAGGGAGACCGTGATGGCCCGCCTGACCGAATCCGTCGTTGACGGTTCCCAGGCGAAGAACCCGGTGAACCTGAAAGAGCTCCCCTCCATCGACCGCGTGTTGCGCTGGCCCGACGTGGCCGCGCTCGTGAGCGAGCATGGCCACACGCTGGTGGCGGCCGAAACGCGCGCCGAGATCGACGGACTGCGCACACGCGCCCGGGAGGGCACGTTGATCACCGTCGACATCTCGCCCGAGGCCGTCACGCGCGCCGTGCAGGCCCGCGTGGCACAACGCCTGGCGCCGCGCATGCGCGCCGTGCTGAACCTCACCGGCACGGTCATCCACACCAACCTGGGCCGTGCGCTGCTGGCCGACAGCGCGCTGCAGCACCTGCTGACCATGATGGCCGGGCCGAACAACCTGGAGTACAGCCTGGACGATGGGGGCCGCGGCGACCGCGACAGCATGGTCGAGGAACTGCTGTGCACGCTCACCGGCGCCGAGGCGGCCACGGTGGTCAACAACAACGCGGCCGCCGTGCTGCTCACCATCGCGGCCATGGCGCGCGGCAAGGAAGTGATCGTCTCGCGCGGCGAACTGGTGGAAATCGGTGGCGCCTTCCGCATGCCCGACGTGATGAGTTCGGCCGGTGCCACGCTGGTCGAAGTGGGCACCACCAACCGCACCCACCCGCGCGACTACGAACAGGCCATCACCGAACGCACCGGCCTGCTGATGAAGGTGCACACCAGCAACTACGCGGTGCAGGGCTTCACCTCGTCGGTGGACGAAGGCGAGATCGCCCGCATCGCGCACGCGCGCGGCATTCCCATGGCCACCGACCTGGGCAGCGGCGCGCTGGTCGACATGTCGGCCTGGGGCCTGCCGCACGAGCCCACACCGCAGGAGATGATCGCGGCCGGGTGCGACGTGGTCACCTTCAGCGGCGACAAGCTGCTCGGTGGTCCGCAGGCCGGCCTGATCGTGGGCAGCAAGGCGTCCGTCGGGCGCATCCGCAAATTCCCCATGAAGCGCGCGCTGCGCATGAGCAAGCTGCCGCTGGCCGCACTGGAAGCCACGCTCATGCTCTACCTGCGGCCCGAACGCCTCACGCAGGACCTGCCCACGCTGCGCCTGCTCACGCGTTCCGCCGACGCGATCCGCGCGCTGGCCGGTTCGCTGCAACCCGCCGTGGCCGAGGCGGTGTCGCCGCGTTTCGGCGTGGCCGTGGTGGAGCTCATGGGCCAGATCGGCTCCGGCTCGCTCCCGGTGGAGAAGCTGCCGTCCGCCGGCCTGGCCATCGAACCCCTGCAGAAGAAGGGCGCCGGCCGCGCCCTCGACGAACTCGCGACGGCGCTGCGCGCGCTGCCGCTGCCGGTGATCGGGCGCGTGGCGGACGACCGCCTGTTGCTCGACCTGCGCTGTCTGGAGGACAGCGCAGCCTTCGTGGCCCAGTTGCCGGCACTGCGCCAGGCGCTGGGTTGAGTCCCTGTTGTCCCATCCACTTCCGAGGAAACCGACGATGAATCCGCTGGACACCCTGCAACCCATCATCACCGACACGCTGGAGCCGCAGGCTTCCCGCACCGATGGCGAGGCACGGTTTCCTCGAGAGACGATCTCGGCGCTCGGCAAGGCCGGCCTGCTGGGCCTGGTCTCTGCGGCGTCGGTGGGCGGCCAGGGCAAGGGCCTGCGCGAAGCGGCCGACGTGGTCTCTCGCATCGCGCAGACCTGTCCGTCCACCGCCATGATCGTCTGCATGCACTACTGCGCCACCGCGGTGCTGGAGCAGTTCGGCCCCGAGCCGGTGCGCAAGGCCATCGCACAGGGCCAGCATCTGTCCACCCTGGCATTTTCCGAAGCCGGATCGCGCAGCCATTTCTGGGCACCGTTGAGCACCGCGCGCGCCGAGGGCGATGCGGTCTTGCTCGATGCGAACAAGAGCTGGGTCACCTCGGCCTTCGAGGCCGACAGCTACGTGTGGTCCAGCCGCCCGCTCTCGGCCGAAGGCGCAAGCACGCTGTGGCTGGTCGATGCGAAGTTGGCGGGCCTGAGCCAGCCGGGCAAGTTCGACGGCCTGGGCCTGCGCGGCAACGCGTCCACACCCATCACCGCCCAGGGTGTGCGTGTGAAGGCCGGCGACCGCCTGGGCGACGACGGCAAGGGCTTCGACACCATGATGGGTGTGGTGCTGCCCTGGTTCACCGTGCTCAGCGCCGCCTGCTCCGTGGGTCTCATGGACGGCGCGATCGCGCGCGCCGCCGCCCATGTCGGTGGAACGAAGCACCAGCATCTCGACACCTCCCTGGCCGATCTGCCCACCATCCGTGCCTACCTTGCGCGCGCCCGCATCAAGGCCGACATGTCGCGCGCGCTGATGGACGACACCATTGCCGCCATGGGTGCTGGCCGCGCCGACACCATGCTGCGCGTGCTCGAGGTCAAGGCCGCTGCCGCCGAGAGCGCGCTGGAAGTCACCGACATCGCCATGCGTGTGTGTGGCGGCGCCGCTTTCCGAAAGGAAGCTGGCATCGAACGCCTGTTCCGTGACGCACGCGCCTCCAGCGTGATGGCACCCACCTCCGACGTGCTGTACGACTTCATCGGCAAGGCCGTCACCGGCCTGCCGCTGTTCTGAGGACCCGCTGATGACCCAGGACATCCTGCTGATGGGCGCCGTGGCGTATGCGCCCAAGGTGGTCACCATCTGGGAGGGCTTCAAGGAGCACTTCCACCGCCACGGTCTGGCCTTCGACTATGTGCTGTATTCCAACTACGAGCGACAGGTCGAGGCACAGTGCGATGGCGCAATCCATCTCGCGTGGAACTCGCCCCTGGCGTGGGTGCGCGCCGACCGCATGGCTCGGCAGCGCGGCCAGGCCGTGCAGGCCGTGGCCATGCGCGACACCGACTGCGACCTGCGTTCGCTGGTGGTGGTCCGTGCCGACAGTCCGGTGCAAAGCCTGGCCGATCTGCGCGGACGCAACGTGGGCGTGGGCGCCATCGACTCGCCGCAGGCCACGCTGATTCCACTGGGCCAGTTCCGCGCCGAGGGCCTGGTGCCCGGCAAGGACTTCACCGTGCGCCGCTTCGACGTGCTTGGTGGCAAGCACGGCGACCACATCGGGGGTGAGCGCGATGCCGCACTGGCCCTCATGGCTGGCGAGGTGGACGCCTGCTGTCTCATCGACGGCAACCACCTCGCGTTCGGCCTGGACGGCACGCTGCCCGCGAGTGCAACACGGATCGTGGCGCGCACCGGCGCCTACGACCACTGCAACTTCACCACCAGCCCGGGCGCCCCCCAGGCGCTCATCGAGCGTTTCGTCGGCCTGCTGATGGAGATGCGCTGGGACGACCCACAGGTGCGCCCCTTGCTGGAACTCGAAGGCTTGCGCGAGTGGCGCCCTGGCCGCACCAGCGGCTATGCGCTGCTCGAACGCGCGGTGGACGATGAGAGCTTCTACGGTCATGACGGTCGCATCCTCCCTGCCGACTATCGATATTGAGTCGCTCGGGCTCGACCAGGGTGCGCTGCTGCTCATCCGGCGCGCGCTCGCGGGTGTGCCCACTGGCGGTGAGCTGTGCGTGCACGGGCGTGCGCCTGCCTGGGATGACCACCTGGCGGCCTGGTGCCGCCAGGCCGGCCACGGCCTGCGCTTCGAAGCGGATACCGCTGGCGGCCCACGCTGCGCCATTGTTCGACGCGGTGACCAGGCCGAGGGCCGCTGGCGCGGTGCGCGAGACAGCGGCCCCGCGAGCGTGGACGGCACGCACCTGCCGGCGGCACAGGCCGCTGCCGACTGGTGGCTGGCCGCGCGCGGTGCGCGGGTCGAGGCGGGCAGCCCTTCCTTTGCCTTCAGCCTGTCACGCCGCGACGAGATCTGGGCCACGACGGCCGGCGAGCTGTACCGCCAGGGCCTGGCCGCACAGTGGGACCCGCAGACCGCCATCGACTGGGATGAGGCCTTCGAACTCGACGATGCTGTCGAAGCCGCCGTGGTGCAGGTGATGACCTACCTGATCGAGAACGAGAACGCGGCCTTGCTGGTGCCGGCGCGCCACCTGGGCCAGATTCATCCGCACTACCGCGAGGTGCTGCAATGCCTGGCGCTGCAGTGCGCCGACGAGGCCCGCCATGTCGAGGTGTTCACGCGCCGTGCACTGCTGCGCACGCCCGCGCCCGCCCTGTCGACAGCAGGTGGCCAGGCCTCGTTGCAGACCCTGTTCGAGGCGCCCGATTTCTCCATCGCCACCTTCCTGCTCGGCGTGCTGGGCGAGGGCAGCTTCGTGAACCTGCTCAACTTCCTGCACGAGCACGCGCCCGACCCGGTGACCCGCCAGGTGGCGCGCCTGACCGCGCGCGACGAGGCCCGTCACGTGGCTTTTGCCATGGCCCACCTGGAGTACAGGCTGTCGGTCGAGCCCGCGCTACAGGCGCGGCTGCGCAACGCGGTGGAGCTGCGCTACGACGCGCTCGCGAACACCGCCGGGCTGAACGAGGAGGTGTTCGATGCGCTGGTGTTGCTCGCCGCTGGAGGGCTCTCCGCCGAGGCCGTGGCGCGTGGCCATGCGGCGGTGCAGGCGCTCAAGGCCGAGATGACCAACGGGCGCCGGGCACGGTTGACGCGCCTGGGCTTCGAGCGCGCCGAGGCGCAGCGCCTGTCGGATCTGCACACCCGCAATTTCATGTGAATCCCGGCCCGCAACACAACCAGAAGCAACAGGAGACAACATGACCCTTGATCGACGCGGTTTTCTCGCGACCGCAGCAGGCGCCACCGGTGCCATGCTCGCCGGCTGCGCCACGCCCGGCACCCCGGGCCAGGCGCTGCCGTTCTTCATCGGCCAGCCCACTCAGCCCCTGCTGCCCAAGGGCCGTGCGCCGCGTGTGGTGGTGTGTGGCGGTGGCTGGGGTGGGCTTACCACCGCCAAGTACCTGCGGCAGCTGGCGCCCTCGGCCGAGGTGGTGCTGCTCGAGCGCAACCCGGTGTTCTTCTCCTGTCCGATCAGCAACAAGTGGCTGGTCGACATGGTGGACACGAGCTTCATCACGCACGACTACCTGCGCGTGTCGGAGCGCCACGGCTACCGCTTCATCCAGTGCGAGGTGATGGAGGTGGACCGCAGCGCCAAGCGCGTGGTCACCACGCTGGGCTCGCTGGACTACGACTACCTGGTGCTCGCCCCCGGCATCCGCTACAACTACGAAGCTTGGTTCGGCAACGACCGCCGCATCGCCGATGCCACGCGCGCCCGCTTCCCTGCGGCCTATGTCAGCAACGCCGAGCACTTTGCGCTCAAGAAAGCGCTTCACGAATTCAAGGGCGGCGACTGGGTGATGACGCTGCCACCGCCACCGCAGCGCTGCCCGCCATCGCCCTACGAGCGCGCCTGCATGGTGGCCTGGTACTTCAAGCACAACAAGATCAAGGGCAAGGTCACTATCCTCGACCACAAGGACGGCGTGCGCCCCATCGGCCCTGGCTTCCGCGCCGCCTTCAACGAGCTCTACAAGGACTACATCACCTACGTGCCCAACGCGCATGTGCAGTCCATCGACCCGTTCAAGAAGGAGATCAAGACCGACGCGGGCGACATGAAGTTCGACCACGCGGTGCTGATGGCGCCGCACCAGGCCGGCGACCTGGCCTGGAAGGCCGACGCGATTGGCCGCACCACTGAAGGCAAGCCCAACGGCTGGGCCGAGGTGGACCCGCTGATGCTGCACATGAAGGGCGACCCGAACGTGTACGTGATCGGCGATGCCGTGGGTTTCGTCTCGCCGCAGTTCGCGTTCTATCCCAAGAGCGCGCACGTCGCGAACAAGCACGGTCACATCGTGGCCGCCTACATCGGCGAACGCATCGCCGGTCGCAGCCCGAAAGCCACCTTGCCCGACAATCTCTGCTACATGATGGTCAATGGCGATCCGCGCGAGGCCATCAGCGTGCAGTTCGACTACAAGGTCAACGCCCAGGGCGTGATCGAGCAGACCCAGATCGACATCAACCAGCGCAGCGCCGACCTCGTGAAAGAGAACTTCCGCTGGGCCGGTCTGAAGTTCGACGACATGTTCGCCTGACCCGCCTTCCGTTTTTCCCACCCATCCCCACTGAAAGGAACCCTGGACATGACCACCTTCTTCCACCGCGTCGCCCGTCGGGCGCGCCTGCTGGCCGCCGTCGCGGCGCTGTCCGCCACCGTCTCGGCGCACGCACAGGCCACGTTCAAGGTGACCACCATTCCCGAAGAGGCCGCGTCCGAGCAGATTCGCAAGTTCGGCCCGATGGTGAAGTACCTCGAGCGCACGCTCGGCACCAAGGTCGAGTTCGTGCCGGTGAGCGACTACCCCGCCGCCGTGGAGGCGCTGGTGAACAAGCAGGTGGACATGGTCTGGTTCGGTGGATTCACCTTCGTGCAGGCCAAGCTGCGCTCGGGCGACAAGATCGTGCCGCTGGTGCAGCGCGAGGAAGACACGCAGTTCCGCTCGGTCTTCATCACGCAGAAGGACTCCGGCATCAAGACGCTGACCGACCTCAAGGGCAAGCAGGTGAGCTTCGGCTCGGCCTCCAGCACCTCGGGCCACCTCATGCCGCGCAGCTTCCTGCTGGAAGCCGGCATCGAACCCGAGCGCGACTTCAAGCGCGTGGCCTTCTCCGGCGCGCACGACGCCACCATTGCCTCCGTGGTCAGTGGCCGCGTGGACGCGGCCGCGCTCGACATCACCGTGTGGCGCAAGTTCGTGGGCGAGAACAAGGTCGACACCAGCAAGGTCGATGTGTTCTACACCACGCCCCCGTACTTCAACTACAACTACTCGGTGCACGCCGACATGCCCGCCGCCCAGCGCGAGAAGGTCACGCAGGCCCTGCTGGCGCTGAACACCAACGACGCCGAAGGCAAGGAAGTGCTCGGCCTGGCGCGCGCCACCCGCTTCGTGCCCACCAAGCCCGACAACTACAAGGGCCTGGAGGCCGCCGGACGCAGCGCTGGCCTGATCAAGTAATGGCCGGACTGTCCCTCGCGCTCGACCAGCTTGCCGTGCGGCACCCCGCGGCGAGCGTGGGTGCCGCGCCCGCGCTCGTCGACTTCGATCTGTGCATCGAACCGGGCGAGCAGGTGGTCGTGATCGGCCCTTCGGGCGCGGGCAAGACCACGCTGCTGCACGCGCTGGCGTGTGCGCTGCCGCCGGCCGGCGGCAGCCTGCGCGTGGAAGGGCAGGACCCCTGGTCGCTCGGCGCGGGCGACCTGCGGCGTTTGCGTGGCCGCCTGTTCCTGGCGCCGCAGACACCACCGCTGCCGCCGCGCCAGCGGGTGGTGACCTCGGTGCTGGCGGCGCGCCTGCCCGGCATGGGGCTGGGTGCGAGCCTCGCGTCCCTGCTCAAACCGCGCGGTGCGGCCGAAGCGCACGCTGCACTCGAACGCTTCGACCTGGGCGACAAGCTCTGGGAGCGCGTGGACCGCCTCTCGGGCGGCGAACGCCAGCGCGTGGGCCTGGCGCGCGCGCTGCTGTCGCCGGCCGCGTTGTGGCTGATCGACGAGCCGCTGTCCGCGCTCGACCCGACGCGGGCGGCGCTGGCGATGCGCGTGCTCACGCAGCTCGCGCGCGAACGCGGCGTCACGCTGGTGGCCACCCTGCACCAGGTTGATCTGGCACTGGCGAGTTTCCCGCGCGTGCTGGGCCTGCGCGAAGGGCGGCTGGTGTTCGACCTGCCCGCCAGCGAGGTCGACCGCGACCGGCTCGCGCACCTGTACGCGAGCTTCGAACATGAACTGCTCGGCGCGCCACCGGTTGCCGGCAATGCCACGGACGCCTCCCGGCCCGCCGCGTCGGTGATGCATTGCTGATGCCTCCATGAGCACCGCACGCCTCGACATCCACCACGACCCCGCCTGGCGTGGCCGCGTCTTCTGGATGCTGGCCGCGCTCGCGTTGCTGGCGCCCGCGCTGGTGGCGGTGGAGTTCAAGGTGTGGCTGCTGTTCGAGCCCGACAACCTGCGCATCACCCTGCGTTTCCTGGGCGACTTCCTGCCGCCCGCCACGTCGGCCGAGTTCCTCTCGATGGTGGCGCGCGAGACCTGGCGCACGGTCGCCATTGCGTCCAGCGCCATGGTGCTGGCGCTGGTGCTGGCGATACCGCTCACGCTGCTGTCGTGCGCGGCGCTGTCGGTCTCGTCGCTGAGCGGGCGCATGCACCCGCTGGCCTGGGCGTTCCGGCAGGCCGTGCGCGCGCTGCTGGTGGTGCTGCGCAGCGTGCCCGAACTGGTGTGGGCGCTCGTGTTCGTGCGGGTCGTCGGCCTCGGCCCCACGGCCGGTGTGCTGGCCATTGCGCTCACCTACGCGGGCATGCTGGGCAAGGTGTACGGCGAGATTCTGGAGAGCGGCGACCTGCACCCCACGCGCACGCTGCTGCGCAACGGCACCGGCCGGCTGCAGGCGTTCCTGTACGCGCTGCTGCCCGGCAACTCGCGCGAACTCACCAGCTACACCGTGTACCGCTGGGAATGCGCGATCCGCTCTTCGGCGGTGCTGGGCTTCGTGGGCGCTGGCGGCCTGGGCCAACAGCTCGACGCGTCGATGAAGATGTTCAACGGCGGCGAGGTCGCCACCATCCTGTTCGCGTTCATCCTGCTGGTGGCGCTGGCGGATCTGGTCAGCGCGCAGCTGAGAAAGGCCATCGGGTGAGCGCGCTTCCCTTGCCCCCACCGCGCCGCTGGAGCGTGCCCGTGCTGTTGCTCGGCATCGTCGCGCTCGCCGTGGCCAGCTTTGCCGAGATCGGTGTCGACTGGGGTCGCCTGTTCTCGGTGGACGCGGCGCGCAAGATGGGCCGCTTCCTCGGCGAGATGGCGAACCCGGCGGTCGAGCCCGCGTTCCTCGCGCGGCTGGGCGTGGCCACGCTGGAGACGCTGGCGATGTCGGCCGTGGGCACGCTGCTGGCGGCCATCTTCGGCCTGCTGCTGGCCCTGCCCGCGAGCCGCACACCCGGTCAGGCCGCGGGCTTCTGGCGCATGCCCACGCGCTGGCTGCTCAATGTGCTGCGCTCCATTCCCGAACTCGTGTGGGCCGCGCTGCTGCTGATCTCGGCGGGGCTGGGCCCATTGGCCGGCACGCTCGCGCTGGCCCTGCACACCACCGGCGTGCTCGGTCGTCTGTTTGCCGAGGTGATCGAGAACGCGCCCGACGGCCCGGCCTTCGCGCTGCGTGTGCAGGGCGTTCCCGCCGGCCGCGTGTTCCTGCACGCCACGTTCCCGCTGGCCCTGCCGCAACTGCTCTCGTACACCCTGTACCGCTGGGAAAACAACATCCGCGCGGCGGCTGTGCTCGGCGTGGTGGGCGGCGGCGGGCTGGGGCAGATGCTGTCGTTCCACATGGGCCTGTTCCACATGCGCGAAACCGGCTCCATCCTGATCGCCACCATCGTGCTGGTGGCGCTCGTGGACCTGCTGTCCACCGTGGCCCGAAGGATTCTCAACCCATGATCGTCGGCACCGCAGGCCACATCGACCACGGCAAGACCACGCTGGTGCGCGCGCTCACCGGGGTGGACACCGATCGCCTGCCCGAAGAAAAACAGCGCGGCGTGTCGATCGAGCTGGGCTACGCCTTCCTCGACACCCCTGAGGGCGCCCGCATCGGCTTCATTGACGTGCCCGGCCACGAGCGCCTGGTGCACACTATGCTCGCGGGCGCGACGGGCATCGACTTCGCCTTGTTGCTGGTGGCGGCCGACGATGGCGTGATGCCGCAGACGCGTGAGCATCTCGCGGTGCTGTCGTTGCTCGGCATCGGGCGTGGCCTGGTTGCCGTCACCAAGTGCGACCGCGCCGACCCCGCGCGCGTGCAGGCCGTGGTGGCCGATGTGCAGGCGCTGCTCGCGCAGACCCCGCTGGCGGATGCGCCGGTGTTGCCGGTGTCCGCGCACACCGGCGAAGGCCTCGATGCGCTGAAGGCCGCGCTGTTCGAGGCCGCTGCGGACACCGCCGCACACGCCCGCGAGGGCGAAGCCTTCCGCCTCGCGGTGGACCGGGCGTTCACGCTCGACGGCGTGGGCACGGTGGTGACCGGCACCGTGCACGCGGGCCGCGTGAATGTGGGTGACGAACTGCAGCTGGTGCCCGGCGATCGCCGCGCGCGCGTGCGCAGCCTGCATGCGCAGAACCGCTCGGTGAACACGGCGCATGCCGGGCAGCGTTGCGCCGTGGCGCTGGCCGGTGTCGACAAGCAGGAAATCGAACGCGGTCAGTGGCTCTGCGAACCCGCCATGGCCATGGCCACCGAGCGCGTGGACGTGCAGTTGACCCTGTGGCATGGCGAGACAAAGCCGCTGCGCTCCGGTGCCACCGTGCACGCGCACCTCGGTTCGGCCTCGGTGCTGGCCGCCGTGGCTGTGCTCGACCCACCGGTACTCGAGCCGGGGCAGGGCGGGCGTGTGCAACTCGTGCTGCGCAAGCCGCTCGGTGCCTGGCATGGCGACCGCGTGGTGTTGCGCGATGCGTCCGCGTCGCGCACGCTGGCCGGTGGACACGTGCTCGACCCGTGCGCGCCGGTGCGCTACCGGCGCACGCCGCAGCGCCTGGCCGAACTGGACGCCCTCGCGCTGCCGACCGCGCACGAGCGTCTGACAGCCTTGCTGGCCGTGGCGCCGCAGGGGCTGGATCTGCGGCGCTTCGCCGCTGCCCAGGGCGTGAGCCCGGGCGACCTGCCGCCCGACGTGCTGCGCCACACCGATGCGCACGGTGACATGGCGCTGGGTGCGCTGCAGACCACACAGGCGCGCGAGCGTGTGGTGCAGGTGCTTGGCGTGTACCACGCGTCGCACACCGAAGAACTCGGCCCGGACAGCGCCCGCCTGCGCCGCCTAGCCCTGCCGCGCCTGCCCGAGCCACTGTGGCGCGCGCTGCTGTCGCGCCTGCAGGCCGACGGACTGGTGCAGGTGCGTGGCGCTTTCGTGCACCTGCCCGAACACGGCGTGCGGCTCTCGGCCACCGAGGAGCGCCTGGCGCAGAAGGTGGCCACGCCCCTGCAGGCGGCCGGCTTCGAAGGCGCGTGGGTGCGGGACCTGGCGCGCGACGCGGGCGAGCCCGAGGCCCTGATGCGCGTGACCCTGGTGCGCCTGTCGCAGCGTGGCGAGCTGTACCAGGTCGTCAAGGACCTGTACTACCCGCCCGCCACGATGGCGCGGCTGGGTTCGATCGCGCGCAGCGTGGCGGCAAGCAACGGTGGTTCGGTGCTGGCGGCGGCCTTTCGCGACGCGACAGGCCTGGGCCGCAAGCGCGCGATCCAGATCCTTGAACACTTCGACCGCATCGGCCTGCTGCGCCGCGTCGGCGATGTGCACTGGCTGCGCGCAGACAGCCAGCTTTTTCTGTCGGTCGACATGGCGGATGCACCGCTATGATCGGCCAGCTTTTTTCGCGGAGGGGAAACGATCCTGGTGGGTCGGCCGGGCTTCAAACCCGGTGGGTGGCGCCATGCGTCGCCGGGTGGGTTCGACTCCCATTCCCCTCCGCCCTCATGAGGAGGCACCCCTGCCGCGCTTCGCGCGACCCCCTCGAGGGGGCGATGCTGGCGGCCCGGCGAAGCCGGTTCCGCGGCATCTCTGGTGGGGTCCACGCACGCACCGGCAAGGCATTTGACGATGGACCGTTTCACGCCTGACTTTCCTTCCGATCTGCTCTACCACGTGGAGCACCAGGTGTGGGCGCGCATCGATGCGCCGGACCTGATCACGGTGGGCATCACCGCGTTGGGCATTCGCGTCTCGGGTGAGATCTACATGTGCCGCGCCAGACCACTGGGCACGGTGGTGGAGCAGGGCCGGTCCGTCGGCGTCGTCGAGCTGGCCAAGTCCATCGTCTCGGTGAAGGCGCCGCTGTCGGGCACGGTGGTGGAACACAACCCGGTGCTCGCGCAACAGCCCGAGCGCGTGCACGAGGACCCGTATGGCGCCGGCTGGGTTGCGCGGTTGCGGCCTTCGGCGCTGGAAGCCGAACGCGCCGCGCTGCTGCCCGGTGATGCCGGCGGTGCGGTGCTCGAAGCGATGGCCGCCTACGCGCGGCTCTACAACATCGAGATGGCACATGCCTGAAATGCACGAGGCAGAGGGCATCGCCATCCTGCTCTGGGCCGCCGATCCCGAGGCGCCTCACCGCCTGGCCACGCCGTTCTTCCATGCCGCTGCGGCGGCGGCCATGGACGTGCCGGTGGAAATCTACTTCACCGCCCGAAGCGTGCACCTGCTCGTGCCCGGCGTGGCCGAGCAGTTGCGCGCGAGCGAGCGATTCGACAAGACCGTGCTCGACGCGATGCGCGAGGCCGTGTCGCACGGCGCGCGCCTGCTGGCCTGCACCGACGCGCTGCACGCCAACGGCATCGACCCGCAACAGCTCATTCCCGAGTGCAGTGGCCGCGGCGGCGCCGTACAGTTCATGGCGCGCGCGGCCGATCTGCGCTGGCGCACCCTTGTTTTCTAGGAACCCCCTGCCTTGACGGACGCCCGCTCCCCTGAATTCCTCACCGGCCTGTTGCAACGCTATTCGGTGGGCACCAAGCACCTGACCGAACCCGCGCCGGGGCTGGATGACCTGCGGCGCATGACCGAGGCCGCCTTGCGCGCGCCCGACCACGCCGGGCTCGTGCCGTTCCGCTTCGCCGCCATCCGGGGCGATGCGCGCGAGCGCCTGGCCGACCTGTTCGAGCAGGCGGCGGTGCTGGCTGGCAAGGGCGAGGCCGATGCCGCGCTCGACCGCCAGCGCGCCCTGGGCGCACCGATGCTGGTCGCGGTGATCGCGCGCATCGATCCGGGTCACCCGCTGGCGACGGTGCATGAGCAATGGATGACGGTGGGCGGCGCGCTCACCAACTTCCTCAACGCCGTGCATGCGATGGGCTACGGCGGCAAGATGCTCTCTGGCGCCAAGGTGCGCTCGGTGCCGGTGATGCAGGCCTTCTGTGGTCCCGGCGAGCAGCTCGTGGGTTGGGTGGTGCTGGGCACGCCCCGCAAGACGGGCACGCCGAAGTTCGACAAGCCCGACGCGGCGGACGTGATCGGCGACTGGCCGTAACGGCGAAACCCCGATCCGGCGCCGGGCCGCCCCAAGCCGGATCAACCCCCTCGGGGGGCAGCGACCCGCGCAGCGGCGGAGCGTGGGGGCATTGATCCGGCGCCGGGCCGCCCCAAGCCGGATCAACCCCCTCGGGGGGCAGCGACCCGCGCAGCGGCGGAGCGTGGGGGCACGCTCAATCCCACCAGGGGAGGAGACGCTTCATCGCGGCCACCTCGCCGCAATGGTCCGCCGCATAGCCGGGCAGGGCGTTCAGGCGTTCCTGCCAGGTGCGGCTGCGCAGGCGTTGCAGCAGGCGCTGCATGGCGGGTTGTTCCAGCGCGCTCTTCAGGCACACCAGCAGGTAACGTTCTTCAGTGAGCGGCACGAAGCCCAGGCCCTGCGCGCGCGCCGCGTATTCGGTGCCCAGGCCCACGTCGACGCTGCCGCTGGCCACCGCCTGGGCCACGGCGGCGTGCGAACTCTCGACGTTGTGGTAACCGACGATGTCCATCGGCAGCAGCGTGGCCTGCGCCAGCAGTTCGTCGAGCAACAGGCGCGTGCCGGTGCCGATGGCGCGGTTGACGAAACGCGCCTGCAGGCGCGCCACGTCGGCGATGTCGCGCAGGCGCAGCGGATTGCCCTGCGCCACCATCAGGCCCTGCGAGCGCCGCGCGAAACCGATGATCTTGTGCAGGCCCGGCTTGAGCAGCGGGCGGTAGGCGCGGGCGCTCAGGCTGCCCGCGGCCGCAAAAGGCTGGCTGTGGAAGCCTGCCAGCTCGCAGCGGCCTTCGTTGAGTGCGCGGATCGCGTCCACGCTGCCGCAGAAGCGGATGTCCAGGTGCAGCGGCGGCGCGGCGTTGCGGCCCTCGGTGGCCATGCCGGCGTGTTGCTGCAGTTCGGTGAGCGCGTGGTCGTGGCTCGCATAGAGCGTGATCACGTCGCCCGCGCTTGCGTGCCTGCCTTCGTCGAACGCCATCGCGAACGCGCGCTCCAGTTCGGCGCGCAGGCTCTCCATCTGCGGTCCCAGCCGCGCCTGCGCAAGGCGCTCGGCCATCAGCAGGCGTTCACCGAACGGCGTGAGGCGCGCCGCCTGCCCGCGTTCCCAGAAGATCAGCGCCTGGCCCAGCGCGGCTTCCCACTCTTTCAACTGGCCCCACACATGGCGGTAGGACAGGCCCAGCTCGCGCGCCGCGCCCGAGATCGAACCGCTGGCGCGCAGGGCGTGCAGCACGTCCATCATGGGATTGCGCAGCAGCACGGGATGGGACGAGCGCTCGGGCGTCGATGGCGTCAGCGTGTAGGAGAGCTCGATCTTTCGCATGGACGCTGAGTGTGCCCGAAACGGCACGCAGGCCGGCTCCCGGTTGCTTATGTACATCGTTTCATACCGCGTCAGTACGTACTCTCAATTCAGGAGCATTCACATAAGCTCGACTGAACATATGAACACGTTTTCAGACAGCCTGGCCACGGCGCTGCGGCTGATCCTTTCCGGCGACCCGGGCCTCTGGGCGGTGGTGATGCGCTCCCTGGCCGTGAGCGCCACCGCGTGCCTGATCGCCTGCGGGCTGGGCCTGATGATGGGCGCCTGGCTCGCCGCCGCGCGTTTCACGGGACGCGGTGCGGTGCTCACCGTGCTGAACACCTTCCTCGCCATTCCTTCCGTGGTGGTCGGTCTGGTGATCTACCTGTTGCTGTCCCGCTCCGGCCCCCTGGGCTTTCTCGGCTGGCTGTTCAGCTTCAAGGCCATGGTGCTGGCGCAGGCGGTGCTGGTGCTGCCGCTGGTGACCGCGCTCACGCGCCAGGTGGTGGAAGACGCCGACCGCAGCCACGGCGAGCAACTGTCTTCGCTCGGTGCGGGTTCCGTGCTGCGCAGCCTGCTGCTGGCCTGGGACGAACGCTACGCGCTGATCACCGTGCTGATCACGGCCTTCGGCCGCGCCGTGTCCGAGGTGGGCGCGGTGATGGTGGTGGGCGGCAACATCGAAGGCTTCACGCGCGTCATGACCACCGCCATTGCGCTCGAAACCAGCAAGGGTGACCTGCCACTGGCCCTCGGCCTCGGCGTGGTGCTGCTGGCGGTGGTGCTGGTGCTCAATGCCATGGTGTCGCTGCTGAGCCGCTGGCGAGAGCGCGCGGACGGTGCGGGTGGCACGGCGGTCGTGCCGGTCGCGACATGAGCGGTATGCCTGCAACGGCGCGCCAGTCTGTGGTAGCCGCTCCATGCTTTGATCTGCGCGGCGTGCAGGTGCACCTGGGCCCGGCGTCGCGGCTGCAGGCGTTGACCGATATCTTCCTGCGCATCGAGGAAGGGGAGCGTGTGGCACTGGTGGGCGCCAACGGCAGCGGCAAGAGCACCCTGCTGCGCACTCTGCACGGCCTGCAGCGCCCCAGCGCCGGTGAATTGCACAGCCCTGCGCACCAGCGCGTGGCCATGCTGTTCCAGCGCCCGCACATGCTGCGCATGAGCGCACGGCGCAACATCCAGCTCGGCCTCTGGCTGCGCGGCGTGCCGGCCCGGCAGACGCGCGCGCTTGCTGCCCAGGCGCTGGAGCGTGTCGAGATGGGCCACCTGGCCGAGCGCAATGCCCGTGCGCTGTCGGGCGGGCAGCAACAGCGGCTGGCGCTGGCGCGTGCCTGGGCGCTGCGCCCGGCCGTGTGGCTGCTGGACGAACCCACCGCCAGTCTCGATCCGCACGCCAAGCGCGAGGTGGAGGCTCTCATTGCCGAGTTCACGGCCGCTGGCCAGCGCGACGTGGATGGGCAGCCCACCGGGCGGCCCACCACGCTGGTCTTCAGCAGCCACAACCTCGGCCAGGTCAAGCGCCTGGCCAGCCGCGTCGTCTACCTCGAACAGGGCCGCCTGCTGGCGGACCTGCCGGTGGCCGATTTTTTCAACCACGATCTCCTGCGGTCCCTGTGCCCGCAGGCCCATTTGTTTGTCCAAGGAGAAAGCCTGTGAAATCCACCTTCCGCCACCTCACCCTCACCGCCGTGCTGGGCGCCGCCGGCCTGCTGGCCAGCGCCGGTGCGCTCGCGCAGAGCATCGTGGTGGCGTCCACCACGTCCACCGAGCAGTCGGGCCTGTTCTCGTTCCTGTTGCCCGAATTCAAGAAGGCCAGTGGCATCGACGTGAAGGTGGTGGCACTGGGCACCGGTCAGGCCATCGACATGGCGCGCCGCGGTGATGCCGACGTGCTGTTCGTGCACGACAAGGTGGCCGAAGAGAAATTCGTGGCCGACGGCTTCTCGGCCAAACGCCAGGAGGTCATGTACAACGACTTCGTGCTCATCGGCCCCAAGGCCGACGCGGCGAAGACCAAGGGCGATGACATCGTGGCCGCGCTGAAGAAAATTGCCACCACCAACACCGAATTCATCTCGCGCGGCGACAAGAGCGGCACGCACGCGGCCGAACTGCGCTTCTGGAAGATGACCGACACCGACGCCAACAAGGGCACCGGCTACAAGGAATGCGGCTGCGGCATGGGCCCGGCGCTCAACATCGCCGCCAGCAGCGGCGGCTACGTGCTGTCCGACCGCGGCACCTGGCTCAACTTCAAGAACCGCGCCGATCTCACGGTGCTGGTGGAGGGCGACAAGCGCCTGTTCAACCAGTACGGCGTGATGCTGGTGAGCGCGGCCAAGCACCCGCAGGTGAAGACCGCCGAAGGCCAGAAGTTCGTCGACTGGGTCACCGGCCCGGCCGGCCAGGCCGCCATCGCCAGCTACAAGATCGGTGGCGAACAGCTGTTCTTCCCGAACGCCGCGAAGTGACGGTTGACCCGCCGGTGCAGGTGTACGCGGCGGGCAGCCTGCGCGAAGCCTTCACCGAGGTGGCACGCACGCCGGGCCTCGCGCCGGTGCTCACCTTCGGCGCCGCGGGCCTGCTGCGCGAGCGCATCGAACGTGGCGAGGGGGCTCACGTGTTCGCCTCGGCCGACATGCGGCAGCCCCAGCGCCTGGCGGAGCAGGGCGCGTGGGAGTCGCCGAGGGTCTTCGCCCGCAACAGCCTTTGCGCGCTGGTGGCGCCTTCGGTGTGCACCGATACAGACACCCTGCTCGAGACACTGCTCGATCCGGGCGTTCGTGTCGGCACGTCCACGCCACACAGCGACCCCTCGGGCGATTACGCCTGGGCGGTGTTCGAGCGTGCAGACGCGCGGCATGAAGGCGCCCGCGCCCTGCTGCAGGCCAAGGCCTTGCAGCTCACTGGCGCTGCCGATTCGCCCAAGCCGCCCGCCGGCCGCAGCACATATGCGTGGGTGATGGAAGAAGGCCGCGCCGACGTGTTCCTGACCTACCGCACCAACGCCATCGCCGCGCAGGCCGAATGCCCCGCGCTGCAGGTGGTGCCGCTGCCACCGGCCCTGCACGTCGGGGCGGTGTACGGCGTCAGCTGCCACCGGCATGCCCCTGAGGCGGCCCGCGCCTGGCGGGACGCACTCCTGTCCGCGCCGATCCAGCGGATACTGGCGAGCCATGGATTCGAAAGCCCCTGACCCCACCACCGTGCGCCGGCGCGATCTGCTGATCGCCGCGGGCGTTGCCGCTTCCCTGCCCGCGTGGGCACAACAGGCCCGCAGCGTCACCGATGGTGCCAACCGGCGCGTGAACGTGCCGGCGCGGGTGCAACGCATCTTTCCGGCCGGTCCGCCGGCGGCCATCTGGCTCTACACGCTGGCGGCCGACGCGCTCATCGGCTGGCCGCGCGCCAACCGGGGCCCTGAACTCGAGTTCCTGCTGCCCGGCATCGGCAACCGGCCCGAAGTGGGGCGGCTCACCGGGCGCGGCAACACCACCAACCTTGAACAATTGCTGGCCAGCAAGCCCGACCTGATCGTCGACGCCGGCTCCACGCGGCAGACCTTCGTCGAGCTGGCCGACCGGGTGCAGGCGCAGACCGGCATTCCCTACGCGCTGCTCGACGGCCGGCTGGAAGCCACGGCGCAGGGCTACACGCTGCTGGGCGAGCTCACCGGCCGCACCGAACGCGCCGCACAGCTCGCGCGCTACACGGCGGACACGCTGCGCACCGTGCGCGAACGCGTGGCACGCGCCACCGCGCAACCCCGCGTGTACTACGCGCGTGGTCCCGAGGGGCTGGAGACCGGGCTGGGCGGCTCCATCAACGTCGAGATGTTCGAGGCCATGGGCATCCGCCACGTGGCCGCCGGCCTGCAAGGCGGGCTGGCCACGGTGTCGATCGAACAGGTGCTGGGCTGGGACCCGGAGGTGATCGTCACCATCGACCAGACCTTCGCGCAGACCGTGCACACGAACCCGCTGTGGCGCGGTGTGAGCGCGGTGAAGAGCGGCCGCGTGCACCTCTCGCCCAAGCTGCCCTTCGGCTGGATCGACTTTCCACCCAGCGTGAACCGCCTGCCCGGCCTGTGGTGGCTGGGCAGCAAGGTGTTTCCCGCGCTGTTTCCCGAAGACCTGGGCGCAGTCACGCGCGATTTCTACAAACTGTTCTACCAGGTCGATCTGACACCCGCGCAGGTGCAGCGCGTGCTGGCCGGGCGGGACTGAACATGAGGGGCGGCAGCCTGTGGGCTGTGCTCGTGCTTCTGGTGGGCGTGCTGGTGGCGCTCACGCAGGGCCGCATCGACATTCCGTTGTCCGACCTGGGCCAGCTCGTGTGGTCTGTGTTGCAGGGCGCGCCCGCGCCGAACGATCAGGTGCAGACCATCGTGCTGCAGGTGCGCGGCCCGCGCGTGCTGGCCGCCATCGCGGTGGGGGCGGCGCTGGCGGTGGCGGGCACAGCGTTCCAGGGCCTGTTCCGCAACCCCCTGGTGTCGCCCGACATCCTCGGCGCATCGGCCGGTGCGGCGCTGGGCGCGGTGCTCGGCATCTTCTTTTCGTTCGGCGTTTTCGGCATCCAGATGGCGGCGTTCGCCGGCGGGCTGATGGCGGTGGCGCTCGTCTACGGCGTGGGCTCCACCGTGCGGCACGGCGACCCGGTGCTGGTCTTGCTGCTCGCGGGCATCGTCATCGGCTCGCTGCTGGGCGCGGGCATCGGCATGGTGAAGGTGCTGGCCGACCCCTACAACCAGCTGCCGGCCATGACCTTCTGGCTGCTCGGCAGCCTGGCCGCGGCGCACGCGAACGACCTGCTGCCGCTGATCGTGCCGGTGGCGCTGGGCACGGTGGTGTTGCTGCTGCTGCGCTGGCGCATGGACGTGATGTCGTTGCCCGAGGAGGAGGCGCGTTCGCTGGGCGCGCGCACCACCGGCCTGCGGCTGCTGATCGTCGCGGCGGCCACGCTGGTGACGGCCGCGAGCGTGGCGGCGGCCGGCATCGTCGGCTGGATCGGGCTGGTGGTGCCGCACCTGGCACGGTTCCTGGTGGGCCCGTCGTTCGTGCGGCTGCTGCCCACCTCGGCGGTGCTCGGTGGCGGCCTGCTGCTGCTCATCGACACACTGGCGCGCACCGTGGCGCCGGTGGAGATTCCGCTGGGCATCCTCACCGCGCTGA
>VFQQ010001770.1_pt1 | contig 28027 bp, 31 predicted proteins | sample 3512341 | NCBI WGS metagenome assembly VFQQ01 (sample SAMN10412373, study PRJNA504923) | tailings metagenome | isolation source: Relicate 2 Philex TSF1 revegetated site | place: Philippines: Tuba, Benguet | collected 2017-08-29
GCCGTGGCGAAGGCGAGGCCTGGCCCACGCCGCAGGCCGAGGCCCTGGCCGCGGCCGAAGCACGTTCGGCCCAGGTCGCGCGGGCCGTGCCGGTGGCCACCGGGCTGGCCGCGGGCCGCTTCACGCTCGTGCGCGCCGGCACGCCGGCGGCCTATGCCCTGACCATCGACCTGGCCGCGATGGTGCCCTGGCCCGACTGGCCGCTGCCGCGCGAAGGCGGCGCACACGCCGAGCTGCGCCTGGGCGGCAAGGCCTGGCCCGTGCAGCGCGGCCACGGCACCGGCGCCACGCCCTGGCGCCTGGCCGCCAGCAAGGCGCTGGCGGCCGAGAGCCAGCCGTTTGAACTCGTCATCGAGCAGCCCATCGTCTGGCGTGAGCTGCCCTGGGGCAGCGTGGCGCTGTGGTGCCTCTTTTCGGCCGCGCTCGCCGCTGCCGCGGCGGCGTGGTGGCGCCAACGTGAGAACACCCGCCGCGCGCAGGCGCTGCTGCGGCTGGGGCAGGCAGCGCGGCTGAACGCCCTGGGTGAACTCGCCGCCGGCATGGCGCACGAGCTGAACCAGCCGCTGACGGCGGTGCTGGCGGGTACGCAGGCGGCAGCGCGGCTCATCGATGAAGCAGAACCCGACCTCGCCACCGCTCGCGAGGCCTTGGCCCGCAGCGCGCAGCAGGCGCGCCGCGCTGCCGATGTGGTGGCGCGCCTGCGCCGCCTGGTGCAGCCGCCCGACCCCGACGCAGCGCCGCAGCGCATCATGCTGGCCGATGCCGTCTCGTCGGTGCTTGACCTGCTCGAGCCACAGCTGCGCCAGCTCGGCGTGGCCGTGGACAGCAGCGGCCTCGGTGCCGCCGCCGTGCGTGCCGACCCGGTGGCGCTGGAGCAGGTGCTGCACAACCTCGTGCACAACGCGCTGCAGGCGCTGGAGCAGGTGCAGTCCGAGCACCGCCTCGTGTTCAGCGCCAGCAGCGAGGACGGCCGCAGCACGCTGCAGCTGCGCGACAGCGGCCCCGGCTTCACACCCGAAGCGCTGCAACAGGCGCTCGACCCCTTCTTCACCACCCGCAGCGGTGGCCTCGGCTTGGGCCTGAGCCTGTGCGACACCCTGGCCGCCGGCATGGGCGGCACGCTGCGCGTGGCCAACCATGCCGAGGGTGGCGCGCTCGTCACGCTGACGCTGCCGGCCGCATGAAGAGCACCGCACCGCTGGTCCACCTCGTCGACGACGACGAGGCCGTGCGCGAGAGCCTGGCGCTGCTCATCGGCACCGTGGGCCTGCGTGTGATGGCCTGGGCGCACCCGCAGGCCTTCCTCGACGGCTTCGACCGCGAGGCCATCGGCGCCATCGTGCTCGACGTGCGCATGCCCGGCATGAGCGGGCTGCAGCTGCTGCAGCGGCTCGTCGACGAAGGCGTGCAGCAGCCGGTGATCCTGCTCACCGGCCACGGCACCGTGGCCATGTGCCGCCAGGCCTTCAAGGCGGGTGCCGCCGAGTTCCTGGAAAAGCCCGTCGACGACCAGGCCCTGCTCGACGCGCTGCAGGCCGCCGTGCGCCAGCACGTGAAGCGCCGCGAACGCCAGGCCGCCAGCCGCGAGGCGCGCGAGCGCTACGCGCAGCTGAGCCCGCGCGAGCGCGAGGTGCTGGGGCTCATCGTGGCCGGGCTCACCAACAAGGAGATCGGCCGCGCGATGGCGCTCAGCCCGCGCACGGTGGAGACGCACCGCGCGAACCTGTTCGACAAGCTCGGCGCGCCGTCGCTGGCGCAGCTGATCCTGCGCTACGCGGCGCTGGTGGAAGCGGCTGCTCCGTAGTTCTACGGAAGGCCGCGCGGTGTCGCGCGCATGGCGGCGGCGGAGGCTGGTTCCTATCGTTCAGCCCATCCCAACCGCCCCACGAAAGGCCGCCCCGTGAAGACCCTCGCCGCACTCGCACTCACCGCCCTCTCCTCAGCCGCCCAGGCCCAAGGCGTGATCAGCCAGCGCACGATCTCGCTCGAGCTCGCCAACCAGATCGCCGGCGCCACCGTGGCCGCCTGCAGCGCCCAGGGCCACAACGTGACCGCCGCCGTGGTGGACCGCGCCGGCCAGCTGCGCGCGCTGCAACGCGCCGACAACGCCGGCCCGCACACCGTGGAAGCGGCGCAGGCCAAGGCCTTCACCTCGGCCTCGGCGCGCAACAACACGCTGGCGATGATGGACGCGGCGCAGAAGAACGCCGCCGCTGCGAACCTCGTGCACATCCCCGGTTTCCTGCTGCTGGGTGGCGGTGTGCCGCTGCGCGCCGGCAACGAGGTCATCGGTGCCGTGGGCGTGGGTGGCGCGCCGGGTGGCCATCTCGACGAACAATGCGCCATGTCCGCCATCGACAAGTTCAAGGGGCAGCTGCAGTGAGGCGCCGCACGCTCGTCACGCTGTGGGCGGCGCTGCTGCCTGTGCTGCCGTCCGTGGCAGCGGCACAGACCGCACCGAGCCCGGCGGAGGCCGCGGCCTACACCGGCCTGCACGCCGCCGCGCACAAGGGCGACCTCGCCACGCTCGACAAGCTGCTGGCCGCACGCCCCTCAGCCGAGGCGCTGAACGCGCGCGACGGCAACGGCCGCACGCCCGTGCACGTGGCGGCGTTTGCGAAGCAGCGTGAAGCCATCCGCCGCCTTGCCGCGGCCGGCGCCAACCTGGAGCTGCTCGACCGTGACCGCTACGACGCCGTGACGATCGTTGCCGTGGCCGACGACGAGCCCACGCTCGCCACGCTGCTGCAGCTGGGCGCGAGTGCCAGGCTCACCACCAGCCGCTACGACGGCACGGCGCTCATCGCCGCCGCGCACCTGGGGCATGACGGCGTGGTGCGCCAGCTGATCCAGGCCGGCGCGCCGCTGGACCATGTGAACAACCTGCACTGGACGGCGGTGATCGAGTCCATCGTGCTCGGCAACGGCGGCCCGCGCCACCAGGCCACGCTGAAGGCCCTGCTCGACGCCGGCGCCAGCACACAGCTGGCCGACCGCAGCGGCCGCAAGCCGCTGGAGCTGGCGCGGCAGCACGGTTACCGCGAGATGGTGGCGATGCTGGAGAAGGCCAAGCGCTGAGGCGCGCCAGCTCATGCGCCGACGCGGGCGCGCACCGCGCCCACGTCGCGCACCGGCCGCACCTCGATGCAGCCGTACTTGATCCACGGGAAGCTCTGCGCGAGCTTGACCGCCTCCTCCATCGACTCGGCCTCCACGAGGTTGAAGCCGGCGAGCATTTCCTTGGTCTCGGCGAAGGGCCCGTCGGTGACGGCGAGCTTGCCGCCGCGGCTGCGCACGGCCTTGGCGGTCTCCACCGGCTCCAGCTGCTGGTAGCCCAGCAGCGTGCCGCTGGCCTGCAGTTCATCGGCGTGGCCCAGGCAGTAGCGCATTTCGCTGGCGTAGCCGGCTTCGCCGAGCTCGGCCATCTTCTGCGGATCGGTGTACACGAGGAGCAGGTATTTCATGCCGCCCATTCTGGCGCCTTGTCGAAAGCGCGCCACCCTGCGCGTCGTGGGATACGAGAATGTTCTCGACGCCACCGGAGAAAAAGATGCGTGTCATGGTGCTGGTCAAGGCGACCGCCAGTTCTGAAGCCGGCGAGATGCCCTCGCTGGAGCTCCTCACCGCGATGGGTGCCTTCAACGAGGAGCTGATCAAGGCCGGCGTCATGCTCGCCGGCGACGGCCTCAAGCCGACGAAGGTCGCCAAGCGCGTGCGCTTCGACGGCGCCTCGCGCAGCGTGGTCGACGGCCCGTTCAGCGAGACCAAGGAACTCGTGGCCGGCTACTGGATGTGGCAGGTGAGTTCGATGGACGAGGCGGTGGAGTGGGTGCGCCGCTGCCCCAACCCGATGCCGGGGCCGAGCGAGATCGAGATCCGGCCCGTGTACGAGGCCGAGGACTTTGCGCAGCTCAATGCCGGCTGACGCCCGTGAGGTGCAGGGCCGCCTCGACGCCGTGTGGCGCATCGAGGCAGGCAAGATCACGGGTGCACTCGCGCGTTTGCTGCGCGACGTCGGCCTGGCCGAGGAGATGGCGCAGGACGCGCTCGTGGCCGCACTGGAGACCTGGCCACGCGACGGCGTGCCCCACAACCCCGGGGCCTGGCTGATGACCGCGGCCAGGAACAAGGCGCTCGACAGGCTGCGCCAGATCAAGCTGCAGAGCAGCAAGCACGAGGAACTGGGCGCCGACGCCGACGCGCGTGGCGACCATGTGGTGCCGGACTTCGTCGACGCGCTGGACGCCGCGCGCGAAGACGAGATCGGCGACGACCTGCTGCGCCTCATCTTCACCGCCTGCCACCCGGTGTGCCCGCACGAGCAGCGCGCCGCGCTCACCCTCAAGCTGCTGGGCGGGCTCTCCACGGCCGAGATCGCGCGCGCCTACATGCTGCCCGAGCCTACCGTGGCGCAGCGCATCGTGCGGGCGAAGAAGACGCTCAGCAACGCGGGTGTGCCCTTCGAGGTGCCGCGCGGCGAAGCGCTGGGCGAGCGCCTGGCCAGCGTGCTGGAGATCGTCTACCTGATCTTCAACGAGGGCTACACCGCCACCGCCGGCCGCGACTGGATGAGGAAGCCGCTGTGCGAAGAAGCGCTGCGGCTCGCACGCATGCTGCAGGGCCTGTTTGCAGGCCGCGGCGAGGGTGAGCGCGAAGTGCACGGCCTGGCGGCGCTGCTGGAGATCCAGGCATCGCGCCTGGGCTCGCGCGTGGATGCCCAGGGCGAGCCGATCCTGCTGCTGGACCAGGACCGCGGCAAGTGGGACCGCCTCTACATCGGCCGCGGCCTGCAGGCGCTGGCGCGTGCCGCCACGCTGCCGGGCGCGCCCGGCCCCTACGAGTTGCAGGCCGCCATCGCCGCCTGCCACGCGCGCGCGGCCCGTGCCGAGGACACCGACTGGGCCCGCATCGTGGCCATCTACGACCTGCTGCTGGCGCGCCTGCCGAGCCCCGTGGTGCGCCTGAACCGTGCCGTGGCCCTGGGCATGGCGCAGGGGCCGGCGGCGGCGCTGCCGGAGGTGGATGCCTTGATGCAGGAAGCGGCGCTGGCGCGCTACCACCTGCTGCACGCGGTGCGGGGTGACCTGCTGTTCAAGCTCGGCCGCATGGCCGAAGCACGTGAGGCCTTCGAGCAGGCCGCTTCGATGACGGCCAACGAACGTGAACGCGCGCTGATGCAGCAGCGCGCGCGGGCCACGCTGAGCTAGCGGGTGTAGACCAGGTGCAGGGCGCCCTCGCCCAGCACCGCTTCGGCCTTGCGGTAGCCCAGCGCGGGCAGGTCGATGCCGGTCCACAGGGCCTCGCCCCAGCCCAGCAGCACCGGCGCCACGGCGACGTGCAGTTCGTCGATCAGCTTCGCCTCCAGGTACTGCCGCACCGTGGTCACGCCGCCACCGACACGGATGTCGCGCCCGCCCGCCGCCGCCCGCGCGCGCGCCAGCGCTTCGTGGACGCCGCCGGTCACGAAATGGAAGACGGTGCCGCCTTCCATCTCGATCGAGGCCCGCGCATGCTGCGTGAGCACGAACACCGGCACGTGGTACGGCGGGTTGGGGCCCCACCAGCCCTTCCACCCGTCGTCGGGCCAGGGGCCACGCTGCGGGCCGAACATGTGGCGCCCCATGATCCAGGCGCCCATGCCTTCCATGCTGCGCGCGGCAAAGCCTTCGTCGATGCCGGTGCTGCCGCCCTCCTGGCCGAACATGCGGCGGAAGGTGCGGGTCTCCAGGGCCCAGGCCATCATCGAATGGCCGTTCACGCCCAGCGGGTGTTCCAGGCTCTGGTCGGGGCCGGCGCCATAGCCGTCGGCGCTGACGCCGAAGCAGTTCACGCGCACTCGTGTCATTGCCGTGTCCTCAGGGTTTTTCGGCCAGGGCCTTCAGGTTGGCGAGGCCGGCTTCGAAATCGCGGCCGACCATCCTGTCGAAGCTCACGAACAGCGTGATCAGCTTGGAGATGAAGGGCATCGGCCCGCTCATGACCCAGGTGACCTGCGTCTGGCTGCCCTGCGGCACGAGCCTGAACTCCACGCGGTTGGTGGTGGCCATCGGCTCCCGGAACTCGAGCGAGGCGGCCACCAGCGTCGGCGACCTCGATTCGACGATGGCCATGCGCCCCGCGCCCGCTTCACCGCCCTGCCAGGTGTAGGCCGCACCCACGCCGGCAGCGGCCCCTTCGTAGACGATCTTCGTCGTCGGGTCCTTCAGTGCGAAGGGGTTCCAGGTGTTGAAGGCTTTGAGGTCGTCGATGAGCGCAAACACCTTCTCCGGCGGCGCGGCGATGGTGGTGCTGCGCTGCATCGTGAAGCTGCCGGGGCGCATCGCGGCCAGGCCCAGCAGCGCGGCCAGCGCCAGGGCCACGGCGAAGGTGACGGTCTTGAGCATGATCATGGTGTGTCGGGTTCCTGTGGGGTCACGACGAACCGGGCGCCGGTTTTTCGACCAGCGCCGGCGGCTTGCGCAGGATGCGCGCACACAGCCAGCAGGCCAGCAGCAGCACCACGATGCCGATCACGGCCGAGATCTGCAGCGCCTGCACGAAGGCCGCCTTGGCCGCTGCCTGCAGGGCTGCGGCGCCAGCCACGCCTTCACCCGGTGCCCCCAGCGCCACCGCCCCGCCGATGGTGGCCAGCGCTTCGGCGCGCTGCACGTCGCTCAAGCCCGCCGGCAGCTGCGGCGCGAGCTGCCAGCGGTACCAGAGCATGCCCAGGCTGCCGATCACCGCGATGCCCAAGGCGCCGTTGAACTCGGCCGCCGTCTCGGACAGTGCCGAGGCCGCGCCGGCGCGCTCGGGCGGCGCGGCGGTGATGATCATCTCGTTGCCCAGCGTGAACACCGGCGCCAGGCCCAGGCTCATCAGCAGCGCGCTGCCCATCACCAGCACGAGCCCGCGTGTGCCCTGGTCCACCGGCAGCAGCAGCGCGAAGCCGGCGGTGGCGACGGCGAGGCCCCACACCAGCACGTCCACCGGCGCAAAACGCGCGGCCAGCCTGGGCGTGAGCAGCGAGCCGGCGACGAAGGCCACGGCCCACGGCAACGTGGCCAGCCCGGCAAGCAGTGGCGTGAGCCCCAGCACCAGCTGCAGGTACTGCGTGATGAAGATGTAGCTGCCGAGCATCGCCAGGCAGCTCAGGCCGTAGGCCGAGATCGCAGCGGCGAAACGCGGCTGGCGGAACAGCGTGATGTCCAGCAGCGGGTACGCCAGCTGCCGCTGCCGTCGCACGAACTGCCAGCCCAGCACGAGGCCGAGCGCGGTGCAGGCGAGCCAGGCGGGGGCAGGCCCCTCTTCGGCGATCTTCTTCAGGCCATGGATCAGCGCCCACACCGCCGGCAGAACGAGCGCCACGCTGGCCAGGTCGATGCGGCCGGCGTTCGGATCCTTGTACTCGGGCAGCAGCTTCGGCCCCAGCGCCAGCAGCAGCACCATGATCGGCACCGCGGCCCAGAACACCGCGCTCCAGTGGAACCACTGCAGCAGCGCGCCGCCCACCAGCGGGCCGATGGCGCCGCCGAGCGAGAAGCTGGCCATCCAGATGCCGATGGCCATCTGGCGCTCGCGCTCGTCGTGGAACATGTTGCGGATGAGGCTCATCGTGCTCGGCGCGATGGTGGCGCCGGCAATGCCCAGCAGCGCGCGCGCCGCCACCAGCTGCGCCGCGGTGGTGGCCAGCGCGGCCAGCACCGAGGCGATGGTGAACAGCACGGCACCGGCCAGCAGGATCCTGCGGCGTCCGATGCGGTCACCCAGCGTGCCCATCGTGATCAGGAAGCCGGCCACCATGAAGCCGTAGGCATCGACGATCCACAGCAGCTGCGAAGCACCGGGCCTGAGTTCGGTGCTGAGCGCCGGCAGCGCGAGGTTGAGCACCGTCAGGTCCATCGCCACCACCATGCAGGGCAGGGCGAGCACGGCCAAGCCGATCCAGTCGCTGCGGCGGGCTTTGTTCGGGCTTGGGGGCTGGTCGTTCATGCGGGCCGTTCAAGGGGTCGTGGGGACGACGAACGGGGCCCGGCGGATTCGACGAAGCTCTGGTGCGACCGGCAGGGATCGAACCTGCAACGCAGCCTTCGGAGGGCTGCATGATATCCATTTCACCACGGTCGCCTGCGGGCGAAGCGCGCGATTCTAGCGCCGCGCTGGTGCTGGGCCGCTGGCGCGTCAGGCCCCTGTGGGGTGGGCCTCTATAATCTGCGGGTTTACCTCCCGCTTCAGCCCACCATGAGCAGCGAGCACGCACAGAACGACCACGCCCAGACCAACGCGGAGGACAGCCACCACGAGGTCCACGAGGGCCCGATCCGCACACCCAAGCAGCTGGTGATTGCCGTTGTCGCCTCGTTCGTGGTGCCGATCGTCATCATCATCCTGCTGGCCAACTTCGTGGATCTCGGCGGCAAGGTCGGTGCCGGCAGCGACGGCCTGGGCGCCGAAGCGGTGGCCAAGCGGCTGCAGCGCGTGGGCTCGGTGGAGATCCGCGATCCTTCGGGCCCGATGGTGCTGAAGGCCGGTGAAGAGGTCTACAAGGCGCAGTGCGCGGCCTGCCACGCGGCCGGTGCCGCCGGTGCGCCCAAGTTCGGTGACGCCGGTGCCTGGGGCCCGCGCATCAAGACCGGCTACGACACACTGCTGGGCTCGGCGCTCAAGGGCAAGGGCGCGATGGCCGCGCAGGGCGGCGGCGAGTTCTCCGACACCGAGATCGGTCGCGCCGTGGTGTACCTCGTCAACAACGCCGGCGGCAAGTTCGACGAGCCCAAGGCGCCGGCCGCCGCCGCCTCGGCCGCCAGCGCCCCGAACTGAGGCTTTTGCCTCGTCCGCACGAGCCGGCCCGCGGGCCGGCTTTTTCTTGTGCATCCGGAACCGCATGCCGCCCGTACAGCGGGGCGTGGCACTGCGTTCAGCGTTCGACCTTCTGCGCCGGCTCCGGCTTGAGCCGGTAGCCGAAACGCGCCGGCATCTCGGCCCAGCGCAGCTCGGCCGGCACCCAGGCGCCGGCTTCCACGGCCTCGGCCGCCACGCCCATGTCGAGTGTGTGCACGATGCCGAAGCCGATGTCGCTGTCGACGAACAGGCGCCCGATCTCGTCGAGCCAGGCCGAGCGGAACTGCGCCGGCGCACCGGTGTGCGCCTGCAGCGGCCAGCCCGCCTGCGCCGCCACGCGCCACACCAGCGGTGCGGCTTCCAGCTCCACGTACACGCGCTGCGGCCCGTTCTGGAAGAACCACGAACCCGCTTCGTCGTTTGCGTAGTTGCGGTGGATGAAGGCAAGCAGCTTGTCGTGCTCGATGCGGCTGCCCTTGATCTGCGGGAAAGGGCCGGCGCGCTGGATGCGCTCATCGCGCATGTACCAGTGGCCACGTGCGTCGAGCGCGAGCCAGCCGTGGCAGTGCGGCACGTTGGGCCACTTCTTCAGCGCGGCCTTGACGATCTCGTCCATGGCGGCGAAGGTACCTCAGCCGTGCGCCGTGAGCCAGCCGCACACGGCAGCCGGCATGGCCAGCGTGTGGCTCGGGTAGCCGCCGGCCGGGAAACCGACATGGCCGCCGTGCTCCGGCTGCCACAGCGTGACGAAACCGCCTCCAACCTCCGGCGGCAGCGAGGCCGCCGGCACGAAGGGATCGTTGCGCGCGTTGAGCACCAGCGCGGGGATGCGGATCTGCGCCAGGTGCGGCTTGGCCGAGGCGCGGGCCCAGTAGTCGGGCGTGTCGCGGAAGCCGTGCAGCGGCGCGGTGAAGACGTTGTCGAACTCGTAGAGCGTGCGCGCGGCGGCGAGCTTGTCGCGGTCGAAGAGGCCCGGGTGCTGCTGCAGCTTGGCCAGCGCCTTGGGCTTCATCGTGGCCAGGAACATGCGCGAGTAGACGAGCCAGTTGAAGCCGCTGTCGATGGCACGGCCGGCCGCCGCCAGGTCGATAGGCGAACACACCGAGCACACGGCCGCCGCCGTGGCCGCCGCGCTGTGGCCGCTCTCCTCGGCCCAGCGCATCAGTGCGTTGCCGCCGAGCGAGATGCCCACGGCGAAGAGGGGCGCGCTGCTCTGTGCGCGCAGGCGCCGCAGGATCCAGCCGATCTCCTCGAAGTCGCCCGAGTGGTAGGCACGCGGCCCGAGGTTGAGCTCGCCGCTGCAGCCGCGGAAATGCGGCACGCTGAAGGCCCAGCCCCGCTCCTGCGCCAGCGCTGCAAACGCCTGCGCGTACTGGCTGCTGCTGCTGCCCTCCAAGCCGTGGAACATGACGAGGTGGCGCGGTGCAGCGCTTGGCGCGCGCGCCAGGTGATCGACGTCGATGAAGTCACCGTCGGGTGTGGTCCAGCGCTCGCGCACGAAGCGTGGCGGCGTGCCGAGGTGGCGGCGTGAGCGCGTGGCGGCCCAGATCGTCTGCAGGTTGCCGCCGGGCAGCCACCACGGCGCGCGGTAACCGAAGGCGGGGCTCAATGCAGCGTGGTCGGTGCGTCACCGCCGAGTTCGGGGGGCTCCTGCGCCGCGGCGGGGCTCGCGTGGTGCGCGGCCATGCGCCAGCCCTGCGCCGTCTTCACGAACACGTTGGTGGTGAGCACCCAACCGGTCTGCAGGCCCTCGGGCGAACGCACCTCGATGCGCTCCACCAGGTGGTGCAGCGCCGTGCCCAGCGTCTGCAGCCGGTGCACCTGCTCCGGCCGCACGGGGATGCCGCCGTTGCTGAAGATGGCCTCGAAGCTGGCGCGGATGGCGGCCTGGCCGATGACACGGCCGCCGCCCGGGTGCACGCAGACCACCTCGTCGTCGTCGGCCCACACGGCCATCAGGCGCTCGATGTCGGCCTGCTGCAGCGCTTCGTAGAACTGCGCCTCCACGTCGTCGGGGCTCGCGTGCAGCGTGGCCGGCGGGAGCGGGCGGCGCGGCATGGGCGGGCCGGCCTAGCGGAACACCACGCAGGTGTGGCGGTTGATCAGCACGCGGTGCTCCACGTGCCAGCGCACGGCGCGCGCGAGCACCATGCACTCGATGTCGCGGCCCACCGCGGTGAAGTCCTCGGCCGACAGCGTGTGGTCCACGCGCTGCACGTCCTGCTCGATGATCGGGCCTTCGTCCAGATCGGCCGTCACGTAGTGCGCGGTGGCGCCGATCAGCTTCACGCCCCGCGCGTGGGCCTGGTAGTACGGCCGCGCGCCCTTGAAGCTGGGCAGGAAGCTGTGGTGGATGTTGATGGCACGGCCGGCGAGCGCGTTGCAGAACTCGGGGCTGAGGATCTGCATGTAGCGGGCGAGCACCACGAGATCGATGCGCTCGGCCTCGATGATGGCCTGCACCTGCTGCTCCTGCGCACGTTTGGCCTGCGCCACGTTGCCGCTGGCGTCCTTCAGCATCGGCAGGTGGTGGAACGGGATGCCGTAGCTCTGCGCCAGCTCACGGAAGGTCTCGTGGTTGCTGACGATCGCCGGGATCTCCACCGGCAGCGAGCCGCTTTTCCAGCGGAACAGCAGGTCGTTCAGGCAGTGGCCGTGCTGGCTCACCATCAGCAGCAGGCGCGGTTTGACGCCGAGCGCGTGGAACTGCACCTCCATGCCGAACTGCTGCCGCGTGTGCTCGAACAGCGTGGCCAGCGTGGCGCGGTTGGCCAGCTGCGGCGGCGCCTGGAAGTGCACGCGCATGAAGAACAGGCCCGTGGCGTGTTCGCCTTCCAGGTCACCGAACTGCTGCGAGTCGATGATGTTGCAGCCGGCCTGGTACAGCAGGCCCGAGACGGCGTGCACGATGCCTTTGGTGTCAGGGCACGCGAGCGTGAGGATGAACTGGTGGTCCGGCGACATTGCCTGGAATTGTAGGGACGGAGCATGAAAGACAAGATCGACGAACGCGACTGGCCCGAGCGCAGCCGTGAACTGGCCCAGTTGCTGGCGCAAAGCGGCCTGGGCGACCGGCGCGCTTTTGCGCAGCTCTATGAGCGCACCAGCGGCCACCTGTTCGCGGTGGTGCTGCGCATCCAACGTGACCGCGCGCAGGCCGAGGACCTGCTGCAGGAGATCTACGTTTCGGTGTGGAAGGCGGCGGCCAGCTTCGACACCGCGCGCGCGCAGCCGCTGACCTGGCTCACGCACATCGCGCGCAACAAGGCCATCGACAGCCTGCGCCGCGCGCAGGCCCAGCCGCGGCTGGAAAGCGCGAGCCGCGACGAGGACGACGACCGTCCCGAGCTCACCGAAGCGCTGGCCGACGAGGGCCCGGGCCCGCTGGAGCTGCTGGGCCAGGCCGCCGACCGGCGCCAGCTCGGCGCCTGCATGGAGCGCCTCTCGCCCCCGCAGCGCCAGAGCGTGGCGCTGGCCTTCTTCGACGGTCTCTCGCACGCCGAGGTGGCCGAGCACCTGCGCGAGCCGCTGGGCACCGTGAAGAGCTGGGTGCGGCGTGCGCTGGCCACGCTGAAGGGCTGCCTGGACCGCGCCGCCCTGCGTGATTCGCAAGAGGCGGCCTGAGCATGGACTACAGCAAACCGCAACGCGCCGACGCACTCGCCGCCCAGTACGTGGCCGGCACCATGCGGGGCGCCGCGCGCCGCCGCTTCGAGAACCTGCTGCCCGGCCACCCGGCGCTGCGCCGGGCCGTGGCCGAATGGCAGCGGCGGCTGATGCCGCTGACCGGCTCACTGCCGCCGGTGCAGCCGCCGGCTTCCGTCTGGCGCGGCATCGAGCAGCGCCTGTGGCCGGCGCCGCAGAAGAAGGCCTGGTGGCAGCAACTCGGCCTGTGGCGCGGCTTCTCGGCCTTTGCCACCGTGGCCGCGCTCGCGCTGGCCGTGCTCGTGGCCACGCCGCCGCCCGCCGAGCCGCCGGTGGTGGTGGTGCTGCAAGGCACGGGCGCGGTGCCCGGAGTCGGCGCCGGTGTCGTCGCCAGCTTCAGCGCCGACGGCGAAGCGCTGGTGGCGAGGCCGCTGACGCCGGTGTCGGTGCAGACCGACCGTGTGCTGGAACTCTGGTGGGCGCGCGCCGAAGGGCCGCCGAAGTCGCTGGGCCTCATCCGGGCCGACGGCACCACGGTGTTGCGCCGTGGCCAGCTCCCCGGTGGCCTGCGCGGCAGCGGGCTCGACCACATGGCGGTGAGCGTGGAGCCGCCGGGGGGTTCACCCACCGGCGCGCCGACCGGGCCGGTGGTGTTCTACGGCAAGCTGCAGCTCTGAGCCTGCTTCAGGAGCCCGAGCCCATCTGACTTTGCAGGTAGTTGGGCTCGCCGACCTTGGCCACCAGCTCGATCTGCGTTTCCAGGTGGTCGATGTGCTCCTCGGTGTCTTCGAGGATGCCCTCCAGCAGTTCGCGGCTGACGTAGTCACGCACCGTTTCGCATTGCGCGATGGCCTGCTTCAGGTGGGCCTGCGAGGCCAGCTCGACCTTGAGGTCGCAGTGCATCGTCTCCACCGCGTTCTCGCCGATCAGCAGCTTGCCCAGGTCCTGCAGGTTGGGCAATCCGCCGAGGGTGAGCACACGCTCCACGAGCTTGTCGGCGTGTTTCATCTCCTCGATCGACTCTTCGTACTCGTGTTTGGCCATGTGCATGAAGCCCCAGTTCTTCAGCATGCGGGCATGCAGGAAGTACTGGTTGATGGCGGTCAGCTCCATCTTGAGCTGGGCGTTCAGGAAGGCCAGGACCTGGGCGTCACCTTGCATCGTTGTGCTCCGATCGGTGGGGAATCCGGCGCATTCTGGCCTGTTGGCAACAGGGCTTCAGGCTTGCGAATACGAACCGTTCGCATTACGATGGCGCCGCCATGATCGTTTGCGTCTGCCACCGCGTCTCCGACCGCGACATCGCCCGCCACGCCGCCGCGGGCTGCGGCAGCTTCGAAGAGATGCAGGACGACCTGCGCGTGGCCACCGCCTGCGGCGCCTGCCACGAGTGCGCACGCGAGACCTGGGACCGGCACGCCTGCCCCGGCGGCCTGCGCATGGCGGCCTCGGGTGCCGCGGCGCACCGCATCGTGGAGCTGGTGCCGGCCTGAGTCAGGGCGCCGGAAGCGCGGCCGCGGGTGCTGCGGCGGCGCCGGCAAAGCCGGGTGCGCGCAGCGCGTCGGGCTCGTAGCCGCGGTTCACGTCGAGCCCCGTCACGTGCCAGTCATGCGCCGGCAGGCGCAGCGGGTGCACCACTTCCTCGTAGCTGCGCATCGGCCACAGCACACCGAAGAGGCGCCGGTGCTCGAAAGTGTCGACCTCGGCCACGGCGCCGCGCGTGCCGGCAAAACCTTCGAGCGTGAAGCGCACGCGCCGGGTGATGCCGTCGTCGCGGTCGATGAAGGCGGCCGCGCGGTCCTGCGCCACCTGGCCCAGGCCCGGGCGCAGCCACAGGTTGACCACGTCGCACAGGCGCCCGTGGACCCGTTCGGTGCCGGCCAGCTCGGCACCGAAGCCGCGGTCCGCCAGCCACAGCGGGCCCAGCAGGAAGAGGCCGTAGCCCTCGGCGACCAGCGCCGCGGCGCTGCGCAGCTCGGGTTTGGACGACTCCACGCCGTCGTAGCGCAGCAGCAGTTCGCCCGCGGGCGACTCGGCCGTGCCGCGGCGCCAGAACACCTGCTTGCGGCGCGCGCTGCCGCCCGGCCCGCGGTAGAGCTGCGCGTTGATGCCACGCGCGGGCATCAGGCGCTCTTCGGAAGCGCCGCGGTAGGCGGCATCCACCACCTCGGGCTGGATGCCGTTGATGAGCGGGCGCCACTGGCCGTCGTAGGCGATGTTGATGTCGGTGAGGCGGCGGTAGGCCTCCAGGCCGTGCACCTGCGCGCTGTCCAGCAGGCGCTGCCGTGCCGCCGGGTTGCCGGTGCCGGGCACGGCGGCCATCGGCAGCGGTGTGCCGCAACCGGGCAGCAAAGGCAACAGCGGGGCGGCCAGCAGCGCGCGGCGGCGCGACATCGTGGACTGCATGGCTTCAGACACCCCGGGCCCGGTCGGCCTTGAACTGTGCACGGAAGGCCTCGAAGCGACCTTCGTCCAGCGCCTGCCGCACCTCGCGCATCAGGTTCACGTAGTAGTGCAGGTTGTGGATCGTGGCCAGCATGGGCCCGAGCATCTCACCGCAGCGGTCGAGGTGGTGCAGGTAGGCGCGTGAGAAGCCGCTGGCGCAGGTGTGGCAGCTGCAGCTCTCGTCGATGGGCCGGTGGTCCTCGCGGTGGCGCGCGTTGCGGATCTTCAGGTCGCCGAAGCGCGTGAAGAGGTGGCCGTTGCGCGCGTTGCGCGTGGGCATAACGCAGTCGAACATGTCCACGCCGTCGGCCACGCCTTGCACCAGGTCCTCGGGCGTGCCCACCCCCATCAGGTAACGCGGCTTGTGCGCCGGCAGCCGGTGCGGGGTGTGCGCCATGATGCGCAGCATCTCGTCCTTGGGCTCGCCCACGCTCACGCCGCCGATGGCGTAGCCGGGCAGGTCGAGTTCGACGAGCCTCTCGAGCGAAGCCTCGCGCAGGTTCTCGAACATGCCGCCCTGCACGATGCCGAAGAGCGCGTTGGGGTTCTCGAGCCGCGTGAACTCGGCCTGGCTGCGCGCGGCCCAGCGCAGGCTCAGCTCCATCGAGGCGCGCGCTTCGGCCTCGGTGGTGATGTGGCCCTTGCTCTCGTAGGGCGTGCACTCGTCGAACTGCATGACGATGTCGGAGTTCAGCACCGTCTGGATCTGCATGCTGACCTCGGGCGTGAGGAACAGCTTGTCGCCGTTGACGGGGCTCGCGAACTTCACGCCTTCTTCCGAGATCTTGCGCATGTCGCCCAGGCTCCAGACCTGGAAGCCGCCGCTGTCGGTGAGCATGGGCCGGCTCCAGCGCTCGAAGCCGTGCAGGCCGCCGAAGCTCTTGATGACGTCCAGCCCCGGCCTCATCCACAGGTGGAAGGTGTTGCCAAGGATGATGGCCGCGCCCATCTGCTCCAGCGAGCTGGGCATCACGCCCTTCACGGTGCCATACGTGCCCACCGGCATGAACACCGGCGTCTCGACCACGCCGTGGTTGAGCGTGAGGCGGCCGCGGCGCGCGTGGCCTTCGGTCTTCAGCAGGTCGAAGCTGAGCATCAGGAGGCGGAGGCCCTGTCCAGCAGCATCGCGTCACCGTAGCTGAAGAAGCGGTAGCTGGATTCCACCGCATGGCGGTACAGCGCCTTGATGTGCGCATGGCCGGCGAAGGCGCTCACCAGCATCATCAGCGTGCTCCGGGGCAGGTGGAAGTTGGTGACAAGGCGGTCGACGACGCGGAAGCTGAAGCCGGGCGTGATGAAGATGTCGGTCTCGCCGCGGTAGGGCCGCAGGTGGCCGCCGCGCGCGGCGGACTCCAGCGCGCGCAGCGTCGTCGTGCCCACCGCCACCACGCGCCCGCCGCGGGCGCGCGTGGCTTCGATCGCCGCCACGGTGCCCTCGCCCACCTCGAACCACTCGCTGTGCATGCGGTGCTCGGCGATGTTGTCCACGCGCACCGGCTGGAAGGTGCCCGCGCCCACGTGCAGCGTCACCGCGACGCGCTGCACGCCACGCGCTTCCAGCGCGGCCAGCAGGGTTTCGTCGAAGTGCAGCGCCGCGGTCGGCGCGGCCACGGCGCCAGGCTCTTTCGCGAACACGGTCTGGTAGCGCGACTCGTCCTCCGCCGTGTCGTCGTGCGTGATGTACGGCGGCAGCGGCACATGGCCGTGGCGCGCCATCAGCGTGAAGGCGTCGGCGGGGAAGCGCAGGTGGAACAGCGAGTCCTCGGGCCCGGCGCGGCCGAGCACCTCGGCGTCGAAGGCATCGGCGAAGCGCACCAGGCTGCCGGCGCGCGGGCTCTTGCTGGCGCGCAGGTGGGCCCAGACCTCGTGGCCGCCGCGCAGCACCCGTTCGACCAGCGCCTCCACCGCGCCGCCTGTGGGTTTTTCACCCAGCAGCCGCGCCTTCACCACCTGCGTGTCGTTGAACACCAGCAGGTCGCCCGGCTGCAGCAGCGAAGGCAGGTCGCGGAACACCCGGTCGGCCGGCAGGGCGCCGGTGCCGTCGAGCAGCCGCGAGGCGCTGCGCTCCGCGGCGGGGTGCTGCGCGATCAACCCGGGCGGCAGCACGAAGTCGAAGTCGGCGAGTGTGAGAGGAGCGGGTACGGTCATGGCCAAGGTCAAAATTGTTCCATGCCCTCGACCCCGGCGCCAAAAGCTGCAACCAAAGCCCCGGGGCGCGAACTGTCGGCCCCCGCGCGCGCCCTGCAGAAGATGGGCCTGGTGCGCGACATCGACCTCGCGCTGCACCTGCCGCTGCGGCACCTGGACGAGACCCGCCTCGTGCCCATCGGCACGCTGCGCGAGGCCGACGTGGCCCAGGTGCAAGGCACCGTGCTCGAAAGCCGCGTCGAGCAGCGCGGCCGCCGCCAGCTCGTGGCGCGCATCGCCGACGACACGGGTGAACTGCTGCTGCGCCTCTTGCACTTCTACCCTTCCAACCAGAAGACGCTGGCGGTGGGCAACCTGGTGCGCGTGCGTGGCGAGGTGCGCGGCGGCTTCCTGGGCCGCGAGATGGTGCACCCCGAGTTCCGCGCCGTGACGCCCGAAACGCCGCTGCCGCAGGTGCTGACACCGGTGTACCCCAGCACAGCGCAGCTGCCGCAGGCCTACCTGCGCAAGGTCATCGCCACCGCGCTGCCGCGTGCGCCGCTGCAGGAGATCCTGCCGCCGGGCGTGGTGCCCCCGGGCCTGCCCACCTTGCGCGAGGCCGTGGACCTGCTGCACCACCCGGGGCCCGGCGTGCCGCTGGCTTCGATCGCCGACCGCAGCCACCCGGCCTGGCAGCGGCTGAAGTTCGAGGAACTGCTGGCGCAGCAACTGGCACAGGCGCAGGCGCGGGCGGCACGTGCGCTGCTGGCAGCGCCCATGCTGCGCGCGGGCCCGCTCACCGACCGCTTGCACGGCACGCTGCCGTTCCAGCTGACCGCGGCGCAGCGTCGTGTGCTGGCCGAGATCCACGCCGACCTCGCCCGCCACGCGCCGATGCACCGGCTGCTGCAGGGCGACGTGGGCTCGGGCAAGACGGTGGTGGCGGCGCTGGCGGCCACCACGGCCATCGACGCCGGCTGGCAATGTGCGCTGATGGCGCCCACCGAGATCCTGGCCGAGCAGCATTTCCGCAAGCTCGTGCAGTGGTTGACGCCGCTGGGTGTGCAGGTGGCCTGGCTCACCGGCAGCCGCAAGGGCCGCGAGCGCAAGGCCATGCTGGCGGCGGCGGAAAGCGGCGAGGCGGGGCTCGTGGTGGGCACACACGCCGTGATCCAGGGCGACGTGGCCTTTGCGCGGCTGGGCCTGGCGGTGGTGGACGAACAGCACCGCTTCGGCGTGGCGCAGCGGCTGGCGCTGCGCGCCAAGGTGGCCGAGACACACGGCGAGCTCGAGCCGCACCTCTTGATGATGAGCGCCACGCCAATCCCGCGCACGCTGGCGATGAGCTACTACGCCGATCTGGAACTGTCCACGCTCGACGAGCTGCCGCCCGGCCGCACGCCCATCGTCACCAAGCTGTTCGAGGACGGCAAACGCGACGCCGTGATCGCGCGCATCCGTGCCGAGGTGACGCAGGGCAAGCAGGTCTACTGGGTGTGCCCGCTGGTGGAGGAAAGCGAACACCTGGACCTGCAGAACGCCACCGCCACGCATGCGGAACTCATGGCCGCGCTGCCCGGCACGATGGTCGGCCTGCTGCACGGCCGCATGGCGGCGGCCGAGAAGGCCGCGGTGATGGAACTCTTCACGCGCGGCGAGATGAAGCTGCTGGTGGCCACCACCGTCATCGAGGTCGGTGTGGACGTACCCAACGCCAGCCTGATGGTGATCGAACATGCCGAGCGCTTCGGCCTGGCGCAGCTGCACCAGCTGCGCGGGCGCGTCGGCCGCGGCGCGGTGGCCAGCGTGTGTGTGCTGCTCTACACCGCGCCGCTCTCACCCACGGCGAAGGACCGGCTGAAGGCGATGGCCGAGACCGCCGACGGTTTCGAGATCGCGCGCCGCGACCTGGCCATCCGCGGCCCCGGCGAGTTCCTGGGCGCACGCCAGAGCGGCGACGCGCTGCTGCGTTTTGCCGACCTGGCCACCGACAGCCACCTGCTCGAAGCCGCCAGCGCCGCGGCGCCGCGGCTGCTGGCCTCGCACCCCGAAGCCGCGGCCCGGCACGTGGACCGCTGGCTCGGGGGCAAGGCCGACTACGTGCGCGCCTGAAGCGAACGCAACGAGCCCCAGACGCCGCGCTGGCGTTCGAACTCGATCAGCAGCTCACCGGGCAGCGTCGACACCGCCAGCGGCAGCACCTGCGCGCCGCGCCACAGCTCCAGCGTCGACTCCTGGTACGGGCCCGGCCCGGCGCTGCGGCGCGAGCCGGGCGGCACGGGCAACGCGGCGGGGGTGAGCCTGGGCTGCGTGGACCTGAAATGCATCGTCATGCCCGCATTGCAGCGCCGGCGGGCGCGGCGCGGCCCGTACCGAGGTCGGGGAGCGCGGCGGGGCTCCCACGAACGAGGGGTGCACATGCCGCTGCCCTCAGGAGCCGAAATGCATCTGGTACTTCGCACCGTCGGAGAACAGGCAGGCGCCGGTGCCGATGCCCGGGCCGGTGATCACGTACTCGCACTGCACGTTCACACCGCGCGCGCCAAAGCCGTTGGCCACACCGCGGCGGCCGCTGAAGCTGCGCTGCGTGGGGCCCAGCACCTCGGCATGCACACGGCCGAAGCTGGCGTAGCCGCCGTCCACGCGCGTGGCTTCGCCCTGCAGCATGTCGCCGGCATAGCCCACGTTGAAGCTGCCGCGGCCGCCCTGGTGGTCGGTGACCACCGCCGTCAGCAGGCCGGCGCGGTTGGCCTGGTCGTTGAGCGGGTACAGCCGCGCGGTCAGCACCGTGGTGACTGGCGGCGCCGCTGGCGGCTGGACGATGGTGACCTGGTGCTGCGGCCGCGGACCATAGGGTTGACCGGTGACGGGATCGACCGGCACCACCACGCAAGCCCCCAGCGCCGCCGCAAGCAGGGTGGGAACGAGGACAGAGCGAGGACTCATACAAGCCTTGCGAAACACGGCACATGCCGCACATGCAGACTGCGGCTGCGCAACCGGCCACGGCAACACCCCCGGCAGGGCGGGCACCGGCCGCGCTACCGGCAGTGCCAACCGCCGATACCCACAGCGCTTTTCGCCACAATCGCCGCATGCTGGCCCCCAAGCTCACTGCGTTCGCTGCCCCCCGTGGGGGCGGGCAAGTCCTTCGGAACGGCCGCGCGGACTTGCCATGACCCTCACCGAGCTGAAGTACATCGTGGCCGTGGCGCGCGAGCGGCATTTCGGCCGCGCCGCCGAGGCCTGCTTCGTGAGCCAGCCCACGCTCAGCGTGGCGGTGAAGAAGCTGGAGGAAGAGCTCGACATCAAGATCTTCGAGCGTGGCGCCAACGAGGTCAGCGTCACGCCGCTGGGTGAACAGATCGTGCGCCAGGCGCAGCAGGTCATCGAGCAGGCCGCGGCCATCAAGGAGATCGCCAAGCTCGGCAAGGACCCGGTGTCGGGCCCGCTGCGCCTGGGCGTGATCTACACCATCGGCCCCTACCTGCTGCCGGATCTGGTGAAGCAGGCGATCGCACGGGTGCCGCAGATGCCGCTGGTGCTGCAGGAGAACTTCACCGCCAAGCTGCTGGACATGCTGCGCACCGGAGAGCTCGATTGCGCGATCCTCGCCGAACCCTTCCCCGACACCGGCCTGGCCACGGCGCAGCTGTATGACGAGCCCTTCATGGCCGCCGTGCCCACCACGCACCCCATGGCCAGGCGCCAGAGCGTGAGCGCGGAAGAGCTGAAGAACGAGACCATGCTGCTGCTCGGCACCGGCCATTGCTTCCGCGACCATGTGCTCGAGGTCTGCCCCGAGTACGCGCGTTTTTCCAGCGCCACCGAAGGTATCCGCAAGAGCTTCGAGGGCAGCTCGCTGGAGACCATCAAGTACATGGTGGCCAGCGGCATGGGCGTGACGGTGGTGCCGCAGCTGTCCGTGCCCAAGGAGCCGCAGGAGCACGTGCACTACCTGAGCTTCACCCCGCCCGTGCCCACGCGCCGCGTGGTGCTGGCCTGGCGCCGCACCTTCCCGCGCTACGAGGCCATTGCCGCGCTGCGCAACGCCATCTACGCCTGCCCGCTGGAAGGCGTGCAGCGGCTGTCCTGATCATCAACCCCGAAGGACCCGACATGGCCAAGGCCAAGAAGAAGCAGAGCATCGACATCGGCATCAGCACCGGTGACCGCGGCGCCATCGCCGGCGGCCTGGCCAAGCTGCTGGCCGACACCTACACGCTCTACCTCACCACGCACAACTTCCACTGGAACGTCACCGGGCCCATGTTCAACACGCTGCACGCGATGTTCATGACCCAGTACACCGAGCTGTGGAACGCGGTCGATCCCATCGCCGAGCGCATCCGCTCGCTGGGCCACCCGGCGCCGGGCAGTTATGCCGCCTTCGGCGCGCTGGCCTCGATCAAGGACGCGCCGACCACGCCGCCCAAGGCGCTGGAGATGGTGCAGATCCTTGTCGACGGCCATGAGGCCGTGGCGCGCACCGCGCGCAGCATCTTCCCGCTGGCCGACAAGGCCGGTGACGAGCCCACGGCCGACCTGCTGACGCAGCGCCTCACGGTGCACGAGCAGACGGCGTGGATGCTGCGCTCGCTGCTGGAAGAGTAAGTCCCTGCTCCAGGCGCAGCGCACTGTGCTACGGTCCCCTCCATGAGTTCCCTGCCCCACGAGCCGTCGAACCGGCTCTCCGAGCTGGCGCCCGAACTCGCATCCACCGTGGTGCGGGTGGCGGGCGACATCGCGCTCGTGATCGGCGAGGACGGCGTCATCCGCACCGTGGCCGAGGGCAGCGTGCCGCTGCAGGGGCAGGAGGCCGATTGGGTCGGCAAGCCCTGGGCCGAGACCGTGGGCGGCCCGGCGCGGCAGAAGGTGGAGTTGCTGCTGCAGGAGGCGCAGCGCCACGGCGTTTCGCAGCGCCGCGAGCTGAACCACCCGGTGGGCGGTGGCACCGAGATCCCGGTGTCCTGGGCCGCCGTGCGCCTGGGCGAGCGTGGGCCGGTGCTGGCCGTCGGCCGCGACCTGCGCGCCGTGAGCGCCATCCAGCAGCGTTTCCTCGACGCGCAGCAGGAGCTCGAACGCGAGTACTGGCAGCGCCGCCAGGCCGAGGCGCGTTACCGCCAGCTGTTCCAGGTGGCCAATGACGCCGTGCTGGTGGTGGACGCCGCCAGCTTCTCCATCATCGAGGCCAACCCGGCCGCGGCCAAGCTGCTCGGCAGTGTCGAGGGCTTGCCGCACGCCGGCTTCGAGCCCGCCAGCCGGCCGGCGCTGGACGAGTTGCTGGTCACCGCCCGCAGCACCGGCCGCGCCGCCGAGACGCGCCTGCGCACCGCCGCGGGTGGCTTGGCCATCGACCTCTCCGCCACGCCCTTCCGCGCCGACGAACAGCGCTGCCTGCTGCTGCGCGCGCGGCGCGCCGGCTCGGGCACCGCTGACTCACAGGCCGTGCTCGATTTCATCGGCCAGACGCCCGATGCGGTGGTGGTCACCGATTCCTCGGCGCGCGTGCTCTGGGCCAACCCGGCCTTTGTCGAGCTCTGCCAGGCCGCATCGGAACTGCGCCTGCGCGGCGCCACGCTGGCCGACGCGCTGGGCGGCGACGCGCTGCAGTGGGGCACGCTGCTGGCACGCGTGCGCTCGCGCGGCATCGTCGGCCAATCGACGGTCACGCTGCGGCCCACCGGCGCGCCGGCGCTGCTGGCCAGCGTGTCGGCGGCGCTGCTGGCCGAAGGCGACCAGGAGCACATCGGCTTCACGCTGCGCCTGGACGCCGCCACGGCCGCCGCGGTGGGCAGCACGGCCGAGCTGGGCCAGGACATGGGTCAGCTCGCCGGCCGCCTGGGCCGCGCCACGCTCGACGAACTGCTGGGCGAAGCCTCGCGCATGGCCGAGGTGCACTTCATCCAGGCGGCGCTGCGCAGTGCCGCCGGGCGGCTGGACGGCGCCGCCGACATCCTGCGCGTGAGCACGCCGCAGCTCGCGGCGCGCATGGAGCAGCTCGGGCTGCCGCCGCCACCGCTGGCGGGCCAGCCCGGCTCACCCGAATGGCCGAGCTGAGGCCTGAGCCACCGGCCTTCGGCCAGGCCGACCTCAGCAACTGCGAGCGCGAACCGATCCACCTGGCGGGATCGGTCCAGCCGCACGGCGTGCTGCTGCTGCTGGACGAGTCGCGCCCCGGCCTGCCGGTGCTGATGGCCAGCGCCAACGCCGCCACGCTGCTGGGTGTGGATGCGCGCGAGCTGCAGGGCCAGCCCTTGAGCGTGTTCGGCAGCGAGCTGCAGCGCCAGGTGGCCGACCGGCTGGGTGGCCTGGGCGACACGCCACTGCCGCTGCAGGCCGCCGTGGCAGGCCGGCATTGCGAAGGCGCGCTGCACCGCGCACCGGGTGGCGGCCTGGTGCTGGAACTGGCCGACAGCGCCCGGCCCACCGCCGTGGACCTGCAAGGCGCCGCGCGCAGCGCGCGCATCGCCGCCGCGGTGCAGCGCTTCACCAGCGCCGCCAGCATCGGCACGCTGGCCGATGCCATCGTCAGCGTGATGCACGAGCTCACCGGCTACGACCGCGTCATGCTCTACCGCTTCGACGCCGACGGCCACGGCAGCGTCATCGCCGAAGCGCGCGACCCGCGCCTGGCGCCCTGGCTCGGCCACCACTACCCGGCCAGCGACATCCCGGCGCAGGCGCGGCGCCTGTACCTGCTCAACCGCGTGCGCGGGCTCGAACATGTCGATGCAGCAACGGCGCCGCTGCAACCGGCGCTGCGCCCCGACGACGGCAAGCCGCTGGACATGTCGCACTGCCAGCTGCGCGCGATGTCGCCGATGCACCTGCAGTACCTGCGCAACATGGGCGTGACGGCATCGCTCTCGGCATCGCTGGTGCGCGACGGCCAGCTCTGGGGGCTGATCGCCATGCACCACCACACGCCGCGCGGCGTGCGGCTGGCGCTGCGCACCGCCATCGAGCTGCTGGCCGAGGTGGCGGCCACGCGCATCGCCGCCATCGAGAACTACGCGCACGCGCAGGTGGCGCTGCTGGTGCGGCGGCTGGAGCAGCGGCTCATCGACGCCACCAGCGTGGAAGGCGACTGGCGCCTCGCGCTGCTGCGCAACCCGCCCACGCTGCTGCAGCCGCTGGAAGCCACCGGCGCTGCGCTGTTCCACCAGGACGAGATCCTCACCACCGGCGAGGTGCCGTCCACGCCCGAGCTGCGCGGACTCTGCGCCTGGGTGGATGCGCAGCCGCGTGGCAACGCCGCCGAGACCGTCTTCGCGTGTTCGGCCATCGGCCGCACCGAGCCGAAGCTCGCCTCGCTCACGCCCACGGCCTGTGGCGTGATCGCGGTGAAGCTGTCGAACACACGCGCCGATTGGCTGATGTGGTTCCGCAAGGAGCAGCTGCACACGGTGACCTGGGCGGGCGATCCGAACAAGCCGATGGAACGCGACAACCCGCTCACGCTGAGCCCGCGCCGCAGCTTTGCGGCCTGGAGCGAGATCGTGCGCGGCACGGCGGTGCCGTGGTCGATTGCCGAGCGGGTGCTGGCACGCGCCGTGGGCGCTGCGCTGGTGGACATCATCGTGCAGGTGCACGCGGTGCGGCTGCTGATCGCGGAGACGCAGCTGGCGCAGATCCGCGCCACGGTGGATGCCGCCACCGAGCCGGTGCTGGTGGCCGACCCGCAAGGCGCGCTGATCTTTGCCAATGCCGCCTTCGCCGCGCTGCTGGGCCGCGCGCCGCAGCCCGGCGCGGTGGTGGCGAGCCTGTTCGCCGGCAGCCACCGCGTGGCGCAGGTGCTGCAAGGCCTGGCGCAGCAGCCCTGGCGCGGCGAATGGGCGCTGGACCGCAGCGGCGCCGAGCCGCTGGCGGTGGCGGTGCGCGCCGAGAGCGTGCCCGGGCGCAACGGCACGGCCATGGGCGTGATCATCGCGCTCACCGACCTCAGCGAGGTGCAGCGCACGGTGCAGGCGCGGCGGCACCTGGAAGCCGCGCTGGCGCAGGCCGGCAGCGCACAGGGGGCGCAGCGCAGCGACGAGGTCATCGGCGCCATCCTCACCAACGCCAGCCTCGCGGCCATGGACATCGCCGAAGCCGCCACCGGCCCGACGATGGCGCCGCTGCTGCAGGAGCTGGAAGCTTCGGCCCGGCGCGCGACGGCGCTTTACGCGCAGATGCGCATGCTCAGCGCCTGAGGCCCCTGCACGGCGTTCAGGCCAGCGCGTCGAACAGGCGCACGTGCTGCGCAAAGGACCAGCGCGCTTCCTCGACCACGGCGTCGGCTTCGCCGCTGTCCAGCGGCGCGGCCGCGAGCCAGCTGCGCAGCGCCTGGCGCAGCTGCGCCACCTGCTCGGCGCCGCCGAAGTCGTAGAAGGCCACGCCGGTGCCGGGGTGGTGGCGCTCGATCAGGCGCTGCAGCACCTGGCCGCCATGCAGGTCACCAAGGTAGCGGGTGTACAGGTGCGCCAGCAGCGCCGGGCTGCCGCTCTCACCCAGGCCGCGCAGCCGCGCCGCGTATTCGAGCGCCGGTGCCACGGGCTCGATCACCGGCGCTGTGGCCAGGTCCGCCGCCAGCGCAGGCCCGCGGCGCAGCGGCGCCAGGTCGATGCCCGCCAGCCAGCGTTGGCTGCCCTGCATCGCCGCCGCGGCCTCCAGCTCGGCGTACAGCGGCTGCAGGTTGCGCAGCAGCGCCTGGTAGCCGGCCAGGCTCAAGCGGCCGGCGATCAGCGCACCCATCGCACCGCTGCGTTCGGCCTGGGCGTGCAGGTCGCGGGTCGATTCCCGCAGGCGTTGCGGCAGGTCGGAAGGCATTGCTCAGCGCTCGTCGAGGGTCTTCGGCCAGCTCGACTTCAACAGCCGGCTCAGCGCGCGGTCGGCCAGCAGCTTGCCGCCGGTCTGGCAGCGCGCGCAGTAGTTGCTTTCGTTGTCGGCCGAGACGATGCGTTGCACCGGGCTGCCGCACACCGGGCAGGGCTGCTTGTAGCGGCCGTGCACGGCCATCTGGGGGTGGAAGGCGGTGACCTTCTGCGGCCACTCGCCAGCTTCGCTGCGCAGGCGCTCGGTCCACTCGCCGAGCACCTCCACAGCCGCGGCGTGCAGCTGCGCGATCTGCGCCTCGTCCATCGCCTTCGTCAGCAGCACGGGCGACAGGCGTGCGCGGTGCAGGATCTCGTCGGAGTAGCTGTTGCCGATGCCGCTGAAGAGCTGCGGCATCGTCAGCGCGCGCTTCAGCGTGTGGTTCTCGCGCTTCAAGCGTGCGGCGAAGTCGGCCAGGCTGCTGCCGATGATGTCGATCCCGCCCGGGTCGGCGGCGGCCAGCGCAGCGCGGTCGGCCAGCAGGTGGACAGAGGCACGCCGCTGCGTGCCGGCTTCGGTGAGCACCAGCGTGCCGGCGTCTTCGAACTCGAAGGCCGCGAGCGTCGTCTTGCCGCCCGGCACCTTCTCGCCCGCCGGCAGCCAGCGCAGGCGGCCGGCGATCATGAGGTGGATCACCAGCAGCGTGCCGCTACCCAGCGCGAGCACGATGCGCTTGCCCAGGCGCTCCACGCCCACCACCACCTGCCCTTCGGCCGCGCCGATGGGCGGCAGCGCCGTGCGCAGCACGAAGGGGTTGAGCACCCGCACGCGCGCCAGCGTGTGCCCCTGCACCTTGGCCCGCAGCCGCTCGATGTAGACGGTGATGTCGGGCAGCTCGGGCATCTCAGTTTGCGGCCCGACGCCGCCAACGCCGGCGCAGCGAGAAGGCCAGCAGCGTGCTGCCTGTGAGTACCAGCGCCAGCGCCACCAGCGAGGCCGTGCGCAGCAGGCTGTTGTTGAAGTCCTCGCCCTCGGCGTAGTCCATGACGTGCAGGCGCCAGAAGAAGTCGTAGATCACCCAGGCGTCGCTGCGCGCGGCCACGAGTTCGCCGCTGATGCCGTCGACGTACAGGCGCGTGGCCAGGCCGTCGTCGAAACGCGCCACCCACAGGCCGCGGCGCATGCCGGCTTCGCGCACGATGCCCAGGTGGCGCGGTGGCTGCTGCAGCTGCTCCACCGCCACGAGCCGGCCGCTGCCGCGGTACAGCCGCGCGGCGAAGCCGCGCACCGCGGCTTCGTCGGGCGCGGCCAGCGGGCGGCCGGTGGCGTCGAGCCAGGTGTCCGGGCCGCTGGCGTGTTTCAGGCGCCAGGCCGCACCGCGCGCGGTGGCCACGCTGGCGGCCGACAGCACGGGCCGCTCGGGCAGCGGCGCCGCCGCCAGCGCGCTGGCCCAGCCGGCCGGCAGGGGCGCCGCCGGCCGCGCCACCACGTCGGCCACCTTCACCCAGCCCTGGAACGGCAGCCAGGCGAACAGCACGCCGCCCACCACCCAGGCCAGCACCTGCACGACCACGAGCCAGCCGAGCCAGCGGTGCCAGCGGAAGAAGCGGGGTGTCCAGCGTGCCATGGGCCGATTGTCGTGCCCGGGATAATGCGGGGTTTCCCCGCCCGCCCAGCACCATGTCCGCCGCCGACTCCGGGCGCCTCACCCCCGAGGTGAAGCGCCGCCGCACTTTCGCCATCATCAGCCACCCCGACGCGGGCAAGACCACGCTCACCGAGAAGCTGCTGCTGTTCAGCGGCGCGATCCAGATCGCGGGTTCGGTGAAGGCGCGCAAGGCCTCGCGGCATGCAACCTCCGACTGGATGGAGATCGAGAAGCAGCGCGGCATCTCGGTGGCTTCGAGCGTGATGCAGATGGAGTACCGCGACTGCGTCATCAACCTGCTCGACACACCCGGCCACCAGGACTTCAGCGAAGACACCTACCGCGTGCTGACGGCCGTGGACGCGGCGCTGATGGTCATCGACGCCGCCAACGGCGTGGAACCGCAGACACGGCGCCTGCTGCAGGTCTGCCGCGCGCGCAACACGCCCATCCTCACCTTCGTCAACAAGATGGACCGCGAGGTGAAGGCCCCACTGGACCTGATGGACGAGATCGAGCGCGAGCTGGGCATGACGGTGGTGCCCTTCA
>VFQQ010001771.1_pt1 | contig 27994 bp, 23 predicted proteins | sample 3512341 | NCBI WGS metagenome assembly VFQQ01 (sample SAMN10412373, study PRJNA504923) | tailings metagenome | isolation source: Relicate 2 Philex TSF1 revegetated site | place: Philippines: Tuba, Benguet | collected 2017-08-29
GCCCTCGGCGGTCACACGCCCGCTTGCCGCGTTCACAACCTCACGGGTCGTTACACCTAGGCCGTGGCGGCGTCGCGCTGCGCGGCGACGGCGGGCCCGAAGGTGGGACGGCCCGCCATCAGGGTGTGCGCGACCGGCATCGATCGCATCTGACGAGCATCCATCTCGAGCGGGTCGGCGTCGACGAGCACGAGGTCGGCGTGCTCGCCCGCGGCGATGCGCGAGCGTGTCGAGGCGGCCAGCGCCTCGGCGACGGTGATGGCCTGCTCGGCGTGGAACGGTGCCCGCTCGTCGCGCGTGCGGGCGGTCGCTGCCGAGATCGCGATCCAGGGGTCAAGAGGTGCGACCGGCGCGTCCGAGCCGAGCACTACGTGGGCACCCGAGTCGACCAGGTCGCGCAGGGGGAAAGCGCGGTGCGTGCGGCCCGGCCAGTAGCGTTCGGCGACATCGCGGTCATCCATCGCGTGCTCGGGTTGCACGCTCGCCGTGACGCCGAGCGCGGCGAAGCGCGGCAGATCGCTGCGCCGAACCAGCTGAGCGTGCTCGATGCGGCCGCCGTGGCCGAGGCGCGCGAACGCGTCCAGCGCGAGGCGATTGGCGGCGTCGCCGATCGCGTGAATCGCGAGGCGGAACCCCGCAGCGTGCCCCCGCGCCATGAGCGGCTGCAGATCGCACGGCGGAACCGTCAGCAGGCCGTACGCGTGCTCCGTCGCATCCGGGTACGGGTCGCAGCAGTAGGCGGTACGGGTGTTGAGCGAACCATCCGTGATGACCTTGAGCGGGCCGACCGACACCTCGCCGGCAACCGGCAGGCCGCTACGCAGACGCTGAGCGATCGCGCGGTCGAGGTGCTGAGGGTACACGCCAAACTCGACGCGCAGGGCGTCGAATCCGCCGCCGACCCGGCGCATCCAGTCGTCGAGATTCCACCGCATCTCTAGGTCGACGATGCCCACCACGCCGCGAGCGGCAGCATCGGCAGCCGCCTCCCGCACCCACTCGTCGATGACCGTGTCACTAGCGGAATCGAGGGTGCGAGTGACGGCGAACGCCGCCTCCTCTCGCAGCAGCCCGTCGCCGCTCTCGACGCCGAAGCGCACCATGGCGGCCGAGTTCAGCCACACGGAGTGCACGTCCGCGCTGATGAGCACAAGCGCACGGTCGGCGACGACCGCGTCGAGCACGGAGGCCGTCGGGGTGTCGGGCCAGAGCCCGTCGCGGAAACCGACGCCGACGATGACGTCGTCGGCATCCGTGCGGCCGGCGAGAGCGCTGCGCACAATGGCGGCGGCCTCGGCAGCCGACTCGGCCTCGCCGACATCGATGCGACGCCGCGCCTGCGCCCACTGCGTCATGTGCACGTGTTCGTCCCACAGGCCCGGCAGTACGAAACGGCCGTCCGCGTCGATCACGTCGGGCCCACTCGCGATATCGAGAGCGCCGGCCGGGGCGACGGCCGCGATGATGCCGTCGCGCAGCACGAGGTCGACCGGGTCGTGACCGCCGAGAGGGCGGGCGTTACGAACGGCGCGGATCATGCACCCTCCTCATTTCGCGGGCGAGCCCGTCGTGCGCGTACGGTCCGTCACCCTCGAGCTCGTCGATGATGCGGTCGACGACCTCGGCCGGTTTGTTCTGGCTGAGCTTCCGTCGAGCGTCGATGCGGGTGACCCGCAGTCTGAGCCCGACCGTTCCCCGGGCGACCCTCCGAGAATACTCCTCGTCGAACGCGAGGCTTCGTGCGCTCTCCCCCACCAGTCGCTCGAAGTGGTCGGTGAGGTGGGCGAGCACACGGAAGTTCTCGGCATCGTCGAGAATCTCGGGCACGCCGTACAGGTGAGCGGTCACGTGATTCCAGGTCGGGATGTTGTCGCCCGGCGCGTACCAGCTGGGCGAGACGTAGCCATGCGGACCCTGCACGATCACGAGCACTTCGCTGTCCCCGAGCCGGTGGAGCTGCTCGTCGGGGCGACCCACGTGACTGAGGAGCAGGATCTCATCCCCCGTACTCGCCTCCTCGTCGAGGAGGAACGGGTAGTGCGAGGCGACGATGCCCTGATCGGGAACGTGCGACACGATCGTCGCCCACGGGTTCTCGCGCACGAGCCGCCGCACCTCGTCACGGTCCTCGAGCAGGTAGTGCGGTGTGTGGCGCATGGCGGCCCCTATCGCTGGCAGGTCGGGCAGAAGTAGAGCTTGCGGGCGGCGGCCATCTCGAGAACGATGTGCGTTCCGCAGACGCGGCACGGCAACCCTTCGCGCTTGTAGACCCAGTGCCGGTCGGCCCGGCTGCGCAGCGCTCGGGCGCGCGCCTCCTCGTCGAGGTCGTCCATCGTGAGCATCTGACCCGTGTCGACCCCCACTCCGAGCAGGTAGCGCCAGTCGCGCCAGAGGTCGCGCACGGTCTCGTCGCTCACCTGCGAACCTGGGATGTGCGGATCAAGGCCCGCTCGGAACAAGATCTCCGCGCGGTACACGTTGCCGATGCCGCTCACCACCGACTGGTCCATGAGCAGCAGCCCGATCGGGGTGCGACGCTTCCGGACGCGCTCGACCATGCGCTCTTCGCCCTCATCGGGGTCGTCGACCAGGGGGTCGGGCCCGAGCTGGCTGATCACCTGCTGCACCTGGGCTGCGTCGATGACCTCGCACGCGGTCGGACCGCGCAGGTCGGCGACGGCCGTCTCCGTGAGCAGCCGCGCCCGCACCTGCCCGACGGGTTCGGGCGGGAAGCCCTCGAGCGTTTCTGTCTCGGTCTCCTGCTCGGCCATGCGCAGGCGGGTTCGCCGGGGGGCGCCGATCGACGCGAGCGAGTCTTCGTGCTCGCCGACGACGGTGTCGTCGGCGGCCCCGCGCATCCCGGTCTGCCCCATGCGACCACGCGACGCGCGCGTGGTGGCGTCACGGCTCACCGCGCCGCCGAAATCCCACGCGCCGTAGATGCCGAGGTGGACGCGGAGATACAGCGCCTCGTCGAACTCGAGGAACAGCTGCTTGCCGACGGCGCGCGACTGCGTCATGGTGCGCCCGTCGATCAGTGCCGCACCCTCGGCGAAGCGCCCCTGCGGCGACGACGCGGCAACCGTCTCACCGACGAAGTGACGCTCGAACTGCCGCGCGATGCGATGGACGGAGTGACCCTCGGGCACGTCGGCTAGTGCAGTTCGTGGCCGGTGATCTGACCGGTCGTCTCGTATTCACCGAGCTGGCCGATGCGACGCACGTGCCGCTCTTCGCCGGGGAACGGGGTCTGGATGAAGATGTCGATGAAGCGCAGCGCCTCGTCAACGGCGTGCTGGCGGGCGCCGATCGCGATGACGTTGGCGTCGTTGTGCTCGCGCGACAGCACGGCGGTGGCCTCGTTCCAGACGAGGGCGGCGCGGATTCCCTCGACCTTGTTGGCGGCCATCTGCTCGCCGTTGCCCGAACCGCCGAAGACGATGCCGAGCGACTCGACGCCGGCTTCGCGGTCGCGCGCGACGGCGCGGGCGGCGTTGATGCAGAAGGCGGGATAGTCATCGGCCGGGTCGTAGTCGACGGGGCCGTGGTCGATGACCTCGTGGCCCTGACTCGCCACGTGCTGCTGCACCGTGCGGCTGAATTCGAGTCCGGCATGGTCGGTGGCAACGTGGATGCGCATACCCGCAATTCTAGGCGCGGGCCGAAAGACCCTGGCGCGCCGTGCAGGGTCTGCGACAGGCTGGAGGCGGCGGCACAGACCGTGCCCACCCACCCCCTGTCGAAGGAGACACGATCCCCATGGCACGCACGATTGTCGTCACAGGAGCAGCAAGCGGAATCGGGAAGGCAACGGCCGAACTGCTCACCGCACGCGGAGACACGGTGATCGGGGTGGACCTCGACGGCACTGACGTCGCCGCCGACCTCACCACGCACGAGGGGCGCGACCACATGGTCGCCCGCGTGCGCGAACTGTCGGGGGGCACGATCGACGGGGTCGTCGCGAACGCCGGGCTCGCTCGCGAACTGCCCGCGACGGTCGGGGTGAACTACTTCGGCGCGCTCGCCACACTCGAGGGACTCCGGCCCCTCCTTGCCGGGTCCGATTCGCCGCGCGCGGTCGCGACGGCCTCGATGGCGGCGCTCTTCCCCGTTGACGACGAGCTGCTCGAGGCGATGCTCGCCCACGACGAGCCGGCCGCGTTGCACCGCGCGCAGGAGCTCATCGACGCGGGCACGGCCTCCACCATCTACGGCACGACGAAGCGCGCCCTCGCGCGCTGGATTCGCCGGAACGCGGCCGGCGCCGAGTGGGCAGGCGCGGGCATCCCGTTGAATGCGGTCGCGCCGGGGGTCATGCGCACACCGATGACCGCGAACATGATGGCGACCCCCGAGGCCGAGAAGCAGCTGTTGGAGATGGTGCCGATGCCCTTGAACGGCGTCGGCACGCCCGAGACGGTCGCACACCTGATCGGCTACCTGACGAGTGTCGAGAACACGCACCTGTGCGGTCAGGTCGTCTTCATCGACGGCGGCAGCGACGTCGTCATTCGCGGCGACTCGACCTGGTAGGCCGGATGCACGCGGTCGGCTGATCGAGAATCAGGCGATGTAGATCTTGCGGAGCGTCTCGTGGACCTCCCACTCGGTCTCTTCGCCGTCCTCGAGGCGGCCGACGCTGCCGGCAACGAGCTCGGTCTCGGTGCCGTCGTCGCGGCGCAAGATCGCCCGCCCCTTCAGCACGATGAAGACCTCGTCGACCTCGACGTCGGTGACGGTGCCTGGGGTGATCTCCCAGACGCCGATCTCCCAATCGTCGACCTCGGTCAGCGCCGCCACGCCGGTGGTGGGCGAGCCGTCGATCACCTGGTCGGCGTCGACGGGCTCGTGCTCGAGCGGTAGCTCGAGGGCCTGCAGCACCGTGGCTGCGTCGAGGGGCAATTCGCTCACGAGTCGAAGCCTAGGCCGACAGCATCCAGGGTGCGAAGGAAAAGATTGCGGCGGCCGTCGTTGTGGTCGGCCCGGTCGAGGGCCCACCGCACCGATTGCACGGCCGGAAAGGTCGCGGGCTCCGGCGGGAAAGGCAGCGGCATGTCGCGCACGGCCTTCAGCGTCGTGCGCTCCGTCGTGAGCCCCGCGAGCTGGTCGAGCATGACGTCGGCGGCGAAACGGGTGGCGGCGACGCCGAGGCCCGTGAAGCCCGCCGAGTAGGCAACGCGGCCGCGATGCGCCGTCGCGTGGAATGCGAAGAAGCGGCTGGAGGTGTCGATCACGCCCGCCCAGCGGTGGGTGAAGCGCACCCCCTCAAGCTGCGGGAAGGTCGTGAAGAAGTGGCTCGCGAGGCGCTCGTAGCTCTCGCGCCGATCGTCGTACTCGGGGCGGATGCGGCCACCGAAATGGTAGATCGCGTCGTAACCGCCCCACAGGATCCTGTTGTCGGCGGAGAGCCGGTAGTAGTGGAACTGGTTCGCCGAGTCGGCGACCCCCTGACGACCGGACCAGCCAATCGAGGCGAGCTGAGCATCCGTGAGCGGTTCGGTCATGAGCACGTAGTCGTAGACCGGCACGGTGTGCAGGCGGTAGCGCTTGAGCAGCGACGGGAAGGCGTTGGTGGCGAGCGCGACGCGGTTCGCGCGCACCACTCCCCCGTCGCGCAGGCGCAGCTCGACCGCGTCGGGCTCGGCGCGAAGTTCGAGCACGGGCGACGACTCGAAGACTTCGACGCCCGCCTCAAGGCACGCGGTCAGCAGTTCGCGCGCGAGCTTGCCCGGGTGGGCGAGCGCCGTGTCGCGGGTCGACCAGAGACCGCCCTCGTAGGTCGGCGACGCGATCTGCGCACGCATCGCCTCGGCATCGTAGAAGTGCTCGGTCTCGCCGTCGTGTGCCTCGGCGAGCTCAGCCACCTGGTACGGCTCGGTGGCGACGGCGAACGAGCCGACACGCTCGAAGTCGCACTGCCAGTTGCGCGCCTCGACCGTCTGCTGAATCTCGTCGAGGTTCTGCATGCCGAGGCGGTCGAGCGTCTCGAGTTCGTCGGGGTAGCGGGCCTCACCGTTCTTCTCGCCGTGGGTGAGGCTCGCCTCGACGAAGCCGCCGTTGCGTCCCGACGCCGCCCAGCCGATCGACTTGCCCTCCACGAGCACGACGCGCCGCTCGGGGTCGCGTTCCTTGGCGCGCAGAGCCGTCCACATGCCCGTATAGCCGCCACCGACGACGGCGAGGTCGGCGTGGATCCGCCGAGTGAGTCGTGGCTGCCGCTCACGAGCCGGAAGGTCGTCGAGCCAGAACACGCTGAGGCGCGAGTCGGCGAGCGCCGCGCGCACGAGCGCAGGGTCTGCGGGGCGTCGTTCGAATACCGTGGAGGCCATAACCTCCAGAGTGCCAGAGGTTATCCACCTGGACAATAGATGAGGCGGGCAATGGAGCATCCTCTCGGTATCGACACGAGCATCCTCGATCGGGCACGACAGCCCGAGACGTCCGACGCCGACTGGGCCGCCTTCCGAGCGCGCGCCGAGCGCGAGGTTCCGCGACTCGCCGCTCTGTTCGAGCGCGTGTACGGCGACGACGCGTCCGTCGCCCGACACCTCGAGGCGCTGCTCGGGGAGCTTGCGGCGAGCTGGCAGCGGCGCCCCGCTGACCTGAAAGCACTCGATGCGGCCCGCGAGGCGGAACCCACCTGGTTTCAGTCGAACCGAATGCTCGGAGGCGTCTGCTACGTCGACCGGTACGCGGGTGACCTCGACGGCGTGCGCGCGCGCATCCCCTACTTTCGCGAACTCGGGCTGACGTATCTGCACCTCATGCCCCTGTTCTTGGCGCCCGAGCCGAACAGCGACGGCGGCTACGCCGTGTCGAGCTATCGCGAGGTGAATCCCGCGCTCGGCGACACGGAGCAGCTGACGCAACTCGCCGCCGAGCTGCGGGCGAACGGCATCGCCCTCGTCGTCGACTTCATCTTCAATCACACCTCGAACGAGCACGAGTGGGCCCAGCGCGCGCTCGCGGGCGAGAAGGAATTCGAGGACTACTACTGGATCTTCCCCGACCGCACCATGCCCGATCGGTACGAAGAGACGGTGCGCGAGATCTTCCCTGACGACCACCCCGGCTCGTTCGTGCCCATGCCAGACGGATCGGGACGCTGGGTGTGGGCCACCTTCCACAGCTTCCAGTGGGACCTCAACTACGCGAACCCCGCGGTGTTCCGCGCGATGGCCGGCGAGATGCTCTTCCTCGCCAACCAGGGCATCGACGTGCTGCGCATGGACGCGGTCGCCTTCATCTGGAAAAAGCTCGGCACGAGCTGCGAGTCGCTGCCCGAAGCGCACCTGCTGCTGCAGGCGTTCAACGCCGTGTGCCGCATCGCCGCTCCCGCGCTGATCTTCAAGAGCGAGGCGATCGTGCACCCCGACCAGGTGGTCGAGTACATCTCGCCGGGCGAGTGCCAGATCTCGTACAACCCTCTTCAAATGGCGCTCATCTGGAACTCGCTGGCCACCCGCGACGCCCGCCTGCTGCAACAGGCGCTCGATCGCCGCCACAACCTTCCCCCCGGCACCGCCTGGGTGAACTACGTGCGCAGCCACGACGACATCGGCTGGACCTTCGCCGACGAGGACGCCGCCGAGCTCGGAATCAACGGCTTCGAGCACCGGCGCTTCTTGAACAACTTCTACGTCGGGCGATTCCCCGGCAGCTTCGCCCGCGGCATCCCGTTCCAAGACAACCCGAAGACGGGCGACTGCCGCATCAGCGGGGCGACAGCGTCGCTGACGGGGCTCGAGGCGGGCGACCCCGGCGCGATCGACCGCATCGTGCTCGCCCACTCAATCGCGCTGTCGACCGGCGGCCTGCCGCTGATCTACCTGGGTGACGAGGTCGGCCAGACGAACGACTACTCGTACCGTGACGACCCCGGCAAGGCCGACGACAGCCGGTGGTCGGGCCGGCCTATCTACCCGGCCGAGAAGTATGCGTCGCGGCACGATCCGACGACCGATGCCGGCCGGCTCTACACGATGCTGACGGCCCTCATTGAACTTCGCCGCCGCACCCCCGAGTTCGCGGGGGGCACGCTCATCGGCTTCGACGCGAAGAACCCGCACGTGCTCGGGTATCAGCGACCGGGCGAGTACGAGGGAATGGCCACGCGCATCCTGTGCTTCGCGAACATGGCCGATGAGCCGCAGATGGTGACGGCGCTGACCCTGTCCGGTCAGCCGCCGACCGGCGTGGACCTGATCACCGGCGAGCGACGGTCGTTGCGCACAGACCTCACGATTCCCGAACACGGCATCGTCTGGATGCGCGTGGTTGACGACCCAGCGCTTGCCTCGGTGAACGACGGGGCAGCGCTCGGGCCCGCGCACTAGGCTGGGCGGCTGTGCGGCCACGAGCCGCGCCACTCACGTCCGTCGCCGAAGGAGGCCGCAACCGTGCCCGCAGACAACCTCACCCGCGTGGAGGCGAGCGAGCGCTCGTCGCTCGTATCGACCCAGAGCTATCGCGTCGAGCTCGACCTGACGACCGGGCCGGAGGTGTTTCGCTCGACGTCGACGGTGACGTTCACGGCGACGCCCGGCGCCTCGACGTTCATCGACGCCATCACGCGCGAGGTGCACGCGGTCACCCTGAACGGGGTGGAGCTCGACCCGGCCGAGGTGGCCGACGGCATTCGCATCCAGCTGCCGAACCTGGCCGCCGAGAACGAGCTGACGGTCGTCGCCGACCACGAGTACACGAACACCGGCGAGGGCCTGCACCGCTTCGTCGACCCCGTTGACGGCGAGGTCTACCTCTACTCGCAGTTCGAGGTACCCGACAGCCGCCGCGTCTTCGCCGTGTTCGAGCAGCCCGACCTCAAGGCCACGTTCACCTTCACCGTGCGCGCGCCGAAGCACTGGAAGGTCGTCTCGAACGGCGTCACCCCCGAACCCACGGTCGAGGGCGACAGCGCGGTCTTTGCCTTCCCCGAGACGCAGCGCATCTCGAGCTACATCACCGCCATCGTGGCCGGCCCGTACCAGAGCGTGCACTCGGAGCTCACCTCCAGCGACGGCCGCACGATTCCGCTCGGCATCTACGCCCGCGCGTCGCTGTTCGAGTACCTCGACGCCGACTACATCTTCGACATCACCCGCAAGGGTTTCGCCTACTTCGAGTCGAAGTTCGACGTGCCATACCCCTTCGAGAAGTACGACCAGCTGTTCGTGCCCGAATTCAATGCCGGCGCGATGGAGAACGCGGGCTGCGTGACCTTCACCGAGGTCTACGTCTTCCGCTCGAAGGTGACCGACGCCGTGAAGGAGCGCCGCGTCGTCACGATCCTGCACGAGCTCGCGCACATGTGGTTCGGCGATCTCGTCACCATGAAGTGGTGGAACGACCTGTGGCTGAACGAGTCGTTCGCCGAGTGGGCCTCGACCATCGCGACCGCCGAGGCCACCGAGTGGACGGAAGCCTGGACGACCTTCCAGGCGATGGAGAAGAGCTGGGCGTACAAGCAGGACCAGCTGCCCTCCACCCACCCGATCGTCGCCGACATTCGCGACCTCGAAGACGTGCAGGTCAACTTCGACGGCATCACCTACGCCAAGGGTGGCAGCGTGCTGAAGCAGCTCGTCGCGTGGGTCGGCGAGGAGGACTTCTTCGCGGGCGTCTCGAACTACTTCAAGAAGCACGCCTGGGGCAACACCGAGCTGGTCGACCTGCTGCGCGAGCTGGAGGCGACGAGCGGCCGCGAGCTGACCGACTGGAGCGCCAAGTGGCTCGAGACGGCCGGCGTCAACACGCTGCGTCCGGAGCTCGAGATCGACGACAACGGGCGGATCACGTCGTTCGCGGTGCTGCAGAGCGCGCACCCCGACTACCCCACGATCCGCCCGCACCGCATGGCGATCGGCTTCTACGAACTCACCGACGGCGCACTCGTGCGCACCCACCGTCACGAGCTCGACGTTGACGGCGAGCGCACTGAGGTCGCCGAGTTCGTCGGCATGACCCGCCCCGCGCTCATCCTGCTGAACGACGACGACCTTGCCTACGCGAAGATTCGCCTCGACGACGCGTCGCTCGAGACCGCCATCGCGCACCTCAAGGCGATTGAGAGCCCGCTCGCGCGCGCCATCGTCTGGGGTGCCGCGTGGGATGCGACGCGCGACGGCGAGACGGCGCCGCGCGACTACGTGCGGCTCGTGCTGAACAACATCGCGAGCGAGACCGAGTCGACGACGATCCGCACGACGCTCATGCAGCTCGCGCAGGTCGCCCGCACCTACGTCGAACCCTCGACCCGCGAGGAAACGGTCGTCGCCGTCGCCGACGGCCTGTGGCAGCTGGCCGCCGAGGCCGAGCCGGGCAGCGACGCACAGTTCCAGTTCGTGCAGTACTTCGCGAACATGGCCGCGACGCCCGCCCACGTGGCAACCCTCAGCGGGCTGCGCGACGGCACCATCACCCTGCCGGGCCTGGAGGTCGACACCGACCTCGACTGGCTGCTCATCGAAGGCCTCGCCCTGAACGGCGCGATCGGCACGAGTGAGATCGACGCCGCGCTCGAGAAGGACAACACGTCGAACGGTCAGCAGGCCGCGGCGCGCGCCCGTGCCGCCCTGCCCGGAGCCGACGCCAAGCGCGCCGTCTTCGACCAGCTGGTGAACGACGACAGCGTGCCGAACGCGATCGTGCGCATGACGACGATCGGCTTCCAGCACGCGAACGGGCCCACCGGCTTCGCCGAGCTCGTCGACCCGTACTTCGACGCTCTGGTGCCCGTGTGGGATTCCCGCTCGTACAAGATGGCCGAGTACCTCATTCTCGGCCTCTACCCGGCGCCGCTCGCGAACGAGAATCTCATCGTGAAGACGCGCGCGTGGCTCGAGGCGAACGCCGACCAGCCGGCGGCCCTGCGCCGCATGGTGAGCGAGAACCTCGCGGGCGTCGAGCGCGCGGTTGCGGCGCAGCGACGCGACGCGCGCGCGTAGTCGGCTGCGAGCATCCCGCCCCGCGTATTCGATCGTCGGATGCGCGGGGCTGGGCCGGCGGGCAGCGCACGCTGAGTAGGCTGGGCGCGTTATGGACGAGTTCACCTGGGCCGGGTTCTTCGAGGCATTCGGTCTCTTCATCGAGGAGAACGGAACGGCGTTCCGCATCTTCGGGGTGATCATCGGCGCCGTGATCCTGCGCTGGATCCTGCTGATCTCGATTCGACGCGTCGTCGACCGCGTCGTGTCGGGCGTGAAGAAGGCGCAGGCGGTCGAACACACCGTCGAGTTGAGCGCGTCGCCGCTGCACGCTGTGCGCGTCGTGCAGCGCACCCGCACGATCGGCAGTGTGTTGCGCAACGTCGTGACGTGGTCGATCGTCGCCGTCACGATCGTGCTGATCTTGAGCGAGCTGAACTTCTCGGTGACGGCCCTCATCGCCTCGGCCGGTGTGCTGGGCGCCGCCCTCGGCTTCGGGGCCCAAAGCCTCGTGAAGGACATGCTGAACGGCCTGTTCATGGTCTTCGAGGACCAGCTCGGCGTGGGCGACATCGTCGACCTCGGTGAGGTCGCGGGCGTCGTCGAGGCGGTCGGCGTGCGCGTCACCCAGGTGCGCGACGTGGGCGGCACGCTGTGGTTCGTGCGCAACGGCGAGATCCTGCGGGTCGGCAACAAGTCGCAAGGGTGGGCGCGCGTCATCATCGACCTGCCTGCTCCGTACACGAGCGATGTGGAGGCGGTCGAGCAGACGATGCTCGAGACCGCCCAGAAGATGGCGGACGACCCGCGCTGGAAGCGCAAGGTGCTCGAGAAGCCCGAGATCTGGGGCATCGAGTCGATTTCGGCCGAGGCGCTCGTGGTGCGCCTCGTCATGAAGGTGCGCGGCCCCGACCAGTTCGAGGTCGCCCGGGAATTGCGACTGCGCCTGAAGCTCGCGCTCGACGAAGTCGGCGTGGCGCTGCCCGCGCTCAACCGGGTCGTCATGGACGGGCTCGACCAGGCCGGCAAGCGCACCGATCAGAAGCCGGGCGGGCGCACGACGACCGCGACGAAGCCCCTGCCGAAGCAGGCAGCTCCGAAACCGGACACGTCGAAGGACGCGTAGGTGGCCGAGCTGAGTTGGGGCCCCACGGGCGGCCCCACCGAGACGTTCTTCGAGCAGGTGGGCGGGCACGCCACCTTCGAGAAGCTGGTGCGCCGCTTCTACGCGGGCATCGAGCACGACGAGGTGTTGCGCCCGATGTACCCCGACGACGACATGGACGGCGCTGTGTGGCGACTCACGGCCTTCCTCGAGCAGTACTGGGGCGGGCCGACCACCTACAGCGAGCAGCGGGGGCACCCGCGACTGCGCATGCGCCACATGCCCTTTCATGTGAACCCGGATGCTCGTGACCGGTGGCTACAACACATGCGCGCCGCGGTCGACGAGCTTGACCTGTCGCCCATGCACGAGGAGGCGCTGTGGGACTACCTGCAGCGCGCCGCACACGCCATGGTGAACACCTTCGAGGAGTGAGATGACGAGACCGACGCAGGCCGGCTGGTACCCCGACCCCCAGGGCGGGACCGGCGAACGCTGGTGGGACGGCGAGGAATGGTCGGAACGCACCCGCCACCCCTACATGGCGGCCCCGTATGAGCCGCAGCGCGCCCCCGAGGGCACGAACCCCACCACGATCTGGATTTGGCTGCTCGCCCTCGCCCCGCTCATCAGCATCTGGCAGGCGGCGACGCTCGACGTGAGCGCGCTCGTCGAGCAGTCGCTACAGGGGGTCGAGATCGCGCCCGACGGTACCGTGACCGGCACGCCGAACACGGCGACCGGATCGGCCGACTTCACCGGCCTGTTCCTGTGGCTGGCGGGGATCGGCGTGGCCGTGCTCGACTGGCGAGCCCTGAAGGCACGCGGAATCGATCGCCCCTTCCACTGGGCGTGGGCCATCCTCTGGAGCCTCGTCTACGTGATCGGGCGCTCCGTCGTGGCGCGTCGCCGCACGGGTGTTGGATTCGCCCCGATGTGGACGACGATCGCCCTGCAGGGCTCCCTGGTGGTCGTCGCGATCAGCATCGCCGCGCAGATTGTCGATGCGACGCTGACGCGCGTTCCGCTATAGCGACGGGGACGGCTTCTAGCCGGTCGCGGCGGCGCGAGCGAGAACCGCGCGGGCGTGCCGCAGCACGGGCTCGTCGACCATGACGCCGTCGAACGAGAACACGCCGCGCTCCCCCTTGGCCGCGGCGAGCACCCGCTCGGCCCAGGCGAGCTGCTCGGCGTCGGGCGCGTACGCCCGGCGCACGACGGCCACCTGCGAGGGGTGGATGCACGCGGTCGCGGCGAATCCCAGCGCCACCGCATCGCTTGCCTCCTCCTCGAGGCCCGCCTCGTCGGCGATGTCGAGGTGCACGGCGTCGATGCTCGCGACGCCGCGGGCCGCGGCCGCGAGGTGGACGGTGGCGCGCGCATGCTGGACGACCGCGCGGTATCGGCCGCGTGCATCCCGGCTGGCGGAGCCCCCCATCGAGGCGACGAGGTCTTCAGCGCCCCACATGAGGGCAACGACGCCGGGCACGGCGGCGAGCTCGGCCGCGGCGACGACGCCGGCGGCCGTCTCGCAGAGCGCGACAACGGCGTAGCCGCGGGCGGCGAGGGAACGGAGCGCGACCGGGTCCTCAGCCTTCGGCACCATGACCGTCGTGTACTCGGTCGCCGCGAGCGCCGCGAGGTCGGCATCGGCCTCAGCGGTACCGAGCGGGTTGATACGCACGATGGTGCGCGCGGGATCGAGGCGGCTGCCCGCGACGTTACCCCGCGCATCCCGTTTCGCGTCGGGCGCGACGGCGTCTTCCAGATCGAGGATGACCGCGTCGGCCCGCTCGGCGGCCTTGCCGTAGCGCTCGGGCCGGTCAGCGGGGCAGAAGAGCAGAGCGGGCCCCATGGCGAACGCCGTCACGGCTGGTGGCCCTCCTGCCAGACCAGCACAGCCCGGCGGGCCTCGCCGACGACATCGCCGTGCTGGTTGCGCCCGGTGTGCGCGAGCGTCACGATGCCCTGGCCGGGTCGCGACCCTGACTGACGCTTCTCGACGACGAGCGTCTCGCTGTAGAGGGTGTCGCCGTGGTGCAGCGGGTGCGGGAACCGCACGTCCGTGAGCCCCAGGTTCGCCACGATTGTGCCCTGCGTGAGCTGCTGAACCGACGCGCCCACCATGACGGCGAGAGTCATCATCGAGTTGACGAGCCGCTCGCCGAAGGGCTGCTCGGCCGCCCAGGCCGCGTCCAAGTGCAGCGCCTGCGGGTTCATCGTCAGGGTCGAAAAGAGCACGTTGTCGGCCTCGGTCATGGTGCGGCCTGGCGCGTGCACGTAGACGGTGCCGACCTCGAACTCGTCGAACCACAGGCCGCGCTGCTCGATGCGGCGCGGCTGCGTGTCGCCGTGGGCGTCGTCGCCGCTGCTCGCCGTCATGCGCTGAGCCCCAATTGCCGGGCAATGACCATCAGCTGCACCTCCGTCGTGCCCTCTCCGACCTCGAGCACCTTCGAGTCACGGTAGTGGCGGGCGACCGGGTTTTCATTCATGAAGCCGTAGCCGCCGAAGATGTGGCTGGCGTCGCGGGCGTTGGCCATGGCCGCCTCGCTCGAGATGAGCTTCGCCATCGACGCTTCCGACTTGAAGGGCTTGCCGGCGACGATGCGGTGGGCCGCCTCGTAGGTCGCGAGCCGGGCGGCGTGCACGCGCGACTGCATGCGCGCGATGGTGAAGGCCACGTGCTGGTTCTCGCCGATCGCGCGGCCGAAGACGGTGCGCTCCTTCGCGTAGCGCAGCGCCTCCTCGAGGCAGCCCTGCGCGGCGCCGGTGCACAGGGCGGCGAAGGCGACGCGGCCCTCGTCGAGGTACTCGAGGAAGTTGGCGTAGCCGCGGCCGCGCTCGCCGAGCAGGTTCTCTTCGGGCACACGCACGTCGTCGAAGCTCAGCGGGTGGGTGTCGCTCGTGTGCCACCCGACCTTGTCGTAGGCGGGGTGCACCGTGAAGCCGGGGGTGCCGCTCGGCACGATGATGGCCGACAACTCGGGGTTGCCGTTCTCCTTGCGGCCGGTCACCGCGGTCACGGTGACGAGGCTCGTGATCTCGGAGCCGGAGTTCGTGATGAACTGCTTGGAGCCGTTGATCACCCACTCGCCGTCGATGACCTCGGCCGTGGTCTGCGTGGCGCGGGCGTCCGACCCTGCCCCCGCCTCGGTGAGACCGAAGCCGGCGAGGGCCCGGCCGCGGGCGAGGTCGGGCAGCCACTGCTGCTTCTGCTCCTCGGTGCCCTGGCGGAAGATCGGCATCGCGCCGAGGCCGACGCCCGCCTCGAGGGTCACGGCGATCGACTGGTCGGCGCGGGCGAGCTGCTCGACGGCGAGGCACAGGTCGACGTAGGTCTTGCCCTGCCCGCCGTACTCTTTCGGGAAGGGCAGCCCGAAGAGCCCCATGTCACCCATCTGCCGGATGATGTCGTACGGCAGCTCGCGCTTCGTGTCGTACTCGTACGCGGCGGGGGCGACGACGGTGTCAGCGAACTCGCGCACCTCGTCGCTGAGGCGCTGCTGTTCGGGGGTGAGGTCGATCATGCGGGGTCTCCTTGGTCGCCGTCGGGCCGGGGTTCTGGCTCGTCGGGGTGGATGCGGGCGACGACCTGGTCGAGTGCGACCTGGTCGCCCACGGCGACCTCGAGGGTCACCGTGCCGGCGACGGACGCGAGCATGGTGTGCTCCATCTTCATCGCCTCGATCGTGACGAGGGGCTGACCCTCGACGACCGTGTCTGCGGTGGCGGCGCCGAGGGCGACGACGGCGCCCGGCATGGCGGCCCGGATCGTCGGGTCGGCGGCGCCCGGGGTGCGGGTGAGGCCCGCCCGGTGCTCGGCGAGGCGCTCTGCGCGCGTCGGGCGCGCGAGCCGATCCGTGACGCCGTCGACGTGCATCCAGGTCACGTCGACGGCGCGCACGACGTACGCGGTTACGCGTCGTGATTCGTGGGTGACGGTGACGCTGCGCGTCTCGGTGGCGGCGCCGAGAACGCGGATGCTCGGGGCGAGCTGGTCGATGACGGATGCGTCCATCGCGACCTCCTCCCCGTCGATCAGGTAGCGCGGGGCGCGGTGCGGGCCGAGGCGCCAGCCGCTCGGCCGGGTCCAGGCCGACCGCGCGGCCCGCTCGGCGCGGTCGTGTTCGACGAGCGCGGCGATCGTGCGGGCGAGGGCTGGAGTGGCGGGGGCCGCCAGCTCGCTGCGCTCGATGAGCCCCGTGTCGAGGGCGCCCGTCTGCACCTCGGGGACGGCGATCAGTCGGCGCAGGAAGGCGGCGTTCGTCGGCACCCCGAGCACGATGGTGTCGGCGAGCGCCGCATCGAGCCGGGCGAGCGCCGTGGCGCGGTCGGGGCCGCGCGCGATGACCTTGGCGAGCATCGGGTCGTAGTCCGAGCCGACGACGAGACCGTCGAGAAGGGCGCTGTCGACGCGCACGCCTTCGCCGCGCGCCTCCGCGAGGAAGAAGACGGTGCCGGTCTGCGGGGTGAAGCCGCGTTCGGGGTCTTCGGCGTACAGCCGCGCCTCGACCGCGTGGCCGCTGAGCGCGAGCGGAGGCAGCTTGAGCGGCTGACCCGCGGCGATGCGCAGCTGCTGCTCGACGAGGTCGACGCCCGTCACGAGCTCGGTCACGGGGTGCTCGACCTGCAGGCGCGTGTTCATCTCCATGAAGAAGAACTCGTCGGGTTTCGCATCGGAGACGAGGAACTCGACGGTGCCGGCTCCGCGGTAGTCGACGCTGCGCGCCACCTCGCAGGCGGCCTCACCGATCGCCGCGCGCGTGGCCTCGTCGAGCAGCGGCGACGGGGCCTCCTCGATGATCTTCTGGTGGCGCCGCTGCAGCGAACACTCCCGTTCCCCCAGGTGCACGACAGCCCCGTGCGCATCGGCGAGCACCTGCACCTCGATGTGGCGGGGGCTCTCGACGAAGCGCTCGATGAGCAGGGTGTCGTCGCCGAACGACGAGCGAGCAACCCGGCGGGAAGCGACGAGCGCGTCGGCGAGGTTGTCCCGCTCGCGCACCACGGTCATCCCTTTGCCGCCGCCGCCGCCCGACGGCTTGATGATGAGCGGGAACCCCACCTCGTCCGCCGCCTCGATGAGCTGCGCGTCGCTCCAGCCGGCCTCCCCCGCGCCGGGCGTCACCGGGACCCCGCGGGCGGCGACGTGCTCGCGGGCACGAATCTTGTCGCCCATCGCCTCGATCGCGCTCGCGGGCGGGCCGATCAGCGTGACGCCGAGCTCCTCGAGGCGGCGCGCGAAGGCCGTGTTCTCACTGAGGAAGCCGTACCCGGGATGCACGGCCTCGGCCCCCGAGGACAGGACCGCCTGAACCACCCTCTCGATGTCGAGGTAGCTTTCGGCGGCGGGGGCCGGGCCGAGGCGCACCGCGAGGTCCGCCTCGCGCACGTGGCGCGCATCCGCATCGGCGTCGCTGTAGACGGCGACCGAACGGATGCCGAGCGCACGGAGCGTGCGGATCACGCGGCACGCGATCTCGCCGCGGTTCGCGACGAGGACGGTGCCGAACAGGGGCGCGGTCGAGGTGTCGGTCATGCGCGTCACATCCGGAACAGGCCGAAGCGCGGCTCGGGCAGCGGCGCGCGGCTGACGACGTCGAGGGCGAGGGCGAGCACCTGGCGGGTGTCGGCAGGATCGATGAGCCCGTCGTCCCAGAGGCGGGCGGTGGCGTAGTAGGGGTCGCCCTGCCGCTCGTACTGGGCGCGGATAGGGGCCTCGAAGGCCTCCTGCTCGTCGGTCGGCCAGTCGTCGCCGAGCTGGTCGCGGCGCACGGTCGACAACACCTTCGCCGCCTGCTGGCCGCCCATGACCGAGATGCGGGCGTTCGGCCACATCCAGAGGAAGCGCGGCGAGTAGGCCCGGCCGCACATCGAGTAGTTGCCGGCGCCGAACGAGCCGCCGATGACGACGGTGAGCTTCGGCACGCGGGTCGTCGCGACAGCCGTGACCATCTTGGCCCCGTGCTTGGCGATGCCGCCCGCCTCGGCATCGCGGCCGACCATGAAGCCCGAAATGTTCTGCAGAAAGACGAGCGGGATGCCGCGCTGGTCGCACAACTCGATGAAGTGCGCGCCCTTCATCGCCGACTCGCTGAACAGCACGCCGTTGTTGGCGACGATTCCGACCGGGTGGCCCTCGATGCGGGCGAAGGCCGTGACGAGGGTCGTGCCGTACTCGGGCTTGAACTCGCTCACCGACCCCGCGTCGACGATGCGGTCGATCACGGTGTGCACGTCGTAGGGGGTCTGCACGTCGACGGGCACGACGTCGAGCAGCGTCGCGGGGTCGTGTGCGGGGGCGGGCGATTGGTCGGGCGAGGCGATCGCCCACGCCGGCTCGCGGGGCGGCGGCAGGGTCGCGACGATGTCGCGCACGATCTCGAGGGCGTGGGCGTCGTCGTCGGCGAGGTGGTCGACGACGCCGGAGGTGCGGGCGTGCAGTTCGCCGCCGCCGAGTTCCTCCGCGCTGACAACTTCGCCGATCGCCGCCTTCACGAGCGGCGGCCCGCCGAGGAAGATGGTGCCCTGCTCGCGCACGATGACCGTCTCGTCGCTCATCGCCGGCACGTACGCGCCGCCGGCCGTGCATGACCCCATGACGCACGCGATCTGCGCGATGCCCTCGGCGGATGCGCGCGCCTGGTTGAAGAAGATGCGCCCGAAATGGTCACGGTCGGGAAACACCTCGTCCTGCAGCGGAAGGAACGCCCCACCCGAGTCGACGAGCGCGATCGCCGGAAGCCGGTTCTCGAGCGCGATCTCTTGCGCGCGCAGGTGCTTCTTCACCGTCAGGGGGAAGTAGGTGCCGCCCTTGACCGTCGCGTCGTTGGCGATAACCATGACGGGCCTGCCGTGCACGAGCCCGATGCCCGTGATCAGCCCGGCACCGGGAGCCTGCCCGTCGTAGAGGCCGTCGGCGGCGAGCGGCGCGATCTCGAGGAACGGGCTGCCCTCGTCGAGAAGCCGGTCAACCCGCTCGCGCGGCAGCAGCTTGCCGCGCTCCACGTGGCGCTGCCGCGACGACTCGCTGCCGCCGAGCGCCGTCTCAGCAAGCTTCACCCGCAGCTCGGCGACGAGGTCGGCCAGGGTGGCGCGCGGCGCCTGGTCGGCAGACGTCTCAGCTGTCGTCATTGACTGCCCATTTCGCTTGTGGCGGCGGGGCCGGTGATTCCGGTCGGTTAGCGGTGACTAACTGACCGAGATGTTAGTCACGACTAACTGGAATGTCTACACTGGCGCACATGAGCATCGTCGTGTCGCGCGAGCAGGCCAAGGCCGAACGCCGCCGCGCCCTGCTCGCCGCCGCCGCCCGGCTGTTCGCCGAGCGCGGCTTCGAGCGCGTGTCACTCGACGACCTCGGCTCCGCCGTCGGCGTCAGCGGCCCCGCCGTCTACCGCCACTTCGCGGGCAAGCAGGCCGTGCTCGCCGCGCTGCTGGTCGATGCAAGCGCGGGGCTGCTCGACGGGGCGCGCGCCGTGCTGGACGAGCGCGCGGACGGGACCGCGAGCATCCCGGATGCGCGTTCCGCGCTCACAGCGCTGGTCGCCTTCCACGTCGCCTTCGCCGTCGAGAACCCCGACGTCATTCGCGTGCAGTCAGCCGACCTGGAGAGCCTCGCGGAAACAGACCGGCGCACCGTGCGGGGGCTGCAGCGGCAGTACGTCGAGCTGTGGGTCGACGTGCTCGAGTCACTGCATCCGGGTTCCGCGCGGCCGCTCTTGCGCACCCGCGCCCACGCGGCGTTCGGGCTCATGAACTCGACCCCGCACAGCGCGCGCGGCTCGGTGCGCGACACGCGCGCGCTACTCGCCGCCATGGCCGAGACGGCACTGACCGCGCCCGCCTAAGCGCGATCGCAACGGTCAGTCGGCGTCGGGGCCCGCGATGTCACCCGCCTCGACCGCCGACTCGTCGCTCGGCCCGGCGACAACCACCGCCGACTCTAGCGCCCCACCGGCGGGAAGCTGCGCCTCGCGCAACGCCCGGTCGATCGCGGCCCCGAGCTCAGCCGCCTGATCCGCTTCGGTGCTCATGCCGTCACGCTACGCCGCCCCGCCTCCCGGGTCTACCCGTCGTGGCGGCGGCCGGTGGCGTCCTACACGTCAGTCTCTTGCGCGAACCGGAGCCTGCAAGGTGACGCGCCCGTCTTTGCCGAGGATCTGCCGATGAATTCCAAAGCTCGTAAGGTTCCGTTTTTCTAGCTCAGCATCGATCAGGACCCACATGTCGGCGACCCTGTCTGGCGAGTTATGGAACGTGATCGACGCTCCCTCTGTTACCTCCTCGCTCGTGATCCTGACCCGACCCTGCGATTCCGAGTTCTGGACAGGACCAACGGACACAACGATGTGATCATCACTCGTGCCGTCGTAAAGAAGCACGATGTCCTGCTCCGCACGCGAGAGGTCCCCACACAATTCGGCCACTGCATGACCGATTTCGGACTCGTCATTGACGGCCATACTCCGCCCCCAGAATTCCAGTTGAGGTAACGGCGCAAGAGTCAACTTCATGGCGATCTCCTTCGATACCAGTTGGATGAAGTCCAGCCGGCGCCGAACATGGATTAGTCGTGTCGATGATTCGGAGATCTGACGTTGCAATGCATCTAGCTGCTGGATCAAGAGCGATTCCAGCGTCTGCTGATGAAGCCGAGGGTCAAGCAGAAGTTCGATCTCCGCTAACCCGAAGCCGAGTTCTCGCAACTCCCTAATGGCACGCACTCGGCCCAGTTGGCTCGGGTCGTAGCCTCTGTAGCCGGTAGACGAGTCGACGTCCGCCGGGTTCAGTAGCCCTTCGCTTTCCCAGTGCCGCAGCATCCGCCGCGAGACACCTGCGCCATGCGCCAATTCTCCGATACTCAACATGTCGCCACCCACTAGACCGCCTCACATAGTGTCAAGGTCAAGGATCTCCGAGTCAGTCGCGTCATCCGACTCGCGCAGCCAGTGCCGCTACCCGTAGTGGCGGCGGCGGGTGGCGTCCTGCACCTCGCCGACGAGCTCCTCGATGATGTCTTCGAGGAACAGCACGCCGGCCGTGCGCCCCTCGGCGTCGACCGAGCGGGCCAGGTGCGAGCCGGAACGCCGCATGAGGGCGAGGGCGTCTTCCAATTCGGCGTCGGCCGCGATCGACACGAGCCGACGGATGCGCTTCGGCGGGACAGGATCGTCGAACTCTTCCTCGGGCAGGTCGATGATGTCCTTCAGGTGCAGGTAGCCGGTCGGCTCGCCCGCCTCGTCGACGAGCGGATACCGGCTGAAGCCGCGCTGGGCGACGCCGCGTTCGACGTCGAGGGCCGACGCGTCCTCGGGCAGGGTGACCAGAGCATCCATGGGGACGGCGACGTCGCCGACCGTCTTGTTCGTGAACTCGAACGCTGCGCCGAGCGTGCCCGTCGCGTCGGTGAGCAGGCCTTCACGGGTCGACTGCTTCACGATCGTCGCCACCTCGTCGAGCGTGTAGGTGCTGGTCGCCTCGTCTTTCGGCTCGACGCCGCACAGGCGCAGGATGCCGTTGGCGATCGCGTTCAGGCTCCAGATGACGGGAGCGAAGATGCGGGCGACGGTCACAAGCGGCGGCGCGAGAATCAGCACAGCACGGGTCGGCAGCGAGAACGACAGGTTCTTCGGCACCATCTCGCCGAGCACGACGTGCAGGAACGACACGATCAGCAGGGCGATGATGAACGCGATCGTCGATACGGCCTCGGGCGGAAGGCCGGTCAGACTGATCGGAATCTCCAGGATGTGGTGGATCGCCGGTTCGGACACGTTCAAGATCAGCAGCGAGCAGACCGTGATGCCGAGCTGGCTCGTCGCGAGCATGAGGGTCGCGCGTTCCATCGCCCAGAGCGCGGTCTTCGCGGCTCGGGAGCCCGCCTCGGCGCGCGGCTCGATCTGCGAGCGCTTGGCTGAGATGACCGCGAACTCGGCGCCCACGAAGAAGGCGTTGCCCGCGAGGAGCACGACGAGCCAGACGAGGCCCCACCAGTCCGCTGACGTGATCATGAGGCGCCTCCCGCCGACGGGGCGTCCACCGTGACGGGGGTGAAGCGCACGCGGTCGATGCGACGACCTTCGAGCCGTTCGACGCGGAAGATGCCGGCGTCGATCTGCACGGTGTCGCCGACGCGGGGCAGGCGGCCGAGCTCGGCCATGAGCCAGCCGGCCACCGTCTCCCACGGCCCGTCCTCGGGAACGGTGACGCCCGCCCGGTCCGCCAACTCGTCGGGTCGCAGGATGCCCGGGAACGTCAGCCAGTCACGGGCGCGAACGACGTCCACGACCGCCCGATCGTGTTCGTCGGCGACCTCACCGACGAGCTCCTCGACGAGGTCTTCGAGCGTCGCGACGCCGGCCGTGCCGCCGTACTCGTCGACGACGATCGCCATTTGGTAGCCCTGCCCGCGCAGTTCGGTGAGTAACGTGTCGAGCCGCATCGTCTCGGGCACGCGCAGCGCCTCCGACTGCAGGGACGAGGCGGGCACGTCGGAGCGGCGATCGTGCGGCACGGCGACGGCCTGCTTGACGTGCACGATGCCAAGCACGTCGTCGAACGACTCGCCCACGACGGGGAAGCGCGAGTGGCCGGTACGCCGCGCCAGCTCGATGATGTCGACCGCGCTGTCGCCACGCTCGACGCTCTCGATGCGCGGGCGCGGCGTCATGACGTCTTGTGCTGTCAACTGCGAAAAGGCAAGGGTGCGCGACAAGAGCGTCGCCGTGTCCGCCTCGAGCAGGCCGTGCTGCGCCGAACGACGCACGAGCGACGACAACTCTTCGGCGGTGCGGGCACCACTCAGCTCTTCCTTCGGGTCGATGCCCATCGCCCGCAGGATGCGGTTCGCCGTGCCGTTGAGCACACGGATCGCGGGACGGAACACGGTCGTGAACAGCCACTGGAACGGGATGACGACCTTCGCGGTCTGTCGCGGCAGCGCGAGCGCGAAGTTCTTCGGCACCAGTTCGCCGACGATCATCGACAGCAGGGTCGCGATGACGATCGCGGTGACCGACCCGACGGGGCGCACGGCGCCCTCGGGAACGCCGATCGCGAGCAGAGGGCCTGCGAGCAGCCGCGAAATGGCCGGCTCCATCGTGTAGCCGGTCAGGAGTGTGGTCAGTGTGATGCCGAGCTGCGCGCTCGACAGGTGCGTCGAGGTGATCTTGAGCGCGGCGATCGTCATGCCCAGCCGGGTCTCGCCCCGCTCGCGGCGAGCCTCCAGCTCAGACCGGTCGAGGTTGACGAGCGCGAACTCGCTCGCGACGAACAGGCCGGTGCCGATGGTCAGCACGACCCCGATGCCGAGCAGGAGCCATTCGTCGCCGAGTAACTCAGCGCCCACGGGTGTCCCTCAGTACGTCGAGGGTGGCGGTAGACGGAGGCTCCATGGTGCTGATGAGTATAGGTGTGCGCGAGCTACCAGGAGACGGGCAACGCCTTGCCCTCTTCGTAGCCGGCCGCCGACTGCACGCCCACCACCGCGCGCTCGTGGAACTCGGGCAGCGTCGCGGCGCCCGCGTAGGTCATCGAGCTGCGCAGCCCCGAGGTGATCATGTCGAGCAGGTCGTCGAGGCTCGGGCGCTGCGGGTCGAGGTAGATGCGTGACGACGAAATGCCCTCGGCAAACAGCGTCTTCTTCGCGCGCTCGAACGCGTCGAGGCGGCGGAAGCGCTGCTCGACCGCCTTCGTCGACGCCATACCCCACGAACTCTTGAACCAGCGACCGCTCTCATCGCTTTCGATCTCGCCGGGCGCCTCAAGGGTGCCGGCGAACCACGAGCCGATCATGACGGCGGATGCACCGGCGGCGAGCGCGAGGGCCACGTCCCGCGGGTAGCGCACTCCCCCGTCAGCCCAGACGCGCGCCCCCAGCTCGCGCGCGGCCGCCGCCGTTTCGAGCACGGCCGAGAATTGAGGTCGCCCGACAGCGGTCATCATGCGCGTCGTGCACATGGCGCCCGGCCCCACCCCGACCTTGAGGATGTTCGCCCCGGCCTCCACGAGGTCACGCACCGCGTCGGCCGTCACGATGTTGCCGGCGACGATCGGAACCCCGAGGTCCCGGGCGGAGACCGCACGCAGTGCGCTCAGCATCTGCTCCTGGTGGCCGTGAGCCGTGTCGAGCACGAGAACGTCGACACCGGCCTGCACGAGGGCGGCGGCCCGCTCGGCGGGGTCACCATTCACCCCGACTGCCGCGGCGACACGCAAACGGCCGTGAGCATCCACCGCAGGCGTGTACAGCGTCGCCCGCACGGCGCTGCGCGCACTCAGCGAGCCGACGATGCGCCCGTGGTGGCGGACGGCGACCGCGTCGGCGCCGGCCGCGTCGATCAGGTCGAAGGCGGTGCGCGCATCCGTGACGTCTTCGTCGTCGATCGACGGGACGGGGTCGCCGACGAGATCGCCGATGACGGCGTCCGGCAAGGCGTGCCGCAGGCGCGCGGCCGGGATGCACGTGGTCGGCTCGCCCTCGGAATCGACGATCGTGACGAGGGCCCCCTCCGTGTCGGGCACGCGCCGTCGGGCCTCGGCGACCGACGTCTCACGGGTCACGGTCACGAGCGGGTCGAGCATCGTGTGCGCGGCCTTGACCTCGTGGATGGCGGCGTCAAGTTCCTGCAGCGGAAGGTCCTGCGGCAGCACGCCGAGGCCGCCACGACGGGCGAGGGCTGCGGCGAGACGCGAGCCGGTGACCGACGTCATGTTGGCCGCGACGATCGGAGTCTTCAGCCCGGCCGGGTCGTCCACGGTGAGGTCGACGCTGAGCCGGCTGCCGGCAGCCGAACGCTGCGGCGTCAAGAAGACGTCGGAGTAGGTCAGGTCATGGACGGGGGTATCGTTCGCAAAGCGCACGCGTCAACGGTACAAGCCCGCGGATGCGCGCCCACAGCCCCAGCGGCATCGAGCGTTTGCTCCCGCGCAAGGCGTTACGCTTGTGCGGTGCCGCCATCGTCGGTGGCGCGTCGAGAATTAACCCTCCAGCAGAAGCGAAAGTGGGCGGTCGGCTGTGTCAAGCCACGTGTCCGGTACCGGCGCCGAGGGCGGCGCCTCCGGAGAGTTCGGTGCCAACGAATGGCTCGTCGATGAACTGTACGAGCAGTACCGAGAGAACAAGGATTCGGTTGACCCGTCGTGGTGGCCGATTCTCGAGAAGTACGAACAGTCCGCCGCTGCCGCGACCGCGAGCGCACCCGCGTCGGTTGCCGTCGCGGAGGCGACTCCGGTGACGACCACCACGGTCACCGGCGACGACGACCCGACGACGGCCCTGCCGAGCGCCACGACCGGCGGTTCCGTCGGCTCGATCAGCATCGGGTCGGCGCCCGTCACGGGTAGCCAGCCGATCGCGAAGACGACGGCGCGTGCCCCGCAGCCGCAGCCGATTCCCGCGCAGGCCCCCGCGACGGCGCCCGCCCCCGTCGTCGACGAGGAGGCGGCCGAGAAGCAGGACGAGGTCACGCCCCTGCGCGGCATGGCGAAGACGCTGGCGACCAACATGGATGCGTCGCTCACGGTCCCGACGGCGACCAGCGTCCGCACCATCCCCGCCAAGCTGATGATCGACAACCGCATCGTCATCAACAACCACTTGAAGCGCGCTCGCGGCGGAAAGGTGTCGTTCACGCACCTCATCGCGTGGGCGATGGTGCGCGCACTGCGCGAGTTCCCGAGCCAGAACGTCTACTACGACGAGCAGGACGGCAAGCCGGTGGTCGTGACCCCGGCGCACCTGAACCTCGGCATCGCGATCGACATTCCAAAGCCCGACGGCACTCGTGCTCTGCTCGTGCCCGGCGTGAAGAAGTGCGAGACGATGACGTTCGGCGAGTTCCACGCCGCCTACGAAGACATCGTCAAGCGGGCCCGCGACAACAAGCTGACCGCGGCCGACTTCCAAGGCAACACCATCTCGCTGACGAACCCCGGAGGCATCGGCACCGTGCACTCGGTGCCGCGCCTCATGAAGGGGCAGGGGGCGATCATCGGGGCCGGCGCGCTCGAGTACCCGGCAGAATTCCAGGGCATGTCGCAGGCGACCCTCGCCGAGCTGGGTGTCGGCAAGACGATCACGCTGACGAGCACCTACGACCACCGCGTCATCCAGGGCGCCGGCAGCGGCGAGTTCCTCAAGAAGGTGCACGAGCTGCTGATCGGTCAGCGCGATTTCTACGAAGAGATCTTCGCCGACCTGCGCATCCCGTACGACCCGATTCACTGGGCCCAAGACATCCACGTCGACCTGGCCGACGACGTCAACAAGACGGCGCGCGTGCACGAGCTGATCAACTCGTTCCGCGTGCGTGGCCACATGATGGCCGACGTCGACCCGCTCGAGTACCGTCAGCGGCGCCACCCCGACCTCGACATCTCGAGTCACGGGCTGACCTTCTGGGACCTCGACCGCGAGTTCGTCACGGCTGGGTTCGGCGGCAAGCGCACGATGTTGTTGCGCGAGATTCTCGGCGTGCTGCGCGACACGTACTGCCGCACGGTCGGCATCGAGTACATGCACATTCAGGACCCCGAGCAGCGACGGTGGTTCCAGGAGCGGCTCGAGAAGCCGTACCAGAAGCCGACGCACGACGAGCAGATGCGCATCCTCGGCAAGCTCAACCAGGCCGAGGCGTTCGAGACGTTCCTGCAGACCAAGTACGTCGGGCAGAAGCGCTTCAGTCTCGAAGGCGGCGAGTCGCTCATTCCGCTGCTCGATGAAGTCGTCCAGCGCGCCGCCGACGAAGACCTCGACGAGGTCGCCATCGGCATGGCGCACCGCGGTCGCCTCAACGTACTCGCCAACATCGCCGGCAAGACGTACGGCCAGATCTTCCGCGAGTTCGAGGGCACGCAAGACCCGCGCAGCATTCAGGGCTCAGGCGACGTGAAGTACCACCTCGGCACGCAGGGCACCTTCACGTCAGCCAGCGGTAAAGAGATCGAGGTGTACCTCGCCGCGAACCCCTCGCACCTTGAGGCGGTCAACGGCGTGCTCGAGGGCATCGTCCGGGCAAAACAAGACCGCAAGGGCGACGGCAAGTTCGGCACGCTGCCCGTGCTGGTGCACGGCGACGCGGCCATGGCCGGCCAGGGTGTCGTCGTCGAGACCCTGCAGCTGTCGCAACTGCGCGGCTACCGCACCGGCGGCACCGTGCACGTCGTCGTCAACAACCAGGTGGGCTTCACGACGCCTCCCGGCGAGGCGCGCTCGTCGATCTACTCGACCGACGTCGCGAAGACCATCCAGGCCCCGATCTTCCACGTGAACGGCGACGACCCCGAAGCGGTCGTCCGCGTCGCCGAGATCGCGTTCGCCTACCGTCAAGAGTTCAAGCGCGACGTGATCATCGACCTCGTGTGCTACCGCCGCCGCGGCCACAACGAGGGCGACGACCCGTCGATGACGCAACCGCTCATGTACAACCTCATCGAGGCCAAGCGCAGCGTTCGCACCCTCTACACGGAGGCGCTCGTCGGTCGTGGCGACATCACCGAAGAAGAGTTCGAGAACGCCCACAAAGACTTCCAAGAGCGCATGGAGGTCGCCTTCGCCGAGACGCACGCGGCGCAGACCGGTGCGATTCCTGTCGTCGGCGGTGACGCATCCGTCGATGAGGGATCGGGTGAGCCGGAGAGCACCGGCGTCGACGTCAGCGTGGTGCAGTACATCGGCGACGCTCACGACAACCCGCCCGCCGGGTTCACCGTGCACACCAAGCTGCAGGCGATGCTGAAAAAGCGCGTCGAGATGAGCCGCAACGGCGGCATCGACTGGGGCTTCGGCGAACTGCTCGCGCTCGGCTCGCTGCTGATGGAGGGCACGCCCGTCCGCATGGCGGGCCAAGACTCCCGCCGCGGCACCTTCGTGCAGCGGCACGCCGTGCTGCACGATCGCGCCAACGGCCAGGAGTGGCTGCCGCTCGCGAACCTCAGCGAGAACCAGGCGAAGTTC
>VFQQ010001772.1_pt1 | contig 27954 bp, 24 predicted proteins | sample 3512341 | NCBI WGS metagenome assembly VFQQ01 (sample SAMN10412373, study PRJNA504923) | tailings metagenome | isolation source: Relicate 2 Philex TSF1 revegetated site | place: Philippines: Tuba, Benguet | collected 2017-08-29
GAAGTAGGGCTTCAGCTCGTTCTGATCGAGGTCGTACTTCGCCTTACGAACCTTCTCGGCGTAGTAGAGGTAGTCCCACGGCTCGATGTCGTGGCCGGCGATCTTGCGCATGTCGGCCACTTCCTCGGCGACGCGCGCCTTGGCCGGGGCCCAGACCCGCATCATCAGATCGTTGGCGGCGGCCGGCGTCTTGGCCATGGTGTCCTGCATCCGCCAGGCGGCGTGATGCTCGAACCCGAGCAGCTTCGCGCGCTGGGCGCGCAGCTTCACGATCTCGGCGATCGTGGCGTTGGTGTCGTTGGCGTCGCCGTTGTCGCCGCGGCTCACGAACTTGCGCCACACCTTCTCGCGCAGGGCGCGGTCGTCGGCGAAGGTCAGGAACGGATCGACCGCCGACCGGGTGTTGGCGATGACCCAGCCGTCGATGTTGCGCGACTTGGCGGCGGCGGCGGCGGCGGCCTTGTTCGACGCCGCCATGCCGGCCATGCCGGCCTCGGTCGGGATCACGGTCCAGGCCCGCTCGTCGCCGACGACCTTCTGGCCGAAGGCGGTGAAGGCGGCCGACAGCGCGGTGTTGATGCGGCCCAGCTCGGCCTTGCCGGCGGCGTCCAGGGCCGCGCCGTTGCGGACGAAGGCGTCGCGGCGGCGGGTGGCCACGCGGGTCTGCTGGGGCGACAGCTTGGCCGCGGCGGCGCCGTCGGCAACGGCCTTCACGCGCTTGAACAGCGCCTCGTTGAAGGTGATCTCGTCCTGGGCGGCCGACAGGATCGGCGACACCTCGGTGTCCAGCGCCTCGTACTCGTCCGAGCCGATGTTCGAGGTCATGACGCCGAACACGGACATGGCGCGGTCCAGCGGCTCGCCGGCCATCTGCAGCGCCACCAGAGTGTTGGCGAAGGTCGGCGCGGCCTTGTTCTCGGCGATCGCCTTGATCTCGGCGCGCTGCAGATCGATGCCCTCGAGGATGGCTTCGCGCAGCTTGGCGGCGGTGACCTTGTCCCAGGGCGGAACGCCGCCGTACGGACCGGTCCAGACCTGCAGCAGTTCAGCCTTCGGAGCCTGCCTGGGCAGAACGGCGCGCGCCGCGGCGGCGTCGCGCTTCAGCACGTCCGCAGCCGGAGCGCCGAGGTCCGCGGCAGAGGCGAAGGCGGGGGCGAGAAAGAGGCTCGCGCCCCCGATGAGAACCTGTCGTCGTTGCATAGTGGCTCCGTGACGAGAATATTTGGCCGGGACCCTATAGTCGCGTTACCCCCGCGTCACATGAACGGCCTGTAATGTGGCGGACACGCTTCCGTTACGGCGGCCGGGGCTCTAAAGCGAAGCCATGTCCATCGGCGTCTTCGATTCCGGAGTCGGGGGCCTCACGGTCCACCGCGCGCTCGTCGAGCGCTTCCCGCAGGCTGACTTCGTCTATCTGGCGGACCAGGCCAACGCGCCCTACGGCGGCCGGCCCGGCGAGGAGATCGTCGAACTGACCAAGGCCGGCTGCATCCGCCTGTTCGACGAAGGCGCGAGCCTGGTCGTGCTGGCCTGCAACACCGCCTCGGCCATCGCCCTGCGCCGCCTGCAGCAGACCTGGCTGCCGGGCCATCGCCGCGAGACCGGCCGTTCGCTGAACGTGCTCGGCATCATCGTGCCGACCATCGAGGCCGCGACCGGGCTGCCCTGGGAGCACGAGGCGGACCGTCGCGACGAGCAGGTGCAGAAGGTCGACATCCTGGGCGTCTTCTCCACCCCGGGGACGGCCGGCAGCCGCGTGTTCGAGATCGAGATCGACAAGCGCAAGCAGGATCTGGCCGTCTTCTCCGAGCCCTGCCCGAACCTGGCCCGGCTGATCGAGCAGGACGCCTCGCGCGACACCTTGCGGGCCGAGGTCGAGGGCCATGTGAAGGCGCTCAAGAGCCGCGTCGGCCGCCATCCGGACCGGGCCGTGCTGGGCTGCACCCATTACGAGATCATCGCCGACCTGTTCCGCGACGCCCTGCCCGAGGGCACGCCGCTGATCCATCAGCCCGACGCCACGGCCGACGCGCTGGCCCGCTATTTCGAGCGGCACCCCGAGTATGTCACCGGCTCCACCGGGCGCCGCCGCTTCCTGACCACGGGGACGCCCGGCGAGCAGAATGGCCTGGTTGCGACCTTCTGGGGCGCCCCCTTGCGGTTCGAGGCGGCCTGAGGCCACCCTTCCCCGACCAGACCTGGGGAGGTTGATCATGATGCGTGCAGCGTTCGTTCTGTCGGCCCTGGCGCTCGCGATCGCCGCGCCCGCCCATGCGGGCGTGAAATCGGCCGAGGGCGCCGTCATCCGCATCGAGAACCGCGTGACGGTCGCCGCGCCGCCGGACAAGGTCTACGCCGCGCTCGGCGAGATCGGGAAATGGTGGAACGGCCAGCACAGCTACACCGGCGACGCGGCCAACATGACCATCGGCCTCGAGCCCGGCGCCTGTTTCTGCGAGCGCTTTCCGAAGGGGGGCGGGGTGAAGCACGGCGAGGTCGTGATGGCCTGGCCGGGCCAGGCGCTGCGCCTCGACGCCGCGCTGGGCCCGCTGCAGGATGAAGGCATCTCCGGCGCGCTGACCTTCAGCCTGAAGAAGGTCGAGGGCGGCACCGAGGTCGTCCAGACCTACAACATCGGCGGGCTGCGCGCCGAAATGGTCAGGAACGCGCCGCTCTTCGACAAGGTGGTCGGCGAGCAGCTGACGCGCTTCAAGGCCTATGTCGAGACCGGCAAGCCCAAGTGATTTCCGAGAGGGGGGTCCGGGAGCCCGGCGCACCGTGGGAGGGCATGGGTGCGGGGGCTCCCGGATCGGACGGCCGCCTTCGGGGGGAGGAGCGCGGCCGCCTGTCTTGATGGAGACAGGGGTTAGGTACGGGCGTCGGAGCTACAAATCCAATCGATATTTCTTTCCGACTCGATAGAGAACGCCTCTATGTCCTGCGGCGGGCGCCCATAAACCCGCTCGATTGCTTTTTGCGACAGCGATCGATCAGACCTATCTTGCAGCCATGCTCCCGACGCTGCGCCAACTGCAATATCTGAAGCTGCTCTCCGAGCACGGCTCGTTCAGCCGCGCGGCCGAGGCGGCGCACGTCACCCAGCCGACCCTGTCGGCCGGCATCGCCGAACTGGAGAAGATCCTCGGCGCGCCGGTCGTCGACCGCGCCCGCTCCGGCGTGATCCTGACCGCCGCGGGCGAGGAGGCCGTTCGACGCGCCCGCCTGATCCTCGACCAGGCCGAAGACCTGGTGCAGGCGGCCCAGGGCGCCGGCCAGCCGCTGAGCGGACGGTTCCGGCTGGGCGTCATTCCGACGGTCGCGCCGTTCCTGCTGCCCAAGGCCCTGCCGGCGCTGCGGGAACGGTTTCCCAAGCTGCGGTTGTTCCTGCGCGAGGACCTGACCCATCGGCTGATCGCCTCGCTGCGGGCCGGGGCGTTGGACGCGGCCCTGATCGCCCTGCCCTACGACATGACCGGCCTCAGCTGGGCCCATGTCGAGCACGACGAACTGCTCGCCGCCGTTCCGGACGGCCACCCGATCCTCGACAAGGACCGGAAGATCAATCCCGAAAGCCTGGCCCCGTCCGACCTGATCCTGCTCGAGGACGGCCACTGCCTGCGCGACCACGCCCTGGCCGCCTGTGGGCTGGAGCCGCCCAAGGCCAGCGACGAGGAGACCTTCGCCGCCACCTCGCTGCCGACACTGGTGCAGATGGTCGGCTCCGGCCTGGGCGTCTCGTTCCTGCCGGCCATGGCCGTCGAGGCGGGCCTGACCCAGCATGTGCCGGTGACCATTCGGCCGCTGGCCGCCGAACACCCCAGCCGCGAGATCGTGGTCGCCTGGCGGGCGGGCTCCAGCCGGGCCGGCGAGGGGCGCCTGCTGGCCGAGACGCTGCGGGACGTCTGACGTCTGACGCCCCGCCGACCCTCGCCGGAACGGTCCGCTAGGCCGTCAACGCCGCGCGGTTCGCCTCCAGGAAGCTGCGCAGAGCCTGCGGCGCGCGGCCGCCGATCCGCTCGGCGGCGTCTGTGACCACCTCGTGATAACCGTCGGCGGTCTGGGCGTCGAAAGCCGCCAGCATGTCGATGACGAACGGCGGAAGGCCGGCGGCCGCCAGGCCGGAGGCCAGCGCCTGGGCGTCGAGATCGACATGGGCGACCGGCTTGCCGGAGAGCTCGGACAGCAGCGCCGCGACCTGGTCCTGAGTCACCGGAGCCGGTCCCGTGACTTCGATGATCTCGCGTCCGGTCGCCGTCAGCAGCGCGGCGGCGTCGGCGCGGGCGCAGTCCTCGCGCGTCACGTAGGATCGGCCGCGGCCGTGGGTGGCGCTGAACAGCTTGCCCGAGGCGATCGCCTGCGGACCGCCGCCCAACAGCAGATCGGCGTAGAGGGCATGGCGCAGGAACGTCCAGTCGAGCCCGCTCGCAGCGATCGCCTGCTCGGTCCAGAAATGGTCGTCGAGGACTCCGCCGCCGGCCTGCGGCTGAGGCGCGGGCGCCGAGGTGTAGAGAATGTGCTTCACCCCGACCTTCGTCGCCGCCGCGACGGCGGCGCGATGCTGGGCCAGGCGGCGACCGGGTTCCGCCAGCGCATCGGTGCTGACCAGCAGCAGGCGGTCGGCGCCCGCGAAGGCGGCTTCCAACGACGCGGGGTCGTCGAAATCGGCAGGGCGAACCTCGGCGCCGCGCGCCGCCAGGTCCGCCAGCTTGGCGGTGTCCCGGCTGGTCGCGATCACATCGGCGCCGGCGTCGAGCAGCAGTTCGACCACGCGGCGGCCGAGATGGCCGCCGGCGCCGGTGACCAGCAGGCGGGGGGAGGATTGGGTCATCGTTCGATCTCTCGTCCTGAATTATAGTCTCTTTTCGAGACCTACTTCAAATGTGAGAGCGGCGCGCCTACTTAAAGGAGGCACCGAAACGTCACCAGGTTACGCCGAGGGAACCGCCATGTCCGCCGTCGACGAGATGATCGAGAACCTGCGAGCGTGGCAGGCGGAGGCCGTCGACGCGGACAGCTGCCCCGTTCGGGACGTGCTGGACCACCTGGGCGACAAATGGAGCACCCTGATGATCATGGTGCTGGCCGACGGCCCAAAGCGCTTCAGCGCCATCCGACGGGCGGTGCCGGACATCTCCCAGCGGATGCTGACCCAGACCCTGCGCGACCTGGAGCGCGACGGTCTTCTGAACCGACAGGTGTTCCCGACCAAGCCGCCGAGCGTGGAATACAGCCTGACGCCGCTGGGCCTGTCGCTGCTGGAGCCGTTGGCCGGCCTGGTCGCCTGGGCGACCGCCGCCCATCCGGAGATCACCGCGGCCCGCCTCGCCTACAACGGCGCGGCGGCGGCCTGAGCAGGCTCCTTCAGTCCGGCCTCGACCTCTGGAAGCATGATCACGGGCCGCAGCCCCTTCTGGAACACCACATAGTCCGCGACGCGGATGCAGGCGTAGGGCCGCGACGGCAGATTGTCGACGTCGAAGCTCGCGATCGGCCAGCGCCCCGTGCAGTCCGCCGTTCGGCAGAAGCAGGCGAAGGCGTCCAGCCCGTCGTCGCCCGCCCCCCGCCTCCGCAGCACGATCCGCTGCGAACTGAGACCGAGCGCCTTGAACACGGAAGACCGTCCCAGCACGTCGGCGGCGGCCTTCCGCGCCGCTTCCAGGTCGAGGGCGTCCGTCGGATCGGGCGCCATCAGCTCCGCCAGCGCCTGCCGATCGCGAGCGACGACCGCAGCCAGGAAGGCGGACGACTTCTGCTCGACCAGCGCCCGGCGCGCCCACGCGTCGGAGCCTGATGAGAGATCGCCATAGCCTTCCCCGCGGACGCGCGTCCGCCGTTCGAAGGGTTTGGCCGGTCCGCGCCGGGCCTTCTCCACCCAGAGGTACGCCCCGCTGAAATAGTGGCAGTAGCCGGCGATCATCGCGATCTCGCCGGCCTTCGCGGAGGCCTCCACCGCCTGCCGCGCCGCTTCGCAGTCCTGGACCCGTCCGGTCACGGTCAGCTCCGGGAAGCCCGCGATCGTGCGGGTCAGGTTGTCCAGGCCCAGACGCAGGCCGTTCGAGGCCGGATCGCCCGGCTCTCGCGACAGGCGATAGAAGCCGTCGACGCTCTCGTAGAGCCAGCGCCCGCTCCCCACCGCCGTGACGGTCACGCACCGTCCCGTCCAGGCCGGGGGGTCTCCCGCGATGGCCGCGACCGTGGCGGTCGTCGCAGAGCGCGGCGTGCAGTCCGCGCGCTCCTCCGCGCGCGCCGGCGATGCCGCCAGCAAGCCCAGCGCGAGCATGATCGCCCTTCCGATCATCACCCCTCCCCTCGATCGCCGGGAAGCCTAGCGCCCCCGCCCTCCGGCCGCCATCGGACCCGCGTTCGATATTTTTCGATATATCTATTGACTCGATACGCTTTCGATATATCTGATAGCCGCAGTTCAGATATATCGAGTAAGGATCGAAATATGCATCGCCATCATGGCTTCCATCATCACGAACATCACCGCTGGGGCCGGCACGGCTGGGGCGGACACCACATGCGCGGCGGGGGTCGCGGCGGACGGTTCGGCCGCTTCTTCGACCACGGCGACCTGAAACTGGTCATCCTGCGGCTGATCGCCGACAAGCCGCGTCACGGCTACGAGATCATCAAGGAGATCGAGGAACAGGCCGGCGGCGCCTATTCGCCCAGCCCGGGCGTGGTCTATCCGACCCTGACCTGGCTGGAAGAAATGGGCTTCGTCACCGCCGCCGACGCACCGGGCGGCCGCAAGCTCTACACCGCCACGCCCGAGGGCGAAGCGCACCTGGCCGCCAACGAGGCCCAGGCCAGCGGCATCTTCCAGCGCATGGCCGAAGCAGCCGCCTCCAGCGCCGCCTTCTCGCCGCAGATCCTGCGGGCCCGCGAGAACCTGCGCACGGCCCTGAAGCTCAAGACCACTGGCGGATCGCTGTCCAAGGATCAGATCGCGGCCATCTGCGACGCCCTGGACGCCGCCGCCGCCGCCGTGGAGCGCGCCTGATGCAGAGCATCGCCAGCGTCTCCACGGCCCACGCGGCCCGCTACATGACCCAGCTGTGCAAGCACTGGGCGCACAAGTTCCCGGTGACGTTCGACGAGGCGTCGGGACGGATCGAGCTGCCGCTCGGTCTGTGCCGGCTCACCGTCGGCCCGGGCGTCCTCGGCGTCGTGCTGGAGGCGACGGACGACGCCGGCCTGGTCCGGCTGGAGGACGTCGTCGCCGACCATGTGAACCGCTTCGCCCATCGTGAGGGCGAGCTGGCCTTCGCCTGGACCCGGACGGCCTGACGCCGCCCGGGACGGCCCCTCCTCCGTCCACGGCAGGACTGCAACAAAACTGTCCGACAACCATCACCGAGCCGTCTTCGCCGGTGACTATGCCCTCCCCCGTTTCTGATCGCGGCGTGCCCGAGCCCAGGGCCGCGCCGCACATGGGGGATATCCGAAATGAGGAAGACCGCGCTGTTCGCGCTCGCGGCGCTCACGCCGCTGGCCTTCGCCGCCCAGGCGCTGGCCGCCGACGCGGCGATCGCCACCGCCGCCGACGCTCCGACCAACGTCGAGGCGTTGATCGTCACCGGCGAGATCACCTATCGCAATCGCACCGAAGACGCGGCGCCGGTCCTTTCCTACGACCAGGAGTACTTCCAGCGGTTCGAGCCGGTCTCGGCGGGCGACGCGATGAAGCGCGTGCCCAGCGTGACCTTCCTGTCGGACGTCCTGGAGTCGGACGGCGCCCGCCTGCGCGGCCTCGACCCGGGTTACACCCAGATCCTGATCAATGGCGAGAAGGTGCCCGGCGCCCTGGCCGACCGGTCCTTCTTCGTCGACCGCATCCCGGCCGAGCTGCTGGACCGGATCGAGATCATCCGCGCGCCGTCGGCCAACCGCAGCGGCGACGCCGTCGCCGGCGCCCTGAACATCGTCCTGCGCGACGCCCTGACCTTGAACGGCGGCTACGTCCGCGGCGGCGTCACGCGCTACGACGACGACAAGTTCGCCGGTAACGCCGGCGTCTACTGGGGCGGCGAATTCGGTCCCGGCCGCCTGCTGATCGGCGCCAACGTCCAAGGCCGCCGCGCGCCCAAGGAGAAGACCAGCTGGCGCTACAAGACGCCGGGCGGCGCGCTGGACAACATCGAGGTCCAGACCGACGTCCGCGACGGCACCGACTATTCGTTCAACGCCAGCTACGACGTCGCCGTCGGCGGCGGCGACCTGACCGTGGAAGGCTTCTTCGTCCGCACCGACCGCCTGCAGGACGAGGACTCGTGGGAGTACAAGGGCGGCGTCCGCGACAACGCCAACCTGCTGACGCTCAACGACAACGATCTGGACATCCTGACCGACAGCTGGTCGCTGCGCGGCAAATACGTCCGCGACATGCTCGGCGGCCGGTCCAAGTTCAAGCTGGGCTACTCCGAGCTGAAGGACGACCAGTACGAGTTCGAGCAGGAGCTGGAGTTCCAGCAGGGCGACAAGCTGCCCTTCCCGGACGCCGACCGCTTCACCCGCGACGAGACCCGGACCGACCTCAAGGACAGCGAGTTCAACGCCGAACTCGAGCATGAACGCGACCTGGGCTTCGGCAAGCTGACGTTCGGCGTGCAGTACGTCGACAAGGACCGCGACAACCAGGTCACCGAGCGGCGCAACCGCTTCACCATCGCCAACGGCGTCAACAGCGGCGCGACCTTCCCGGCGCCGGCCGGCCTCTGGACGGATCGCGGTTTCGGCAAGGTCTCCATCGAGGAGACCCGGATCGACCCCTACGTGATGCTGAACGGCAAGACCGATCTGGTCACCTGGGAGGTCGGCCTGCGTTACGAGACCACCGAAACCAAGATCACCGACAACAGCAGCGGCGTCGCGCCTGCCGATCGGGTCACCGAGAACGACTACGCCTTCCTCCTGCCGTCGGCGAACTTCAAGTTCCGCGCCGGCGAGAACGGCCGGGTCAACTTCTCGATCGGCCGCACCGTGCGCCGGCCGAACTTCGACTCGCTGCAGCCGATCCTCCTGGCCGACGAGTACGGCGACGACCAGGACTTCATCGGCAATCCGAACCTGAAGCCTGAAACCGCCTGGGGCCTGGACCTCGGCTACGAGCGCCGGCTGCCCGGCCGCGGCGTCGTCGGCGTCAACGTCTTCTATCGCCAGATCTCCGACCTCATCGAAGAGGACCTGAAGAGCCAGCCGACGGCGACCCCGCAGGTCTTCACCGTCAAGAACGTCGGCGACGGCAAGGTCTGGGGCGTGGAGTTCGACCTGTCGACCCCGCTCACCTTCGTCGGCCTGGAGAACACGGGCGTGTTCCTGAACTACAGCTGGCTCGATAGCGACATCAGCGATCGCTACGGCAGCCGCAAGTTCAACGACCAGTCCAACTACGTCTTCAACGTGGGCTTCATCCAGGACCTGCCGAGCTGGGAGGCCGCCTTCGGCGTGACCTACCGCAAGCAGGGCAACGCCTGGGGCCGGGTCACGCTCGAGGAAGTCCGCACCGAGTACGGCGGCGACCTGGAGATGTTCATCGAGAAGCGCATCGGCGAACGCCTGGTCGTCCGCCTGACCGGCCAGAACCTGCTCGACGCCTCCAAGGACGAGGTCTTCGACAAGTTCGGTTCGATCGAAGACCAGATCGCCCGCAAGCACGACGAGTACGAGATCGAGACCGAGAAGGCCGGCCCGGTGTTCCAGCTCACCGCCCGCTACGCGTTCTAGGCCCACTACCCTCCCCCCAAGGGCCTTGAAAAACTAAGCCCCCGCCGCGCTCGCGACGGGGGCTCTTTTTTGTCCGGCGACGCCTGGGACGATCAGTCCATCAGCTGCTGGCTGAGGTAGGTGAACTCGAGGGCGTTCCGCCGGGCGGTCTCGTTGAGGTTGGCCGCCGCGGAGTGTCCGCCGTCGATGTTCTCGTAGTAGAGATAGTCGTAGCCCAGCTCCTTGAGGCGAGCCGCGGCCTTGCGGGCGTGAGCCGGATGCACCCGGTCGTCCTTCGTCGAGGTCTCGATGAAGGCGCGCGGATATTTCTGACCCGCCTTCAGGTTCGAGTAGGGGTCGTACTTCGCGATCCAGGCGCGTTCGTCCGGCTTGGCCGGATCGCCGTACTCGCCGACCCAGGACGCGCCCGCGCCCATGCTGGTGTAGTTCAGCATGTCGAACAGCGGCACCTGCACCACGACGGCGTTGTAGAGGTCCGGCCGCTGGGTCAGGGCGACGCCCATCAGCAGGCCGCCGTTGCTGCCGCCCATGATGCCGAGCCGGCGCGGGCTGGTGATCTTGCGGGCGATCAGGTCTTCCGACACGGCGTAGAAGTCGTCGTAGACCTTCTGCCGGTTGGCTTCGAGGCCGGCCTGGTGCCAGGCCGGGCCGTACTCGCCGCCGCCGCGGATGTTGGCCACGACATAGACGCCGCCACGCTCGAGCCACAGCTTGCCGACCGATCCCGAGTAGCTGGGCGTCAGCGAGACCTGAAAGCCGCCGTAGGCGTAGAGCAGGGTCGGGGCTTGGCCGTCGTACTTCAGATCCTTCGGGCGGACGACGAAGTACGGCACCTTGGTCCCGTCCTTGGAGGTCGCGAAGAACTGCTCGACGACGTGCTTGCTGGCGTCGAACCGGGCCGGAGAGGCCTTGATCGTCTCGGCCTTGCCGGTCGCCGCATCCGCCAGCCAGAAGGTGGTCGGCGTCAGATAGTTGGTCACGGTGATCCAGACGCGGTCGTCGGTCTCCGACGCCGAGCCGATGCCGATGGTGGCGTTGGCCGGCAGATCCAGCGGCTTGCTGGTCCAGCCCTTGGCGCCCGGCGTGAACACCAGCGCCTTGCCCTTCACGTCCTCGTTCAGGGTGACGACCAGCTTGTTGCGGGTGATGTTGATCCCTTCGATCGCCTGGTTGGCCGCCGGCCGCAGGATCAGGGACGGATGCGCGTTGGCCGGATCGGCCTTCAGCGCGGCGAGGTCGAACGCGGCCAGGTCGCCCTGCTTCAGGCCGTGCTCGGCCCAGTCCTGCTCCAGGGTGAAGACCAGCTTGCCCTGGACCAGGCCCTGGATGCTGCTCTTCAGCGGGAACGGCAGCTTCACCGTCCCCTTGTCGGTGATCAGATAGGTCTCGGTCTCGAAGAAGCTGACGCCGCGGCTGACCATCGCCGCCTGGACCTTGCCGTCGGCGTCGCGCAGCACGAAGGGCGTGACCATCACGTCCTCGACCTTGCCCCGGAAGACTTCCTTGGCCTCGGCCAGCGGCGTGCCGCGCTTCCACGCCTTCAGCACGTAGGGATAGCTGGATTTGGTCAGGGTCCCCGGCTCCCATTCACGGGCGATCAGCAGGGTGTCCTTGTCGAGCCAGGCGACGTTCTGCTTGCCTTCCGGGGCCTCGAAACCGCCGGCCACGAAGGTCTTCGTCACGCTGTCGAACTCGCGGTAGACCATCGCGTCCTTGCCGCCGTCCGACAGGACGACCAGGCAGTAGCGGTCGTCCGGGGACAGGCAGTAGGAGCCTTTGTAGACCCAGTTCTTGCCCTCGGCCTTGGCCAGGGCGTCGATGTCCAGGACGGTTTCCCAGACCGGATCGGCCGTCCGATAGCTTTCGAGAGTCGTCTTCCGCCAGACGCCCCGCACGTGCGTGGCGTCCTGCCAGAAGTTGCTCAGCTTGCCGTCGCCGGAAAACCCGACGCCGGGCACCCGGTCCTTGGCGTTGACGATGGCCAGAGCCTTGTCGTTCAGCTCCTTGTAGCGGGGATCGTTCTGCAGGACCGGCAGCGAGCGCTCGTTTTCGGCGCGGGCCCAGGCGAGCGGCTTGGCCCCCTCGATCTCCTCCATCCATTGGTAGGGATCGGCGGGGGTGCGGGCGGGCGTCGAGCCGGAAGTCTGGGCGGACGCGGAGAAGGCGACGGCGGTCATGGCTGCCGCCAAAAGTAGGGATCGCATCGGAAGCTTCAATCCATCAGCTGACGGGAAAGGTAGACGTAGTGCATGGCCCAGCGCTTGGCGTTGGCCGCGGGATCGGCGGCGTTGGCATGACCGCCGTCGGTGTTCTCGTAGTAGAGATACGGCGCGCCGACCTCGCCCAGCCGGGCCGCGAACTTGCGGGCGTGCCCCGGATGGACGCGGTCGTCCTTGGTCGAGGTGGTGATGTAGGCGAGCGGGTATTTCACCCCCGGCTTCACGTTCTGGAACGGCGAGTATTTCGCGATCCAGGCGGCCTCTTCCGGCTTGGTCGGATCACCGTACTCGCCGATCCAGGACGCCCCGGCGGGCAGCAGGTGGTAGCGCAGCATGTCCAGCAGCGGACTCTCGACCACCACCGCGTTCCACAGGTCGGGGCGCTGGGTCAGCGCCACGCCGGCCAGCAGGCCGCCGTTCGAACGACCGTAGAAGCCCATGTGGCGCGGCGAGCTGATCTTGCGGGCCACGACGTCCTCGGCCACCGCGAACAGGTCGTCGTAGGCGCGCTGACGGTTCTGCTTCAGCGCCGCCTCGTGCCAGGCCGGGCCGAACTCGCCCCCGCCGCGGATGTTGGGGACGATCTGGACCCCGCCGCGCTCCAGCCAGAGCTTGCCGTTGATCGGGTCGTACAGCGGCAGCTTGCTGAGCTGGAAGCCGCCGTAGGCGAACACCTGGGCCGGGTTCGAGCCGTCGTACTTCAGGTTTGTCTTGCGGATCACGAAGTAGGGGATCTTGGTCCCGTCCTTCGACGTGGCCTCGAACTGCTCGACGGTCAGATCGTCGGCCTTGAAGCGCGCCGGCATGGTCTTGACCACCTCCGACTTGCCGGCCACCAGCTCGCCCAGGCTCAGCTGCGTCGGCGAGACGAAGCTCTCGACCGTGAAGAACAGCTGGTCGCCGCTGTCGCTGGCCGAGACCAGGCTGATCGACGCGTTGTCCGCCGTCGGCAGGGTCGCCGCATGCCAACCCCATTCGCCGCGATCCTGGAAGGTCATCAGACGGCCGCGGACATTGTCGTAGACGACGGCGGCGACGCGGTTGTCGCTCACTTCGACCTGGTCGATCGACTGGCGCGCGTTGGGAGCGAAGACGACGCAGGGATCGCAGTTGTTGCTGATGACGATCTCGCCGTTCGGGCCGGTCAGCGGCTTGCCGAGCGCCTTGTCGGGCGTGATCGAGATCAGGGTTCCGCTCGCGAAGACCTTCGGGTCCTTGTCGTTGTCGAACCGCGGACGGGTCCAGGACTCCTCCAGCGTGACGATCAGGTCGCCGTTGACGAAGCCCTGGATCGTCGAACGCTGCGGAATCTGGGTCTTTTCGACGCCCTTGTCGGTCAGCAGCAGAAACTCGGTGTGGAAGAAGTCCACGGCGCGCCGGAGCACGACCACGCGCCGGCCCTTGGCGTCGCGATAGACCATCGGCGTGACGCTGACGTCCTTGGGCGAGCCGCGATAGACCTCCTTGGCCTCCGAGAGCGGCTGGCCACGCTTGAGCGTCTTCACCACGAAGCCGTAGCCGGACTCGGTGGTCGTGCCCGGCCCCCAGTCCCGGGTCAGGATCAGGGTGTCGGCGTCGAGCCAGGCCGCCGTCTGCTTCGATTCCGACAGACGGAAGCCGCCCTCGACGAAGGCCTTGGTCTTCAGATCGAATTCGCGGACCTCGACGGCGTCCTTGCCGCCGTTGGACAGGTCGACCAGGCAGCGGTCATGGGTCACCGGCCGGCAGTTGGAGCCCTTCCAGATCCAGTTGGCGTTCTCGGCCTTGGCCAGGGCGTCGACGTCCAGCACCGTCTCCCAGGCCGGCGTCGCCGAGCGGAAGCTGTCCAGCGTCGTCCGTCGCCACAGACCGCGCACGTTCGTGGCGTCCTGCCAGAAATTGTAGACGCCGTTTCCGATGAACTTGGAGGTCGGAATTCGATCCTTGGCCGACAGGATGGCCAGGGCCTCGGCATGCAGTCCGGCGTAGCGGGCGTCGCCGGTCAGCACCGGCAGGGTCTTGGCGTTCTCGGCCTGGACCCATTCCATGGCCCTGGCGCCGTCGACGGCCTCCAGCCATTCGAACGGCGTTTCGGCCGCGACGGCCGGCGCGGCGACGGCCAGCAGCAGCGTCGCGGCGAGCGCGGGCAGTTTCATGGAAGGTCCCCCTACTGCAATTTTATAACACCGCCACCATAGGCGCCGCCCGCCCGGGAGCAAGGGCGGTCATGCCTCGTCGTTGGGAATGTTGAGCAGTTGGCCGCACGCCTTGCAGTGGACGGCGTCTGGATCGTGCGCCGAAAGCCCGCAGGCGGGGCATGGGAACTTCACCTTGTGCGGCCGCACCAGCACCTGCATCAGGCGGATGAACAGCGACACCCCGAACAGCATCACGAAGATCGACAGCAGCCGTCCCCAGACGCCGGGCAGGGCGATGTCGCCGTAGCCGGTCGTGGTCAGGGTGGTGACCGTGAAATAGAGCGCGTCCACCCAGCCGCCGATGCCTTCGTAGCGGCCCATGAAGCTGGTGTAGACGAAGCCCGTGATCACGAAGACGAAGGTCACCAGCCGGGTCACCGCCTTGATGATCTCCTCGGCCCGCGTGTCGTCGAAACGACGGCCGACGGTGCGCCAGAAGAACTCGCTGTCGACCAGGGTCCACAGGCGCAGCACCCGCAGGAAGCCGAAGTTCACCAGCCAGGCCGGGAACAGCAGCGTGGCCAGGACGAACAGGTCGACCCAGACGATCGGCCGCTTGATCCAGCTCTTCAGGCTCGGCCAGGCCAGGGCCCGGGCGGCCAGGTCGGCGGCCAGGATCACCGCGATCAGATAGTCGATGGCGTAGAAGATTCCGCCCTGGTGACGGATCAACGGCGCAGCGACGAAGAAGGCGATGATCGCCAGATCGACCAGGATCACCGCGTAGCGGAACCGGACCGCCGTCGGCGAAGAGCCGTGGTAGAGGCTGCGCAGCACCGCGCGGGTCCGCCGCAGCGGGCTCTTGGGGTCGTCGACGTCCGGCGTGGCGGTCATGCGCATTCCTTAGCCGGGCCTGCTGTCCAAGGCGACCGTCTGGCCTATATAGCGCTCATGGGTAGACCGTTCCTCAAGATGAACGGCCTGGGCAACCAGTTCGTGGTGGTGCAGGCGCAGGACGAACCGTTCGATCCGTCGCCGGACGAGGTCCGGGCGATCAACGATCGCACGCCCTATGATCAGCTGATCTCGATCGAGCCTTCGCGCTCGCCGGACGCCGCCGCCTTCGTGCGCTTCTGGAACAACACCGGCGAGGAGGTCGGGGCCTGCGGCAACGGCACGCGCGCCGTGGCCTGGCTGCTGATGGAGGCCGGCCGGAACGACGCCGTCACCTTCGCCACCGAGGGCGGGCTGCTGAGCGGCGAGCGGGCCGGCGACCACGTCGTCCGGGTCGACATGGGCGAGCCGCGGCTGCGCTGGGACCAGATCCCGCTGGCGGAGGAGATGGACACCCGCGGCATCGAGCTGCAGGTCGGCCCGATCGACGCCCCGATCCTGCATACGCCCGGCGCCGTCAGCATGGGCAACCCGCATGTGGTCTTCTTCGTGGATCGCGAGCCCGACGACGCCCTGGTGCGCGGCGCGGGCAGCCTGATCGAGCATCACCCGCTGTTCCCCGAAGGCGTCAACGTCGGCTTCGCCTGGCCCAAGAGCCAGGACCGCATCCGCCTGCGGGTGTGGGAGCGCGGGGCCGGCCTGACCAAGGCCTGCGGCACCGGCGCCTGCGCCGCCCTGGTCGCCTGCGCCCGCCGCGGCCTGACCGGCCGCCAGGCGACGATGGAGCTGGACGGCGGCGACCTGACCGTCGAATGGCGCGAGAGCGACGGGCACGTGATCATGACCGGCCCCGTCGAACTGGAGTTCACGGGCCGGCTCTGACCCCTACGGCCCGGCCAGCTGGGCGGCCTCCTTGGCGCAGTCGCGAGACGGCGCCAGCCCCTTGGCCCGGGCGGCCGCGATCTCGCCGCGCGCGGCGGCGAGGTCGGCCTCGAAAGTCGCGTCGGCATGCAGCCTGGCCACCGTCGCGGCGGCCATCACGCGGCCCTCCTCCGTGTCGCTCAGCCAGTGGACGTTGCAAGCCACGCGGCTCTGGCCGAAGGCCCGGCCCCGCGCCAGGATCTCCGCGGCGCGATCGGGCGCCGCCTCGGCCAGGATCAACGCCCAGCCCCAGCCGATGGCGCTGTGGCCCGATGGATAGGACCCGTCCTTGCGCAGCTCCGGCTCGTCGCCCGGACTGCAGGTCGGCGTGCCGTTGACCATGAAGGGGCGGGGCCGCTGGTACTTGGTCTTGGTCGGATAGGTCGAAAAGCCGACGTCGGTCAGGGTCCGATGCAGCAGCATGTAGAGACGCGGAGTCTCCGCCTGGCTGACCGGCGCGCCGATCGCGCAGGAGAAGGCGCCGGCCGCCTCGGGGAACTTCAACACCGCATCCTCGGCCGCCTGCTTCCAGCGCGGACCGCCGATCTGGGCGACGGCCGCCTTGGCCGCCTCGTCGTCGCGCGCCTGGGCCGTCGAGCCGGCGGCGGGCGACGGCGGCACGATCGCCAGGCTGCTGGGCGCCCCGCCCAGCGGGAGGTATCCTTCCAGAATCCCCGGCCGCAGCTCCTTCACGGGCCTGGTCTCCGCCGTCGCCGGCGTCGACCCGCCGGGCGTGGCGCAGCCGGCCGCCAGCGCGGCCAGCCCCAGGATGGCGATCGTCTTTGTGCTGATCATTAGACTCCCCTCGTTGTTCTTGCTTCTTGCGCCCAGTGTCGAGGACCATGGCGGCGGCGCCTAGGGGGTCGGCGCCGGTTCCGGGCCTACAGCCGATATTCCCGCTCCAGCCGGTAGCGCGAGCCTTCGTGGGTCTGGTGGCTGGAGTAGAGGCCGAAGCGATCCACCGCGAAAACCGGCGACTTCAGCAGATTGTTGGCCTGGATCCAGCGGGCGACGTCGTCCGGATCGGGATGGCGCAGATAGGCCAGGGTGACGTGAGGTCTGTACTGGCGCGTCTCGGGCTTGAGGCCGGCGCGGCGGGCGGCGGTCTCGCACTTGGCGGCCAGGTGGCGCAGCGGAGCGCTTTCCTCCACCCCGGCCCAGACCGCGTGGATGTCGCGCCCCTCGCCGAAGTCGCCGACCGTGTTCAGCTCCAGCCCGAACGGCGGCATGGCGATGGTCGACAGCTCGGCGTCGACGTCGTCCGCCATCGGCTCCTTCACGTCGCCGAAGAAACGCAGCGTGATGTGCAGCGCCTCCAGCGGACGCCAGCGCGCGCCGTCCAGGCCATGCTGGCGGGTGAGCAGAGGCTCCCCGATCTCGTCGGGAACGGCGATGGCGGCGAACAGTCGGATCATGCGTGAATCATAGCCCCTACGGGCACGGATTGGGTTGGCGGATGTGGATGGCGTCGACGGCCTTCTCCAGCTCGTCGGTCCAGGGCAGGTCGAAGGCGTCGATGTCGGTCTTCAGCTGTTCCATGGAGGTGGCGCCGATGATGGTCGCGGTCACGAACGACCGGGCGTCGCAGAACTTCAGCGCCAGGTGCGCCGGATCGATCCCCCGCTCGCGGGCCAGCCCGACGTAGGCCTTGAACGCGTCGTGGGCGCCGGGACCTTCGTAGCGCTGCATGCGGTTGTAGAGCTGCTTGCGCGAGCCTTCCGGGTTGGCGCCCTCCAGGTATTTCCCGGTCAGCCAGCCCTGGGCCAGCGGCGAATAGGCCAGTAAGCCGACGTCCTCGCGCGCGGCGATCTCGGCCAGGCCGTACTCGAACACCCGGTTGGCCAGGTGATAGGCGTTCTGGATCGAGGCGATGCGCGGCAGGCCGTGGGTATCGGCTTCCTGCAGGAACTTCATCACGCCCCAGGGAAACTCGTTCGAGACCCCGACGTGGCGGATGTTGCCCTTCTTCACATGAGCATCGAGCGCCTCGAGGATCGACCGGAAGCTCTCGTAGTCCTGCTCGTAGTCCTTGAAGGTCATGCCGCCGAAGGTGCGGATCGGGCGATCCGGCCAGTGCAGCTGGTAGAGGTCGATGTAGTCGGTCTGGAGGCGGCGCAGCGACCCCTCCACCGCCTCGTCGATCTGGGTCCTGGTCTGGCGCGGGACCGCCCCGTCCTTGCGCAGCCAGTCCATGGCGCCCAGGACTCCGCCGCGGCCGGCGACCTTGGAGGCCAGCACGATCTGGTCGCGCTTGCCGGTCTTCTTCAGCCAAGTCCCGATATAGGTCTCGGTGCGCCCCTGGGTCTCCGCGCGCGGCGGCGAGGCGTACATCTCGGCCGTGTCCCAGAAATTCACGCCCCGGCCGAGGGCGTAGTCCATCTGCTCATGGGCCTCGGCCTCGGTGTTCTGAGACCCCCAGGTCATGGTGCCCAGGCAGCAGCGGCTGACGTCGATGCCGGTGCGGCCCAACTTGGAATACTGCATTCGCTTCCCCTCAATGCGTCCTTCCAGACGCTTGCTTGACGCTCGCTCCTCAGGACGACGAGCTCTGTTGTCACTCAGATATTCGTCATGGTGAGGAGCGCTCGCAGAGCGCGTCTCGAACCACGCTACGCCTCACCGCCCGGTCAGCGCCCTGGCCGCCGCCGGCGCCAGCCTGGCGACGATGACGTTCACGCCGGCGGCGTTGGGATGGATGCCGTCCCGCTGGTTCAGGCGAGGCACGCCCCGCACCCCGTCCAGCAGGTTCGGATACAGCGGCACGCCGTGCTTCCGGGCCAGGTCCGCATAGACCGCAGCGAAGTCCCGGGCGTAGGAGCGGCCGATGGCGTTGGGCGGCGCCAGTCCGACCAGCAGCACCGGGATCTTCCGCGCCTTCAGCCGGGTCAGGATGCGGTCGAGGTTGGCGCGCGTCTGTTTCGGATCCAGCCCCTGAAGCAGGTCGTTGCCGCCCAAGGCGACGATGCACAGGCTGGTGTCCGGCTGGACGCTGAAGTCCACCCGCGCCAGCCCGCCGGCCGTGGTGTCGCCGCTGACCCCGGCGCCGCGGACGCGCACGCCGGGAACCAGCGTCTTCAGCTGGACCTCCAGCCGCGCCGGCAGGGCGTCGCGGGACGGCAGGCCATAGCCGGCGGTGATCGAGTCCCCGAGAATCGTCACGACGCGCGGACGCGACTGCGCTCTCACGGGCGAGGCCGCCGCCGCGAGGGCGAGGCCGACCAGGGCGCGGCGGGTGAAGGAGCCGTAAGGTGTGCTGGGCATGGGTCTGTCCTACATAGGGTGCAGACGCCCGACGCAAAACGCCAGTCCGAAAGCCGCCGATGTACGACGCCGCCTCCCCGCCGACGCCGCTGATCCTGGAGGGCGTCACGCTGACCCTGCCCTCCGCCGCCGGCCCCGTCGAAATCCTCAAGGGCGTCAGCCTCGACGTCGATCCGGGCGAGCGGGTCGCCGTGGTCGGACCGTCCGGGTCCGGCAAGTCGTCGCTGATCGCCGTGGCCGCCGGGCTGGAGCAGCCGACCAGCGGCAGGGTTCGGCTGCTCGGCCAGGATCTGAGCCAGATGGGCGAGGACGGCCGGGCGAAGCTGCGCCGGGGCAAGGTCTCGCAGGTCTTCCAGGCCTTCCACCTGCTGCCCAACATGACGGCCGAGGAGAACGTCGCCGCGCCGCTGGAACTGGCGGGCTGGAGCCACACCGAACGCACCGCCCGTGAATGGCTCGACCGGGTCGGTCTGGGCGCGCGGCTGCGGCACTATCCGCACCAGCTCAGCGGCGGCGAGCAGCAGCGGGTCGCCCTGGCCCGGGCGCTGGCGATCAAACCGCAGCTGCTCTTCGCCGACGAGCCGACCGGCAACCTCGACGCCGCCAACGCCGGGGGCGTGGCCGAGATGATGTTCGACCTGGTCGCCGAGACCGGGGCGGCGATGGTGCTGGTCACCCACGACCCGGCCCTGGCCGCGCGGGCCGACCGGCAGATCGTGATGGGCGGCGGCCAGGTGGTGGAAGCCGCGTGAGCGACCTGCCCCTCTCCCTCCGCTTCGCCGCGCGCGAGCTGCGCTCGGGCGTCGCGGGCTTCCGCATCTTCCTGGCCTGCCTGGCGCTGGGCGTGGCGGCGATCGCGGCGGCCGGCTCGACCGCCGAGGCTTTCCGCCAGGGCCTGGCCGGCCAGGCGCGCGAGATCCTCGGCGGCGACATCCGCGTCTCGGTCGACGGTCGCCGCTTCAGCGAGGCCGACCGCCGCCGCTTCGACGGCCTGGGCCGGACGGCCTACTCCAGCGGCGCCCAGGCCATGGCCGAGGCTCCGAGCGGCCAGCGACGACTGGTCGAGATGCGCGGCGTCTCCGACGGCTACCCACTGACCGGAACCGTCGAACTTCAAGGCGCCAAGACCCTGGACGAGGCCTTCCAGCCCGACGGCGACGCCGCCGGCGCGGCGGTCGAGCAGGCGCTGTTCGATCGGCTGGGCCTGAAGATCGGCGACCGCTTCCTGATCGGCGAGAGCCCCTTCGTCGCCCGGGCGGTGCTGGTCTCCGAGCCCGACCGCCTGGGCCGCGGCTTCCAGCTGGGCCCGCGGGTGCTGACCAGCCTGGACGCCGTCGCCCGCGGCGGCTTCATGGAGGAGGGCCTGCCCAACACCGGCGAGACCGTCCGCATCGCGCTGCGGCCCGACCTGGCGACCAACGCCGGGGTCGATCGCCTGGTGAAGGGCTTCAAGGAGCGCGGCTATCAGGCGCGAGGCCGCAACGAGGCGGCGACGGGCATCCGAAGGCTGATCGACCAGCTGGAGTATTTCCTGGGGTTCATCGGCCTGGCCTCCCTGGTCGCCGGCGGCCTGGGCGTCGCCGGCGCGGTCACCGCCTATCTGGAGCAGCGCAAGCCCTCGATCGCGGTGCTCAAGGCGCTGGGCGCCGAAGGCCCGCTCATTCGCAACCTGTACCTGATCCAGATCGGCGTGCTGTCGGCGCTGGGCGTCGGCGTCGGCCTGGTCATCGGCGGCGTCGCCCCGCTGATCCTGGGCGCGATCGTCCAGAACGACCTGCCGATCCCGGCCCTGTTCGCCGTCTATCCCCTGCCCCTGATCAAGGCCGCCGCGTTCGGCCTGCTCGCGGCGGCCGCCTTCAGCCTGGCCCCGCTGGCCCGGGCCCGGGCGACGCCGCCCTCCTCGTTGTTCCGTCGCGACCTGGCCGGACGGCTGAGCTTCGGGCCTGAGCTGATCGCCGCCCTGCTCGCCGGCGCGGGCCTCGCCGCTCTCGCCGTGGCCACCGCCCCGACCCCGATCGCGGCCGGCGTCATGATCGCCGGCGTGACGGTCGCCTTCGTGCTGCTGTGGATCGCCGGCCGCGCCGCCGCCTGGGCCGCCGGCCGCCTGCGCGGCCTGGCGAGGGGCCCCGTGCGCATGGGCGTCGCCAACCTGGCCGGGCCGCGCTCGGCCGCCCGCACCGCCGCGCCGGCCATCGGCCTGGGCGTCGCCCTGCTGTCGGCGGTGGTGCTGATCCAGTCGTCCCTGCTCGGACAGATCAGCGTCATCGCCCCCAAGACCGCCCCCGCCATGGTCTTCACCGAGATTCCCGGCGACCGCCTGGCCGAATTCGACGGCGCGGTGCAGCGGGCCTTCGCCGTCCCGCTGACCGAGGACAACTGGCTGCGCGCCCCCCAGGCCACCGCCCGGATCGTCCGCCTCAAGGGCGAGCCGGTGGACCTGACGAAGATCGAGCGCGGCGAGCGCTGGGCCTACGACAACGACATCGGCCTGTCGGCGATCGGCGAACAGCCGCGCGAGGCCGGCGTCGTCGAAGGGAAATGGTGGCCGGCCGACTACGCCGGGCCGCCGCTGCTGGCCATGGAGATCGACGCGGCCAAGGCCGGCGGCCTGAAGGTCGGCGACACGGTCACCCTGTCGGTGCTGGGCCGCGAGATCGACGCCCGCATCGCCGTCCTGCGCGAGGTCGAATGGGGCGGCTTCGGCCCCGCCTTCGCCCTGATCGTCAATCCCTCGACGCTGGAGGGCGCGACCCTGAGACATGTGGCCATCGCCAAGGGCGACGCCGCCCAGGAGGCGCGGGTGATCCACGACCTGGGCCGCAGCTTCCCGGCCGTGAACGTCATCAGCGTGCGCGAGCAGCTGGAGGCGGCGACCGAGATGTTCGATCGCCTGGCGCTGGCCGTCCGCGGGGCGGCGGCGGTGGCGGCTCTGGCCGGACTGCTGGTGCTGGCCGGCGCGATCGCGGCCGGCGCCCGGGCCCGAGCTCGCGAGGCGGCGACGCTGAAGGTGCTGGGCGGCTCGCGGGCGCAGATTCTGGCGGCCTATGGCGTCGAGTACGCCGCCGTCGGACTGATCGCCGGTCTGGCCGGCGTGGCTCTGGGCTACGCCGCCGCCTGGCCGGTGGTGGTCACGGTGTTCAAGGCGACCTGGAGCGTCGACTGGGCCGGCGTCGCGGCCCTGTTGGGCGGGGCCTCGGGCCTGGCGCTGGTCGGCGGGTTGCTGGCGGCCATGCAGGCGCTGTCGAAACGTCCGGCCCCGGTGCTTCGCGCGGAATAGCCTGACGCAGGCGTTATGTGACAATGCCTTGCGTCAAGCCGCCGCACCCACGATATTCAGGGCGCGTCCGTTCCGGGCGCGTTGAAAGGGTTTTTCACCTATGAGCGACTTCGAACGCGGCAGCGCGCGCTCGATCCCGCAAACCGCCGACATGTCGATCGACGCGGGTCTGCGCGCCTTCATGCTCGGCGTCTACAACAAGATGGCGCTGGGTCTCGTCCTGTCGGCCCTGGTGGCCTACGCCGTGGCGAGCATTCCCGCCATCCGCGACATCCTGTTCGTGGTTTCGGAAACGGGCGCCTTCCGGGGCTACACTCTGCCCGGCATGGTTCTGGCCTTCGCCCCGCTGGCGCTGGTCCTGATCTCGGGCTTCGCCATGCGCAACCCGAGCCCCGCCGGCTCGGCCGCCCTCTATTGGGGCATCGTGACCCTGATCGGCGCCTCCGGCGCGGTCTGGGTGCTGCGCTACACCGGCATGTCCATCGCCACGACCTTCCTGATCACGGCCACCGCCTTCGGCGCGCTGAGCCTGGTGGGCTACACCACCAAGCGGGATCTGACCGGCATGGGCAGCTTCCTGATCATGGGCGTTTGGGGCCTGATCATCGCCTCGGTGGTCAACATCTTCCTCAAGGCGCCGATGCTCTACTGGATCATCAACGCCGTCGGCGTGCTGATCTTCGCGGGCCTGACCGCCTACGACACCCAGCGCCTGAAGATGACCTACTACGCCATCGGCGGCGACGAAGCCGGCAAGGCCGTGGCCACCAACTACGGCGCGCTGAGCCTTTACCTGGACTTCATCAACCTGTTCCAGTTCCTGCTCGCCTTCCTTGGCGGCCGTCGCGAGTAACCGCGGCGGACAGCCTGGAGCCTGAACAAAGGCCCCGTCGGGATACCGGCGGGGCCTTTTCCTATTCGATCACCGTCAGCCGGCCCTTGTCGAAGATCCGGAGCACCTGCTCCAGCTCATGGCCGCGTTTGAGGATATGGCCGGACTGGTTGCTGACCGACCAGGCCCCCTGACGGCGGGCCAGGGCCGGGCGCTTCTCGATGCGGTAGAGCGGGGCCTCGCCCGAACGGCGGAAGACGCTGAACACCGCCGCGTCGACCAGGCCGCCGATCCCGTAGTCCCGCCATTCGCCGGCCGCGACCATGCGGCCGTAGAGCCGGAGGAGCCGCTCCAGTTCGCGCCGCTCGAAGAAGACCGAGACGGCGCGCGGCGCGGAGTATGTCGGATCGAACGCCATGCCTGAGGGAAGGCTAGACCTGAATCGCGCGGTTTGGCGAGAGGGCGTCGCAAGATCGACACATCGCCGGATTTTGGCCGCATCCGCCCCGAAGCGTCGCGAAATGACCCCAATTCGAACGCGCGACCGCCGGATAGGGCCTCCAGATTACCAGTGTCGGCCGGTACGGAGTTCCTTCGGTTCCGGATCCTGAACAGCCCCCCCAGCCCCCTGGATCGGGGAGTTTCGACCGGCCGACGCCTATCCCCTCTATGACGACGAAATGAACCCGCGTTGCATTCCCCTCCGGCAACGCGGGTTTCTTTTCGTCTGCACGACAACAGAGCAGGGAGAGAACGGATGGGACGTCTGACGGGCCGCACGGCCATCGTCACCGGCGCAGCGAGCGGCATCGGCCGCGCCAGCGCCGAACTCTTCGCCCAGGAGGGCGCGCTGGTGCTGGCCGTCGACCGGCCGGGCGCAGACCTGACCTTCGGCCACGGCGCGATCGAGACCCTGGCCGCCGACATCGGCGAGGACGCCTCGCCCGCCGCCATCGTCACGGCGGCGATCCAGGCCTTCGGGCGGCTCGACATCCTCTACAACAACGCCGGCGTCTCCGGCTCGACGCCGGTGGGCGAGACCAGCGACGAGGCCTTCGACCGCCAGCTGTCGATCAACCTGCGCGCCGGCTTCCGCATCTCGCGCGAAGCGGTCCCGCATCTGGTGAGGTCTCCGGCCGGACGGCTGATCTTCACCGCCTCGATCATGGCGCGGCATACCGACAACGGCCTCGTCGCCTATTCCGCCTCGAAGGCCGGCGTGGTCGGGATGATGCGAACCTTCGCCCTGGAACTGGGCCGTCACGGCGTGACCAGCAACGCCGTCCTGCCCGGCGCCATCGCCACCGGCATGACCGCCGCCAGCTTCGAGCGCGAGGACGTGGCCGCCGTCTGGGCCAAGAAGGCCGCGCTGAAGCGCCTGGGCCAGCCGATCGACATCGCCCGCGCCGCCCTGTTCCTGGCCTCGGACGACGGCGGGTTCGTCACCGGACAGGCGTTGGGTGTGGACGGAGGGCTGATGTTGCGCGTCTAGTGCGCGCATGAAGAACGCCGTTCTCGTCGCCATCGTCGGCATCGCCGCCTTGGCCTGCATGGGTCAGGGCGCGCCGACCGTCGGTCCCGGTCGAGCCCCGCCGTCGGTGGAGTTCGCCTGCGACGTAGACCTGAATGTCAGCGACCCCGATCCCGCCGGCCTGAACGTCCGCACGCGACCGAGCGCCACCGCCGGAGTGCTGACGACGCTCAAGCCGCAGGGCGAGTGGATCCAGGTCCATGTCACCGGCCAGGTCGGGAACTGGTACCAGATCGATCGCGCCGTCGCCGTGACCGAGGAGGAGGAAAACGGCGAACGCCTGCTGTTCGAGGGCGTGGGCTTCGTGCACGGCGGGAAGGTCGGCGACGTTGATCTGAACGCGGGCGCGGAAATCCTCGACGGCCCCGGTGGGAGGGTGTTCCTGAAGACGCCGCTCGACGGCAGCGCACCGCCGTCCTACCGCATCACCGGCTGCGTGGACCGTTATCTGAAGCTGGAGATGGAAGGCCGCACGGGTTTCACCACCGGCTGGTGCGCCAACCAGCGCACGACATGCAGCTAGCCTACTTCGCCAGCACCGCGATGACCTTGCCGCCCTTGGCGGCCTGGACGATCACCACCGTCTCCAACCCCTCGGCGTGGGCGGCGGGCAGGCGGTAGGCGATCGGCTTGCCTCTCCAGGCCCCCAGGCGGACGACCTCGCGCACGACGTTGCGCTGGACCAGGGTCTGGCCGCGGTTGTCGCCCTTCTTCGGCGTGACCTCCTGCTCGCGCGGGTCGTAGCGGATCATCCAGACGTCGGCGCCGCCGCGCGGGACCGGGCCGCTGCCGACGGCGGCGCGGTTGGTCCCCAGGAACTGGGTGTCCGGCGGATCCATGGCCCGGCGGGCCGCCTGGTCGACCAGGGGCTCGATACGGTCGGGGCGTACGCCGGAAATCTGCGCGCGGCCGTCGATGACGATCTGCGGGGTGTAGACCTCGGCCACCTCGAGGCGGTGGGCGTAGGCGCGCTGGCGCTCGGCGAACTCCGGCTTGGCGAAGGTGTCGGGCCAGCCGAGGTAGTCCCAGTAGTCGACCGCGAAGGTCAGGGCCAGGACGTCGTCCCGCTGGGCCAGGTCGGACACCAGGGCGTTGGCCTTGCCGCAGGACGAGCAGCCCTGGGCGGTGAACAGCTCGACCACCACGGGCGGCCGGGCGAACGCCGGCGCGGCGGCCGAGGTGCAGAGCAGCAGGAGAAGGGAAAGGGCGACGGAACGCATGCCGCCGCACTTAAGCGAAGATGGCGGGACGGCGCGTTTCACGAGGCCGTGAAGCGCCGTCCCTGACCATGCTTAGGCTTCGCCCTTGGCCAGGTGGCGCAGGACGTAGGGCATCACGCCGCCGGCCTGGAAGTATTCCAGCTCGGTCGGACCGTCGATGCGGCACCGCACCGGGAAGCGGGCGATGCGGCCGTCCGACGGACGATACAGCTCGACGATCAGCTGCTTGCGGGGCGCGAGGTCCTGCAGGCCGCGGATCGAGACGATCTCCTCGCCAGTCAGGCCCAGGCGCTGCCAGCCTTCCGACAGGAACTGCAGCGGAAGCACGCCCATCTGGACGAGGTTCGAACGGTGGATCCGCTCGAAGCTCTCGGCGATGACGGCGCGGATGCCGAGCAACTTGGCGCCCTTGGCGGCCCAGTCGCGCGAGCTGCCGGTGCCGTACTCCTTGCCCGCGAACACGACCGCCGGACGGCCCTCATGCTCGTAGCGCATGGCGGCGTCGTAGATCGCCATCGTCTCGCCGGACGGGAAGTGCTTGGTCACGCCGCCTTCGATCTCCGGCGTGATCTTGTTGCGGATGCGGATGTTGGCGAAGGTGCCGCGCATCATGACTTCGTGGTTGCCGCGGCGGGCGCCGTAGCTGTTGAAGTCTTCGAAGCGGACCTGACGCTCGCTGAGGTACTGGCCGGCGGGCGAGGTCTTCTTGATCGAACCGGCCGGGCTGATGTGGTCGGTGGTGATCGAGTCGCCGAAGACGCCCAGGACGCGCGCCTCGATGATGTCCTTCACCGCGGCCGGCGTCATGGACATGCCTTCGAAGTACGGCGGGTTCTGCACGTAGGTCGAGCCGACGTCCCAGCTGTAGGTCTGGCCGCCCTCGACCTTGATCGCCTGCCAGTGCTTGTCGCCCTTGAAGACGTCGCCGTAGCGCTTGGCGAACATCTCGCTGGTGACCGACTTGCGTTGCAGGTCGGCGATGTCCTTCGACGAGGGCCAGATGTCCTTCAGGAAGACGTCGTTGCCCTTCTTGTCCTGGCCGATCGGCTGGGTGGCCAGGTCGATGCGCATCGAGCCGGCCAGGGCGTAGGCCACCACCAGCGGCGGCGAGGCCAGGTAGTTGGCGCGGACGTCCGGGTTCACGCGGCCTTCGAAGTTGCGGTTGCCCGACAGCACCGAGCAGGCGACCAGATCGGCTTCGTTGACGGCGGCGCTGATCGCCTCCGGCAGCGGGCCCGAGTTGCCGATGCAGGTGGTGCAGCCGTAGCCGACCAGGTTGAAGCCCAGCGCGTCGAGGTGCTTCTGCAGCCCGGCCTTGGCCAGGTAGTCGGTGACCACCTGCGAGCCGGGGGCCAGCGAGGTCTTCACCCAGGGCTTCACCTTCAGGCCCTTGGCCGCCGCGTTCTTGGCCAGCAGGCCGGCGGCGATCAGGACGCTGGGGTTGGAGGTGTTGGTGCAGCTGGTGATGGCCGCGATGACCACGTCGCCATGGCCGACGTCGAAGCTCTCGCCCTTCACCGGCTCGCGGCGATCGGCCTGCTCCTTCTTGCCGAACTCGTCGGCCAGCGCGGTCTCGAAGGCGGCGGCGGCGTCGGTCAGCAGCACGCGGTCCTGCGGACGCTTCGGACCGGCCAGCGACGACTGGACGTCGGCGAGGTCGAGCTCCAGCACGTCGGTGAAGACCGGTTCCGGCGCTTCAGGATCGTGCCACAGGCCCTGGGCCTTGGCGTAGGCCTCAACCAGGTTCACGCGGGCGGCGTCACGGTTGGTGGCGCGCAGGTAGTCGATGGTGGCTTGCGACACCGGGAAGAAGCCGCAGGTGGCGCCGTATTCCGGAGCCATGTTGGCGATGGTCGCCTGGTCTTCCAGGGTCAGGCCCGACAGGCCCGAGCCGAAGAACTCGACGAACTTGCCGACGACGCCCTTCTTGCGGAGCATCTGGGTGACGGT